>OIZX01000933.1_pt1 | contig 17065 bp, 19 predicted proteins | sample 1588621 | NCBI WGS metagenome assembly OIZX01 (sample SAMN03283276) | human gut metagenome | biome: human-associated habitat; material: feces | host: Homo sapiens | place: Peru | collected 2012
CATCAAGAACATATAATACTCCAGAAAGTTTACTTCCTATCTGAGTAGCAAGTCTAATTCTTTGAGCTTCACCACCAGATAATGTTTCTGCACTACGATTTAAAGTCAAATAATTAAGTCCAACATTTTCTAAAAATGTAAGTCTATTAATGATTTCTTTTAAAACAAGTAAACTTATATTTTTTTCTTCTTCATTAAGTTTTAAACTTTCTAAGAAATTTTTGAGTTTTGTTAAGTTCATATCTGTTAAATCATAAATATTCTTTTTATTTATAAATACATTTAAAACTTCTTTTTTTAGTCTTGTACCTTTACATTTTTCACAAGTGCTTTCAACCATATAATTTGATAGCCAATCTCTTACCCAGGATGCAGATGTTTCAATATATCTTCGCTGAAGTAAATTAACTACGCCTTCATAATAGTCTGTTACATATCTAACATTTCCAGTTTTTGATTCATACTTAAAATCAAGTTTTTCTTTTGTACCATAAAATATAATATCAAGTTTTTCACGAGAAATATTTTTAACTGGAGTATCCATATCTATATCATATTTTTTACATACTTGTTTTAAAGCACTAAAATATAAATTATTATCATTATTTATAGGAAGAAGTGCACCATGATTTAAAGTTTTATCTTTATCAGGCATTATAAGATCTTCGCTTATTTTAAGTTTAGTTCCTATACCTTTACATTCCTCACAAGCTCCATAAGGTGAGTTAAATGAAAAAAGTCTTGGTTCTAGTTCAGGAATAGAATAATTACATTTATTACAAGCATATTTTTCACTCATAACTATTTCTTCTTCATCAATTAAAAATACTACTTTACCATTTGCCATTTTACAAGAGGCTTCAATATCTTCGAAAATTCTACTTCTTTCATCACTTGCAACTGTTAATTTATCAATTACTATATCAATATTATCTTTTTTATTTTTTTCTAATGAAAAATTATCATCAACATTAACATAGTTACCATTTACTCTAAGTTTAGTATAACCACTTTTTTTAGCATCTTCAATTTCTTCCTCGTGCATACCTTTTTCACCGTGAATTATTGGTGATAAAATACTTATTTTTTTGCCATCATATTCCATAATTTTATTAGTCATTTCCTCAATAGATTGACTTTTAATAGGAATTTTATGAGTTGGACAATAAGGCACACCTATTCTAGCAAATAAAAGTCTTAAATAATCATATATTTCCGTAATAGTTCCTACAGTTGAACGTGGATTTTTATTCGTAGATTTTTGATCAATACTAATTGATGGTGATAATCCTTCGATTGAATCAACATCTGGTTTTTCTGTACCACCAATAAACTGTCTTGCATAAGCAGATAAGCTTTCAACATATCTTCTTTGACCCTCAGCAAAAATTGTATCAAATGCTAAACTACTTTTACCACTACCTGATACACCAGTCATTACAATTAATTTATTTTTAGGAAGTTCAATATTTATATTTTTTAAATTATTTTCTCTTGCTCCCTTTACTATAATTTTATCCATATTATCCCTTCTTTGCTTTTATTATTCTACCACAAAAATTATTTTTTTTGCATAATTAATATAACATATTTAAAAGCATATTTCAAGTACACTTGTTCGATTAAGTTTGAAATAAAAAATAATAGTTTTATTTACTATTATTTTCATTATAAACTTCAACTTTTTTTAAGCAATAATTTCCTTTTGGATGAGTAAAACACTCCATACAAACATCATAGTCCTTTTCTACCATATCAAACCCTGTTATAAGTGGATAAATACCATTCATAATACTTGGCAAGAAAAATATTACAACAGCAATTATAAATTTTGTAATAAGACCTCTGATACCTTTTTTAACTTCTTTATCATCATCTGATATAACTGCTTTTCCAAGAGTAATTATACCTAATACAATTAAAGCAATTGGTAACACAATTTTAAATATTAAAAGCACATAACCAAGCCCTTGCCATATTGTTATAGTACTAGCACAAAATCCATTTTCTGTTCCTATATTCATAATTTCACCCCTTTGGTAACAATACTATACCATATATTAGAAAAAATTACAAATAAAAAACCATTATTTAATATATAATGGTTACTTACTAACTTGACAGTTATTTGGACTACTTATACAATTTACACAAATCATATAATCTGCTTCAACTTCACTAAATCCGTTAACAAGTTTGAAACATGCTGTAACAAGGTTTGGTAAAAAGAATATAACAACTGCAGCAATAAATTTAGTAATTAATTTATTAACTTGAGTTTTAATCTCTTTATCATCATCAGCAAGAACAGCCTTTCCAAGTCCTATAATTCCTAGAACAATAAGCATAATAGGAATAACTATTTTTAAAATTAAAACGATTCTTCCAATGAATTGCCATACCTCAGCAGTAGTAGAACAAAAAGCACCATTTCCAACATTATCAATACCTGACATATACAACTCTCCTTTACATATCTTTATTTTACCTTTTTTACCTAATTATGTCAATAATTAAGTGTCTACTTTACATCATTTATCTAAATAAACTAAATCCTTTTGAATCATGGTCATCTATTCTTGTAAAACCTAATTCTTTAAGTAGCTTCTTTATAACTACATTATCATCAATTTTATCATCAACATTTGGCATATTATAAAAGACTTTGCTTCCACTTTCTTTTTCAAAATCAGCAACATCACTTTGTGAAAGTACACTTCTATTTAAAATAATCTTTTTACCTTTTAATTTATTAAATGCTTGTCTATCTAATTTAATTAATTTATTAAGTTGAATTAATCCTGGTTCTATTAAATAAAGCACATCAGTAAAATAACTTTCAACATCAGCATTATTCATATCTATTAATATAACTTCAGTTTCATTATTATTTAAATTACTTAAATACTTATTTAATTCAAAACTATTAACATTAATATCAAGATTATTATCATTAAAATATATTAAATCACCCTTATCAAGTTCACATGCTTTAACTTTATAATTCTTTTCTAAGTGTTTTTTTAATAAATATGTAAGAGTTGTCGCTCCAGCATGTTCTGTAACATTCTTAATACCAATAATTCTTTGTCCTATAAAACCAACATTATTTGTTTTAGCATTATCATTAAGTTTAGGTTCTTCCATACGCATATTTAAATCTTGATAATTTGCAACATCTTTATATGTATTTGGATTATCTATTAAAAATGGTATTGCATCAGCATTTTTTGTAAAATTATAAATACCCATAGATACTAAACTTGATAAATACATTGGTGAGGATACAACATTAGAATCATCTAAAAGAATAATAACTTTAGACATGTCAAATGCCACGGATAAATTTTGTATTGTATTAATATTTTCATAATCCTCAATGGCTGTAATATCAAGTATCATTTTATTGAAATAAAAATTTTTAAAAGTTGCAGCTAAATCATCTACAGTAAAAACTCCATTTAAAGTTTTTATTACATCAATACCTAAGCTCATTAAAACACTTTCATTTTTATTTGAAATAATAACATTCATTTCTTTCTCCTATCTATATAATAATTTTGTTTCGCCAATTGCTCTAAAATTAAATAATGAATTTACAATTGGAATATCTAATTGATAAAAAACATATATTTGATAATAATAACCTTTTAGAGTATCTTCACTATTAGTCTTTTGAGCAGGTATCTTTGCTATACAAAATGAATCTCTCTTTCCAGTCATAGTTTTTTCACCAGTACGGGTATAGCCCACTACCACTGCTTTATTAGTATGTTTATTTAAATTTTCCTCTATCATTTCACAAGATCCAGTTTGTCTATAAGAGTTACTATCAAGTGAATCAATAATTTTTTGTAAAGTTTCTTGATCTTTTAAGCTAGTGTTACAAGAACCACTTACACATTCAGCACTAGTATCAAATCCACCAGCACTTTCCAAAATAGATACAAGTTGATCTTTTATTGCAAATGCATTAGATTGATTAATTGTAAGTGACATAATACCTGCAAAAGCTAAAACTAATATAACAACAATTAAAAATAATTGTATTCCGCCTATACTTTCCTTCATCTTTTACCCCTTATAATTACACAAAAATTCTTTACCATCCAAATAGCATTTAACCATTCCATCGCTATCTGGTTCTGGTGAACATTTTGCTTTTTCACAACTAGTTTGCATAACATAATTATTTTTAATCATTGGCCAAATAGTAAAGTAAAAAAAGGCTATTAGAATAGCCACACAAATTACAACAACAACTAGATTTGATAGCTCTCCCGTAGCCCTTTTCATATTATTTTACTCCTTATTTACCATCTTCAGCTTGATCTTGTTCTGGACAAGTAATTACTGTTTCATTTAATGTAATTCCATCATCATCATAAAATCTACACTTTCTATCATTACCTGTTCCCTCACATGCAACTGCTTGAGCGCAGTGAGTTCTTGCTAAAATTGCACCTTTTAATTGTGGATATAAGAAAACAGTAAACAATGATAATATTGCTGCTATAGCAACTACAGTAATAACTGTTGTACTTAATTCACCAGTAGCTTCTTTCATATAATTTATTCCTCCTTTATTTTATATTTTTATTATAACAATTTTTTTTATTTTTATCAATATACTTTACATTATAAATTAATCATTTGTAGAACGGCTAGTATTAAAACAATCATAACGCCTATACCTGTAGTAATAAGCATTTTCATTGTCATACCTTCCATTTTATCAAGTCTATTTTTATATCTTGTTTCTCTCGCTTTTTGTTGTAATGATGAGATTGACTTTGAAAACGTTAATAATTGTTCCTGTTTTCTTTCTTGTCTTCCTAAACTTAATCTATACAAAAGTCTCATCATTCTCATACTATCTCTTACCGGATATGTTTTAGCAAATTCCATATACGGATTAATTGAATCATCTCCAGAGTTAATAGCATTTATTAAATCTTGAAGTCCAGGTTTAAATATCTCTGGTGCATCATTAATTGATTTACCTATTGCCACTGGAACAGTATAATGTTGAATTAAAATCTCAATACTTTTTAAATAATGCGGTAAAAGTGAATCAATTTGGGAAATATGCTTTTTATAATAACTTTGTAAATTAATATAAGTTAATTTAAATACACCATATCCTACAGCACAAGCAAGTACAATTTTTATAGCGGAAAAACCACCAGTTATTGATAACAAAAATGCAAGTATTAAAGTAATTAAACCATTTCTAACCCTTTGGTTAAATAATATATCAGGATTAACTGCATTACCATATTTAGCCTTTACATAAAAGTCCCAATCACTTTCCTTTAGTTTTCTAAATATTGCTTCGTTATCACTAACAAGTTTGCTAAAACTAATTTGACCTGTAGCAAACATTATTCCATATATAATTACGCCTAAAATAACTATTTCATAATACATATTATTCTACCCCCACATCTTCATTGTAATACTTCTCTCCCTTTAAAAGAAATAGAGCATTAACAATTATAATAGCGTGTAAAATAATTTGTACATACCATAAATCCAAAAGTTCAATATATCTTTCAGAACCATACATATACTGAACAGCAAGTATTAAGAAAAATAAGGCTAAACCGAATTTAATAAATTTAGAATGAAATTGTTTTCTATCCATTTGATCTCTATATACTCCTTCAACAAGAGCATCTATATCCATCGCCATATTTTCCAAACTTTGTCCAGCATCTCTAGCACCCTCTTTTGTAATTTGAAAGAATAATTGGTGCATATTTTTTACCATATAATATGGATATTTTTTATTAAAATAATCAATTGATTCATCAATCGTACCATTTTGGTATGACATATCAATCATTTTTCTTAAATCCCCAAGAACTGGTTCTTCGATTATACCAGAGTCTCTAACACCCTCGAGAGATTTAACAAAGCTTTGTGTTGTATTAAACTCCATTATTACATTCGTAGTATATGTTTCAATTTGTTCAAATATAAATTCTGAATATATTCTTTGACATCTTAAATATGCTAAATATGGAATAACTGATATAGCAAGTACAGCATATAAAATACATAATAAAATATTATAAAAATATAAATATGCAACAACACCAGCGAATCCCGCAAAAATAACTATTTGAGAAATATACTGCCTAGTGGTAAATTCCTGTCCTAATTCTTTTGCTTTTGCTCTAACTGTTTTAAATGAATACGGTGCATATTTTTCGTATGCCTCAGATGCCGTAGTTATAAAAAATTTATATACATTCTCACCAGGATTTTTACGATATAAAATTATAAAAATTCCCAGAAACAGTAATATAATAAATTCTATCATAAAACTCCTTTCTATAATGTATCTAATTCAACATTTTGATTTACATTATCCTCTTTTGAAACACTATTTTTAGCCTCACTAAATAATGATTCGTCCAAAACTTTTCCTTGTGCTCCAAAATAATCTTTTAAGTATTTAGTTGGTTTATTATAATTAATTGTTCCATCTAAACTTTTAGAAAAAATTATGTTTGATTTTGCTTCATTATTTTCATCTACATAAAACTCAACAACCTCAACTATTTCACGTTGGAACCTTTGAAGTTCCGCACTCATATAACCCTTAACATGAATACCAATTTGTACATATCTATGAATAGATTTTAAAAACTGTTCAATGTCTTGATTACTTTCAAGAAGTGAATACATACGCATTGGAATATGACTTGCACTATCTGAGTGTATTGTAGATATTATGTTATGTCCTGATGAAATTGAGTTACGAACCGCTGTAACTGCTTCTGCAGAACGAACCTCGGAAAGTAATATCCATTTAGGGTTCTGTCTCATACAAGTAACTAAAACATCTGAATAAGATGCAATATTATTTGTTTTCATCGCAACTATATCCCTATGTGGGAATATTCTATCTAAGTGTAATTCTAGTGTATCCTCAATTGTAATAATTTTTTCATTTTCTTCAGTATTCGAAGCAAGATACTTTGCAAGTTCAGTTTTACCTGAACCAGTTTCTCCTGAAATTAAAATATTACAATGTGCTTTAACACAAGAAATCAAAAAATTATGAATATTTTCAGTAACATACTTTTCACTTAATAATTTATTTTTATTTAACCTTATTTTTGCAGGTGTTTTTCTTATAACACACGCTATTCCATTAGTGGCAATACTTTCATGAACAAAGTTAAGACGAAGTTCAGTACTTTCAGCATCCAAAAATGGATGAGCCATATTAAATGTTGTTCCCATAACATTTGAACATTGAAAAGCAAGTTTTTCCATTAACGCATTATTTATTTCTGGTCTATTAACCATATATATACCTTTATCAAGGGTTTTTAACCAAACATTACCGCCATTTGAATATGAAATGTCGGTAATATTATCATCGTTTAAAAACTCAGTAATAGGTCCAAAATCTAACTGTGAAAATATTGTATCTTTCACAAAATATCACTCCTTTTTATTCTGTTGGTAATGTAGCAGTTTTTGCTAAAATGAAATTCTTTAAGTAATCAATTGTAACTGTATCAGCATTTAAATCAGTATAATGTTTATTTCTTGGAACAGGTACAAGAGTAATTCCAGATACATAACCAGCTTTCATTAATAATTCATACATATCATTTGGTACTGCAAATAAAAGTTCTGCAGGAGTTCTTGTTTCAGTTGAACCAAAAACATCTTTACCACTACTATCACGAACACCAAGAACTGATATACTTTCAATGAACTTTCCAAACATAATTTTTCCAGAATCATCAGTGGCTTTTAAATAAAGGTCAATTTTATCACCAGGATATATTGAATTACCAAATGTTGTATGATTATTTACTGACATACTATAAATTGTATGTTTATCAGGAATATCATCAAAAACTGAGTTTGGTAATTCAGCTTTTGTAACAACCTGAGTTTTATAAAATAATCCACCCTTTGGAATTGATGTTCCTGTTGTAATATAATATCCAATTAAAGAACCTTGATTTTGTATTATATCAGCAGTTTTTAAAAGTTTACTATTAACCTCTACCATTCCTATTTTATCTTCAGTTATTTCATCAGTAGCGTGAAGTTCTTCTTTTGCATAAGGTACTTTAATTGGTGTTGTTGCCTCCTTAACTCTCATATTATAAAAGAACCAAAGAACAACTACTCCTGCAAGTACAAGCAAAATAGTAACAGTATTTTTATTTGCGATTGTCTTTTTAATAAATGCACTAATATTTCCCATTTTTATCCTCCTCTGATATTATCATCTATCATATCAATTATAACAACAATTATTTTTATTTTCAATAAGTAATATTAAAAAAAATTAGAATTTAAATTTCTAATTTTTTGTTAAATATATATATTTACTTACCCATTCAGTAAATTTATCTATATCTTGATATTTTTCAATATCACTATTTTTTTCTGCATCAAGGAAAGTCACAATTTTACCATCTTTAATTATTAATACTGATGGAGCATATTTCACAGTTTTATAATATGATGTTTTTTTAAATTCATCAATTGACATAGAAAGTATTTCTATATTTTCATTTTTAGAAAAACTTTTAAATATTTCATCACAAGGAATTGCTAATGAACAATAATAATTATAAGTAAATAGTAAAAAACTATCCTCCGATTTTAAATCATCAGCCTTAATATCTCTTATTTCAGAGAAACCATAATAACTATCATTTAAATAAAACTTTTCTATATTTTCTTTTTTTTGACAACCACATAATATTAATAATAAAGATAATACTATTAATAATTTTTTCATTATTTAATCTCCGTAAAATTATCAAAATTAATATCGTGATAAGTTACTTTCCAAAATTCATAAATAGTTTTTCCATTTTCTTCTTTTTTGATTTGAATATTATTATCACCATCATAGAACCAATATCCACCTATATTATAGATTTTATTTTCATCCCATCCAAGTGATACCAAAAGTTTTTTTGTCATACCGGCATATCCACCGCCACCACATATTAAGAAAATATTTTTATCTTTAGGAAAATACATTTCTAAGAATTCCATAGATTCTTTATAATTTGGTGAATAAGTTCCATCTTCATTTTCTGTAAATAAAGTTTTTCCTTCATATGTTTTTCCAACAGCCTCAGGAAGCCCTTTTACTTTAGTTAAATATGGATAAGGTATTATCTCAAAACCTTTTATTGTTCCAGAAAGCATTGAATCACCACCAATAGCTTCATAATTACCTGGATCTGAAAGCATTCTCATATCACGATAAACTGAATCACTTCTTCCTAGATACTTATCAATAGTCTGTTCATTGATATTTTTATCAATACCAAGCATACCTCTTTCACCTTCAGTAACTTCGGGTTTAGGAAGTTTTTCTAAAGTTTCAACTTTATTAAATATAAAATATGAAAGCAATCCTCCTACTAAAATACCAATTATTAAATATATTATTTTTTTCATACTTACTCTACTCCTTTCAAATACATAATAAAATAAATAAGTTAAAAAAACAATAAACTAATCATTGAATTTACTCAACTATTAGTTGAATTCTAAACTTATTAAATAGATTAAAATACAAATAATGCATAAAATATCGTAGGTGATAAAATGCAAAAATTATTAGAAATTAATAATATATCTAAAACTTTTAACACTTTAAATGGTGAAATTAATGCTATCAAAAGTATATCTTTTGATGTGAATAATGAACAGTTTATTGCAATTGTTGGTTCCTCAGGCTGTGGAAAGTCAACCCTACTTAATATTATTTCCGGTTTACTTGAAAAAACAAATGGTACTATCAAATTTTATAAAGAAAATCCTATAATTGGTTATATGCTTCAAGAAGATGCACTTCTTCCATATTTAAATATTCTAGATAATGCAACTTTGGGTTTATCTTTAAAAAAGATTAAAACAAAAGAAAATATTGAATATACAAAAAAGCTTTTAGAAACATATGGTTTAAAAGATTTTATCTATAAATATCCAAAAGAACTTTCTGGCGGTATGAAACAAAGAGTTGGATGAATATAGTATAGACACAGGTAGTAATTAAGAAAAGTTGCTTATAGCCCATAAAATAAGGAAAAAATCAATATTTAATCTTTTTGATTTTTCTAAAAAATAGAATTTTAAATTAAAAATTTTATTCAAGATTTAAGTTAATTTTAAAAGTATAAACAAAGAAAAGAGGTATAATATGTTGTTAGATAATAATACTAAAAAGGTTTTTGATTTAATAGATATGTATGATAATTTAAATATTGTTGATAAAGTTAGGTTAGCTATTTATTTATTAGAAAATAAAAGTTTCTACATCAATTTTAATATTAAAGATATAATTATATTATTAAAAGAAGTATTAAATAAACTAGATTCTAGTAATAGTAAAAATATTGTTAATTTTGCTAAATATAAGCATCTATTACTTTTTTCAGCCAAGTATTTAGAACTAACTGAAAAAGAAAAGAAAAATTTTACAATAGAAATGCTATTTAATCTTTTTGAAACTGATTTTAAAGATAAAATTATTAATAAAAAAATTAATAAACATTTAAATGTATATGATTATTGTTATGCAATATTAAATAATTAAAATTAAACCCTAGTAGCTTTAATAGTTACTAGGGTTTTTAATATAACCAAATATATTTTTCTTCTAATTTGTTTGTTTTTTTCTATAAACAATTAATGAAGCTCCAGCAAGTCCAATAATGGATAAAATGCCAGTTGCTAGATACATCATAACATTATCACCAGTTTTAGGATTTTCTACATTTGTACCTGATGATTTTTCTGTTGCAACGATTCCATACTCGCTTAAATGTGATGTTTCAAAAACTATATATCCATCTTCTATTGTTGCTGGTATAGTTTCTTGTATTTGGTTATCTTTAATATAAACTACTTCATATTTTTTATAACCTTTTAAATCTTCTGGTAAAGCAATTCTTATTTTCATTTTAGTATCATTAATTTCAACTATGTGTCCATTTTCTAATACATTAATATCAACTACATACTTAATATTTTTATCAGCAAGTTCTTTTTTAACTTCAACTTTTTTAGTATCTAATACATAATCTTTGCTAATTCCTTTATCAAATATGATACTAGCCTTTACTTCACCATCATTTTTGATTTCATTAGATGAAGGAACCATATTTGTTTTTAATTTAATATCAAATGCTTGCGGATTATTTTCATTCAAATATACATATTCTACTTCTTGTCCATTGATTTTTAATTTTGTACTTGGACCAAAAATCCATCCTTCATCACTTCCTGTTGCAGATGTTACAAGTGCTAATTCGTAAGTATATGTTTTATTTTTATCAAATGTAGTTATAAGTTTTCCACCCCAGTAAGAAAGGTGATCATCATTATTGAACCAATCTACAGAACTTATTCCTGCGTCATTAGTTCTCCATGCTTCAAATACAAACTTATATCTATTATCTGATATTGTTCCAGTAAACACTGGCTTATCACCATCTTTAAAATTTAAAGTTGCGTTATTAATCTCAACAACATCAATTTCTTGTTCTTGTACTGGCTTAGTTGGTTTAATTGTTTTTATTGCTGCAATAAATAATCCTCTTTCATTTTTAGTAACATTTGTAGCGTTTACTTTTTCATTATTTACATAAACTTCTGTATTATCTGTAAATGTATATCCATCTCTTGATGTTAAAGAAATGCTATACATATATGTTTTTCCTTCTTCAAAAGTAGTTATTTTCTTATCTTCTGCTAAGGCATTATTTTTGTTTTCATCGGAATACCAATATTTAACTGGGACAGCCTCTCCACTTGCATTAGTTTCCATCTCTTCCCAATATTCGTATTCTATATCATAATAATATGCAGTATCGCCACTTCGTACAGTCCAAGAATCTGGTTTATCACCTGCATTATAATTATATTTTACAGCATTAATTTCTACTTTATTAATTTCTGTTGCTGCAAATGCATTTACTGGTGCAATACAAAGTGTAAACAGAAACATTAATATAGTAGTAATAAATAATTTTTTCTTCTTATTTTTCATATTCTTTCTTCTCCTAACTTTATTTGATTTTTTTATTATTAATCTTTATAGTCATAACAATTTTTTAATATAGTTCTATCATCTGTAATCTAATTTTTTTCCTCTATGTTACTCTCCTTTCTTTATTCCTCATATCTAACCTCATTCATACTATTAAATCCACTTAGGTAATAATCATCCGGATAATCTCTTACTCTATTTTCCATAACATCATTTTTAGTGCTTCAATTATAGATTCAGCCTCTGGTGGAGTATGATTTATTAACATTGGTTTATTACTTATAATGGCAATAACAACTATAATCGCTACTAATACAATAATTCCTATTATGGCATAAATAATTTTTTTATTCCTCATATCACACCTACTTTTCTATATATCCACTTGTTTTTTTTGAATACATATCATCAGTTATAGGCTTATATCTTTCTCCATCATAATCATCAGTAAATCCATTGTATGCTTTATATACTTCATTAGTTTCAGTATCATATACTCTTTCATAACCAAGCGTTGCATCACTTTGCTTTTGACTCATAATATCAAAAGATGCGTTTCTCTTATTCCATGAATCCATTATTCCATCACTTATCTCGTTACCGATTTCTCTAATTTTATTAAAGTTTTTCATTCCTTCAGTTTGTACTTTATTAAATTCATTAATAAAAGAATCTGTAAATGTAAGTGAGCCAAAAATAGTAGTTAATGTTTCTTCCCAATCAATAAACTTATCTTTTGGTGTAGTAATCATAATTGTATCATATACATTTAAATAGTACATATCTATTTGTTTACCATAATAAACATGTTCATAAATATAATAAGGTCCTGGATCAAATACATAAGCCGTAAATATTCCTTCCCCTTCTTTACCATTTACATCTTTAAATGTTGCTCTTAGTATGTCTCCACCAAAAACACTTTTTCCTAAATTTTCACTTATTTGAAAATTCTTTATCATTGGTAAAACGACTGTATCTGTAGTTTCAGGTTCACACATTTCGGTATACATTTTGAAAAATCCTTCAGTTGTTTTTTCTTCTATATAAGGTAGTTGAGCCATAGGACTGTTTGGCATAGAATTTTGCCAATATTTCTTACTATCTGCAGATTTTGTATATCCTGAAGTCTTTAAATTCAAAAATACTTGATACATAGAATTATTAGGATCATATACTCTAATTGAATATTGATCTTTAGTTCCTGCTGTAATGACTTTCCATCCCTTTGGTTTCTTAAGAGTAATATCACCATTACTAAAATCTTCAAATTCTATTTGACTTGCCTCTGATTTAACTATTTTAATGTTTTTATCTGGATTGTATAGTATTCCTTTACCTTTACTACCACCCTTAGTAAGTAAAATAGTTCCTCCAATAACAACAAGAACAACAACACCAATATCACCATCAACGGCACGCCGCTTCAGGATCTGCTGCCGACCGACAACAGCTGGTCGAGCGGCACGGGTACGAGCATGCCGACCTACGCGACCAGCACGCCCGACCCGAATGCCACCCCGACTCCGGAGCCCGTCGCCAACCCTGCCGCGCTCATCAGCAGCGCCGGCAATCTGAAGGTCAACAACGTGCCTGCCAAGAGCGAGACCGGCAAATTCACCGTTTACGGCACGACGAGCGCTTCGAGCATCGTCACTGCAAGCGTGGAGATCCAGATCGCTTCGACGGCTCAGCCGACGGCGACCCCGCAGCAGATGGGCTTCGTCGCTTCCGCCGTTGCCGAAAGCGTGCAGCAGACCGTCCGCAATCTGGAGGACTTCTTCCTCTGGCTGCGCGACGTGTGGACGCTTGCACGGGAGAAATTAGAGCTATGCGCAGTGATTCGATAAAAAAAGCAAAGGACGGCATTTCCGGCGGCGTGTTCTATCTGGGGCTGGCCGTGATCGGGGTGCTGGCCATCCCGGCGGCGGTCCTGCTGGGACTGATTGCGGGCGTGTGGACGCTGACCGACAGGCTGACGGCGGCTTTGTCGCAGGGAAAGCATTGACGTTTGGCCGCATTTCGGGTATGCTAACAGCAGGAGGGATGAATATGACCGACTGTACGTCCTGCGGAGGCTGCGCGGGCGGCTGCGGCGGGTGCAGGAGCCATGTGCTGCTGCTGACGGGGCCGGAGCTTCGGCTGCTGCGGCAGTTTGCCGAGCTGGCGTTCCTGCCTGCCGCCTGCACAAGAACGGACGAAACGCCCGTGTATCTGGACGGCTCCGAAAACCGCGCGCAGACCAGCGCCGCGATCCTCGCCTTACAGATCAAGCGGCTCATTTCCGTGGATTTCGCGCTGCCGCTGAAGGGCTTTGATTACGCGGGCTATGAAGCCTGGCCCATCCGCGGCAGCATGGCCCTGACCGCCGCCGGTCAGGAGGCGCTCGACTCTCTGGACATTCAGGGCTGCGGCGAATAAACAGACCGCCGGGAGAAGGCAGCCGTCTTCCCCCGGCGCGCGCCCGCTTTTTTGTTCTGAAACGGGACTTCCTTGACAATCCGAATATGCCGCACTATAATCAACATATACCCCTTACCGTATGGAGGTGCAAGCCATGAAGCAATGCATGGATGCAGATAATCTGCATCGCCGTTTGAAAAAAATCATCGGACAGGTGCAGGCCATCGACCGGATGGTGGATGAGGACGTGCCCTGCGAGGATATTCTTTCCCAGATCAACGCGGCCAAGTCGGCGCTGAACGGCTGTGGAAAGGTCGTACTGGAGGGCCACATCCAGCACTGCGTCCGCGACGGCATCCAGCACGGCGACGCGGACAAAACCATCGAAAGCTTCACCAAGGCCGTGGAGCGCTTTGCGAATATGCAGTAACAAGTACAGATTTCCGAAAAGTCAGCCCGATAGGCTGACTTTTTTGTTCTGCTTGACAACCTATACCCCTATATGTATAATATACGCATACCCCATATGGTATATGAAGGAGGCTCGTCTATGAAACGGGTGATCAAATGGCTGGAGCAGCTTCTGGAGCTTGGCGGGATTCGAAAGGACGTTGTCCTGCTCGTGCTCTCCGGCGCTGCCGTTGTATGCAGTCTGCTGAAGCTTCAGCCGTTCGGCTTTGATCTGGCGTGGATTGCCATCGTGCTGTGCGGTCTGCCCATCGTTCTGGAAGCAATCATCGGGCTGGTGACGGCGTTTGATATCAAGGCGGACGTGCTGGTCTCTCTGGCCCTGATCGCGTCCGTCTGCATCGGGGAAATCTTTGCCGCAGGCGAGGTGGCGTTCATCATGCAGCTCGGCGGTCTGCTCGAAGAGCTGACCGTCGCGAGGGCCAGAGCCGGAATTGAAAAGCTGGTGCATCTGACGCCGCAGACGGCGCGGGTGCTGCGAAGCGGCAAGGAGGAGATTGTGCCTGCCGAGCAGGTTCGGATTGGGGACCGCATCCGGGTGCTCCCCGGCGAAGGCGCCCCTGTCGACGGGGTCATTCTCTCCGGGCAGACCTCCATCAATCAGGCGGTCATGACCGGCGAGTCCCTTCCCGTGGACAAAACCGTCGGCGATTCCGTGTCCAGCGGCACGGTCAACCAGTTCGGAGCCTTCGAGATGGAGGCCACCAGAGTCGGCGAGGACAGCTCCATCCAGCGGATGATTCGTCTGGTGCAGTCGGCAGATGCAGGCAAGGCGAAAATCGTCGGCATTGCCGACCGCTGGGCGACCTGGATTGTGGTGATTGCGCTGTCCGCCGCTGCGCTGACCTGGCTGATCTCCGGGCAGATCATCCGGGCGGTCACGATTCTGGTCGTATTCTGCCCCTGTGCGCTGGTTCTGGCGACGCCGACGGCCATTATGGCCGCGATCGGAAACGCCGCGAAGCACGGTCTGCTCGTCCGCGAGGGCGATGCGCTGGAGCGGCTGGCGCGGGTGCAGGTCATAGCGTTTGATAAAACCGGCACGCTGACGTGCGGGACGCCGGAGGTCACTGCGGCGCACAGCGTTTCGGCCTCCTTTGATGAAACCGAGGTCTACCGGCTGGCAGCAGCTGCGGAGCAGCTGTCTGAGCACCCGCTCGGAAAGGCGGTCGTGGGCTGCTGCAAACGAACCGGCGCGGCGCTGCCTGCGGCGGAGGCGTTTCAGATGCTCCCCGGACGCGGCGTGCGCGCAAGGATAGAGGGCCGCGCTGTCCTTGCGGGAAATGCTGAGCTGCTGCGGGAGCACGGCATTGCGCTCCCGTCCGTGCCGGAGGCCGAAGCGCTGCTCCGGCAGGGCTGCACCGTGATCTGGCTTGCCGTTGACGGCAGTCTGGCCGGGTTTCTTGCCCTGTCCGACACGCTGCGGCCAGAAAGTCCCGCGACGATTACGGCGCTGTCTTCTTTGGGCGTGCAGCCCGTTCTGCTCACCGGCGACCATGAAAATGCGGCCAGAAGCATTGCAGACCGGCTGCGCATCCGCGAGGTCCGGGCAAGCTGCCTGCCGGAGGATAAGCTCAAATACATCGGAGACTATCAGAAGCAAAACATGCCGGTCTGCATGATCGGCGACGGCGTGAACGACGCGCCGGCGCTGAAAAAGGCGGACGTCGGCATTGCGATGGGCGGTGCAGGGAGCGATATCGCCGTGGACGCGGCGGATATCGCGCTGGTGGACGACGAGGTGAAGGAGCTGCCGCATCTTGTCGCTCTGTCCAGGCGGATGATGACGACCATCCACCTGAACATGGCCTTTTCCATGACGCTGAACTTCATCGCGATTGCGTTGGCAATCACCGGAAAGCTCGACCCTGTGGTGGGTGCGCTGGTGCATAACGCAGGCTCTGTGCTTGTAATTACAAACTCGGCATTTTTATTAAAATGGAGGAAAAAATAATGGCAATTAAAATCATCGGGCTTCTCATCGGCATTCTCATTCTCGGCGCCGGACTTTACTATCTGGTAAGGGAAAAGCACGACCCGGAATCCAAGAAGATCTACACGGTCGTGAGCGTGATAGGCGGCGCAGTCGCGATAGTGTGCGCGGTGCTGCTGGCAGTTGCGTAAGACAGCCCCGAAGCC
>OIZX01000937.1_pt1 | contig 16990 bp, 10 predicted proteins | sample 1588621 | NCBI WGS metagenome assembly OIZX01 (sample SAMN03283276) | human gut metagenome | biome: human-associated habitat; material: feces | host: Homo sapiens | place: Peru | collected 2012
TTATTAAAATCATCAAAAAATGACGGATAAGATTTGTTTATACTTTGTGCGTCATCAATTTCGCAGTCGCCTATATTCATTGCCGCAACTGAAAATGCCATAACTATTCTATGGTCATTATAACCCTTTAGCTTTGCCGAATGCAATTTTTTGCCGCCGTAAATTATCATTCCGTCGCTCGTTTCCTCAACATCGGCACCAAGCGCTTTTAAATTATACACAACACTCTCAATTCTGTCAGATTCCTTATATCTAAGCCTTTCGGCACCCTTAATAACAGTTTTTCCGCTTGCATTTGCGGCAAGGACTGCTATGGCAGGCACCATATCGGGAATGTCCGTTGCGTCAAGTTCTATTCCGTGAAGTTCACTTTTTTTTACGGTAACTGACTTATCGTCAATTTTCACATCTGCACCAAAGCGTTTAATTACATCAACAATTGCCTTATCGCCCTGAGTTGAATTTACATCAAGCCCTTTAACGGTAACCTCGCCGTTAATTGCACCGCCGACAAGGAAAAATGCTGCCTGCGACCAATCGCCCTCAACAACATAATCCTGAACTTTAAACTTTTGACCGCCCTTAACAAGATATCCGAAATCCGTTTCACGAATGTCAACGCCGTAATCTTTCATTACTTTAATTGTCATATCAACATAAGGCTTTGATTGCAGTTCGGTTTTAAGAATAACTGCGCTGTCGCCGTCCAAAGCCGCAAGCGCCAAAAGCAGCCCTGTTATATATTGGCTTGAAACATTACCGTTTACCTCAAAACTACCGTTTCTAAGTTTGCCCGAAATTGTTGCAGGAAGATATCCGTTTGATTTAATCTGAGTTCCGTGAAGCGGCAAAAGCGTTAAATATTCACCTATCGGACGGCTTAAAAGACTGCCCTGACCTACAAAGGTGACCTCTTTGCCGAGCGCAGCCGCAACCGGAATCATAAATCTCAGAGTTGAACCGCTTTCAATGGAATTGAGCGTATTTTCACCTTTTTTAAGAGAATTGATAATACCGACAGTTGCCGCCATATCCTTTGACGAAATAATCGGCTCTACATTTCCGCCGCCTGCAAGAAACGAACAGATAAGCGCCCTGTGAGCAACCGATTTTGACGCAGGAACAGTAACCTCACCGTTAAATATTGACTTTTGAATTTTTGCTATACTCATATCTTCCCCGTCAGTCTATGCCGAACGTTTTATTAATATCCTCATACTTAATAGGATTAATAAAACTTGAGCCGATTTTATCAATCATTACAAATTTAATTCCTGTTTTCGTGCGCTTTTTATCTGCGCTCATTGCCGAAATAATTTCTTTATCGGAATGTGTATCATAAGTTTTCAAATTGTTCTTTTCAAGCACTTTTATTATTCTGTCAGTCGTGCCTTTTTCGGTAATTCCAAGTTTTTCGCTTGCACGTGTAATCATTACCATACCGATACCGACTGCCTCACCGTGACTTACGGTTTCATAATTATAAAGCTTTTCAATAGCATGGCCGCAGGTGTGGCCGAAATTAAGAAGTGCTCTTTCGCCGTGCTCCTTCTCGTCATTTTCAACAACCTGCCTTTTAATGCTGACACATTCGGTAATTATATCCGTCAAATTCTCCTCAATATTGCCTTTTTCGAGATGTTCAAAAAGAGAGGCGGATTTAATACAGCCGTATTTGATAACCTCACCCATTCCGTCGCTGAAGAAATGTTCACTCAAGGTTGAAAGCACGTCAGGGTCGATAATAACGATTGCCGGCTGATGAAATGCACCGCATAGATTTTTTCCCTGCGGTAAATCTACGGCAGTTTTTCCTCCGACGGAAGAATCAACCTGAGCCAAAAGCGAAGTTGGAATTTGAACAAATTCAATTCCTCTCAAAAATACCGAAGCCGCAAAGCCAACCATATCGCCGCATACGCCTCCGCCGAGAGCAACCGCTATATCCTCTCTCGTAAGTCCGCTTTCGGCCATAAATTCAACAATTTTTACAAGCTGCGTTGTGTTTTTTGAAGCTTCCCCTGCAGGATAAATATAAGTAAAAACGTCAAAGCCTTCGTTTTCAAGTTGAACCTTGATTTTTTCGCCATACAGCGGATAAACATTCGTATCGCTTATAAGCGCAATTTTTTTCGAGTTAAAGTTATCTTTTATAATCTTACCTGCACTTGCAAGTAATCCGTTTTCAATATAAATATTACTTCTGCTTTTATCAGATACATTTACGCTAAATTCTTTCATTATCCGATTTCCTCTTTAATCTTATTGCCCTTTTTCATAAGTTCACAAAGTTGATTTGCATCTTCGTTTACAATGCAATATTTGAATTTCATAAGGTTTGAAACAAGATCGTCAATTTCCCTTACAAGCGGTTCCTTATTATCAATAAACAACTCTGTCCACATATCGGCATTAATTCTTGCAACACGGCTGACATCTCTGTAGCTGCCTGCCGAATAGCCTGCGTGGTAAGGGGCAAGCGGAGAAAGAACGTAGGAGCATGCAAGAACATGGGCAATCTGAGAAGTGAAAGCAATCATTTCGTCGTGATGCTCCGGAGTTGTAACAACAGTACGTGCAAAACCCATTTCTTGCGCAAGACCTACGAGTGCATCTGATATATAACGTGGAGTGTTATCAGTCGGGGTACAGATAAACGAAGCATTGTCAAAAAGATTATCAAGCGAATTATCGTAACCGCTGACCTCACGGCCTGCCATAGGATGAGCGCCTACAAAATAAAAATCAAAATCTTCCTTTTCAAGTTCACGGCAAATTTTAGTCTTAATACCGCAGGAATCCGTTACTATACTGTTTTTCTTAAACAAAGCCTTATGTTCTTTGATAAAAGGAGCAATCGCTTCAGGGTAAAAATTTACAATCGTGACATCTGCTTTTGGCATTAAATCCTCAAGCTGACCGATTTCATCTATTACACCGTCACTTAATGCACGCTTTGAAACAGAATCCGTTCTGTTCCAACCCATAATATGGTGCTTTGTATTTTTCTTTAATGTTTTTGCAAGGCTCGCACCGATAAGACCAAGACCGCAAACGAGAATATTCATAAGCCCACTTCCAGACATAGTTAATTACTTTAATAATAATATATAACTTATAATATGTCAAATAGGAATTAGGTTTTTTTCTATATTTTATAAATTTGTAATATTTTGTTGCATAAAAATAAGGCGAAGAATGTTCGCCCCTACAGTTTATAATAATATATTTAATTGCTTAAATATATAAAAAGGACCGTGACGTTACCGCCACGGCCCTAAATCAGTTATTGATTATTTAAAGAAATCGTAATCGTCACCGTCGCCAAGGTCCGGACCCTTGTCAGGATTCTCAACGTTAGGATCAGATGTCATAACTACATCTCTTGTAGGGAGAACATAATTACGAATTTGAATCTCTGGTTCTTCATAAAACTTTTTCATAACTATCTAACTCCCTTCTTATTTTAATTCGTGTCCGCTTGTTGTTGCAGATAACACTTTACCATATGTTGTTACAATATTGCCATTCTTGTCTTCATACTTAAGATATGAAACATACTTAAATTCTTTAGTAGAAGCAGAATTTTTAATATTAATTACAAACTGATTACCAACTGTATACTTAGATGCCTTAAGTCTTGCTACACCTTTATTTCCAACGTTTTCAACAGTTAAATCACCCTGTGTTGCTGTTGTATCCTGTGTTACCAAGAAGCCTGTTTCAACCATCTTATAGCCTGTTGGTTTTACGAATGTACCGATAAGTGAGAACTTAGAATTATCTGCTGTAAATATAAGGTTTTCAAGCGATGATACATCCGGAAGTAATTCTCCTACAGTTACATTACCGGTTGTCTTCTCAACATTTGCTAAGATGAATGTTCCGTCGCCCTTAAGAACGTGGTTGATTGTATCATCAGTTGACGGTTCAGCAAAGAAATTTTCCGAATCAAATCCCTTAGAAGTCTGATTCATAACAAGTGAATCATACTCATCCTTAGTAAGAGCAACAAGACCAATATATCCATCAGGATCAGTCATAGACTCGGCAGCATAAAAGCTGTAAGCAGTGCCGTAAGCAAGAACTGTATAATCTGTTAAACTTGTATTCTCATCAAATACAGCCTTTGTCCAAACATAAGCATTGTCATTGCTAAGTGAAATTAAACTGTTGTATGATTTAGTATAAGTATCAATATTTTCACCGTTCTCAAAATCGTTTGCTGAGTAATAAACATCAATTGTAATGTTGTCTGTTTCAGCTGCTTTATAGTTTACAGTGATAACTGTATCTTTAGTTACTGTTGCCGAAGCGCCTGCAGCAACACCGTTTGAATAAGATTCAAATGTGTAGTAAGGAACGCTTGGAGCAGTTGGCATTTCAAAATTGCCGCTTGCGTCAGTATTGATTACATTGATAATCTTGCCGTTAACGCGTGACTTGAATGTTACTGTGTAACCTGTCTTGTCGCCGTTAACCTGAGTAGCAGTAAGGTGAGTTTCGCCCTTAACGATAAAGCCGAATGAAGGAGCAGTTATCATATACTTGTCAGCAGTAAGATACTTGCTGTTATCCTGAGCGGTTGTACCGAAGTTAGGGTCACGTGAAGGAGCTGTGAAGCTGTAAGTCCAGCTGTAGTTAGCGCCGTCGCCCTTAGCTGTTGTGTCAGTTGTTGAAATAATCTTTGTAGGTGTTACAGAGACAGGTGTGCCGTAAGCAACTGTACCAATCTTAACATCATTTACATAAATATCATAAGTCTTTAATTTAAGACCTTCAAGAGCTGCCTTGATTGCATTATCAAGCTCAGTCTGGTTTGAATATAAATAGCCTTTAACAGTAAGCTGTGTGCCGCCTGTTAAATCTGTACTGATTCCATCAAATGTAACGTCCTTGGTAACTTTGAAGTTGTCGCCAAGCTTGTCATACATATCGTAATCGTTTTTGTTAGCTGCTGCCTGTGCTTCATTAACAGCCTTTGCTACATCATCATTAATTTTAATAGCAGTCAAACTTTCGGCAAGCTGAAGCATTTTATCCTTCTGAGAATCAATTAAATTCTGCTTGTCAGCTTTAATCTCTGCCTGCTGTGCTGATGTGAAATTGAAATATGAAAGTTCTGCAATAGCAGCCTTAACGCTTTCAAGAGCTGTTGCGGTGAACTTAGATGAGCTTTGAAGCTTAGCAATAAGAGCGACCTTAGCTGAATTAAATTCAGTCCAAATTGCTGCATTAGGGGTACCTTCGTCATACTTAGCGGTGTAAGTTACGTCGGCAGTAACTGCTTCATTTGGCTTAAATGTAGGCTCGAAACCTATAACCTCGTAAGTGTAATTCTTGCTGTCAACATAAGAACCAATCTTTGTGTTGATTTCTTTAATCTGAGCGTCTGACAACTTCTCACCATAAGTTACAGGTAATACCAATGTGGCATCAGAGCCTGTTGAATCCTTATAGTTGAATGTAACATTAAGAGTCTTAACTTCAAGTCCTTCTTTTGCTTTCCAAAGACCGGTGTACTTAGACTTTAATTGTGTCATTAACTGATTAAGCAAATTAGTTGTATTAATATTTGTATAGTCAATATTTGCCTGTGCACGCTCAAGTGCTTTTGTAAATTTAGCCCAGCTTTCATCGGTATACATATTTGAATTATCCAAATATGCGTTACATTCATCAACAAGCTCAACAAGCGGAGTAATATCAACAATTTGAACAGCAGGGTTAAGAACCTGATTGTTCATCTCTGATGTGAACCAGTTGTAACCGCAATAGTTCCATGTGTTACGGCAGTTCCAAGCAGTAACCGCACCAAACTTTGTGCCAAGCGTATATGTAGTATAACTTGGGTAAGAAGTAGCGGTAAGAGTTTGCTTCTCAGTTGCGGGAGCGCTGAAATTAAAGTCACCCTTAACATAAGCCTCACCGCCGTCATTGCCGTTGTTAGAACGGGCAAATACAGCGCCCGGAACAGGGTTATTAGAGCCACCGTCTGTTGTGCCTAAAACAGTATCAAGGTTTGTTGCAATAGCCTGACTGTAATCTGTTACTTCAGTGCCGTCATTAAGAGTAATAATGTGCGGCGAATCATTATAGTTATTTCTACCTGTATATCTGAGGTTTGAAACAGAGTATGTGTAATCTTTTCCGTCTTTGGATTGCTGAGTATAGCTGAGGCAACCTGCATAATTTGTTTTCTGTTCGTCAGAAAGAGCATTAGGTGTTGAATTTGAATTCGAAGTAAGGTGTACTTCTCCACCTTTTGAAGTATTGTCAGCAATTTTAGGCTGCGTAGCATTAATTGTAATTGAATCAAGGGCATTATTCTTTAATAACTGAAAAGCATCAGACTGCTTAGTTAAAACACCGAAAGTTACATTAAAATCGCCGAACTTAACTTGCAAAGGAGTATGCTTTGTTCTGAAAATATAACCCTGATTTGTAAATGAACCTTCAATATACTGACCGCCCTGGTCAATAAGAGACATTCTTCTAATTTCATTGGTACCACCGTTACCGAATACGGTACCGTCAGGAATCTTAGTAAATGAATACTGAAGGCCCTTATATGCCTTAACAAGAGTATCAATTGCAGCAACGTATGCGTCATACTGAGCATCATAATCAGTCATAGGTGTTGTTGCAAGATTATCCTTAGCTAATTTAGCATCATTAAGCGCAGTAGCGAATGTTGCATAGTTAGAATAATCTCTAGGGTCTTTAATATTCTTTTCAAGGTCAATAGCCTGATTAAGAGAATATGAACCGCTTGCTGTAAGAACAACAGCATCAGGGCTGATACGAAGAGCGGCAAATGCGGCATTGTATTCTTCAACTGCAGCTGTTACCTTTGCTCTGCCAGCCTCGTCATCATTTGGTGCATTTGCAGGAATACCGTAGTTTTCAACACTGCCCCAAACGTCAGTCTTAATCTTATTAACTGCAGTTAATGCATCGTTATATGTTGCTTCGGTAAATACGTTTGAATTATATGATTCAAACTGCTGAATAAGAGCAACAAGTGCACTTGTGTCTGCCTTGGCAACAGAAGTTTGAAGGCCGGCATAAGCTTCGTTAAGAGCGTCTGCATAAACCTTTGCTTCATCGTTTAATTTATAAACAGAATCAGCGTTTGTAAATGTATCGTCATTTACTTTTGCCATAAATGCCTGTGATGCTACATAAGCCTCTTCAAATTTTTTCCAGCTGTCAGCAGTGTAATACTTGTTATTTGCATTGCCCTCGGCATAAGTTGACCTTGCCAAAGTGCCCATAGCGTCACGAAGTGCTTGGTAGTTAGCCTTAGTATCGTTTGTTACATCAATGCTTGCCGAATTTACAGCCGCAACCTTACCTGAAGCAGCCTTTGCATATCCGCTGGTATCGTTTTTAGAAGTGAAAAAAGTGTTAGGGTCAAATGATGTTGCATCATCCATAGCAGCAAAGTAAGTATAAAGACCACCCATTGAATATGTTGAAAGGTCCTTAGACTTCATCTTATTGCCGGCAGCCTTAATAGCATCCTTAACGATTTTATAGTTTACAACATTGATTGTTGTTGAGCCCGGTACTGTAGGTGAAGCGGGGTCATTAATATTTGTTGCGAACTCGTTTTTACTGCCGATATGGCCCTTGAAAGTAGGGACAAATGAGTCGATATATTTAGTGCCCGGGTCACCGGTGTATTCCATAAAGTTTGAGAAATACTGCTGATAGTTTTTATAAGACCCTGCAAGACCGCCTTTACGGATTTGATATACATTGCCGGCAGTAGTTGTATTATTAGAAAGGTTATATTTATTGCCGTTCCAATACCAAGACCAGTTAAAGTTCAAATTTGAACTGCCGCCACGCCAGTTTCTGCTGATGTTAATACCGTCTTTAGCATTTTCAAGAGTGATGGCTGAAATGTATCTGTCGGTACCGGTCTTCCAACCGCCTTCACCTGTAGCAACAGCCATTACAGATGTGGCAGGTGTTGTTTCGTCGTCATAAAGCAATGTAGCCGACGGATAGTAAAGCGTAAGAGCAGAATAATTTTCTTTCGATTGCTTACCGTCGTTATTGTCAGTATTAATACCGGTTTCAAGCCAAAGTACGTTTTGATAACCGTCTTTAAGATAAGTTGCCTCATCAAAGCCTGTATCGTCGTTTGCATATACCTTAACCTGACGATACTTGCCTGTATTAGCCTTAATACCCGTAAATTCTGCCATTGCGGATACAGCAGTATTAAGCTTATCTGCCAAGCCGTCAAGAGCATTGCTCTCGCCGCCGTAGATATAAGCGTCAAGACCCTGCTGGCAGGCAACATACGCTTTATACGCAGGAACTACATTAGAATATGACTTATCCTCGGCAAGAACAGACTGAAAATTCTTCATAGCAGTTTCAACTGCCTGAACTTTTGCATCAGTGGCAACATCTACGTAGCCGTTAGCTGCAAATGCAGTAATAGCAGAAAACGGAACAGACGTTACAACCATCATTGCAGCGAGAAAAGCAGCCAAAATCTTTTTGGGAAGCCTTTTTTTCATTTTCTTTTCCTCCTTAAAATTGCAGGTGCTCCTTTGTTCGCCGGAATACCGCTGTTTACCTGACCAAAAACGCACGGCAAGGCAAGCAAAATTGCCCTTGCATTTGCCAATAGGGTATAGTTACCCCTATTAACCTAATTATTTGGGTACATTATAACATTTAAGAATTATTATGTCAATAGGACTGCATAGATTTTAAACAAAAATAATTTACAAAATTTTAATATTTTTTTACATATTGTAACAAAAAATTACAGAAAATATAACGGGCGAACAATGTTCACCCGTACGATAGAACGAATTTCGTAGGGGCGATTACTAATCGCCCGATTGAAATTTGCTACTTATTTTGTGTCAATAATCTTAGTTGTGGTTGTGTTGTTCTTTTCAGCGGTTATAACGATTTGGGGATACCACGGCTTAGCCGAGGCAAAGTGATTTCTGATTCCCTTTTCATCGCAAATAACCTGAGGATAGCGGATAAGCTTTTTAGGGGATGCGGTAAGCTTTTTATCATCATCCCTTGCAACGCCGACTACAACAAACCTAAAATCCTTATGGTAAGAAGTCGGGCAGGAAATTGTGATAAGTTTATCGCTTCTTATCGGCGAAGCGCCGGTATCATACAAAAAGCGATAATGAAGCATAGTATAAAACTCAAGTGCGCTTGACGGCTCCATTTGCTCCGTAACATTATAAGGGAACACGTAGCCGTTATCGTCGCTTGCCTTGGTATTGGTATAAAAAGCACCGATAACCTTAAAGTTATAATCCGTTTTTAAATCGGAAAACGAGATAAATCCCGAAGCCGAATTATTATAAGAATCAACGCTTGAATAATATTTTTCAAGGCTGTCGTCATTAAGATAAACAACAAAATTATCCACCCTTGCACCCTTAGCCGATTTTTCAAGATAAGGTGTACCTTTACCGTCCGCCTTTTTAAGCACAGGGGAGGAAAGGTCAATATCGTCAATTTTTAAATAGCCGCAGGTATTTGGATTTTTGCCGTAAAGCTCGCAATATTTTTCCTCAATACCGTCAGGGAACGACACGTCAGTATACTTTTTCTCATACTTTTTGATATAAGAAGTTTTAGACGATTTAATCATATTGCCGATGCCGAAAACGGCGGCAAAAAAGACTGCTATAATTAATACTATTATAATAAGGTATTTATATACGCCTTTTGCCTTATCACTTTTAAGAGGTGAAAAGTCGATTTTTTTAAGTTCAATTTTAGGCTTATTGACTTCTTTATCAGGCTTTGGCTCTTCGCTTTCGGCTTTTGCAAAATCAGCACGTGGCTTAGGCGGCTCAACATTCACGGGAACATAATCGCTTTTTTCCCTGCTGTCCCTTTTAGCCTGAAATTCCTTTAAAATATCGTCAATACTGTTTTTTTCAAAATCTTTATTATCCATAATTACTTAATAATAACCTTCTTGACATCATCAAGCGCTTTTTGAAGCATAGAGTCAAGGTCAGGAATTTTTTGTTCTGCTTTAATTACGTCGTCAAGGTGCGGCCTTGTTTTAGGGTGCTTAGGAGTGAACACCGTGCAGCAATCCTCATAAGGCTGAATAGAGATATCGAACGTGTCGATTTTGCGGGAAATTGCAATAATTTCCTCCTTATCCATACCGATACAAGGCCTGAAAACAGGCATAGAAGCGGCACAATCGGTACATGCAAGAGCATACATAGTTTGGCTTGCAACCTGACCGACGCTTTCACCGGTGATAAGGGAGGTGCAATTTTGCATTATAGCAACCTTTTGCGAAAGCTTCATCATAAGGCGGCGCATAATGATTGTGAAATACTCCTCAGGGCAATAATCCCTGATAGCCTCCTGAAGCTCGGTAAAAGGGACAACATAAGTTGTAATCACGCCGGAATAGCGAGCAACCTTTTTAAGCAAATCCATAACTTTCATTTCGGCAAGCTCCGAAGTGTAAGGCGGAGAGGCGAAGTGAACGGCGCAAAGCTCGATACCCCTTTTAGCCATCATATAAGCCGCAACGGGAGAATCAATACCGCCGCTGATAAGCACAGCCGCCCTGCCGTTAGTGCCTGTCGGCATACCGCCTGCGCCTTTAATATTATTTCCTCTTACAAAGGCATATTTTTCCCTAACCTCAACAGTCACGATGATATCGGGATTATGAACATCTACCTTTAAATTATTAAATTTTGAAAGAATATAACCGCCGAGTTCCCTACTGATTTCAGGCGATTTCATAGGAAATTTTTTATCCGAGCGCTTTGCCTCAACCTTAAAGGTTTTAGCCTCGCTTAGCTCGTCGAAAAGATATTCGCAAGCCTTAATCTTGATATCGTCAAAATCCTTTTCACATTCGCACGCACGTGAAAAAGCGGCAATGCCGAAAACACGTGAAATTCTTTCAGCCGCCTCATCAAGGTCAATATCATCATCAAGCGGTTCAACCATAATAGTTGACTGACTTTTTGTAAATTCAAAATCGCCGAGGTCTGAAATTTTATGCTTAATATTTTTTACAAGCTTATCCTCAAAGCTTGAACGGTTAAGCCCTTTAAGAGCAAGCTCGCCGTTTTTAACAAGTATTATTTCTTTCATTATATATTCCGTTTCTTCATTTTATTTTATTGGGTGGGTTTTAACAAGTTCATCAAGAGAAGAAGCAAGCAAGTCAATATCCTCTTTCGTATTAAATCTTGAAAAGCTTATTCTTATGCTCTTATCTATAATCTCGTTAGGCAAACCCATTGCGGTAAGCACATGACTTTTCTTGCCCTTAGCGCAAGCGGAGCCGTTACTGACAAAGACGTTATAATTAGCCGAAAGTTCCTGCAAAACAGTCTGACTTCTCATAAAAGTGGGAACATAGACATTCAAAATATAGGGCGAAGTATTTTCATCATTATTAAACACAATACCGTCTATTTTTGAAAGCTTTTCTCTTGCATAAAGATTAAGCTCTTTAATCTTTTTCTTTTGCTCATTGGCATTAGGCAACGCCCTTACTGCCGCACCGAAACCTGCAATAAGAGGTGAACACTCTGTACCCGGCCTCAGCCTTTTTTCCTGTTCTCCGCCAAAGGTGCGGGCAAAATTTTGGTCAGTCAAATTAGCGTTTTTATTAACATACAATGCGCCGACGCCTTTAGGGCCGTGAATTTTATGAGCGGTGATTGAAACAAGGTCAGCCCCAAGCTTTTTAGGGTTGATATTAACCTTGCCGTATGCCTGAACGCAATCAATATGAACAAGCGCCGGAGCGCCTGCTCTTTTAACTGCCTTGGCAACAGATTTAACAGGCATAACCGTACCGACTTCATTATTAATATACATCATTGACACAAGTATTGTATCTTTATTTACCGCTTCAAAAAGCTGCTCCTCGCTGATATTGCCGTGGATATCGGGTTTAAGAAATACGACCTCAAAGCCTTGCTTTTCAAGTTCTTTAGCAGACTCCAAAACGCTCTCATGCTCAATCGCCGTGGTAACTATTCTGTTGCCGAGACGTTTTTTCGCCTTAGCCGCACCGAACAAAGCCATATTGTTAGCCTCAGTCGCACCTGATGTGAATATAATTTCATCCTTATCAACACCAAGCGAATCGGCAATTGCGCCCCTTGCAAGAATAATTTCTTTCATAGCATTAATTCCCAAATTATGCAAACTTGAGGGATTGCCGAAATTATCCGTCAGCATATTCATAACGGTGCTGACACATTCGTCGCACGGTTTAGTTGTTGCAGAATTATCTAAATATGCACTCATAAATTCATTAATTCCTTTAATTTAAATACTGCCGCAATAGTTTTTGCGTCCTTAATTTCATTAGTCATAATCTTAGTTACAACCTCTTTAATCGGCATTTTGATTACATCCAAAAATTCATCGTCATCAAGATGCTGTTCACCGTAGGAAATGCCCTTAGCGTAAAACAGCCTGATTATTTCGCCGCAATAGCCCGGTGACGGATAAATCTCGCCGAGTGATTCAAACACCTCCGCCTTTGCGCCGCATTCCTCAGAAAATTCCCTGATACCTGCTTGGCGAGGGTCCTCACCCTTTTCAAGCTTGCCGGCAGGAATTTCATAAATAGTTTCCTTATACGGATACCTAAACTGCCTTACAAGGAGTATTTCGTTTTCGTCTGTCAAGCCGATAATGCCGACGCCGCCCGGATGGTCAACAACCTCTCTGTCAGCGATATCGCCGTCAACAAGCATAACTTTATCATTATGAACATCAATAATTCTTCCGCTGAAGATGCCCTGCACCTCCTGCGTTTGCTCAAAATATCCGAGTGCGATTGAAAAAATATCATCAATTTTTTCAGCCACAAACTTAGCGCCGGCACCTGCAAATTCAACACGATTGCCATAGCCCCACAAAACGCCTACGCTGTCAATCATATTAGCCTTTGCACCTTCGATATCATACTTCTTATCGCCTACCATTATTGACTCATTACCCGAAGTATCAAGTTCCTTTAAGCAACGGGAAATAATATTTGCCTTTGACTCGCAGTCGGCAGAAAATGTCACACCGCAAATAACGTCAAAATATGATTTAACACCGTAATGGTCAAGCAAAGCCTCAATATAATCCTGCGGCTTTGAAGAAGCAATACCAAGCTTTAAATTTTCCGCTTTGAGCTTTGCAAGAAGTTCCTTAATTCCGTCATAAAGCTTGCTTTCAAGAAGCCCTTTATTTGTATAACGCTCTCTGTATTTTTTAACAAGTTTATCAGCCATTGCCGCATCAACGCCAAACTTTTCCTGAAAAGTCACAAGAAGCGGAGGCCCGATAAAATAAGTAAGCTCGGTATAATCGGGAGCTTCGATATTATAATAATCAAGTGCAAACTTTGCGCTTTTGAGTATACCTTCACCCGTATCGCAAATCGTACCGTCAAAATCAAAAATTACTGTCTTATATCTCATTAGCCATTTACCTTTTTCATAAATTTATCACAATTGACAACAAATCTTTCAATTGTGCCCTTGCCTATTATATTGCCGTTATCGTCCTTAGCGCTGACAGAGAAAACAAGACGTCTGCCGTCAACCGCCTCAAGCTTTGCACTTGCCGAAACAGTTGCACCCATAGCGCTTGCCTTATCATGAGTAATCTCCACCTTTATACCGACCGTAGTCTCGCCGTCATCAAGGATAGCAGAAGCCGCCTCGCAGGTTGCCTCCTCCATAAGCGCAAGCATCATCGGAGTTGCGAAAACAGGAAGGGAGCCGGAGCCTACGGCAGCCGCCGTATTTGTTGAATTAACCGTCGCAAGAGCTTCGCCCTTATATTCACCGTGAAATTCCTTCATAAACAATACACCTCTTTATAAATAAGACAGTTTAAAATATTTCCTTAAAATCTTAAACATTATATCACATAATTTCGGTGTATACAACACAAATAATTTATGTTATAATCTTGTTAATAAATTTTTGGAGAAAAATATGGCAGAAAAATCAAAAAGAAAAAGAATATATATGCTTGACGAGCTGAGAGGCTTTGCAATTTTATGTATGATTTTGCACCATACATTTCTTGATGTCGGCGACGTTTTGGGTTTTAGCTGGGGCTACAAAGTATTTGATGCGCTTTGCACCGTTCAACCGCTGTTTTGGGCTGTATTTATTATTATTTCGGGAATATGTTCAAGGCTTTCAAGAAATACGATAAAGCGTGGCTTTACAGTGCTTGGTGCCGGACTTATAATTACACTTTTCACCGCTGTTATTATGCCGCTTTTCGGCTTTGAGGGGAGCGAAATTTATTTTGGCATACTTCACTGCCTCGGTTGCTCAATGATTATAACGGGAATATTAATGCCGCTCATTAACAAAATCAACTACAAAATCGGCGCAACCGTTTCGCTTGTTTTATTTGCATTTACCTACGGAATAAACACAAGAACTATGCTTTTCGGTTTAATCAAATTGCCTGACGCTTTATATCAATATGATTTTTTAGCGCCTATCGGCATTTATTCAAATAATTTTAAAAGCGCTGACTATTTTTCAATTATTCCGTGGCTATTCGTATTTCTTTTCGGTGCATTTATCGGAGAACTTGCAAAGGAAGAAAAATTCCCAAAAGGCATGTATAAGCAAAGAAGCAAATTTTTATGCTTTGTCGGAAAAAACAGCCTTTGGGTATATATTTTGCACCAACCGGCAATATATTTGATTATGCTTATTATTGCATTTATAATCGCCTAAACCGCTCACAAAAAGATACAACGCACATAGTATAAATAGGTGCGGTATGAATAAAAAACGAAGTCCCAAAAGCACCGAAATGTGCTATTGGGACTTTTATTTTTCGCTTTTCGGCTGTTAGCTTAGGTGGTGCAAAGCATCTTTAAAACAGCCTTAGCCGTATCAGTCGTTCACATAGAAGCGGTGCTGTCGGTATCGCTTCATTTGTGCGTTTATTGTAATTTTTCCCACTGTTCATTTGTCTTTTTGATACTGAGAATACAGTAGCCTCCGATTTTTTCAATAATCATTTTTGCACTTTTCAAATGTCTGCACACAGAGGGCTGCGAAATGTGGAGAACTGCAGCAATCTGTTTTTGATTTTTCTTTTCAAAATAAAACATTTCAAAACAAATACGTTGCATTTGAGTAAGCTCGTTTTTAGCAATTTTCGGAACAACGGCAAAAAGAGAATTGCGCATTATCACCTGCTCGTCATATCCGGCACTGTCAAATGGATTATACGAGCCCATAAATTCCTCAAAAAATCCACTCATATTTCTTCCTCCCCATAATAGTCGGTCAGCATAAAGTATACCTTTCTGCATTCACATGCCATATCGTAATATATTCTCATCTTTCTTCTCAGCTTAAACAAATCCTCACCACGATAAACGCTTAAAAGCGGCTTTAATCCGTCAACCTTGGCGCAAAGCACTTTATACTGCTTATCGTATTCCTTAGCGAGTTCGTCAATATCCATCACAAATCAACCTGCCTTTACTGAAAATTGTTTAAAGACTTCCCGTTTAAGCACGGTGGGTGAAGCCGCAACTTGAGTGGCAAAAGGGACAAGCCTTTGTTTTCGATATTATACAAACATTCGTTCTAAGTCAACACAAATTTACCGCATAGTACAAATATTTTCTCTTTTTGGCACAGACCGCAAAATGCGACAGAATTTCTGTTTTTATATAACATATATCAAAACATTTTAACAAAGTGCTTGACATATTATGCAAATTGCACTATAATATGGTTGATTTGAAATGGACCGCACCATTTCAAACTCTTGGTCCTCCATAGTTTGTAATGACAGAGAGGGGAAAGCCGAGGCGCTTAGGCGCTTCGGCTTTCTTTCATTTTAACTGCTGAAAAAACAAAAAGCGTAATTATTCAAATGGTTTTGATTTTATGCATAATAATGCAATAATATACGCAATATACATTTTTAATAAATTGCATATTTTAGTGGTATTTAGTGCATTTTGTTGTAATTTTATACAAAACAGTGGCAAATATTTGCAGGTTTTATGAATAATTATACAAACTTTATAAAATCGCTTGCATTATTCATTTAAGGTTACTATAATGTAGTCAACAAGTAAAAATTCCCAAAGGAGATATATAACAATGAACAAAAAGGATATTAAAAAAGTTGTTCTCGCTTATTCAGGCGGACTTGACACATCAATTATCATTCCTTGGCTCAAGGAAAACTACAACAACTGCGAGGTTATCGCTGTTTCCGGCGACGTAGGACAGGGTAATGAACTTGACGGTCTTGAGGAAAAGGCTATTGCAACCGGCGCATCAAAGCTTTATATTCTTGACCTTAAAGAAGATTATGTTAAAAATTACATCTTCCCTTGCGTAAAAGCAGGCGCCGTTTATGAGGAGTATCTTCTCGGTACATCGCACGCACGTCCTTGCATTGCAAAGGGTCTTGCTGAAATCGCAATCAAAGAAGGCGCAGACGCTATTTGCCACGGTTGCACAGGTAAGGGCAACGACCAGGTAAGATTTGAACTTGCACTTAAGGCTCTTGCACCTGAAATGGAAATCATTGCTCCATGGCGTGAGTGGGATATCAAATCACGTGAAGAAGAAATTGAATATGCAGAAGCACATAACATTCCTCTTAAGATAAACCGTGAAACAAACTATTCGAAGGATAAAAACGTATGGCACTTAAGCCACGAAGGTCTTGACCTTGAGGACCCGGCAAATGAGCCTCAGTATCTTAACGACAGCTTCCTTGAACTCGGAGTTGCTCCTGAAAAGGCACCGGACGAGCCTACATATATCACAATTCATTTTGAAAAAGGCGAACCTGTTGCTGTTGACGGCGAAAAGCTCAGTCCGCTTGCGCTTGTTGAAAAGCTTAACGAACTCGGCGGCAAGAACGGTATCGGTCTTCTTGACATTGTTGAAAACCGTCTTGTAGGTATGAAGAGCCGTGG
>OIZX01000943.1_pt1 | contig 16915 bp, 11 predicted proteins | sample 1588621 | NCBI WGS metagenome assembly OIZX01 (sample SAMN03283276) | human gut metagenome | biome: human-associated habitat; material: feces | host: Homo sapiens | place: Peru | collected 2012
CAGCGGCTGAGAGAAATACAAGGTCTTCTGAGCCATTCGGCAGCAGCCCTTCCGCTTAACCGCCGAACGCTTCTGCCGACTGGCTCAGATGCCGTTTAAAAGAAGGAGAATGAATATGAAGAAATCTGCAAAACTCATTTCCCTGCTCCTCGCCCTGGTCCTGCTCCTCAGCATCATTCCGATGGCAGTAGCAGCGGACGACACCATTGTTTATGGTGGTGTAACACTGTATACGAACAAGAAGCCCACAGACTCCACAGAATTAGAGGGCGTTAAGGGAAGCGCCATTACAAAGAAGGTAGGCGAGAACGGCGTCTATCAGCGTCTGCCGCGCGATACGAACATTCACACATATTGCAATACAGTAATAGCTGAGTTTATTCCTGAGTACTATGCGGCAAGCACGGCAACTGTTGAACTCTCTGACCCGACTGTTCTGTCGGATTTCAGTTATACTATTTCCGGCTGGCAGGGCAATGATGAATATAAGGGTAAACCGTGTCTGACATTCAATTTTACCGCTGCAAAGCCCGGCATGACGACAGTGACGCTGACGTACTATTATAACTATAACCATGGTGGTGAAACTGGCTACTGCAACGGCTGCGGTAGACGTGTCAGCTATAAAGCAAACTACCTTTGGTATAAGCAGACTTCGACCTTTACTGTCACAGTTGGTGACGGCGAAGTCCCAACTCCCAACAAGCCCGACAAGCCCGCCGTATCTGACGTAAAGCGTTTCCGCAACTATGTCAACACGACCAGCTCTTCCAAGGGTGCTGTCTATATGTGGTGTGATACCTATGACCATCAGGCATGGTTTGACTACATCACCGATGTGGATGACGCATACACCCTCGGCGATGTTGTCGCCAACGACGGCTCCGTTCTGTCCAAGACCACCTATCCGTGGATCTGCGTCATGACGCTCGACGCCAACAAGTATCTGAATGCGTATAACTCCCAGCTTGGTGCTGAGAACGGCACACACTATCTGAAAGACGGTCAGGCCGAAACGGAGTCCGTAACATGGTACTGGAATGCAGCTAAGAATAGATGGCAGTATATCGAGAAAGCCGCTCCCGTTTACATCGATATCACCCACACCGCCCCCACCCCGTCCGTGACGAAATACACCGTCACCTACACCGACGGCGTTGGCGGCGCTGCATTCGCTGACCAGACCTACACCGTCAAGGAAAACGACCCGACCCCCGCATTTGTGGGCGAGCCCACCCGCGCGGGCTACAACTTCCTCGGCTGGGAACCCACCGTTGCTGAAACCGTTACCGACAATGCAGTCTATACCGCACAGTGGGAACTGGAAACCTACACCATCAACTATGATTACCGCGGAGTTGTTAAGCAAGCTGACGTCCGTGATGCTGGAAACCCCGTGAAATTCACGATCAAGGATCTGCCCATCAAGCTCAATCCCGCAAAGTTCAAGAACAACGAATGGCCGCAGAAGTTCCTCAACTGGCGCGATGCGGACGGCAATGTTGTCACGGAAATCACCGAGCCCGGCGATATCACGCTCTATGCCTATTATCAGTTCCCTGTCAGATACCGCGTATATGACGAGGACGGCAAAGAGGTCAAATCCCTGACTGTCATTGACTGGTACAACGAGGACGACTTTGCTTCCTACGAGGTCAGACCCGCGACGGTTGATATGCCCGGCTACGAACTCGACGGCTGGTATCAGGACCTGAAGGACGCAGGCAATGTGAACAAGCGCTTCGGCTCCTCTCTCTACATGGCCAAGAAGTATGAACTGGTCGGCAAGCTGAGCTGCTGCATCACCGTCACCTACACCGACGGCGTCGAGAACGAAGAAGTTTTCGCCGATCAGGTTTACACCGTCAAGGAAGGCGACGCTACCCCCGCATTCGAAGGCACCCCGACCCGTGAAGGCTACGTCTTCCTCGGCTGGGAACCCGAAGTTGCCGAAACCGTTACCGGCAATGCGACCTATACTGCAATGTGGGAAGAGGCTCTGACCGAAGTGAAGGTCACCTCCAGCATTTCGGAGGGCGCTCTGCTCTACCTCGGCAGCGAGTTCAAGGTCACGGCTACGGCCAACACGGACGCAAATCTTACATTCAACTTTGAAGCGAACCCTGCGTTTAAGCAGATCGCGTCCGATGCAACAGGTAACTCCAAGACGGTCTGGTATCGCGTTGTGAAGATCACCGGTAACTATACGAAGATCAATGTTTCCGTCACCGGCACAAAGGGGAATCAGGGGCCTGTCACCGGCACCCTCTCCTTCGGCGTCAACCTCCGCAACCGCATCCATGTGACCATCAAGAACACCGCCGGTGAGATCATCAGCAATGTGACGAACATCAAGCTCAACCACAAGTATCCGCAGTGGAATACATGCCCGGCGCTCAAGTATGACGCGGCCAAGCAGGAATACGTCATGAAAAATCCGTGGGATCTGAGCAGTCAGGAATTCGTTTCTGTTACCTTCGACTACGAAGGCGATACCTATGAAACGAAAGTCACGAAGGACGGCAGAAACCTCTTTGATGTCATCCGTGCAGGCGAGGAAGAGATCTATGTCGAGTACATCGTCGTAGACCCGATCTATGTCACTGTTGAGGTTAACGGTGAAGAAGTGAAGAACGAAAAGTTCAAGGGCAATGCAGGCGAAAAGCTGAACTATTCTGCGCTTTATTGGGAAGTCATGGATCAGATTCAGGCAGAAGGCAAAATGGCAACTGTTCAAATCCTGATTGACAATGTGGCCGGCTCGGAAGCTGTTTTCGGCACCAACAAGAACGTCAAGATCGTTATCACGACGATTGGATAATTATCTGACAAATCACGCAATCCAACCCATACAAAAAGCCTCTCCCACCACGGGAGAGGCTTTTCCGCACCCCAAAGCCTCTCCTTGCCGTGCCCCGCACGGTAAGGGGAGGCGGCATTTGCGAAGCAAATGCCGGAGGGGATATGCTGCAAGGTTCAGAGTGCTCCGAAATTTGCGGCGTTCGAATCCCCTCAGTCGCTACGCGCCAGTGCTGCGCCGAAAGAGAAGTTTTAAGAGTTATACCCTTGTAGGGGCGGACGCCTCTGTCCGCCCGCAGGATGCAGCTGTTTTTACAGAAATCTTTGGTAAATTCGCAACATTTTCAGGGCCGACAGAGTCGTCGGCCCCTACAAACGAGTGGGAAACTGCATTCGCATTCGCCAAAAATTTCACGAAACCAACTGCTTTCAGCCGGGCGGAGCAGAGTCCCGACCTTACCGGGGGCGTGCGCATTTTGGGGGATGCGTTTATAGCAGCCCCAAACGGAACTGCTCGATCATTTCGCCGGTCAGGCTGATGTGGGAGTGATCCTCCGGCAGCTCGCTGCGCAGGTGCCAGCTCGCTTCAGCCAGCTCGGATTCCTGTACGGTGATCGTATCGCTGCCGTCCAGCTCGCAGACGAAGCCCATGAGAAGCGTATCCGTAAACACCCACGGCTGGGATTTGTAAAAGCGGAGGTTTTTGACCCGCACGCCCGCTTCCTCCATGACCTCGCGGTGTACCGTGTCCTCAATCGACTCGCCGATTTCGTTGAAGCCCGCAATGAGCGCATATTTCTTGAACGGCCTGCCGCGATAGCGCGTGAGCAGCAGCCGGTCGCCGTCGTGTACGGCGACGATCACGGCGGGGCAGATTTTTGGATAGACCGTGTTTTTGCACTGCGGGCAGACCATGGCGCGTTCTGTCGTGCTCTTTTCCATGCGTGCGCCGCATCTGCCGCAGAAGTTCTGGGAATCATACCAGCGGTGCAGGCTTTCGCCCGCTGCGGCGGCGAACAGGGCGGGGCTTGTCCCGTCCGTCATGGCGCGGAGCGTCGAAGCGGGGACATAGCGGAACGCATCTGTCTCGCCGGGGTGGGCGGAGACGAGATAATACGCCGTTTCGTCGATGGAAAACGCGTACTGCGCCTTACCGCCGTCCGGAAGCTCGCGCATCCGGGGCAGGGTGAGCGGATCGCCGCTCAGATTGCAGTAAATCGTATGGTCGGGCGCGAAAATCAGCGCGATATCGTCCGGCGACGACTCCTTCCACGACATTTCATTGTGATATACATGCGGATATAAATCTTGCAGCATATTTTTCCCTCCTCAGCGGCACGCGAAGAACGCTTCAATCTCCGCGCGTCCGGCCTGCACGCTGCCCTGCGCGAAAAACGGCTTTCCGCCGCCGCGTCCGCGCAGCTGCGCGTTCAAATCCTTCACCAGCTGGCGCAAATCGCCGTTCTGTTCGCCGACGGCGTATTTATAGCCGTCCGCGTCGCTGCCCGCGAAAATGGCCGCGCGGCCCCCGCAGGCCGACATGACCAGGTCGGTCAGCCGCCGCAGGCTGTCCGGGCTCATCGCAGGCTCAAACAGCAGGACGTTTCCATGTCCCGCGAGCGCCTGCGCCTTCTGCGCAAACACAGCCTCCTCCAGTCCGGCCGCGCGCTGCTTCTGCGCGGCCTCCGCGTCCAGAAGCCGCCGCACAGCGGCAGCCGTCTCCAGCGGTCTGGCCGACAGGAGGCCCGACACGCGCCGGTTCTGCTCGGCAAGCTCGCTCAGGTAAGCAAGCGCACGCCGGCCGCAGAGAATTTCCAGCCGCACGCCGTCATGGAATTTCACGCAGGAGAAAATTTTGATAAGGCCAACCTCACCGGTGCTGCGCACGTGCGTGCCGCAGCAGGCGCAGATGTCCGCGCCAGGGATTGTCACAATGCGCACCTGCCCGGTCAGCTCCTTTTTGCTGCGGTAGGGGATGGCCTTCAGCGCCTCGGCGTCCGGGTATGTAAGTTCAATCGGGACATTCTTCCAGACCCACTCGTTGGCCTCGGCCTCGACGGCGGACAAATCCTCCGGCGTCAGCATACCGGAAAAATCAATGGTCACAAAGTCCGCGCCCATGTGGAAGCCAACGTTTTCATAGCCGAAGCGGCGGTGGATGACGCCGGAGAGAATATGCTCGCCGGAGTGCAGCTGCATGAATTCAAACCGGCGGTCATAGTCGATTCTTCCCTCGACGCGCTGCCCCTCGGTGAGCGGCTGCTGGCAAAAATGGATGACCTCGCCGCCGCGCTCGTGTGTGTCGGTCACGCGGACGCCGGACAAAAAGCCGGTGTCGCCCGGCTGGCCGCCGCCCTCAGGATAAAAGCAGGTCCTGTCCAGCACGACGTCATAGCCGTGCTTTCCCGGCTGGCAGGAGAGGACGCACGCTTCAAACGCCGCCTGATGCGCGTCCTGATAATAGAGCTTTTCTGTTGCCATTTTGACACCTCTTGTCAGATTTTCAACTATCATAGCACACAATCCGTCAAAATTCCACTTAAATTCGTTCGGATTTTGGTTGACAAACCGGGAAAATCAACCTATTATATAAGGTGGGCGATTTCAAAAGCGCCCGATATTCTGAAACAAAGGGGGAAGCACAAATGGACGCAGGAAGTAGTAGCGGCACATCTGCAGGCCGAAGTCGGCTTGAGCCCCAGCCGCCCTTGGGCGTCCGGTGCTTGCGGCCCCTGTCATTCTTCGATTGATGTGCCTGCGTTGTGTCTTTACCTTCCTATCCTTTACATTTAGGAGGAACAAGACATGGCAGAAAGCAATTTTTCTCTGGAAAAGACCCTGACCATGCTGCTCGACGAGAAGAAGTATCATTCTCTGCGCGACATCCTCAGCACCATGAATCCCGCCGATATCGCCGCCATTTTTGACGATCTCGATCAGGCCCGCCTGCCGCTTCTGTTCCGGCTTCTGCCGAAGGAGCTGGCCGCCGAGACCTTCGTCGAAATGGAGCCGGAGGCGCAGGAGCTTCTGATTCAGGGCTTCTCGGATTCCGAGCTGAAGGAGGTCATCGACGAGCTTTACGTCGACGACGCCGTCGATATCGTGGAGGAAATGCCCGCAAACGTCGTGCAGCGCATTCTGACCCAGGCCGAGCCGGATATGCGCAAGCAGATCAACGAGATCCTGCGCTACCCGGAGGATTCCGCCGGCTCGATCATGACCACCGAATATGTCTCCCTGCGCCCGAACATGACGGTCGAAGAAGCAATTCTGCGCATCCGCCGCACGGGCATCGACAAGGAGACAATCTACACCTGCTACGTGACGCGCGGTCACAAGCTCATCGGCCTCACGAGCGTCAAGGACCTGCTTCTGTGCGAGGACGACGACGCAACCATTGAGTCCATCATGCAGGAGCACGTCATCACCGTCGGCACGCTCGACGACAAAGAGCAGGTCGCCCAGATGTTCAGCAAGTACAATTTCCTCGCTCTGCCGGTCGTGGACACGGAAGACCGGCTGGTCGGCATCGTGACCTTCGACGACGCCATGGACGTCATGGAAGACGAGGCCACCGAGGATATGGAAAAGATGGCCGCTATGCTGCCGTCCGAGCACCCGTATATGCGTTCAACGCCCATCGAGATCTGGAAGAACCGTATCCCGTGGCTGCTGCTGCTGATGGTGTCGGCGACGCTGACGGGCATCGTCATCACAAAATTTGAAACCTCACTGGCCGCCCTCCCGTGCCTCACGGCGTTCATCCCCATGCTGATGGACACCGGCGGCAACTCCGGCTCGCAGGCCTGCGTGTCCATCATCCGCGGCATCAGCCTGAATGAAATTGAGTTCCGCGACCTTGGCCGCGTGGTCTGGAAGGAGATTCGCGTCTCCGTCCTCTGCGGCGTGTGTCTGGCTGTGGCGTGCTTTGCGAAGATCGTTGTGGTCGATATGCTGCTGTTAAAGAGCGAGAGCGTCACGTATCTGGTCGCCTTCGTCGTCTGCGCCGCGATGGCTGTGACGGTGTGCCTGGCCAAGATCGTCGGCTCGGTGCTGCCGCTGCTGGCCAAAAAGCTCGGCTTCGACCCGGCCGTGATGGCCTCCCCAATCATCACGACAATCGTGGATTTCCTGTCCCTGCTCGTCTATTTCGCCTTCGCGACCGCGATCCTCGGCATCGGATAAAAAACGCCCGCTGCACAAAAATGTGCAGCGGGTTTTATATGCCGCAAAGAAAAGCTTTTCTTTCGGCGAAGCACTGGCGCGGAAGCGCCCAAGGCTCCCCTTTATGCAAAGGGGAGCCTTAATCTCACCGCAGGACCGGGAACAGGAGCTTCTGGTTTTCCTGCGTGTACATATTTTCCTGCGTAATGAGGACGCAGGCGACCTCGACGAAATCGTCGGTCTGCTCGCCGTTTGCGACGCGGACGGCCTGCTGGACGGCCATGTAGCCCATGTTGAACGGCCGCTGGGTAACGATGGCCTGAATGATGTTCTGCTCTAAAAACTGAATCTGCCGCTGCGAATTGTCGCAGCCGACGACATAGACGCGCCCGCCCATGCCAAGCTCGACCAGCGCGTTTGCCGCGCCGACGTTGCAGACCTCGTTTGTGCAGACAAAGCCCCGAATCTCCGGGTCGGCGGAAAGCAGCTCCGTTGTGATTGTCTGCGCCTGCTCGGTCGAATTGTCGCAGCAGAAGCTGCCGAGGACTTCGATGTTTCCCGCTTCGCTCAGCGCGTCCAGAACGCCGCGCGTGCGGTCAATGCCCGTTGTGGTCGTCAGCATATGCTGGATGACTGCGACCTTTCCGCCCTCCGGCAGATAGGACGCCATGGCGCGGCCCATTTCCAGCCCAATCTGATAGTTGTTGCTGCCGACGTAGCAGGCCCGGCCTGCGGCGTTCACGTCCGTGTCGACGGCCACGACGCCGATCCCGGCGGCGATGGCCTCCTCTGTCGCCTCCGCGCAGCGGTCGTAATCTGCGGCGGAGAGGATCATCACGTCCGGCTTTTCCTCCGTGACCTGCCGGATCAGCGCAATCTGCTTCTCAATGTCGACCTCGGTCGGAGAGGTCAGAACCTTGAGTTCGATGTTGGATTCCTCCGCCGCCTTTTCGACACCCGACAGCAGCATCCCCCAGAACTCAGCAACGTCCGTCTCTGTTTTCAATACCAGTGTCACCCGCAGCGGCCTCTGCGACGCCGCGCAGCCCGCAAGATTCAGGAGCAGACAGAACAGCAGGAGAAAAACGGCGCATATTTTAATCCTCCGCATGGCTGTCCTCCTTTCCCCGCACAATAGGCAGCACGAGCATGACCATCGTGCGCACGCCGGGCGTTGAATAATACTTCATGACGGCATCTGGGCCGAAGAACAGCTGCAGGCGCTCGTTGACGTTATAAACGCCGATTTTGGTGCTCTCCGCGTCGGATTCCTTTTTGTCGAGAATGGTCTCCAGCTGCTCCGGCGTCATGCCCACGCCGTCGTCCTCGACGGTGATGAGCAGGCGGTCCTCCTCCAGCAGCGATTCAATGCGCACCGTGCCGCCCTGCTGCTTGACCTTGATGCCGTGATAGATTGCGTTTTCCACCAGCGGCTGCAAAATGAGCTTCGGCAGCAGGCAGTCCTCCGTCTGCGGGTCAAGGTCGATCTCGTAGCGCAGCTTTTCGTTGTAGCGCATTTTCTGGATGGTCAGATAGCTGCGCACGTGGGCGATTTCCTTTTTGAGCGTGTTGGTGTCGGAGCCGTCGCCGATGGACGAGCGCAGCAGCAGTGCCAGCGCACTTGTCATCTCCACGACCTCCTCATTGCGCCCGGCGTGACTCATCCAGATGATGGAGTCGAGCGTGTTGTAAAGAAAATGCGGCTGAATCTGCGCCTGCAGCGCCTTCCATTCGCTCTTGCGCTTCTGCTCCTCGCTGCGCAGCCGCTCGTCCATCAGCTCGGCAGTCTTGGCAATCATGTGGTCAAAGCTGTCGGACAGCTGCCCAAGCTCCGTGCGGGAGGACACCTGACTGCGCACGTGCAGGTCGCCGTCCTCTACGCGCCGCATGGTCTGCATCAGGCGGCGGATGGGCCCTGCGATGGAGCGCGAGAGCTGAAGCGCAAACACCAGCGCGAGGACGAGCGCCGCTGCCGCAATCAGCAGATAGGTCTTGTAGATTCTGTCCTGACTGCGCAGCAGCTCCTGCGTGTACGCGACGCCAACTGCCGTCCAGCCGGTGGCTTCCGATGCGCAGGCTACGTAGAGCCTGCGCATCCCGCCCTTGCCGGAGAGCGTGCGGCCATTTTCTGCGGCCAGCACCTCCGCGACGTTTTCCTCCTTCAGTCCCGCATAGATGAGATCCTGCTGCGGGTGCCAGAGGATGCCGCCGGTCTGGTCAATCAGATAGATATAGCCCCGGCTGCCGAGCTGGATATCGGCGCAGAGCCGGTCGATGATCTGGTAGTTGAGGTCGATGAGCAGAACGCCCTGTATGTTCCCCGCGCGGTCCAGCACGGCCTTGGAGAACGAAACGACCCAGTTATACTGGCCTGCGATTAAATTTTCCACGCGCGAGGACGAAACCTGCGCCTCGTCCGGCTCCTGCAGCGCAGCCCGGTACCAGTCCGCGTCCCGGTAATTTGAGCAGGTGTTGAGCGACGCGCCCTCGCTTCCGAACAGGGCGCCGCCGGATTCCGGAATCAGGGCGATGGCCGTGATTTCCGAGCGAATCTTCTGCGCGGCGGCCAGCTGTTCCTGTGCGCTGCGGCTGGCCTCGTCCGTCAGCCGATGCTCATTGGCTGCACGCAGATAGGCTGCGACCACGCCATTGTCGACGATAAAATCGGAAATATCCTTCATGTACTCCACATACATATCAAGCTCCGCGTTGACGCGGCGGATCAGCTGCTCGGTGTATTCCGTCGAGCTGTCCAGCAGCTCGTTCGTCGAGACGCTGATCGACACATATGTCATGGCCCCCGTGATGACAAGAATCAGCAGCATGAACAGCGCCGCAATCCGCGTGCCGATGGAGTGCCGGGAAAAAAGCCGAGGTTCCATCATGTTCCGCTTTCCGCCTCCCTGTACTGCCGGGGCGTCATGCCGGTTCTGCGGCGGAAGGTAAGCGAGAAATAGTGCGGGTCGGCAAAGCCGATACGATCGGCGATTTCATAGGTACACAGCCCCGTTTCGCGCAGATATTCCTTGGCCTTCTCCATGCGCAGATTCGTGAGATATTCCACGAACGACTGGCCGGTTTTTTCCTTGAACACAGTTGAAAAATAGCTGCGGCTGACGCCGAGATGCTCCAGCACGTCCGGCAGCTTGAGGTCGCAGTCGGCGTAATGCTCGTTAATATACGCGACGGCCAGACGGCCGCAGCGGGCGGCAGGCGTGTCGTTCTGCTGGGCCTGACACTGCAGGATATAGCCCTCCAGCCGCTCGATCTCGTGCATCAGCTGGGACGGACCGGAAATATACAGGATTCGGCGGCGGTTCTGGTCGATCAGATGCTGTGTCATCTGGCCGCTCCCGCGCTTGCAGTCGACGCGGATGCTGGAAATCCGCTCCTTGTGCAGCGTTGTTTCCAGACTGACAATCGGGACGGACTGGGCAAGCGAGTCTGCAAGCTCTGCCCCCCACTGCTCGACATCGCGGCAATTTACGCAGGAGTCGAGGATCACGGCGTCGACATGGTTGCCGCGCAGCGCAGCGATGCTCTGCCGCTCCGTATCAAAATTATAGTTGCTGCTCAGAAGCGTGATGCAGTAGCCGAAGTCGCTGGCCGCCGTCATCATTCCATGCAGAACATCGTTGAAGAACAGCTTTGTAACGTCAGGCAGTACGACGCCAATCGTATTGGTCCGCTGCGTTTTCAGGCCGCGGGCAATCATGTTGACATGATAGTCCAATTCCTTGATTGCGCGCAGAACATTCTCACGTACTTCTGGCGTGACGGCGCGTTTGCCTGTCAGAACGTTTGAAACGGTCGCAACAGATACGCCTGCGCGATCCGCAACGTCTTTCATTCTCGCCATACTTGATCCTCCCCAGTCAGGATGCAGATTGTTTTATTATTGTAAGAGGTGTTTCAGGTAAAAGTCAAGAGCAAAGCAATGAAAACTGCAGAAAAATTTAAACGGTTAAAAAGCGCAGGAAGTGCGGGCTGTCCCTATATTTGCGCTGCTTTTCGAAAAAGCAGGCATTAGAAAAAGTACACAATTTGGACACGATTTTTTTGGTTGTTATACTCATGAAAAGAAGATTGAAAATAAAGAGGGCGTGATATATAATTAGTTTTACAAGTTAATCGTTTAAAACAGAAGCAGAAAAGTATTCCTCGCTTTTAACGCGAAGCGGAGCGACGATTTAATTTTCTGAAATATAATCGATTAAATTATACGTATTGTGAATGCCGGGCGTATACGCCCGCGAAAAGCTCTTACAAAACAGACCCTATTACTTTAAGAAGGTGGTTGAAAATGAGTGCGTACATTCTTGAGATGAAAAACATCACGAAGACATTTCCGGGTGTCATTGCCCTGAACAATGTCAGCCTGCAGGTAAAGCGCGGTGAGATTCACGCGCTTGTCGGCGAAAACGGTGCTGGAAAGTCTACACTGATGAAGGTCCTGAACGGCGTCCATCAGGCAGACAGCGGCGAGATCCTGATCGACGGTCAGGCCGTTAAGATTCGGAATACAACCGACGCTGAACGGCTTGGGATTGGACTCGTGTTCCAGGAATGCAATCTGGTCAATTCCCTTTCTGTTGCAGAGAATATGTTCCTGAACAAGCTGAAGGGCGGAAAGAGATTTGTAAACTGGAAGCAGCTCAACGCGACCACGCAGGAATTTCTGGACTCCCTCTGTTTTGACTTCCGGGCCACCGCAAAAATCGAGGATCTTTCCGCCTCTCAGAAGCAGATGGTAGAAATCGCAAAGGTTTTGTACAAAAAACCGCGCGTCATCGTCATGGATGAACCGACGTCCTCTCTGACGACAGGCGAAACACGGCATCTGTTTGATATCATGCACACGCTGAAGGAAAACGGCACGACCATCGTGTATATTTCGCACAAAATGGACGAGATCTTCGAGATGTGCGACACGGCGACCGTTGTCCGGGACGGCAACATCATTGAGACGCGGCCGACGAAGGACTTTACGCGCGATGAGATTGTCGAGCGGATGGTCGGCAGAAGTGTGGATACGGAATATCCGAAGCGCAGCTGCAAACCGGGCGAGGTCGTATTGAAGCTGGACAACGTTGTGCGCAGCGGCGTCGTCGGGCCGATCTCCTTTGAACTGCACAAGGGAGAGATTCTGGGTCTTGCCGGTCTGGTCGGCTCTGGTCGAACCGAGATTGCAGAGGCAATCTTCGGCGCGGAGCATTATGACGGCGGCGTGATTGAGATTGGCGGCAGGAAGGTCGTGATCTCCTCGACCGCGGACGGAAAGAAAAACGGCGTCGGCCTTCTGACAGAGGATCGCAAGGAGACCGGTCTGATCCTGTCCTACGATCTGATTCGGAACATTACCATCACAAATCTGAAGAAGATCAAGACCGGGCTTGTGCTCGATAAGAAAAAGGAACGCGCCGCCGCGACGGCGCTCGCGGAGGAGCTCGGCGTAAAGACGCCGTCCATGATGCAGATTGCGGGCAATCTTTCCGGCGGCAACCAGCAGAAGGTCGTTTTTGCGAAGTGGCTGTTTTCCGATGTGGATATCCTCATTCTGGACGAGCCCACGCGCGGCATCGACGTTGGCGCGAAATACGATATCTACTGTCTGATGAACAAGCTGGTCGAGAGCGGAAAATCGGTCATCATGATCTCCTCGGAGCTGCCGGAGGTTCTCGGCATGAGCGACCGGCTGGTCGTCCTGTCGGGCGGCGAAAAGGCTGGTGAGCTGAGCCGGGAAGAGGCTTCCGCCGAGGCTGTCATGCATCTGGCGATCAAGAACTGAGGAGGTGCGGATATGGAGAAGCTATCGCAAAAGAGCATCAAAAAGGGATTTGACTTCAAAAGCTTTTTCAGAGAATGGGGTCTCATCTTTCTTATTTTAATCATTATTGCAATCGCGTCGGCAAAACGGCCTGCATTTTTGAGCGGCAGCAACCTGATCAACATTCTGCGTTCGTATTCCACCATCGGTATCGCTGCATTGGGTATGGCCTACACGGTCATCGCGGGCGGTATGGATTTGTCCATCAGCTCGACGGTTTCCCTGTCTGCGGTTCTGACGATGCTTGTGATCAACGCAACAACCGTTGACCGCGTTTCACCGGATTACGCATCGCTTGTTGTTCTGCTGATTGGCATTGTGGTCGGCGCTGTCGTCGGCTGCATCAGCGGCGGTATCCTCGCGGCCGTCAACGGCCGGATGGGCGAATCCTTTATCATTACATATGCGATTCAGATCATTGTTGCAGCCGTCGCAAATGCAGTTGTAAACGGACAGTTCCAGTCCGCCAGCTACAAAAGCGGTATGTTCAAGATGCTCGGCTCCGGCGTTGTACCGGTTCTGTTTTTCCTGGTTATCGCCGTCATCATGCAGTTCATATTGGCAAAAACAGCCTTTGGCCGGAACCTGTACTTCCTGGGCGCCAACATGGAGGCTGCCAAGATGGCCGGTATCCGTACACGGCGCATTCGCTTCGCAGCGCATGTGATTTGCGGGATCTGCGCTGGTATCGCAGGCGTTCTGGTCGTCGCGCGTGTCAACTCCGCGTCCATTCAGCAGGGTCTCAACTATGAAATGGATGCAATGGCCTGCGTCGCGGTCGGCGGTACATCCCTGAACGGCGGCAGCGGCAGCATCCTGAAGGTCGTGCTCGGCGTCGTTGTGCTCGGTGTGCTGCTCAACGCGCTGAATCTGCTTGGCGTACAGGCAAATGAGCAGTTGATTGTCCGCGGCGCGGTCGTAATTCTGGCAGTCATTCTGGATACCTGGAATAAAAAAGCCAAGCTGAAGGAGGTCGCGAAATAATGAAAAGCGTTGGTAAGTTTCTGAAATCGCAGGCAATCCTCTGCCTTCTGGCATTATTCATTGTGTTCCTTGCAATCAGCAGACCCAGCTTCGTCTCCCCTGCCAATATCAAAAACGTTCTGATGGATGCGTCCATTTACGGTGTCGCCGCAATGGCCATGACCATCGCAATCATCACCGGCGCGTTTGATTTGTCTCTTTCGGCAAACTTTGCATGGGCGCAGATTTTCTTCTGCTTCCTGCTCAATACATGGGGCGATACGGCAGGCGGCATTCTGCTGGCGTTTGTATGTACACTGCTGTCAACCATGGCGATTGGCGCGATCAACGGACTTGTAATCGTGAAGGGCGATATCCCGGCCTTTATCGCGACCATGGGCATGAGCTATATGATTAAGGGCGGCTGTCTGGTCTTTACCGGCGGCGATATGATTGCAACATCCAACACCTTTATTGCCGAGTTCGGCAAGGGCACCTTCCTCGGCCAGTCCTACCTGACCTACATCTTCATCCTGGTTGCAGTCGTCTGCCATCTGTTTATGAAATACACACAGGCCGGGCGGAATTTCTATGCAACCGGCGGAAACATCGTCTCGGCAAAGCTGTCCGGCATCAAGGTCAATGCATACCGCTTTGCAACGTTTGTCATTCTCGGTCTTGCGGCCGGTCTGGCCGGCTGTATGTATGTCTGTGAAATCCGTGCCGGTTCCGTGCTCTACGGAACAGACCTGTCTCTGACCTGCATTGCAGCTACAGTTGTCGGCGGAACCTCGCTGTCCGGCGGCAAGGGCGGCGTACACCGCACGGTCATTGGTATTCTCCTGCTCTATGTTATGTACAAGGGTCTTGGCTTCCTTGGCCTTGGCGGATACATGAATACAATGGTCAAAGGCATCGTGCTGCTGTTGGTTGTTTCCTTTGATGCGTTTGTCACCCAGAGCGGCACAAAAAAAGCCTGATGCTGCGGCACATCTTATATTGATTTCACATACCCAACTACATTTAATGGAGGAATTTAAAATGACAAGGAAAGAAATCGCACAAAAGCTCCTGCAAGAGGGCGAAGGTATTCTCCGTCTGACTCCTACATGGGTTCCCCGTTCCTTCTGCCGTCCGGGCCGCAGAATCAAGCTGCATCCGGATGATTACTACGCGCTGGGCCTTTCGCGCGGCGGCATCGACGAGCGCTGGTTCGCCTCCACGACGCACGCGGAAAACGGCCCCGGCACCCCGGACGACGAGGGCCTGTCCTATGTTGTGAGCGCAGACGACAGCGAAAAAATGCTGCTGCGCGAGATGGTTTCCGAGCTGGGCGCGGACGTGATCGGCGAGTTCCTCTGGAACAAATATCACAGATGGCCCGCCTATTCCAAGTTCTTCGATAACCTCGGCCCGCTGCCGCATCATATCCACCAGCGCGATGAGCATGCCGCGCTGACCGGTCAGGCCGGCAAGCCGGAAATGTACTTCTTCCCCGCGCAGGTCAACAACTACCGCGGCGAGCGCGCCGAGACCTATTTCGGCCTCAATCCCGGCACGACAAAGGAAGAACTCAAGCAGAGCCTGATGAATTTCACCAAGGGCGATAACAAGATTCTGGAACTCTCCCGCGCCTACAAGCAGGAGGTCGATACCGGCTACGATGTGCCCGCCGGCGTCCTGCATGCGCCCGGTACGCTCTGCACCTATGAGCCGCAGTTTGCGTCCGACGTGTTTGCAATGTACCAGTCCGTCCTGTGGGGCGACCACTGCACGCCGGAGGAGCTTCTGTGGAAGGATACGCCGCAGGACAAGCTCGGCGACTTCGATTATCTCGTCGACGTGGTCGACTGGGAAAAGAATGTGGATCCCGAATTCCACAAGCACCGCTTCATGGCTCCGAAGCCTGTCCGCCCGATGGAGGAAATGCAGAAGGAGGGCTATATCGAGGAGTGGATCTGCTACAAGTGCAAGCTCGCCTGCGCAAAGCGTCTGACAGTCCTGCCCGGCCAGACCGTCACCATCAAGGACGGTGCGCCCTATGGCATGATCATGCTGCAGGGCCACGGCACCATGGGCAAATGGGACATCGAGACCCCGACGCAGATCCGCTTCGGCCAGCTGACGCACGACGAATACTTCGTCACGGCCGACGCTGCAAAGAAGGGCGTTGTGATTACGAATACCAGCAAATCCGATCCGATTGTCATGCTGAAGCATTTCGGCGAGAACCCGGATCTTGTGATTGAAGACGAGGACTGATATGCGAAACATGGGGTGCCGCGCTGCACGGCACCCCATTCTCAACAATATAAAGGAGCGTCCGCTATGCTGGAGGCGCGAGATCTAACAAAAAAATACAGTACACGTACCGCTGTCGATCACCTGAGCTTCACCATCGGAGAGCGGCAGATTTGCGGCTTTCTGGGCGTGAACGGCGCAGGAAAATCCACGACGATGAATATGTTAACAGGCTGTCTGGCGCCGACATCCGGCGACGTTCTGCTGGACGGCGTCAGCATTCTGGACGGCGGAGCCACCATTCGGCAGAAAATCGGATATCTGCCGGAGATCCCGCCCGTCTATCCGGAAATGACGCCGCAGGAATACCTTTCATTCGTCGCTGCACTCAAAGGCGTCCCAAAGAAGCAGGTTCCGCAGGCGGTCGACTATGCGCTTGAAGCAACGCAGATTACTGCGGTGCGTGACCGGCTGATCGGGAATCTCTCCAAGGGATACCGGCAGCGTGTCGGGATCTCGCAGGCAGTGCTCGCAGAGCCTGCTATCGTGATTCTCGATGAGCCGACTGTCGGCCTGGACCCGGAGCAGATTCTCCAGATTCGTCATCTGATTACAGAACTCGGAAAAACACGCACTGTGATCCTTAGCAGCCATATTCTCAGTGAAATTCAGGCGGTATGCACAGATTTGCTTGTCATTGCGCAAGGGCGGCTTGCCGCCTGCGGCGCCCTGCGGGAGCTCGAACACAGCTACACGCGCCGCGCCCGGCTGGAATTGTGCGCCCGATGCGGCAAACAGCAGGCAGAGCAGCTTTTGCAGCCATTCGTGCCGCAGCTTACCGGCATAGACATTTCACAGGTTGATGCGCAGCATATACTGGTTCAGGCAGACTGCGCGGCGGGTGCGGAACTGGCCGAGGCG
>OIZX01000947.1_pt1 | contig 16879 bp, 18 predicted proteins | sample 1588621 | NCBI WGS metagenome assembly OIZX01 (sample SAMN03283276) | human gut metagenome | biome: human-associated habitat; material: feces | host: Homo sapiens | place: Peru | collected 2012
GATCCTATTGCTAGTGGGGTATTAGTGATATGTGTTGGTAAGTGTTTAAAGCTTGTTGAGATTCTTACTTGTGATGAAAAGGTATACGATGCTACAGTTGTGTTGGGATATGAAACAGATACTCTTGATGTAACTGGTAATGTTGTATGTAGTAGTAATAGTGATAAAATTATTACTGATGGTGATATAACTAGAGTATTAGAAAAGTTTGTTGGTGTTATTGAGCAAGAGGTACCTAAATATTCTGCAGTAAGAGTAAATGGAAAGAGGTTACATGAATATGCTAGGGATGGAGAAAATGTAATATTACCTAAGAGAAAAGTTAGAATTAATAGTTTGAGTTTAGAATCTTCAGTTAAGAAAAATAATGATGGTTATTTAGAATTTAGTATTAGATGTGATGTTAGTAAAGGAACTTATATTAGAAGTTTAATTAGAGATATTGGTCATAGTTTAGGTAGTTATGCTACTATGAAAAATTTACGAAGAATAAAACAAGGTAATTTTATTATTGATAATTGTTATACTATTAATGATATAGAAAGAGGAAATTATAAGTTATTAAATGCAATAGATGTCTTAAATTATAAAAAAGTTATAGTTAATGATGATATGAGATTTAAGATTATTAATGGTCAGGTATTAGATCCAATATTTGATGGAGAAGTTGCTATGATTATTGATAAGGATAATGAATTACTTGCTATATATAGGAGAGTTGGAGATAAGGTTAGACCTTGGAAAATGTTTAAAGAGACTAAGTGATTGATTTAGTCTCTTATCTTTTATTTCTTTTTATTAATTTTGCATGTACTACTGTTCTTTCTGTATCTGAATAACAGGTACTTAGAGTTAGTATTTTATCATTTGTATTTAGTTCTGTATTAAAGTTATATTTACTTCTTTCTTTAATAGTATTTAGAAAATCTAAATATTCTGTATCTGAGGGCCAAGATGTTGTTATATAATATGTTTCTTCTTTTATTACATATACTGAAAATATTTGCCATAAACTATCTTCTGTAGGAGTAGATAATCTTATTATGTGATTAGATTTATCTTTGTACCATGATTGTTTTAATACTTTACTTAATGATCCAAACATTGTTTTATCTAATCTTGAGTGAGCATATATTATATTATTTTTACTGGTAAAATCTTTATTATTCCTATAATCTAGAAATACCCATCCAGCTTCATTTTCTTTTTTATCGTAAGAGTGTGTTAGATAATAATTATTATCAGTACTTTGGACTACAGGATAATTAATGTTTGTATTGTTTACATTTATCCAACCTACAGTATCTTCATTCTTTTTTATTAATTCAGTAAAATCAACTTTTATTAAGGGGAATGTTATGTAGTACCAATAATCACTTTCTTTATCATCAGGTGTAGATATTAACTCTGTGTTTTCATTATCTTTAATTTCTTCAGTCTTTGTATTGCTAATTTTATTAATATTATCATTTGTTTTAGTATTATCTTTATTCCAATCTAGTAGTCTTAGTATATTAAAAGATGCGGTGAATCCTAGAATGATTATAATTGCTATTAATACCCACTTTTTTAATCTTCTTCTTTTTTTTATAACTTTTTTGGGTTTATATTCAAAATCGAAGTTTTTAATGGGAATATCATAATTAGAAATTGTATAATTTTCTTTCTTTTTTTTCATATAATCACCAAGTTCATTATACTAAAACATTATTTTAAAATCAAGTTTTAATTTTTAGTTAAATATATTGTCTGATTTTTGCGTAAAGTAGTGATTTAATTGTTTACAAATTAAGTTTAGTATGATATATTTTTAGTATAGGAGGAGATAGAAAATGAAAAAGAGTTGCAAAATGTTAGTTCTTTTGTTTGCTGTCTTAGTTATTCCATTTTATGTAAATGCTGAAAGTAAGACAGTTAAAACAGAAGAAGAATTGAAAAATGCTGTAGCAGATAGTACAGTTTCAGAAATTGTACTTGGAGATGATATTGAAATACTTGGTAAAATTAATATTACAAGAGATTTAACACTTGATGGTAATGGTCATTCTATTACATATGTTGGTAAATTTTTTGAAAAACTAGATAGTGAAGGTAGTGATGACAATACTATATGGTCTAAGAAATCTAGTGATGGTACTACCGGCGCTGTGTATGTTATTCAAATTTATAAGGCTAATGTAGAGATTAAAGATATTGTACTTGCTGGTGGTAATAGAGGACTTGGTATTAATGGTAGCGTTGTTACTTTAGATGGTACTATTGGATTTGTTAATAATGGATTTCAAGATATAGAGTTATCTAATGGTAAAGATGTAACAGGTATACCTACATTAAAATTAACTGATAATGCTATTGTTACTACTGATAATGAAACAGATAAAGTAGAAAGTTGGTTAATTTATGTTGATGGAGTAGAGGCTAGTGTTAATGGAAAAACATTTAGTGCTGATACTTCTTTGAGAGCTTCATCAATTGGTGCTCCAGTAATTGCAGTTGATACTGTTAAGGAAGATAGTAAAGTTAGTAAAGATATATTTACTGAGGCTAAAAATAGTGGTAGTCTTATAAACTTTGGATATACTAATGATGATGGTGATCTTTTATATTTATGGAGCTTTGATGCTAATGATATAGAAAATCCTATGGATGTTAATACTGGAGTAACATTTACTAAGAATGCTCCAGATGCTATAAATTCAGATTTATCAAAATTAGTTACTAGTTATAAAGATGTAATGTTTATGAATTTTATGCATAATGGTGCTTTACCTGGTAAGGCTACAATTACATATGATGTATCTTCTAAATATTCTGTTGGTACTAAATTATATATTGCTCACTATAATGAGACAACTAAAAAACTTGAGAGTATTGGTGAAGCTACAGTTTCAGAAGATGGTACAGTAAGTTTCGATATTAAAGAATGTTCTTCATATGTACTATATACTGGTGAATAGTCAAATCAACAAACAAATGCTACAGTAGAAAATGCTAAAACTGGTGATATTCATTTAATTGGTATGATTTCAGTTATTTGCATTACTGCTATTGGATTATTTATTACTTGTAAGAAATTAGTTACAAGATAAAATTTTGAAGGCTTTCTTGAAGTGGAAAGTCTTTTTTTTCACTATTTTTTATATATTTATTGACAAAATGTTAAATATTTATTATAATCATAATCGGTACATTTTATGTTTGCGGTACTATGTATTGGGAACACTTAGTACTTAAAACATTATATTATTTAAATTTAAAAGGAGAAAGAAAAGAATTATGAAAACAACATTTATGCAAAAAAAAGAAGAAGTTGTTCGTGATTGGTATGTTATTGATGCAAAAGATATGCCATTAGGTAGAGTAGCTTCTAAAGCTGCAGTTATGTTAAGAGGAAAACATAAGGTTACTTATACTCCTCATGTTGACTGTGGAGATAATATTATTATAATTAATGCTAGTGACGTTTTACTTACTGGTAATAAATTAGATAATAAAAAATATTATAGTCATTCAAGATATGTTGGAGGACTAAGAGAAAGAACTGCTAAAGAAATGAAAGAAAAATATCCTGTTGAAATGGTAGAATTAGCAGTAAAAGGAATGCTTCCTAAGGGAAGATTAGGTAGACAAATGTATAAGAAATTACATGTTTATGCAGGTAGTGAGCATCCACATACTGCACAACAACCTAAAACTATTGAAATTGGGAGGAAAGCATAATGGCTAAAGATGAAAGAAGATTTTGTGGAACTGGTAGAAGAAAGAGTTCAAGTGCTAGAGTAACTCTTGTTCCAGGAACTGGTAAAATAACTGTTAATGGTGTTTTAGTTAATGAATATATGCCTCATGATGTATTAGTTATGGATTTAATGCAACCTCTTGAAGTTACAAATAATACTGAAACTTTTGATGTTATTTGTAATGTTAGAGGTGGAGGATATTCAGGACAAACTGGTGCTATTAGATTAGGTATTACTAGAGCATTACTTGAATATGATAAAGAAAACGAGGGAAAAGAAGGTTCATATCGTTCTATTCTTAAGGCTTGTGGATTTGTTACTAGGGATCCAAGAAGCAAAGAAAGAAAGAAACCTGGATTAAAGGCTGCTCGTCGTGCACCACAATTTAGTAAGAGATAATAAAAAAGAAGTTCACTTTATGTAGTGAATTTCTTTTTAATTACTATACTTATTGTTATTATGGCAAAGATTGTTAATAATATTAAATTTATATATGGATATTTTGTTTCAATAAAGTTTGTAAATAGAGTATTATTTTTGAAATAATAGGTTGATATTAGTACTATTATTGTTGTTATTATTATAGGAGTTATTATATTTTGTTTTTTTGTTTTAATTGAGTTATTAAGATAATATATTAATAGGCTTAATGTTGAAAATGAGGTTAGTATCCATTTTATAAAGATTATATTTTCTATTTTATCAAAAAAGTTAAATAAAGATATTTTTTTTAATACAATATATTCAGGATATTCATATATTTCTGTTAAGTTTAGACCTAATATACTTATTGTTTTAATTGATATTAAAAATATTATTATATAACTTAGGGTATATGATATAATTAAAAATTTGTTAATTTTTGGATAATCAATTACTTTGTTTTTTGGTATTGTTAATATTGCTAATGTTGGTACTATATTGGTTAGTGTTAAATATATTGAACCTTTTAATGGAGGCATTAATCCATTTTCTAATATTGGTTTTAGATTACTTTTATCTATTTGAGGGATTAATGATATAAAACTTATTGTTGATAATGTTAATATAATTGCTAAAAATATTATATTTGATCTTGTTATTACTTCTATTCCTTTTGTTATATTATATACTATTACTACTCCTATCATAATTCCAATTACTAATACTGGAGTTTCAGATAAAAATTGTGATGTTACAAAGTTACATATTCCGTATATTGTTACAATACATATAATAAAGATGATTATATTTATTATTGCATTTATTATATTTCCTATGGGTTTACCAAATATTATATTTATTTTTTCGTGTATATTTTTATCTTTTTCATAGTTTGATATATAAATAATCATTGCTAAAATAATAAGTCCTATAAGATAGGAAAATAATATGGAAAAATAACAATCTCTTTTACTTATTTTAATTATGTTATGAAAACCTATGCCATTGAATATTGAGAGTATTGGAAATATTATTAATATAGCATATTGAAATGCATTTATTTTATTATTATTATTCATTTGTAGATGCCTCCTGTTAGGTTTCCTTTTTCTCTAATTGTATAAGTTGATTTTACTTCTATTTTTATGTTTGGTAATATATCCTCATCATATATATCTTTTATTTCGTTATAATATTTCGGGTCTGTTTTATAATATAAATCTTTAAAATTAAATATATCTGTGTTGTATTTTTTTATTATATTTTTATATGATTTTTCTATTAGTTTTTCAATATTATCATTCATTATTTTTTCTATTTTTTTAATATTTTTATATTCTGTAAGATTAGTTTTACTATATACTTCACTTATTGAGGATGTTCCTGAAATGGTTATATTTACTTTGTTTTTTTTAGGATCTAGTTTTATTTTTGTTTTTGATGATATTATTTCATGTATTATAAAGCCATCATCATATTTTGATTCTATTAGGGTATTTGTTATATTATCTTTAATAAAGTTGTAGGCTATAGATTCAAATTCATCAAGGTATCCTATTAATTTATCTTTTTTAAATATTGCCATATTTGATAAAACTAATTTTGCTTCTGTATCTGTTTTTTCTAATTCATCTTTATTGTTTCCTTTATTGATGTTACCTTCTAATTTTATGCTTGGTAGTGCTAATTCTTTTTTATCATCTAAATAAGTATCAATTAAATCATTGTAAGTTATTAATGAAGTTAATCCTAAATATTTATTTAGATTTTTTAAGCTTTTTGTAATATTACTTGATGTTAAGTTATCTAAGGGAGTTATTGTTTCTAATATATTTTTATCTTGCGCTATTAATACGTAGAATTCGTCTCTAAATTCGGGGTCTCGTATTAAAAAATCTAGTATTGGGGATATTCCATCTTTAGCTAAATCTTCATCTATTATTATTAGTTGAATATGTGATGCATATATTTTATTTGGTGAATCTTTAATCATTTCTCTTAAAGCTTGTTGAATACTTTTTGAGGTTTTATTATATGTTATAAAACTGGGTTGATTTCCTTTGGAGGTGTCTGTGTCTTTTCTAGGGTTAACTACTTGGACTGTTACTTTATATAAATCATTATTTTTTTCTATACTTATGGCAGTTACTATCGATAAGTTATTTAGTTCTCTATAGTTATAGCATCCTGTTAATAAGGGGAGTAATATAATTGATAAGATTATAATTTTTTTCATTGTTTATCACCTAAATCTTTGTATTTTGTAATATTATTTGATAATAAAGGATTTCTTTTTTTTAAATCTTTGGTTGGGAATTTTATTATACTATTTTTAATTTCTTGGATATTTAATGGTGAATATGGATAAAAGTAAGGTATTCCAAATGAACTTAGAGAACACATTTTTATAATATAATAAATAAATATTATTATTACTCCATATATTCCCATTAGGGATGCTCCTAACATAAATAAAATTCTATACCATCTTAGTCCATTAATCATTTCTGGTTCAGTGAGTAGAAGGGCTGAAATTGAGGTTATTGCTATTACAATTATCATTATTGGAGATACTATTCCAGCGTTTACTGCGGCTTCTCCTAGTATAAGAGTTCCTACTATTGATAGGGCACTGGATGTGAATGTTGGAATTCTTAAATCACTTTCTCTTAATATTTCAAATGATATTATCATTATTAATGCTTCTATAAATGCTGGGAAGGGTACTGATTCTCTTTGAGAGGAAAAACTTATTAATAGTTGGGTTGGTAATATTTCTTGATTATATGTTGTTATTGCTATGTATATAGCGGGGGTTAATAACGATACAAAAAAAGCAGTATATCTAATCATTCTTGTTAATGATACATTAATGCTTTTTCCAAAGTTATCTTCGGTAGTTAGAAAAAAATCATTGAATGTTGCAGGCAATATTAAGATAAAAGGAGATGTATCTACCATTATTGCTATTTTTCCTTTTAATAGATTTTGGCAGACATTATCTGGTCTTTCTGTAGATATTATTGTTGGAAATACTGATTTATTTTCTTTTTCTATTAAGTTTTTAATAGTGCCTGCAGATATAATTCCATCTATATCTATGTTATTTAATAAATTTTTAATTTTTTCTACTTTTTCTTTTTTTACTATGTTATTTATATATATTATTGATACTTTGGTTTTGGTGTATTTTCCAATATCTTGTGATTCTATCCAGAGATTATTATCTTTAATTCTTCTTCTTATTAATCCTATATTTGTTTGGGTATCTTCTACGAATGCATCTATTGGTCCTCTTATGGTGCTTTCTGCTTGGGGAGTTGATATTGATCTTGATAAATTTCTTTTAGTTTCTAATGCTATAAAATCATTGCAGTTTTCTATTAATATGATAGTAAATCCATAATTTAGATAATAGCATATATCTTTGTAGGTTGTTATTATTTTAGTTTTGAAGTTATCTATATCATTTTGAATTATTACTTTTAAATCTATTTCTTTGTCGTAAGTTAGATTTATTTTATCTAAACTTCTTATAATAAAATCACTTATTTTATCAGATGATGTTAGGGGTTCATTATATATAATATATAAGGTTTTACCGCATACATATTTTTTTCTATATGTTATATCATTATTATTATTTGTTTCTTTTTTTATTTTTTTTACAATATTTTCAATATTCATAATAATTCACCTAGTAATATTATTAACTAAAAATTAAATAAATATTTATAATAAATATAAATAATTTTAATATAATTAAGTATGAATATTAAATTAATTTTAGAGGGAATAATAGTGGGGATAGGAAAGATTATTCCAGGAGTTAGTGGTAGTGTTATAGCGGTTAGTTTTGGACTTTATGATAAGCTTATATCTTGTATTACTAATTTTTTTGACGATAAAAAAAATAATTTTAAGTTTTTAGTTAATTTTGTTATAGGAGTTTTAATTGGAATAGTTTTTTTTAGTAAGGTTATATTATATTTTTTAAATAATTATTATGTGCTTACTATGAGTTTGTTTGTTGGCATTATAATTGGGGGAGTTAGTGGTATATATAAAAATTGTAATTTTAGTTATAAGGGAATAATATGTTTTTTTATATCTTTTTTATTGTTTTTAATTTTATGTAATACTGGTGATGGTAATGATTATGTTATAAATGGAACTTTTAGAGATATTATTATATATTTTATAGCGGGAATAGTTGAGGGGATTGGGACTATAATTCCAGGAATTTCTTCTTCTGCTATGCTAATGGTGATGGGTGTGTATAATATATTTATTTATAGTATTAGTAATATGTTTTCTATTTCTTTTATTATTAGTAATTTTAGATTTTTATTTTCTTTTGGTATTGGATTATTTATTAGTATTATTATGTGTATATTTTTAATTAATTATTTATTTAAAAAATATAGAGATATTACTTTTAGTTCTATTTTAGGAATAGTTATTGGTAATATAATTATGATAATTTATAATATAATTAAAATTATGACAATAAAAAACCTAGTAATTGTTGTAATATTACTAAGTATTGGATTTATTATTGGTCTTGTTTCTTCTTAATATTTTTTTCTATTTCTTTTAGTGCTTTACTAGATCTGGTTAATATTTTGGATAATGTCATTTCTGGGAATGCTTTTATAAGTCTTCTTTGGAATATTTTACCTTCGTTAGTTAGGGTAGTTTTAATTAGTTTAGATATATCTGTAGTTACGTCTTTGGTACTGTTACCAATATTATTTACTGTTGTTTTTAATTTTGATACTACTTTACAAGATGTTATTGTATCTGATATAAATATTATTAGGCCTATAATAGTTATTATTAATAAGGCTTTTTCATTTATATGAGATAATAGTTTTTCTATTAGGGGATTTAATCCATATAGAACTACTATACTTACTATTCCGAATGCTAAGGCATTTTCTCCACAGATTCTTCCGTTTAGGTTGAATTTTCTTTCTGAATAATCCCACCATCTTGCTTTGAATATTTTTTCCATTAGATAGCTTGTTAGATATTCTAGTATAGAGCATATTACTACACTTAAGAAGAATACTGTTAATATATTATTTTTATATTGGGTTAGGTATATGGTTATTATTAATCCTCCCCAGCCATATATTGGACAGTATGGACCTATTAGGAATCCTCTGTTTATAAATCTTTTTGATTTTATACTTACTAGGGTAGATTCCATAATCCACCCTAGTATAGAGTATATAAGAAATAGTAGGAAATATCCTAGAAATTTATTCATATTACACCTCTTTCTATTTAAGAATAGCATAATATTATTTATTTTACAATTATTTTTTTATTAATAGATGTTTAAATTACAATACATTATATATATTTGGGGATTTCTATATATAGTGTGAGGTTGATATAAGGATTTATAGTATATAAAATCCATATATACAGCCACAGATTGCACCTATTAAGTGGGATAGGTGGGAGACATTATCTGATTTATTAACTTGTAGTATTTCATCTATTATATAAAATATTATTATTAGTATTAGGGTTAGTGGGATAGTACCTTTATTTATATTTACTATTGATGATAGTATTATTAGCATATATACTATATCACTTGAACCTAGAATTTTATATTTTCCTATAATTATGTTTATTAATCCTGTTATGAAAGCAGTTAGAAGTATCATTATAAGTAAGTTAATGCTACCATATTTTTCTTCTACTAATGGACCTATTAGTAATATATATAAGAAATTTCTTTTTAAGTGTTGCCAATTAGAGTGACCTATGATGTGGGTGAATAATCTTATATATGTTAAGGGATTTAGGGGAGATGATCTGTAATTTGAAAATAGTAGTTTGTTACTTTTTCCTTTTGTTATTATATTTAAGATAAATGCTATAAGGCAAATGAAGAAAAATGATAATATTACTTTAGAATTATAACTTATGTAATTATTTAAATGAATATTTTTAATATATTCTATATATTTTTCCATATTAAATCACCATAATAATTTTAACTTATAATATATATTTTGTCTAGATTTAAGACTTTAATAAGTAGATATTTTTAGGGTTAGTTATGTATTGTAATTAATCTAGTAGTTAATTTGATTATTGTTAGTTAATTTATATTTTTTTTAATTAATTATATGATAATATGGTATAAAAGATAGGAGATGTAAGAATGGAACAAGTTAGAGAAAAGAAAAATTTTACTAGTGTAGAAGAAATTATTACTAATGGTATTAATAGGGAAAATGCTATTGTTCGTGATTGGGATAGAATATATTGTAATCTTGCTCAAAATATTTTGGATAACGGAGAAGATTATGTATCAAGAGCAGGTGAAGCTGTAGGTATATTTGCTCCAACTTTTAAGTTAGATGTTGGTAAGGAATTTCCAATACTTGAATCAAAGAAGGTATTTTTTAGAAATACTATTTCTGAATTATTATGGATTTATCAGGCTCAGAGTAATGAAATTTCTTGGTTACATGATAGAAATAATCATATTTGGGATGAGTGGGAAGTTGATAGTAATGGTGATTGGCATACTGTTACTTATAAGGAAGTTGATGGTAAAACTGTTGCTTGTGATACTGTAAAACATATTGGTAAAGAGTATGCTGGTACTATAGGTTCTGCTTATGGTTATGTTGTTAGAAAATATGGTTTAACTGATAAATGTTTAAAAATATTAAAAGAAGATCCTAATAATAGGAGAAATATTATTAGTTTATGGCAAGATGCTGATCTTGCTACTGGGGTATTAGAGCCTTGTGTTTTATGGAGTCATTATGTTGTTAGAAATGGTAAATTAAATTTAGCTGTTCAACAAAGAAGTGGTGATATTCCTTTGGGTGTTCCTTTTAATATTACTCAGTATGCGGTACTTTTATCTATGTTTGCTAAGGTTAGTGGTTATGAGGTGGGAGAGTTATCTTGGAGAATAGATGATGCTCATATATATAAGAATCAATTAGAGCAAATTAAGGTACAATTAGAAAGATATAAGAAGATGTGTGAGATAGAAAAATTTGTTAAAAATAATAGTGCTGCTGATATTATTAATGTTTATTCTTCTTTATTAAGAATTTATAATTCTATGGATATTGATAATAAATATTTTGATGAGTTAGAAGAACAACTTACTATGCTTGAACTTATGATTACTAAGGATAAACCTAGTTTATATGTTGCTAATAAAGATAATTTTTATGATTTTGATAATAATCAAAAAAATAAAGATGTGTATGTTAAGAATTATAAATCAGGACCTGCTATAAGGTTTCCGGTTTCTAAATAAGAGGTGATATTTGTGGGAAAATTAGTTGTATTTGAAGGATGTGATTGTTCTGGTAAGGAAACTCAGACTAAGTTACTTACTGATAGATTAAATAGGGAAGGAATTAAGACTAAGACTATATCTTTTCCTGTTTATGATAGTCCTACGGGTAAAATTGTTGGGGCTTGTTATTTAGGAAAAGAGAAGATGTGTAAAGAATATCTTGTTTCTGGTACTTCATTTTTTGATGATGCTACTTTGGTTGATCCTTTGGTTTCTATGGCATATTATGCTGCTGATAGAAGGTATAATTTGGATATGATTAATTCTGCATTATTATCTAATGATTTAGTTCTTTTAGATAGGTATGTATATTCTAATATGGCTCATCAGGCTGGAAAGATAAAAAATAAGAGTGAGAGAACTTTTATGTTTCAAATTTTGGAGCATTTGGAATTTAATGTTTGTAAGTTACCAAGGGCTGATAAAGTAATATTTTTACATGTTCCATACGCTAATACATTAGATTTAAGAAATTGTAGAGATGAAAAATCTTTACAATTAGAGAAAGAGATTGAACATTTAAAGAATGCTGAAGAAACTTATTTATTACTTGCAGATTATTATGAATTTGATACTATTGAGGGAGTTGTTGATGGTAAATTGAAGTCAATTTCTGATATTCATAATGAGATATATAAAATTGTTTCTGATTTTGTAGAATAATGTCATATTAAAAAAATGTATTGTTTTGTCGAATTTGATAAAAAATATTTTAGGTGTGCTATTATATGTATATAAGGAGATGATAGTTTGCCTAATCATATTTTAACTATGGATGTTTTGGATGAAATGATAGATAATATTTCTGTTATTAAATTAAATACTTATATAAGACTAGAGAAAGATAATTATTCTAATTAGAATGTTATCTTTTTTTATGTAATGTTATTTTTGGACATTAAACTATTATAAGTGTTAATATTTTTCTTGATTTTACTATGGATATTTTATATAATTATTTTGAGAAAGGTTGTAGATATGTATGAAAAAAATTACTTTAATAATAATTATGATTTTGGTAATATTTTGTTTAGGTGGTTGTAAGGGTAAAAATACAGATGCTTTGAAATTTAAAAATGAGTATGAGGATTTAAATGGTAAAACTTCTAAGAGTGAAAAAACTTATTTAGATGTTTCTATAGATAATGATAATCCTATTGTTTATTTGACTGCTAAAGAAGCTAGTGAAAAGATAAATAGTGATACTGGGGTATTTTATTTTGGATTTCCAGAATGTCCTTGGTGTAGGAATGCACTTCCTGTTTTGCTTAATGCTGCTAAAAATAGTGAACTAGATAAAATTTATTATGTTAATATGTATGATGTTAGAGATACTATGGAAGTTGATACTGAGGGTAATGTTGTTACTACTAAGAAGGGGGCAACAGGATACAGTGAACTTCTAGATAGTTTGGATTTGATATTAGATGATTACACTTTAACTGATAGTAATGATAATCAAGTTTTAACTGGTGAGAAAAGGGTTTATGTTCCTTTAGTTGTGTTTGTGGTTGATGGTAAGATTGTTTCATATCATACTGATACTGTTAGTTCTCAAACTGATCCTTATGTTGCTTTAGATGAATCACAAAAAGAGGAATTATATCAAATATATAATGATGGAATTCATAAGGTTTTGGGGGATGTTTGTGATGAAGATGAGGAGCGTTGTTAATGAAAAAGATTTCTAATTTAAATTTGTTTTTGATAAGTTTATTATCTTTAGTTTTGGGAATTATATTAATAGTTGCAACTTCAGATATTCTTACGGTATTTAATTATATATTTGTTTGTATTTTTGCTATTTGTGGTGTTATATGGTTGATTAGTTTTTTTGTTTCAAAAGATTATGTAGATTATGAATATGGTAATTTAATATTAGGTATTGTATTTATTTGGCTTTCTTTAGTTATGTATGTTTATTATACAATGATAATAAATATTTTACCTATTATATTTTCTCTTTACTTATTTATAATGGGAACATTTATGATTATTTCATATTTTACTAAGAAAAAATCAAATATTAAGTGTTTAAGATATTTAATAATTGGTGTTATATCTATAATAGTGGGAATACTTTTAATATTTGAACCTAAACTTGGTGTATATACTTATTTAAAGATTACAGGTGTTAATATCATTGTTATTTCTTTGTTATTTTTCTTTGAAATTATACATAATTTAAGGACTAAGAATGGTTAAATCTCTTTATATACATATTCCTTTTTGTTTAGATATTTGTTCTTATTGTGATTTTTGTAAGATTAGATATGATAGCAAGTATGTTTTAAAATATTTAGATAATTTAAGAAGAGAGATAGATTGTAGGTATAATGGAGAGATTATTGATACTATATATATAGGGGGTGGTACTCCTAATAGTTTGAATTGTGATGAACTTAAGATATTATTTGAGATAATAAAAAGGTTTAGAGTTAGTGATAATTTAGAATATAGTATTGAGTGTAATTGTGAGTGTTTAGATATAGATAAGATACTTTTGTTTAAAGAATATGGTATTAATAGGGTGTCTTTGGGGGTTCAAACATTTGATGATAATATAATTAAAATTCTTAATAGACATCATACTAAAAAGCAAGTTTATGGTAGTGTTAAAATGCTTAAGGATAATGGTATTAATAATATTAATATGGATTTAATATATGGTGTTGATGATAATCTTGATGTAATAAGGAATGATATATCTTGTTTTTTGGAGTTGGGTATACCTCATCTATCTTGTTATTCTTTGATTATTGAGGATGGTACTAATTTTGGAATAGAAAAAAGAAAATATATTGATAGTGATAGAGATTTTGAGATGTATAAGTATATTAGGGATACTTTGAAAGAGCATGGTTATATTCAATATGAGGTAAGTAATTATTCTAAGGATGGATATCAGTGTAGACATAATCTTACTTATTGGAATAATTTATCTTATTATGGTTTTGGTGTTGGTGCAGTATCATATATTGATAATTATAGAATTAGTAATACAAAAAATTTGGGTAAGTATTTAAATGGTATATATGAATGTGATAAGGTATATGAGGATAAAAGAACACAGATGTCTAATACTATAATACTTGGTCTTAGAAAGACTAGTGGTGTTAGTAATTCTAAATTTAAGGAATTATATGGTATGAATATTAAGGATGTATATGATATAGATGATATGGTTGATGAGGGTATGTTAAAATGGAATGGGGATTATTTATATATAGATAGTAAGTATATATATGTTTCTAGTGATATACTTATTAATTTTATAGATTGTGAGGATTAAGATATGGAAAAATTTATTGCTTCTGAAAAATTTTATTTACCAATGTTTTATATTGGTATTGGAATACTAGTTTATTATATATTATCTAATATTGTGAAGAAGATAAGTAAGTATGAGATGCATTTACATCATAGTAAGGTTGTTGATAAGAGAAAGATTACTATAATAGTTCTTATTAATAATATTGTTAAGTATGTAATTGCTATTATAGTTATTATGGCAATATTATCTGTATATGGGGTTAATACTACTAGTATTATTGCTTCTTTAGGAATTGTTGGAGTGGTAGTTGGACTTGCTTTTCAAGATATTGTTAAGGATTTTTTAGCGGGAATATTTATTATTTTTGATAATCAATATGCTGTTGGAGATTTTGTTAAGATTAATGGATTTGAGGGAGAAGTTATATCTTTAGGGTTAAAAACTACTAAAATAAAATCTTATACTGGTGAGGTTAAAATTCTTTCTAATTCGTCTTTTAGTGAGGTGATTAATTATAATCTTGCTAATGATGTTGTATTTTTACATCTTCCTGTTAGTTATAATGTTGATATAGATAAATTGGAGAGTGTATTAAATGATGTTTCTAAGGAGATATTATTACTTAAAGGGGTTAAAAAATTTAATTTATTAGGTATTGATAGTTTTGATAATTCTTCAATGAAATATGTCGTTAGTATAGAGTGTGTTCCTATGAGTAAGTATACTGTTAAAAGAGGAGCTTTGAAGTTAATTAAGAAGACTTTTGATAAAAATAAGATAGAAATTCCATTTAATCAAATGGATGTACATATAGAGAAGTAGGTGGATTATGAATAAGATAAATTATTTTACAAAAGAGATTAGTTATGTTAAGGATGCTAATTTAAGAAAGGATTTAAGAATATTAATTGGATTATTACCAGATTATTTCTTTACTATTCCTGCATCTTCTACTGGTAAGTATCATCCTGATTTTGCAGCGGGTGATGGGGGATTAGTTCGTCATACTAAGGTTGCTGTTAGAATGGCTTATGAGTTATTAAATAATGATACTGTTGGTTGGAAGTTTCCTGATAGGGATAAAGATTTGATTATTATGGCTTTAGTTATGCATGATGGATTAAAGTGTGGATTAGAACATTCTAAATATACTAAGTTTGATCATCCTTTGCTTGTATCTCATTATATTATGGAGAATAAAGATAAGATTGGTATGCCTATAGATGATTTAAGAAAGATGTGTTCTTTAATAGAGTCTCATATGGGGCAATGGAATTATGATAATTATAAGCAAAAAGAGGTTTTACCTAAGCCTAAGACTGCAGAGCAAAGATTTGTTCATATGTGTGATTATCTTGCTAGTAGAAAATTTATTGATGTTAAATTCAATGGTAATGATATAAAAGATTAATATTTATAATTGTTATTATTAAATAGAATTAAAGATTTATAGTTATAATTGTAACTATATTTTTTTGTGTAAAGTTTATTTATAACTATGTTTAATTTTATGATATTGTGGTAAAATATTATGGTAGGGAAGGATGTGTTAAGATGAAGAATGAATGGAAAAATTTTAAGGAAGGTAAATGGTGTGATGAAGTAGATGTAAGTAATTTCATTAAACTTAATTATACTCCTTATGATAAAGATGAATCTTTTTTAAAACCTATTACTACTAAGACTAAAAAGGTTTGGGAGAAGTGTGAGGATTTACTTAAGGAAGAATTAAAGAAACATGTTTTAGATATAGATACTAAACATATGTCTGGTATTGATAATTTTGATCCTGGATATATTGATAGGGCTAATGAGGTTATATTTGGATTACAAACTGATGAACCTTTAAAGAGAATGGTTAATCCATATGGTGGTATTAGAATGGTTTATCAAAACGAAAGTTAAAACGTGTCAATTCCTCTTAGGTAAGGTACTACAAAATCCTCAGTAACAAACTCCTTAAACGGGTGCAAGCTATTTGTGTCAATTCCTCTTAGGTAAGGTACTACGGAAATGGCAAGAAATGCAACATGGAGTTTAAATGAGAGATATGGCGTGTCAATTCCTCTTAGGTAAGGTACTACTAAAACA
>OIZX01000957.1_pt1 | contig 16786 bp, 12 predicted proteins | sample 1588621 | NCBI WGS metagenome assembly OIZX01 (sample SAMN03283276) | human gut metagenome | biome: human-associated habitat; material: feces | host: Homo sapiens | place: Peru | collected 2012
CTTACGAGTTCGCTCACTTTGCTCGACTTCACTCTACCGAAAATCCGCCAGAATGACGTAAAATATTTACCGTCATACTGAGGCTTTAGCCGAAGTATCTTTCTGAAGAAAAATTTTTGTTGGGTCAAGACCCAACTTACAGATTAGAAAAACAATATTATTTTTCAAAAAACTTACATATAGGGATATTCAATGTTTCTGCAATTAAGACAAGTCTTTTCAAACTTGGTGTTTTCTTTCCCCGTTCAATTTCTGACAAATAGTCAGTAGAAATATTGCAAAGTTCGCTCAATTGTTCTTGCGTTAAATTTTGCTCTTTTCTGTATTTTTTGATATTTTCCTGTATCAATTTAATCGTGCTATTTGTCATACAAATAATTATGTGTTATATTTATGTTTGCGTTAACAGGCAAATAGCACGGATAAGAATGAAAAAGACAATACTAATCGACCTAGACGGAGTGTTGAATGAGTACACGGGATTTTTTGATGAAAAATTTATACCTCCAATAAAGGTCGGGGCTAAAGTTTTTTTAGAAAGATTAGCCGACTGTTATGAGATAAAATTATTCACTACAAGGAATAAAATACTTGCATCAAAATGGTTAGTTGATAATAATCTCGATGAATTGATTAAAGATGTCACAAATATAAAAGAGCCGTGTTGGGTTTATGTTGATGACAGGAGTATAACATTTGACGGCGATTTCGATATTTTAAGAGACAAAATCGATAATTTCAAACCTTATTACAAATAACTTTTGAAAGGAATTCTTTATGTTATAATTCATAGAGAAATCGAGGAAATATGCGTTTAGACAAATTTTTAAAAGTTTCAAGGTTGATAAAGCGAAGAACGGTTGCGAATGATGTTTCGGACAAAGGCAGAATTTTCGTCAACGGAAATTCTGCGAAGCCTGCAAAGCAGTTGAAAGAGGGCGATGAAATTACAATTGTTTACGCGGGTGGCGAAACGGTTGTGAAAATCGTGAAAATCCCTACGGGAAATGTCTCCGTTCAAGAGGCATCAACGCTTTATACCGTAATAAAAGATTTCAGAGAAAATAATAAATAAAAAGACAAGACCCGAAAGTCTTGTCTTTATTGTTTTTGGAAAAAGCTGGTAACGGGATTTGAACCTGCGACCTACTGATTACGAATCAGTTGCTCTACCGACTGAGCTATACCAGCGTTTGATTTGATTATATTCAATAAAAAGTTTTTTATCAAGTAACAATCTTAATCGAGTGAGAAAATATCTTGCAAATCCGCGTAGCTGAGGCTCTTTCCGATATTTCTGTCAACAGAAATTACCGAATCCACAAGGTTTCTCTTTCTTTGTTTAAGTTTTTGGATTTTTTCTTCGACAGTACCTTTCGTGATAAGTCTGTAAACGAAAACCTTTTTCGTTTGACCGATACGGTATGCTCTGTCTGTTGCCTGATCTTCGACGGCGGGGTTCCACCACGGGTCGTAGTGAATTACGTAGTCTGCGCCCGTAAGGTTCAAGCCTGTTCCGCCCGCTTTCAAACTTACGAGGAAAATCGGTATTGTCGGGTCGGAATTAAATCTTTCGACAATTTCGCCGCGGTTTTTCGTGCTGCCTGTCAGATATTCGTGCTTAATGCCTTCACGAACGAGCCAAGCCTTAATGATATCAAGCATATCTACGAATTGGCTGAACAGCAAAACTCTGTGTTTTTCGGCGATAATTTGTTCAAGCATAGACTTTAATTGCTCGAATTTTCCCGAGTGAATTTGTCCTTTTATGCCGTCTTTGTCGTAAAGTTTCGGGTGACAACAAATTTGGCGCAAACGCAATAATGCCGAGAAAATCGACAATCTGCTCTTTTCCAAACCGTTTTGTTCGATAGATTTGAAAAGTTCTTCTTTCGTACTGTCCAAAACTTCGAGATAGAAATCTTTTTGTTCGGGCGTAAGTTCGCAGTATGCGATGTTTTCCACTTTATCGGGCAAATCTTTTGCAACGTCGCGTTTCATACGTCTCAAAATGAACGGGTAAATCTGCGATTTCAAACGTTTTTCGACCGTTTTGTCGTCACGTTCCGTAATCGGTGTTACATATCTGTAATTAAATTCATTTTCCTCAAACAAAAATCCGGGCATCAAGAAATCGAATACCGACCACAATTCTTCGAGTTTATTTTCAATCGGAGTACCCGAAAGTGCCAATTTGTGCGTAGAATTGAGTTTCTTAACGCTTTGAGCCGTCATACTGTCGGCATTTTTGATGTTTTGTGATTCGTCGAGGATGATATATCTGAAACTGTGCTTTTGAAGTTCGTCAATATCACGTCTTACCAAGGCATAACTTGTGATTACGACGTCGTATTTTTCAATATCCTTGAAAAAGTCTTTACGTTCGACGCCCGCGAGCTTCAAGCATTTCAACCCCGGAACGAATTTCTGAATTTCCGATTCCCAGTTGAAAACGACCGAAGTCGGGCAGATTACCAAGTTCGGAGCACGCTTGTCTTTTTCCTTTGCTTTTTGCAAAAGGGTTAAAGCCTGCAAGGTTTTTCCAAGCCCCATATCGTCGGCCAAAATACCGTTTAAGCCGTATTGGTACAAGAACCACAACCAGCCGAAGCCTTTTGTTTGATATTCACGGAAGTCCGCATTGACACCTTTCGGCAATGTTGCGCTGTCCATTTCCGAGAAAGTCGAAATTTGTTTCCAGAATTTCGAGAATTTTCTGCTCATTTTAAGTGTCATTTTGAGGTTCTGCATTTCGGAAACAATGCCTGCGCGATAAGTCTTTACGACGTATTTGTTTTCGTCGTTTCGATAAACATCGATAGTGTTGAAAGACTTCATCAATGAGAAAATTTCCTGTGACGGAAGTTCGACAAAGCCCTTTGAATGAGCCTTGTAATACTTGTTATTGTCCAAAACGAGTTCGTATAATTCGTTAAACGGGATAATTTCGTCGTCGATTTTTCCGTAAAGTTCAATAACAAAACTGTCTTTTGATTCTTCGCAAAAATCCAAAGATGCACAGAGTTCAAACGGTTTAGGCGCGAGTTGGAAAAATGCCATGTTGTCTTTTTCTTCAAAAATCCAATCATCACCCGCTTGTTTTTTATAATAATTGTAAAAATCAATCGCGTTTTCTTTTTCCAAAGCCAAATTGTTTGTTTGCATCGGAGCAAATTTGCAAGCCAAAAGCATCTTGTAAGCCTGCTCTTCGTGCAATCGGTTTCGTCTTACCCAATAAAGCAAATCCTCTTTCGGCTTTTTGACCGTGACGTAAGCGCTCTTATCCTGCTTGCTGTAAGGAACTCTCGTTCCGTCGTAATCGAACTCCAATGAGGCTTTCAACGAACCGTCGTAGTCCAAGCCCAAGGTAACGATTTTGAGCGGATGACTTTCTTCAAGTGTCAATTTGTCAATAACGGGCGCTGTTTCCACCTCTGTAATTTTCTTTAGTTTCGGTAATTCTTCGTAGATGAATTTTGCACCTTCAGCATCTTTTACATCGGTAAATGATGCTTTTGTAAGGTTTTGCGGCAATTCGGAAACGGCAATATTTGTCGGGAAAATAATGTTCTTATATCTTCCCCATTGCAATTGTCTTGAAAAATATCTGACCTCTTCAAACGGTAAGATATCGTCTTTGTCGGGTCGTTTCCAGTAAAGTGCAACAAGTACATTGCCGACCATTGAAAAATTAACCGACAAGCCCAAAGTCCAAATGTCATGAACGAATTGCAATCTTGCTTTTGTCTTTCCGTCAATGACTTCTTCCGCCTTTGACATAAGTTTGAAAAACGGGTCGAACTTCAAAATCGGAATGTCGTACCAGCCTGCTTTTTTGTCCAATCTTGAACTTTGCATAAGCATTTTAAAGATTTCGACGTTTACTTTTTGGATGAAATTCAACTCAAAATTCGGTTCGTTTTTTTGTCTCTCAATGAGTTTTTTTAAGACGTTTTCCAAATCTCTGATAACTTTTCCCGTTGTTCTGTCCATAACAAGGATTGAGAAAAAGTTTTGTCGTCTTTTCGGATTAAAGTGGAAAATGTACGAGCCTTGCGGATTTGTGCAGGGTTCGGTTTGCTCGTCCGAAAGGTCAACGGGGATTTTGTATTTTTTTTCTACATATTCGTCAATAAGATGTTTGTCTATCGCCGTTAAACCGAGTGCTATTGTGTGTTTGCACCATTTTTCTTCCAGCGGGCATGAGCAACTCGGAACGATTTCGTTCTTTTTAATCGACAAAGATACGTCATAATGGTCTTTAAAGTTGCCTTTAACTTGTGCCTTTATGACATTTCTGGACATAGTGACGTTTTCAACGAGTTTTTTTTGATAAACTTCGTATCCTCTGCGCCAACTTCCGGGCTTTGCATTGTCTTTCAAATACTTGTGGTTAAAAGAATTACTCATTCGCTGTTTTCATTATTCCTATCCAAACCCGACAAACTGATTTTACAGTTGCGGATAGGTTTTCCCTATGTTTTGATTATACACGCTGAATTTTAAAATCAACATGTTTGCAAAGATTTGTTACTAAAATCGTTGCCGTAAACCGTTTTTAGTTCTTTAAAACGACTGATTTATTCTACGGTTTTATTCAATCTTGTATCAAGGTAAATCTTCGTTTCTTCAACAATAACGCTTGAAAGAGCGATAAGCGCAATCAAGTTCGGAATTGCCATTAATCCGTTTACGATATCTGCCAAAATCCAAATGACGTCGAGTTTTAAGAAAACACCCATCGCAATCATTATGATAAAAATTATTCTGTAAGGAGTTATTCCTTTTATACCGAAAAGATAAACGCAAGCCCTTTCGCCGTAGTAATTCCAGCCCAAAATCGTTGTGAATGCGAAAAGTACGAGAGAAAGCGTGAGAAGATAACTTCCCCAATGACCCATACTTTGGACAAAGGCTTGAGTTGTCATTGCGGCGCCGTTTGTGTCACCCGACCAAACGCCCGTTAATACCAAAACCAAACCTGTCATTGAACAAATTATAATAGTGTCGATGAAAGTTCCCGTCATTGAGACTAAACCTTGCTCTGACGGATAGTTTGTCTTTGCGGCAGCGGCTGCGATTGGTGCGGAGCCTAAGCCTGCTTCGTTTGAGAAAATACCTCTTGCAACACCGCTTTGCATTGCGAGCATTATTGTTGAACCTGCAAAACCGCCGACGGCTGCCGAGCCTGTGAATGCATCTTTTACTATCAAGGTGATTGCATCGGGTATTGCAGAAATGTTTGAAAGTATTATAAATAGTGAACTTGAGATATATAAAACCGCCATAATCGGTATTAATTTTGAAGAAACTTTTGAGATGTTTTTCAAACCGCCGAAAATGATTGAACCTACGATTATTGTCAAAACTATGTTTGTTGTTAATTTTGAGATGCCGAAGGAGATGTTTATGCTGTCGATAATGGCGTTAACCTGCGGGAAGGTGCCTATTCCGAGAAAGGCGACGAGCATTGTTGCAAAAGCAAAAAATATCGCCAAAGGCTTGTATTTTTCGCCCATTCCTCGGCGGATGTAGTACATCGGACCGCCCGCGATTTCTCTGTTTTTGTCGAAAGCCCTGTATTTTACAGCGAGAACGCCTTCTGCATATTTTGTTGCCATACCGAAAAACGCTGCAACCCACATCCAAAATAATGCTCCGGGACCGCCCATTTTGACTGCGGTCGCAACACCGACGATGTTGCCTGTTCCGACGGTTGATGCAAGTGCAACGCAAAGGGATTTGAAACTCGTAACGTCACCTCTGCCCTTGTTTTCGGCTTTAAAGATTAATTTTAAAGCCAAAGGAAGTTTAAATACCTGCAAAAAGCCCAATCTTACGGTCAAAAATATACCCGTGCCGATTAAGAGGATTATTAAAGGTAATCCCCAAAGGAATGAATCTATTTTGCTTAAAATTGATGATAATACTTCCATTTGTGTTTTATTGTACCATGACAAAAATTTTTTCTTAAAAATTGGAGAATGTTTTTCGGGTGTAAAAGGTTGCAGGAATGGGGTCGTCCAATATGTAGTTTGTAAAAACCATTGCGTAGATTGAGATTTCGGCATCGGACGCAGCAAACGCGTTTATGTCGGAAAATTTACAATTCGTTCCACTTGTCACACCTGTTATTTTTCACTAAAATCGTGCTGAGGAAAAAATTATGTCAAAGCAAAAAGACAAAACGAACGTAATGCGCATTTTGGATAGTTTAAAACTCGACTATCAAACACATAATTACACGGATACAGACGCAATAAGCGGCTTGGAGGTTGCATCGGCGCTCGGTCAAAATCCTGACGTGGTTTTTAAAACCCTTGTGACAGAAGGGCATTCGAGAAATTATTATGTCTTTTTGGTGCCTGTAAGTTGCGATTTGGACTTAAAAAAAGCGGCTAAAAGCGTTGGGGAGAAAAGTGTTGAGATGATAAAACTCAAAGATCTTTTGCCTTTGACGGGGTATGTTCACGGCGGCTGCTCGCCGATAGGGATGAAAAAGCCTTTTAAAACGACGATAGACGAGACAGCGGAACTTTATGACAAGATTATTTTCAGCGGCGGAAAAATAGGGTATCAGGTCGAAATCTCCCTGTCCGAACTGAAAAAGGCAATCGACTTTCAACTTGCTGATATCGTAAGTACATCTGTTGCGTAAATTTGTTTTAGCAATATTTAGATGTGTAGGTTTGGTCTTGACCCAACAAAATGATTCTTTTCAAACAGATTCTTCGCTACACTCAGAATGACGGAGAATATTTCCCGTCATACTGAGGCTTTAGCCGAAGTATCTTTCTTTTGATTAACTTTTTTGTTTGTTCAAGACCCAACCTACGGTGTTTCTCTGCCCGAATAATCAAAGTCCGTTGAATTTAAAAACGAAATGAGCGACTTGAAGGTGTGAAACAATAATCAAAGTTTGTTTTAAGCAGAATAGATTCTTCGCTACGCTGTCTTGGATTTTCGGGTAGTCGTTTTTCTTGACTCCACTTTCAGACTTCGTCTTTGTCGTTCCGTCGAAAATCTCCTACTTACGAGTTCCGCTCGCTTCGCTCGACTTCACTCTACCGAAAATCAATCTTAACCGCCTCGCGATAAACGTGTCTACGTCATTCTGAGCGTAGCGAAGAATCTGCTTCAATAATATTTAGTACATGCATCAAAAGATGCTGAAACAAGTTCAGCATGACATTCATCTTCCTGTCTCCCTGAACTGGTTTCAGGGTCTTATCTGTTAACTAATCTAGCGAATATTTTTTATTTATTTATTTATTTCTCTGCCATACTGAGCCGAAAGGTGAAGTATCTGTTTTGCGAAGCAATAAAAAAGCCCTCGTAATGAGGGCTAAAGATTGTTTAGAGAGTGTGTTGAGAGTTTGAGAGTTTAAAAAAATAAATTTGAGAGAGAGTTTAAATCTTTTTCTGATTAGTTGAAGTAAGCGAAAGATTTTTTAGCGTTTGTTTCAACTAATTTCTTAACTTGTTCTTGTTCGTTTTGAACTGCTTTCAATTCAGTTTCAGCAGTTTTTTGTTGTTGATCCAATTTGTTTTGAGCGATTTCGAGTTTGCTCATTGCAGTTTCGTAATCCATATATGCTTTTGTGTTTTCGAAAGAAACTGTTTGATCTGCTGAATTTGCGATGTAAGTAGTGATAGCGTTTGATTTATCAGCGATTGCTTGAGCTTGTTCAGTAGCAATTCTTTGAGTTTGGTTAGAAAGAGTGAGAAGTCTAGCTTCCAAATCAGCTTTTCTCAAAGTCAAAACGTTTAATCTTGCTTGATTTGATGCTAATCCCATTTTGAAATCCTCAACTTCTCTCTACTCTTTTATTAAGTATTTCAACTTCGAAAAATTGACTTTTTTGATATATTTTACGCAACAAAACTTAACAATATATTCTAAACCCTTATTTTTATTGGGTTTAGAAATGTGCGTTTTTAGTTTAAGTGTTTTTTCGTAATTCTGCACAAATGCGCAGTTGATTACATTTATATAAAGTATTTTTCTCTCAAAAAATTGCCTTTTTCATGAAATCTTTTTTGATGATGATATTTCACGAGCCTAAAAGGACAAACACCTTCGACTCAGAATGACAACTGAATAATATCAGTCATACTGAGCGAATTTTCGACATAAATTCTATTTTTCCAAAACGGCTTTATGAAAGACTTTTTTGCCTTTTCTGATTTTAACGCCGTTTTCAAAGTCGGAAACGTTGTAAGAAGTTCCCAAATCTTTGACAACTTCGTCGTTTACGCTGACACCGCCTTGTTGGATAAGACGTTTTGCTTCACCTTTACTTGCGCAAAGACCGCATTTTACCATCAAATCCGCGATTAAAATTCCGTCAGCAATTTCGTCTTTGGAAATTTCTGTTGTAGGCATATTTTCGTCATCGCCCTTACCGCTAAAGAGTGCATGCGCCGAATCTTGAGCCTTTTTTGCTTCTTCTTCGCCATGGACAAGTGCAGTCAATTCGTATGCGAGAATTTCTTTCTTTTCGTTAATTCTGTTATCTTCCCATTTGTCCATTTCTTCAATTTGTTCAATAGGCAAGAAAGTCAACATTTTTATACACTTCATAACGTCTGCATCGTCGACATTTCGCCAATATTGGTAAAATTCAAACGGGGTTGTTTTGTTGGGATCGAGCCATACGGCACCTCTTGCGGTTTTACCCATTTTTTTGCCTTCGCTGTTGAGCAAAAGTGTTATGGTCATTGCATAAGCATCGTCGCCTGTTTTACGTCTGATTAAATCCGTACCTGCGAGCATGTTACTCCATTGGTCATCGCCGCCGAATTGCATGTTGCAACCGTAGTTTTGGTGCAAATACAAGAAATCGTATGACTGCATAATCATATAGTTAAATTCCAAGAAACTTAACCCTTTTTCCATTCTTTGCTTGTAGCATTCGGCTCTGAGCATGTTATTTACCGTAAAGCACGCGCCGACTTCTCTCAAAAGGTCAATGTAGTTGAGTTTCAAGAGCCAATCCGCATTGTTTACCATAATTGCTTTGTCTTCGCCAAATTCGATAAATCTTTCCATTTGCTTTTTAAAGCAAGCGCAGTTGTGTTCAATAATTTCGGGTGTCATCATAGAACGCATGTCGCTTCTGCCCGAAGGGTCTCCGATATAACCCGTTCCGCCACCGATTAAAACAACCGGCTTGTTTCCTGCCATTTGAAGTCTTTTCATTAAACAAAGAGCCATAAAATGTCCAACGTGAAGTGAATCAGCCGTCGGGTCAAAACCTATATAAAAACGCGCACCGCCGTTGTTGATAAGTTCTTTAATTTCCTTGTCATCTGTTACTTGCGCAATCAAACCTCTGGCTTGTAATTCTTCGTAAATACCCATTTTGTCTCCTTGCTTTGATTTCTTATGGGAATAATATAACATAAAAGTTTTGTTTACAAAGAAAACAACTTTAAAATCACAAACATACATCTGACAGACAATAAAGTACGCCCCGAAATACTGGTTGGTATTGTACGAAAAGATACTTCGGCTAAAGCCTCAGTATGACGGTTGGTTTTTCGGCAGAATGGAAATTCGCGTCTTAAACACCCTCGCAATAAACATGTCTACGTCATTCTGAGCGTAGCGAAGAATCTGTACAACATTTTGTCACCCTGAACTTGTTTCAGGGTCTTGTTGTTAGAATGGGAAAGAGTATCACTTGTTATTACTATTTTCGTACCCATTATTCTTTCTTTTCTTTCCGATGAGACTCTGCCGCAGCAAAAACATCCTGTGAATGTTTTTGCAAGAGGGGAAAGAATAACGTGTACCCCAACAAGAAAGAAAAGAGGACGGCTCCTGCGGAGAGCTAACTCACCTTCGTTCGTTTTATCGGACTTCGTTCGACCGTCATTCTGAGGGCAACGCCCGAAGAATCTACTTCTGAGTTTATTTTTGGTTATCTCAAAATATAGGTTAGATTTTAGTCTATCGAAATTATCGTGTTTAAAACCCGTGTGTTACAAGTATTTTGTTAATATGTTAAGATATATTACTTTTGATATATACAAAAAGTCAATTTTTTAAAGAAGAAATACTTTATAAAAGAGTAGAGAACGGAGAGAGAAACGAGATGAACCCTTTTGTAGTAAATGCAGCAGATATGTACAAAGCATCAATCGTTTCACTTGCAAAAGCAGAAGAAAAACCGGCAGCAAAAGTTTACAGAAACCTTAACACAATGCTCGAAGAATGCTACCTCGTTGGAGCATCAAGATTCGGTCACAACTTCATCGCATAGTTCTTATAAATATTTTCACAAATTGTGAAAAGTAAAACAGATTTTAAATTTAAACACTCTCTTAAATTTTTAAACTCAACACACTCTCTAAACAATCTTTAGCCCTCATTACGAGGGCTTTTTTATTGCTTCGCAAATAGATTCTTCGGGATAAATCCCTCAGAATGACGAAAATAAAACCAAACCTGCAATCTCCTAATTTTAAAATAATTGTCGGGTTCCGAAAAACCCGACAAGCTCACTTACAAGGACATTCCAGACGGTAAGCGATTAAAAATCGAAGCAACAACCTTGCACTTGTTGACATGCAATTTGCTTTTGGGACTTTCGATTTTTAAGAAAATACACAAACTCGATGATTAAATGATTAACCATTAAGATTTCTTTTTCATATTTTCCCACAAGTTATACTACAACCTCGCAGGGCAATACGTCCATTAGCCACCTCGGCAATTTACTTTTTTGAAAAATATGCTATAATATCATATTTCAAAAAAATCATCCGCTTTCGGTGAAATCTCAACAATATCACAAATCATCGGCATTCTCATCACATGGACTCATACCATGCCTTTAACTCATTTCGTTTTACCTTGCGCGTTGAGGTCTTTGGCAATTCGTCCTTGTGCAAAACCACCACCGTCGGTATCTTATACGGCGCCAAACTGCTCTCGGAAAGTCTTTTGATCTCGCATTCCATCTGCCTTTGCAATTCTTTATCATTTAGTCTTAACATATCGTCACAAGGCACGATAATCGCGCCGACTTCCTCTGTGCCTGCCTTATTGCCCGATTTTATCGTCAACGACATGACGCAGACCTCTTTTATCATTGCGGATGTTTCAAGCACCGCTTCGACTTCCTCGGGGAAAATCTTCTTGCCGCCGCCAAGCACAATCATATTCTTAATTCTGCCTGTTATCCTGATAAAACCTTGCTTGTCAATCTCGCCGATGTCGCCCGTGTGGAACCAGCCGTCCTCGTCTATGACCTCAGCCGTCATCTGCGGTTTGTTATAATAACCTTGCATAACGTTCGGTCCAGTCGCCAAAATCTCGCCGTTCTGCGCGATTTTTACCGAAACAGACGGCAACGGCTGACCAACAGTGCCGATTTTCGAGTGACCGTATCTGTTCGTCGAAATTGTCGGCGAAGTTTCCGTCAAGCCGTAACCCTGAAATACGGGTACGCCGATTCTGTCAAAAAATTCCGCTACGCTGTCCTCCAGCGGCGCGCCGCCGCATATAAAACATTCCATTTTGCCGCCCAAGCCGTCTATAATCGGCTTGAACATCATTCGTCTAATCTGTCTCGGCATCACCATCGCGATGCAGTACATCGCTCTGAACGCCCTCTGTGCGCTCGCATTCTGCTTCTTTATCTGCTTTTCTATACTGTTTTTAAGCATTTTCACAACCAAAGGCACGACTATCATGTTCGTAATCTGCTTTTCTTTCATCGTCGCGGTCAACTCTTTCGGATTTAACGATTTGATATAAACGATTTTTGCGCCCATATAAAGCATTCCGAAAAAGCCGCAATCGAGTTCCAACAGGTGGTTCAACGGCAATATTGACAACAACGTGTTCTCGTCCGTCAATTTGAACATATTTTCAAAATCGCGAAGCTGTGAATAAATGTTTCCGAAACTTATCATAACGCCCTTAGGATTGCCCGTCGTCCCCGACGTGTACACAATCAAAGCCGTCTCGTCCAACATCCGCGGACGTCCCAAGTCTTTTTCAATATCTGCATCAAGCGCCGAAACCGATAAATATTCGGGATGCTCGCGCTCTTCATCATCCAAAACAAAAATTTGCTCTATCGACGAAACGTTATTCTTCACCAAAATCGCGTGGTTTAAATAATGGCTCGAACACAACAAAACACGCGGTCTGCAATCGTCCAAAATGCTCGAATGCTCCGCTACCGTCAACTTTATATCCAACGGCACGGTTATCGCGCCAGTTTGTATTGAAGCAAAAATTCCGACAGAAAATTCTGGCTTCGATTCGCAAATAATCGCAATCCTTTCGCCGCGCTGAATTTTGACGTTCTCAATCAAATAATTGGCAAACTTCTTCGCCTTTCTCGAAATTTCAAGATAACTGAGTTCCTCGTATCCGTCCTTCGTCTTGAGGCTCAAGGCTTTCACCTGCCCGTACGTGTCACCTTTTTCCTGCATCAAATCAAGAAAATTCGTGTGAATGTTCTTAATCTTATACAATGCGCGTCTTTCGAGCGATTTTTTCATAAAGTTTACGCATGTTTGAAGTTCGTGCGCGATTTCCTTTTCGTCACGGTTAAAATCAGTTATCGGCTGACCAAACTGAATTACTATCGTATTGAACAACTTCGGCAGCCTTCTCGTTTGCCCCCAAGTCTCAAAACCGCCCTTTATCGCAAAGGGAACAATCGGCGCTTTGGTCGCTTTCGACATCATTCCGACACCGCGGTTGAACTTGCAGAGTTGTCCGTCGGGAGTGAACTTTCCCTCTGGAAATATTATCACAGCCTCGCCCGCGTTGAGTTTGCGATTGGCACTCTCAACGGCTTCTTTGCCCTTGCCGAAAGTCAACGGCAAGACGTTATAATATTTTAAAAGGTGTCTTACGATTGGAACTTTGAACGCGGCGGGTCCTGTTATAAACCATAATTCGCGATTTGTCGCCATTTGCACGATAAACGGGTCAAGATGCCCCGTGTGGTTGCCCGCCAAAATGACTTTTCCCGTGCGGGGAATATTCTCTGCGCCTTCGACTTTATATCTGAATAACGTCAAGAAAATCTGACCCAAAGTCGCTTTTAGCAAGAAGTATCTGAATGATTTATCAAAAATAAGAATTAATGCCGCCATCAGGAACGAAAATACCGCAACTCCGCGAAATACGTTCAAAGGATTCATAAAGCCGATAACGTTTGCGACAACTGCCGTTCCTGCAAGAAAACTGCAAGTTGTCAAAGTCAACTGCAAACCGAAGATTTTACCTCTGACCCTGTCGGGAGTTACCTTTTGCAAAATTGTATCCAACATTACAAGCAAAACCGCATCCGCAATTCCGATAGGAATAAGCCAAGCCCAAGCGCTCGAAACAGTCTTGCATAAAGGCGCGGTTATCAATGCCGCAAAAAGGACTATGAAACTTGTCGCAAACAAATGCGGAACTCTGATAATCCTCGCAAAATACAAGGTCACAATCATACCCAAAATTATGCCGACACCTAAAAGGCTTCGCAAAAACGTAAGGTCTGCAAAACTCAAACCGTAATAATCGGTTATCAGAGCATTCAAACTGTTTGAAAATACCGCAACTATGAATTGCAGACATATCGACAACCCAACAAGATATAAGGCTCTTTTGTGCTTTTGCAAATAATTCAGCGCAACAACCATATCATTCGGCTTATTTTTGCTGACAAAATAATTTTGCGGAATGGAGAATTTTAATGCACCCGTCAAAACTGAAGCAATTAAATACATTGCGGCAATTATTGTAAACGGAATATAGTCGTTAAATTGAACCAAATAATTTGCGGTAAACGCACCGAGCAAAAGGGCAATTGCCCCAATCGGCGCAATGAGTGCGTTGGCAAATTTTAACTGAGAACTCGAAACAACGTTTGTTACGGCAGACATTTTTGCAGGATAGAAAAATGCCGCCCCAATTCCGAGAACAAACGCAAAAGCATAAACCGAAAGTTGCGAGACATTTTGGAGTGTAAATATAAACCCGACAACAGTCAGCGCCCTCAACAAGCAACTTGCGGAAAGTATCAGTTTTCTCGAAAATCTGTCGCAAAGTGCGCCCGTGAAAGGGCTTATTAAAAATTGAGGAAGCAGAAATACGAAAAACATTATCGCAATTGATTTACCCGCATTTCCGGAAAATTGCAGCAAAGTAGCAACAAACAGAAATTGCACGATTGCATCTGCAAAATGCGAAAAAATCTGCCCTACAAACAGTTTATCAAACTCAAAATTCGCCAAAGGACCGAGTTTTTTCCTGACTAAATACATACCAACTCCCAAATTCCTGATAATAAACGATTATAACATGTCACTCGGGCTTTTGATTGATATTATTAAATATTATGACGTTAATATATGTAAACGTCATTATAAATATTACCGTTTTGCGGGATGATAATAAGTCCGCATTATCTCAAAATTTTTATATGTATAATTACAGTTGGTATCAAAGTCTTTCAAAACCGCCTTTAGCACCGCCCGATTGGGTTTTTGCACCTGCGTGGCTGATTTTGTATATAACAATTTTGGCTGCATTCATTGTGTATTCGAGAAAAAACAGCAAAGATAAAAAGTTTGGCTATGTCTGCTTTTGGAGTCAGTTGGCGCTGAATTTTTCGTGGTCACCGATATTTTTCGGCGCAAAAAGGATGCTTGTCGCGTTGGCGGTAATTATTCTGTTAGATATTTTTCTGTTTTTAACAATAAAAAGTTTTTATAAAATCTCAAAACCTGCGGCATTATTGTTGTTGCCGTATTTTATATGGGTAATTTTTGCAACATATTTGAATTTCGGATATTGGCGATTAAATTAATATGCGACAGAATAACGCAAGAATGCGCAAATGACCTCTAATGTATGCCGTACAAGCATTTTAGAGATTCGTAATAATCAAGTCTTACTTTATCTTTCTTGCAAAGTTTTTGAATTGTTGCAATCATTTTTTCCATATTGGGAGTGATTTTTCTGTCGTGGTTTTTGAACCATTCGCGCTCAACATCAAGAACGACCGCTCTAATTCCCATGGACAAAGTCAAATCGTACCATTTCAAAAGTTCTTCTTCGTTGTCGTTGTAATCAGGAATAATTATGTATTTAGACCAAACACAACTTTTTTTTGTTTGCGCCTTTGCGTATCTTGTCAGATTTTCGACAACTCTGTCGAAGCAAGGCACTCTTTTGATTTTTTGATAAGTTTCACTCGTGCCGCTATCTATTGAAACAAAAAGGTTTGCGGTTGTTTTTTGCAAAAGTTTTTCAATTCCCTCGGAAAATTTTATCCCGTTAGAATTTACGATGTAATGCTCAATTCCGTTTGAGATACAAAGATTGACAATTTTTTCAAAATCCAACATTAATGCGGGTTCTCCGCCTGCGAATTGGATGTATCCGTAGTCTGAATTTTTGAGTAATTTTTTATCAAAAAGTTCTTGAAATCTGGGAAGCAAAGAGGTTTCTTTGAAGCCTTTTATCGACCAGCAATCACAATAAACGCATTGACTGTTGCAGTTTACAAATGAATTTACATCGACGAATTTTAACGACAAATCATCGGAAAGTTCATCCGTTTCCAAAATCGAAGGGCAACCTTTGCAGCGTTCCGGAGGATTTCCGACGGCTATTTGTTTTTTCCATTGCTTTTTTAACTCAAAAATTTTATCCCAGTCAAAGTCCGAGTATGTTTCTGCGAGAACAGGCATTCCACCGCCTTCGTGAGCAGTTTTGCAGCAGACGAATGCGCCTTTGCGCTCGAAATTTATTCCGCTGTCCATATAATCACATCTGTAATATTTTGCCATAAATCCTCACTTTCCTCGATTATAACATCAATTTTGAAATTTTTTCGATTATAAATTATCTTTTCATTATCTTGACTAAAACAAACAAGGGATATTTATGGAAAAAGACGAAAATTCTAAACAAAAGATTTTAAGTGCCGCGACAAAACTTTTTGCGCACAAAGGGTTTGATGCGGTCAGCGTCAGAGAAATTTGCAAAGAGGCAAATGCAAATCTTTGTCTTATTTCTTACCATTTTGGAGGGAAGCAGGAACTTTATAACGCAATAATTGATGATTTGATTGAAAAACAAACTCGATACGCGAATACTTTTTTGGACTTTTCCGTTAATCCGCGAACGCTCAAAAAGCCGCAACTCTCTCGATTTTTGCAGATGGAAGACAGACAAATGTCGCAAGTATTGCAAGTTCTTACGCAACACAAATTGTTGCGGGCTTCGGCGCGGAAGTATCTTCAGGCAGAAGTGCCGGAATTAACGTCGTTACAAGGAATTGGTTTAACCCGAACCTTGAGTATAAATGGTATATTTTGACAATTATTGTCGCAATGTTGTCGGTAGTTGTGACGTTGATTTTGACATCGCTTTCGATTGCGAGAGAGAGGGAGTTAGGAACTTTTGACCAACTGATAGTAAGTCCTCTTTCGTCTTGGAAAATTCTGATTGGAAAAACCGTTCCTCCATTGGTGATTGCACTTTGTTTGACGTGCTTTATGACGTTTTTGGTAATAACGTTTTTCCACCTGCCGCTAAAAGGCTCTGTTTTTCTATTGTTGATTTCCATTGCAATCGCATTGTTATCGATTGTCGGAGTAGGGTTGTTTATATCTTCGATTTGCAAAACACAGCAACAGGCAATTTTGAGCGTAATGACCTTTATGATGCCTGCAATGCCGCTGTCTGGATTTATATCTCCGATTGAGGATATGCCTGTTTGCTTGCAGTATGGAACATATTTGAACCCTGTAAGAT
>OIZX01000961.1_pt1 | contig 16725 bp, 10 predicted proteins | sample 1588621 | NCBI WGS metagenome assembly OIZX01 (sample SAMN03283276) | human gut metagenome | biome: human-associated habitat; material: feces | host: Homo sapiens | place: Peru | collected 2012
ATAGACCCTATCACTTTTTTTTGTATCTTTGCAGCAGAAATGACTAAGAAATCATTCTATAACATTATTAACAATTAAAAAATTAGCTTATGAAAAAGTTACTACGCTATTCATTAACACTGGTTTTCGCGCTCGTAGCGAGCGTGGGGTTCGCACAAGAGGCAACTCTTGATTTTACAACCAATTCCTGGGGACTTCCAGAGGGTTCTTCGGCTAAAATCAAGACCGCAGCTTCTTACACCAGCGGAAAGTACACCATCAACATCTCTGAGACCACAGATGGCCACTACTGGAACCCAGACGGTTATCTCTTGATGGGAAAAAAAGAAGCAACCTTGACTCTCCCTGCCTTCGACTTTGATGTTGCTAAAATTGAAGTAGTGGGAAGAACTGGCGCATCTACATCTACCATGCAAAATATCTACGTGGGTGATGCAGCTGTCAGCACACAGACTAAAGGTGCAGATAAGACTAACGAGTATGCCATCGACGCAGCTCATCAGACAAAGGGTACTATCTACTCTCTTAAGGTGAATTCAAAGCACAATACGCAGATTGTTAAGATTAACGTTTACAAGGTTGGAAGTGAAGAAACTCCTCAGCCACCAGTAGAGATTACCTACACCGACGTGGCAAGCGTGAAGGATCTCTTGGCTAACTACAAAGAGGATACCAAGAACCTTAACCTTACTCTTACCAACGCTAAGGTTACTTTCGTTAACGAGTACAAGGGAACCATCAATACTTATGTTCGCGAGGGCGATGCTGCCATCGAGCTTCGTACACTCGGCTTCAACATGCCAGTGAACAGCATCCTTACTGGTAAGGTAAAGGTAGATTTGAAGTATAACTATGGCGTTCCTTACCTCACAGCCAATGCAGGTACAGACGATGAGAGCATCACCGTTACCGAGAGCGACGAGGCTGCTCAGCCTATCGAGGCTACCATCGCCGACCTCATCGCCAACAAGTACTTGAACGACCTCGTTACCATCAAGGACTTCACATTCAGCAAGGAAGAATACCAGGCTGGCAAGTTCAACTACTACGCTAACGATGGCGAGCAGAAGATTATGATTTACGACAAGTTCAACAAAGTGGGCGGCGTTGCAGAACTCACAGAGGGTGAAACTTACACCGCAACTGGTCTCTATGGCGCTATCTTCAAGGGTACTCCAGAGATTCTCCCTACCCAGAAAGTTGTACCTGGCACTTCTACCGGCATCAACAACATCACAACATCTGCTGCTGGCAATGCTCCTATCTTCAACCTCGCAGGTCAGAAGGTTGGCAAGAGCTACAAGGGTGTAGTGATCAAGGCTGGCAAGAAGATGATTCAGTAAGATCTGAAAGATTAAAAGATTCAGAAAGATTCCGGTTATCAAAGGATAACCCAATAAAAAATCCGCTTCCACGACTTTTATGCCGTGAAAGCGGATTCCTTTTTAGCTTAATCTTTATCTTCTATCATTCAACTTCTTTTCAGCTCCCGTCATTTTCCTGATGCCCGAAGCCTTGCCGAAGGTATTGGCTGAGCCACCTGCCGAACGGGTAAGCTTCTTGGCATAACCCGTAGGAACCTCCTCGAAATCGAAGTTGATGATGTCGCCCTTGGCATTGCCCACACCTATCATATAACCATAGAAGGTATAGCGATCCTTGCCCTTCTCGGCACCCAGATGGAAACCAGTCTGGCTGGCACCGGCATCCAGTACGAAGGTGGCACCACTATTGGTATATTTAATGTAGATGTCGCCATTGTTGTCGATATACCAGGTGAACTTCAGGTTCTGCGAATCTACCACATTGCCCTTCTCGTCATACACCTCGTCAACCTCAATACCGCTTCCGCTCAACGCATTACGCCTGTCGCCACTCTGGTAGAATATCATGGTGGCATAAAACTCGTCCTTGCCGCGGGATACACCATCCTTGTTGATGTAACTGTATATCACCGGACCATACCACTCGCCCACCAGCGTGCTGGCCTCTTCTACCAGCAGGCTGTTCTGCGAGCCATTCGACCCCTGGTTCCAGTCACCCTGGTTCCAGCCCCAGCCGCCCTGGTTGTAATCCTCGTACCAGCCATAGTCATCGTGCCAATAATGATCATCATCCCATGGATCATCATCACATGCAGTAAAAGTGAACGAAGTGACAGCTACAGCCATCAACATCAAGATTTTCTTCATCTTTTTCATCGTCTTATATCCTTTCTTTTTTATAATTCAACAAATTATATTAGCTACCAAGTGTCATTCCATCAAAGCAACACCTTCCGTAAAACTTGGTGCAAAGATAAGCCATTTTTTACACCTTGCAAAAGGAAAACGGGAAGTTTTTAGGGGAAATTCCCTATTATGGAGGAAAAAATCCCTATCTCAATAAATTTTCCATCCCTTTTCTTCCAATTTACAATTATTTTTCTTATCTTTGTGTCGAATTAATTAATAAAAATACATATCAGCAAGACTCATAATTATGATAAAAAAATATCTCTATATAACACTCTTGGGGCTATTTTCGACTATTACAGCCATAGCTACCCCCTATTGTGACATCCGAAAGTTTTCCATAGCAGACGGACTTGCAGCAAATACTATTTCTGACATAAAACAAGGAAAAGACAAGCTGATGTGGTTTGCCACATGGAACGGCTTGTCTTATTATGATGGATATAGCTTCCATACTTTCCGCGATGACCCAGATGGCGTAAGCGTACTATCTACCAACCGTATCTTGAGTATACAGCCAACTGCAGCAAACAACGTATGGTGTATTACCCAAGATCGTAAACTTTACCTCTATGATACCCATCTCTGCCAATTCTTAAAAAGCAGCAACCAGATTAAAGAGAAATTCAACGTTAATTTCCGAGCAGACCATATCTATGATATTCGTGGAGGAAATACTTGGATTACATCCGCAAATTCAGATTACCTGCTACGCACAAATGATACAAATGTACTCGATATCGAATTGATACGTGTAGGTCAAAAAGGTTTGAAAAGCGGTAAAGTTTACTATATCTATGGCGACAAAAAACACAGAGAGTGGATCCTTACAGATAAGGGTACAACCATCTATGGTAAGAAATTCAGTACTGCAGTACCTTATAAGTGGATTAGAGAAGTTGGAGAATATGTCTTCCTGGCTACCGAAAACGGAAAGGTTGTAGTAGTAGATGAAAAAAATCAAACTACCACAGTACCTCTTCCCAAAGGTATAACCCACATCAATGAATTAAAAAACACGGGGTACCAACTCCTTCTTGCCACAAATCTCGGTGTAGTTATTTATAATCCAAGAACATTCAAATCAGAAATCATCAATATACAAAGTCCTTCTCAACCCCTAGCTGAAGTACAGAAACTATATGTAGATGATTACGGAATGGTATGGGCGTTTACAAATGGTATGGGCGTAACCCTCGTTAACCCTAAGACTAACGAGAAGCGATGGCTTTTCGCTGACCAGCCTGATCCCGCAGATAGAACATCCAGCTCAAAATTCTTCATTACTCAGGATGAAAATCATACCCTATGGGTTATACCAAACCAAGGTACCTTCAGTTATTACGATCGTAAAACCGGACAATTGGTACCATACCTGCTACGCAGTAACTCATCGGGCAACTTCCGAATCCCCATGATAGAGAAATTCTGCCTTACAGACCAAGCAGTTCTTTGGATAACAGGGATTCACGATCTAACATTGATTGGCTTCAAGAACCATCATTATACCCTCAACAAACTAAACTCTGGAGAATCGGAGGTACGTGCCATCACAGCCTTAGCCAATGGCAATCAGCTATATGGACATAAAAACGGCTGTATCATGGTAACCGATATACATTATAACAAATTGGGATATTTTAGCCCAAGCGGCAATATTACAAGCGAGCAGGTTCCCTTCTCGCCTGCGGGTATCTATTGCCTATTCGTAGATACCAACAACCGACTTTGGATTGGTACCCAAGGCGATGGACTCTACCTATTCACAGGAGGCAAGTATTACCATTTCCTCTGCGATCCCAATAACCCAGCGTCACTTCCAAACAATAATATCTACGATGTGAAGTCAGACCGTCAGGGTCGCATTTGGATAGCAACATACGGAGGTGGAATCGCTCTTGCAAACATTCAGGCAGATAATAGCATCCACTTTACAAGTATCAAGAACGGACTTGCCTGGGATAAGAATCTCTTCCATAAGACACGCCGCATCACCTGTACCAACGATGGCGTCATATTAGTAGGAACTACAGATGGTCTTATTACCTTCAGTGATAATTTCAAAGATCCAAGAAAGATAAAATTCTATAAGACTTTATCTAACGAAAATGATTCTACCAGTCTTGAGGCTAATGACGTAAACTTCATATTGGAACACTCAAGTGGAAAGATATTTATCTGCGAGCTTGGTGGTATATTGGAGCAGATTAAGAGCACAAATTTGCTACAAGACAACCTCAATGTGGCCTATATGAAGAATTATACCCTCAATGAGGGTCTTGTTCTAAGTATGATAGAGGACAATCAAGGCTACATTTGGGTAATCAGAGAGTCTAGTATTGACAAATTTGATACAAAAACAGGACAGTTGGCAGCATTCGGACCAAACGATTTCGACTACAACATGTCGTTTACCGAGGCACGCCCATATCACGACCCTTCCACCAACAATATCACTGTAGGAACTCCTATGGGTGCCCTAACCTTCAATCCAGGAACATTGAAGAAGAGTACTTATCAGCCACGTATCATATTTACGACACTTCACTATAATGGAGAACCGGAGCAACACCCTATCCTGCACAGTGAAAAAGTAATAATCCCAGCTAACAAGCGAAACCTGACTATCAGTTTTGCTTCATTAGACTATACCCGCAAATACCAGACCAAATATCTTTATCGCCTGGATGGATTTACCCCAGAAGGCGAATGGATAAACAATGGAAGCAGTAATATGATTGGCTTCAACCATATTAGGCACGGCAATTACGTTCTCAAGGTAAAGGCAACCAATTCGCATGGTATCTGGAGTAAATATATAGCAGAACTCCCTATCGAAGTAAGCCCAACCTTCTGGGAAAGTATTTGGGGCAGAATCGTACTTATGCTGATTCTCGTTGCCATCATTGGTACTATTTTTTATACATACAACCAGCGTCAACGCGAGAATTTGAGCCATGACATCAGCATCATGAAAAATGAATTCTTCAGCGATGCCTCTCACCGTCTACGCACCCCTCTTACACTTATCGGAGGGCCAATATCTCAAGTTCTTGCCAACGAACCTGGTCTTACCAAGCAGAGCCGTGAGTTGTTACAAATTGTAGACCGTAATGCTAAAGAAATGCTGGAAATGATCAACAAGATGTTGAAGTTTGACAACAACAGCAATTTCTATGTCAACGGAGGCTTTGATGAAGTAAACGAAACTGATGAGCAAGTTAACGAAGCTGAAGAAGGTCAGATTAATGACCAAAATGTACAGCTCTACCTCGAAGAAAAAGAGAAAGAGAAACAGGAAGAAGCAGAACGCATGGAAGAGCACAATATTGAAAAAGAAGATAAGCAGAAGGAAATAACAATCCTTGTGGTAGAAGATAATAATGATCTTCGCAAGTATCTATATACAATATTGAGCGATCAGTACAATGTATTACTTGCAGAAAACGGTAAAGCCGGTCTGCTTATTGCACGAAAGAATGCACCAGACTTTATCCTCACCGATGTTACGATGCCGGTAATGGATGGTATAACTATGGTTCACTATCTGAAGCAAGACTTAGCACTCAAGAATATACCAATCCTTGTGCTGTCAGCTAAAGCCAGTGCAGAAGACCAGTTAAAAGGATTTGAGGAAGGCATCGATGCTTACCTCACCAAACCTTTCTCTGTAAACTATCTGCTAGGTCGCATAGAGGCTGTAATCAATAAACGCCGTGCTATCCAAATTGAAACAATACAGAAGTTGAAGGCTGAAGGTGATCAAAATGCCATTGCAGCCCTACACATTCTTCCTACAAACATCAATAAAGCCCAAACTGACAAGCCTGCTGATCCAGCAGAGACCAAGGATAGGGATAAAGCATTCATGTCTGTACAGGTAAATGATGCACTGGTAGAAAAGCTTATTAATTATATTATTGATAATATTACTTCGCCAGATCTTAAGATTGATGACATCTCAGAAGCTATGGGTATGAGTCGCAGCGTACTCTATAATCGCCTGAAGACGGGAGTCGGCATGACACCAAGCGATTTTGTACGTCATATACGTATCATGAAGGCGACAGAATATTTACGAGATACAGACGATACTCTTACGACCATTGCATTCAATGTAGGGTTTACTGACCCTAAATACTTCTCTAAAGTATTTAAGAAAGAAATAGGAGTAGTTCCTACAGAATATCGCGAACGTACAAGAAAAGTATAAAAAAGTATGTAAAATATACTAGAGAGAGGAATAAAGGGTGTAAAAAGACAAAAAAAGAATATAATATGGCTATTTTTTGCATTTTTTAAAACTTCCAATAAAAAAATGAGAAAAAAAGTTTGTTATATCAAGAAATTGTAGTATCTTTGCACCAAGTTCTTAGAAAAGTTAAATGATAGATTAATCGAAACTTTCTTCGACTTGAGTTTTGAGTGGAAGAAAGTTGGAAGTATTCCGGGGATTGTGAAATTCCCGGACTTTTTTTTCTGTTTTTTCAAGACTTTTCCGTTATCATTCCCCATCTTCCATTTTAATCCCTATTATTTTAGATAAATTATGTAAACTTATTATTCTGTCTAAAAGAAAAATAGTATCTTTGCACTCGTAACGGAAATACAAATAGTATTACAAGCTAATTAGATACATAAAATATATAAAAAAATGAGAACTGTTTACGAATTCTCTGTCAAGGACAGAAAGGGAAAGGATGTTTCCCTCAAAGAGTACGCTAACGAGGTATTACTCATCGTCAACACAGCCACCAAGTGTGGTTTTACACCTCAGTATGAGGAATTAGAAAAGCTCTATGAAACATATCACTCACAAGGTTTCGAAATTCTCGATTTCCCTTGCAACCAGTTTGGTCAGCAAGCCCCAGGAACCGATGAAAGCATCCATCAATTCTGTAAACTTACATACGGTACAGAATTTCAAAGATATAAGAAAATAAAAGTGAACGGTGACGATGCAGCTCCTCTCTTCAAATTCTTGAAGGAAGTAAAGGGCTTTGCTGGTTGGGACGAATCACATCCTCTTTATCCTGTACTTGACAAGATGTTGAGCGAAGCAGATCCTAACTACAAGGAGAGTGCCGACATCAAGTGGAACTTCACCAAGTTCCTCATCAACAAGAAGGGACAGGTAGTAGCACGTTTTGAACCTACAACAAGCTTTGACGTAATTGCCAAAGCCATTGAGGAATGGCTCAAAGCATAAACATAAGGGCTTAATATAAAAACAAATAGCCAGATAGCAAAAAACTACCTGGCTATTTTTTATACTAATATTTTAGAATCATTTATTCCAAAATCAAAAAATTCATTCATTAATCTACCTTTGGTACAGTAGCAAGGAACTTGTTGATTTCCTCATCACTTACCCTATAATCATGCAAATCACCATTAAGATAGCTCTCGTATGAAGGCATATCTATAAGACCATGACCAGAGAGACAGAAAAGAATTACCTTCTCCTTACCTTCCTCCTTAGCCTTTAATGCCTCACGTACAGTAGCTGCAATAGCATGACAACTCTCAGGAGCAGGAATTATACCCTCGGTACGAGCAAAAAGCATACCTGCCTTGAACGACTCCAACTGAGGAATGTCTACACCGTGCATATAACCATCCTTGATGAGCTGAGAGATTATCATACCTGCACCATGATAACGAAGACCACCAGCATGGATATTGGCAGGCTTGAAGTCATGTCCCAAAGTGTACATTGGCAACAATGGAGTATAACCAGCCTCATCACCAAAGTCGTACTCAAACTTACCGCGGGTCAACTTAGGACAGCTATCTGGCTCTGCAGCGATAAACTCAGTATGCTTCTCACCGCTCAAGTTATGGCGCATGAATGGGAAGGCAAGACCACCAAAGTTGCTACCACCACCGAAACAAGCAATAATGGTATCAGGATACTCACCAGCCATCTGCATCTGCTTCTCTGCTTCAAGACCAATTACAGTCTGATGAAGAGCCACATGATTGAGTACAGAACCCAAAGTATACTTACATCCCGGAGTTGTTGTAGCCAACTCTACTGCCTCACTGATAGCAGTACCGAGAGAACCAGGATGATGAGGATCGCGAGTAATAATGTTCTTACCCGCACGAGTACTCATGGAAGGAGAACCCTCTACAGTGGCTCCGAAGGTACGCATGATGCTGGAGCGATAAGGCTTCTGCTGCATGGTAATCTTCACCTGATATACAGCAGCCTCAAGTCCATATAACTTTGCAGCATAAGAAAGAGCAGCGCCCCACTGACCAGCACCGGTCTCTGTAGTAACATTAGAATCGCCCTCTTGCTTGCAATAATAGCATTGAGGTATAGCAGAGTTGATTTTGTGAGAGCCCAATGGATTTGTACTCTCATTTTTGAAATAGATATGAGCAGGAGTACCCAAGGCCTCTTCAAGAGCATAGGCTCTCACCAAAGGGGTAGAACGATAATAAGTATACTTCTCTCTTACGTCCTCAGGAATATCAATCCAAGCATGCTCTACATCAAGTTCCTGCTTAGAACACTCCTTATTAAAAATGTGAGACAAGTCGTCAGCATTGAGCGGCTTGTGAGTTTGTGGATTCAACGGTGGCAATGGCTTGTTAGGCATGTCTGCCTGAATGTTGTACCACTGAGTAGGAATATCCTGCTCTTGCAGTAAATACTTTTTCTGTCTCATAATATTATGTTTAAATTATTAGAAAATTCGCTTTCATTTTGTTTTTCCAGAAAAGATTTTGCTTTCCAAATGAAACATTATCTATTATTCCACGACAAAAGTACAAATAATATTTCAATTAAGAGAAAAATTACTCATCTTTTTCTCTTCTATTTTCTTTTTTATCTTAAAATGACGACAATTTATCTTGAAATGCAATAAAATCTATCCAAAATATAACAATAAAACATTTTTTACTCCTATAAAAATCAAAAATTACCCCTATGTTTTAAGATTAATTACTATCTTTGCAGCAGTTAAAACAAACAGGCGTTGTGAAACGCTTTTCATCATCTTTTACTTATACATAAAGAAAAAACAATGAAAGCAGATAGGGGTATCTAATCTTTCATTGTTTTTTCATTTTACCATAAACAGTACTCACATGCTTATTTATCTAACTCTAAGGACGAGATTTTGCGTAAAAGCTCTACCGCCTGTTTTACGCTCGTAACATTCTTGATTCGCAGATAACGCTTGTTATTCTTTTCCATTAATGCACATTCACGAACATGAGTTGTAACGTAATTAATCACACGAGAGAACATTTGGCTCTTATAGAACGGACTGTTCACATTACTCACAAACTGCATTTGCATGCTACCAGCCTTGAGCATGATTTTCTCAGATCCCAAACGCTTACCCAGACGCCGTAGTGTTACTACATACATCAATTCATCACCCTCTTTCGGAACCGGACCAAAGCGGTCAATCAAGCGCTGGCGATAAGCCTTCAATTCATCATCACTCTGCAGATGATCCAACTCACGATACAAAAGCATACGCTCGCTACTACCTGGCACATAGGTATCAGGGAAATAGGTTTCCAAGTCGCTTTCTATCGCACAGTCGTCCACGAAATCATCACCTGTTAATTGTTCCCCTGCCTCCATTTCCTGCTGATAGAGGTCAGAGAACTCCTCGTTCTTCAATTCTGTTACAGCCTGCGAAAGAATCTTCTGATAGGTTTCATAACCCAGATCTTCCATAAAACCACTCTGTTCCGAACCCAACAGATTACCTGCACCACGAATATCCAGATCCTGCATAGCCAGATTAAAACCACTTCCCAGCTCACTGAAAGTCTCCAGCGCCTCCAGTCTGCGACGTGCCTCTGGAGTAAGCGCACTCTTTGGAGGAGCAATAAGATAGCAAAATGCCTTTTTATTGCTACGTCCTACACGACCACGCATCTGATGCAAATCACTCAGTCCGAACTTATGGGCATCTTCTATGATGATAGTATTGGCATTACCCACATCTATTCCGTTTTCTACAATAGTAGTAGAGAGCAATACGTCATAATCATAATTGATGAATCCCATTATAACTTTCTCCAATTGCTCTGGTGCCATCTGACCATGGCCGATGACCACACGACAATCAGGAATATATTTCTCTAGGAAGAGTTTCAGCTCCTCCAACTTGGATATACGGTTGCAAACAAAATACACCTGTCCATTACGACTCATTTCGAAGTTGACAGCATCAATAATCGCTTCACGGTTAAAAGTAATCAACTCGGTATGGATAGGATAACGGTTAGATGGCGGTGTACGCATGATGCTCATATCACGCGCTCCCATCAGCGAGAACTGCAAGGTACGAGGTATTGGAGTAGCACTCATGGTCAACGTATCAACATTCACCTTGAGCTGGCGTAGCTTTTCTTTGGTTGAAACACCAAACTTCTGCTCTTCATCAATGATCAGCAGACCCAAGTCATGCCATTTCACTGTTTTGGAAATCAATTTATGGGTTCCTACAAGTATATCTATCTTGCCTGCCTTCAAATCTTCGATAATCAGTCTGGTATCCTTGGCAGAACGGGCACGAGAGAGGTAATCAACACGTACCGGTAGTCCTTCCAATCGACTTTTAAAGGTTTGGTAATGCTGATAAGCCAACACGGTAGTAGGCACCAGTACAGCTACCTGCTTACTGTCGCAAGCCGCCTTGAAAGCAGCTCGTATGGCAACCTCGGTCTTTCCGAAGCCAACATCGCCACAAACCAGACGGTCCATAGGTCTACCGCTCTCCATATCTTTCTTCACTTCAGCAGTAGCTTTTCCCTGATCGGGGGTATCTTCATAAAGAAAAGATGCCTCCAATTCATGCTGCAGATAACTGTCAGCACTAAAGGCAAAACCCTTTTCTCTTCTGCGCTGCGCATATAGTTTTATGAGATCTCGGGCAATATCCTTAATCTTCTTCTTTGCCTTTTCCTTCAGTCTGTCCCAGGCACCAGTGCCCAGTGTAGACAAACGAGGCGGTTCACCCGTATCACTTCTACGATACTTACTTATCTTATAAAGCGAATGGATAGAGACATCCACCTTATCATTATTCTTATAGATAATGCGTATCACTTCCTGATAGCTATTGCCGGCAGGAACACGTACCAGTCCACCAAACTTACCGATACCAAAGTCCACATGTACAATAAAATCCCCCGGTTCCATTTCCTGCAGTTCCTTCATGGTAAGCGCCATTTTTCCTGCTCTTGCCTTATCTGAGCGGAGGTTATACTTATGGAATCGGTCGAAAATCTGATGATCGGTAAAGAAACAGCATTTCTTGTCGTGATCGATAAAGCCCTCATGGATAGTCTTGTCTACAGATGTAAAACTGATGTTGTATCGCTTCAATTCCTCACTGCAGAAGATATCCTTGAGACGCTGTTGCTGTTTCTGGCTATCTGCTAATATAAATAAGGTGTAACCCTGAAGCTGGTAATCTTCCAAGGTTTTGGTCAAGAGTTCAAAATTTTTATGAAAGAGCGGCTGTGGGGCAATCTGAAAGCTAATAGCAGAATCATCATTACCGGATAACACCACTCTTTGATGTTCAGCCACACCTTTTTGAATTTCCAAAGGAGTTACGAGATTGAATTCCTTCTTCATCTCATGCATGATTTTCTCAGCTTCCATCTCGTTGGCTCCCTCCAATCGTTCCTGCATAATCTGAGCAGAGAAACCATCTTCATAGATTTTTCCGATGCTGTCATGCACAAAGGTATAATCCTTCATCACCACAAGAGCATCAGAAGGAAGAAAACTGAGGAAAGACTGCTTTATAGACTGAACGCTCGCCAACTCCGGCACAATCCCAATAAGTTCCCGCTTGTCTTTAGACAACTGGTTTTCTACATCGAACGTACGAATGGTGTCTATTTCATCTCCGAAGAAATCTATACGGAACGGATATTCACAACTGTACGAATAGACATCGAGAATACTACCACGCACAGCAAACTGACCCGGTTCATAGACATAATCGGTCTCTACGAGTTCGAAATCGCGCAAAGTATGAACCACATCAGTTAGCGAAACCTGCTGTCCAACCTGTAACCTAAGAATACGGTCATCAAGCTGTTGCTTGCCAATCACCATTTCAGCAAGTGCTGCAGGATAAGAAACGATATAAATACCTCCAGAAGCAGAAGATGATTCCGACGACAATCTGGCAAGTACTTCTGTTCGCAGGATTTCGCTAGCCGCATCCCGCTGCCCATACTTGATGGCACGGCGGTAACTGGATGGAAAGAAGAACGTATTCTCCTGCCCCATCATCTGCGTAAGGTCGTGATAGAAATAGCCAGCTTCATCAGCATCATTGAGTACAAAGAGTACTGTACGCCCTATTTTTTCTTGCAAAGGAGCAAAAAACATAGGGACCGATGAGCACAATAAACCCTGAAGAGAAACAGAGCGAACCGACTTCCCTTTCAATAAACTCAAAAAGGCATTCGCCTGTGGCGAACGCCCATATAATTGTTCTATTTCTTGAATAGTCATTATTTCTTTGGATATTTTTTGAACCAGCCATCCAGTCTGAGTCGCATCACTCCGAAGAAAGCCTCGCCAAAGATACCACCATTCATCTTGCTAACGCCCTCACGACGATTGACGAAGATAACTGGCACTTCCTTTATCTTGAAGCCAATCTTATGAGAAGTAAACTTCATCTCTATCTGAAAAGCATAGCCTTTGAAACGGATTTTATCTAAATCTATCGTTTCCAACACCTTACGATGATAGCAAACGAATCCGGCTGTGGTATCATGTACTTTGAATCCAGTAACAAGACGCACATACTTAGAAGCAAAATAACTCATCAGTACACGTCCGATAGGCCAGTTTACTACATTCACACCCGATACGTAGCGTGAACCCACAGCCACATCATACCCCTCATCATGGGTAGCTGCATAAAGGCGTGGCAAATCGTTAGGGTCATGACTGAAATCGGCATCCATTTCGAAGATAAAGTCATAGCCCTGCTGCAGCGACCATTTGAAGCCCATGATATAGGCAGTGCCCAATCCCAGTTTTCCCGAGCGTTCCAGGATATGCAATCTATCCGCAAACTCATTTTTAATCAATGATTTAACGATAGCAGCAGTACCATCAGGACTTCCATCGTCAATCACCAGGATATCAAACTTCTTCTCCAAGCCGAATACGGCACGGATGATTTTTTCTATATTTTCCTTCTCATTATAGGTAGGAATTATTACAATACTATCACTCTTCATATTTCGTTCATTGTTAGTTATCTTATTGGTCAGGATTCTCTACAAATCCCTGATATTCCTTTACCAACCCCGCCATGATGGCATCATAGCTTCTGGTCATCTGGTTCTTGATATTCTCCGGTCCCTTACCGATTGGAGCGATGGGCTCATGAATGGTAAGACGGAGTGGATGCCAGAATGCCCAAGACATGTCTTTCATTCGAGGCTTTACATCAAAACTACCATTAATGGTAAGTGGACAAACTGGCAACTGCAACTCATCAGCAAGCATAAAAGCGCCACGACGGAATACTCCCATGTGACCGGTAAAGGTACGTGCCCCTTCTGGAAATACCACCAGTGACATACCTTCCTTGAGCTCCTCACGGGCACGATCGTAAGAAGCACGAATCTTAGATGGACCGCTCTTATCAACAAAGATGTGGTGAGCATATTCACAAGCTACACCTACCAACGGAATCTTACGGATGCCTTTCTTCATCATCCATTTGAAATTACGTCCCAAGAAACCATATATCAGGAATATGTCGAACGCCCCCTGATGATTAGCTACAAACACATAACTCTGGTTCTTCTGAAGATGCTCTCTACCCTCTACTTTCACAGGAAGAAGGAGAAGGCGTATCCAGAGTTGCGACCAGACCTTTCCCGGATAATAGCCCCAGAAATGTCCGTTGCCCAACATGCAGCCTATCACGGTTGACAAACTGGTTATAATACTGGCTACCACAAGTATCGGCAGACAGATGAGTAATTGATATAATCGATATAAGTACTTCATTTTTACTTTGAATTTTGAACTTTGAATTTTGAACTTTGAATTTTGAACTTTATGATTAGCTGATGCTATTCATTTTACGTAGAGAAATCGTTTATTTACAGCGCAGCGTGATGACAGCTATTTCAGCTGTAGCTCCCACCCGGATTGGAACGGTGCCGCCCAAGCCAGATGTGGTATAGAGTTGACAACCTTCACGCTCATACAGCCCATAATCGAATGGGGTAAACATCGATGGACGTAACCCTAAAACAGATACCTGTCCAGCATGAGTATGACCGCTGAGCGTAAGTTGCGGAGCCACCTGCACAGAATCGTTTCCAGCAATGTCAGATGGCAAAGTCTTGCTCCACTGTTTAGGAATATGCTGCAACATCATGACAAACGATCCAGGCTTGATACCATAGAGTGCCTTTCCAATATCAGAGCGGTAAGGCTTTTCATAGTTCTCGGTACCAGCCACATAGATAGAATCGTTGCCTCTACGTATCACGATATGCTCATTATTTAGCAGTCGCCAGCCCATATCCTTTTCTGCCTGTCTTACCTCTGTCTCTATTTTCTCCATTTCTGCCTTGTCATCTTCATCGATGTTAAGATACCAGGTATAATCATGGTTACCCAATACACTCAAAACACCATCTTTAGCCTTCAGACTCTGCATCAGTTTGATATAAGGCTTCAGTTCTGACGGTTGCACATTCTGCAAATCACCAGTAAAGCATATCAGGTCGGCATGTTGAACATTGATGCTGTCCACATCCCGCTGAGGCAATCCACGACGCCAACCATAGTACGAACCGAGATGAATATCACTGAAATGCACGATGCGATACCCATCAAACTTCTTTGGCAAATCAGGAACATACACCGTTAGCCGCTTCACTTTCATCTTTGGGAAGCCCAAGGTAAAGCCATAGATAAACATGAAAAACGCACACACAGCCAATACCAATCCTACTAGTTTACCCCAGTTTCTGCCTTGATTGCCAGGACGGAATCCAAATCTGCCCAACTTACCGCTCTTAGCAATACGCATGCACAGCCAGCCGATAAAACTGCAGAAGGCAAAGACAAATTGGGGCACAGCAAACATCGCCATCACTCCAAACCAGATATCAATCAGTACAGGGTTGTCGGGAAGGAAATTACGTTCCAGAGCGAGAAAACCGCTATACCCGATGACTATCATTGCCGGCAGCCACCACAAAAGACGTAGCCACCGTCTGTATAAATGGCAAAAAGACTTGCCTAGACTTCCCTTCCTCCTATTCAAGAAGAGGTATTGCTTCCCTATCCACCAATATGGCAGAATGGTCAGGATGATAACGGGCACTAATATTCTTGCTACCATTTTTGTTTTCTTACTATATTTTGTGAGACATCTTTTTATCTATTACGTATGAGAAGTCAGCAGGAAGTTTAAAGACAAATATCCTATAAATTATTAGCCTATAAAACTATCGCTTCAGTAAACTCGACTGCAGAAATCTTCTCATTAACTCCGCAGGTACACCTCTACGATGCGCATAGTCGCATAACTGGTCCTGCCCTATCTTCCCCAATTCGAAGTATTGAGCCATAGGATGTGCAAACATCAAGCCCGACACACTGGAATGAGGTGTCATCATACCCGTTTCAGTCAGTCGTATACCTACTTGCTTCATATCCAGCAGTTGATCTATGATGAAATTGAAGCTCGTATCGGGTAACGACGGATAGCCGATAGCCGGCCGGATGCCCTGATATTCCTCACAATGCAATTGTTGAGGAGTCAGATGCTCATCGGGTGCATAGCCCCAATAAGTCTTGCGTGTCTGCTCATGCAACAGTTCTGCCGTAGCCTCAGCCAACCGGTCGCAAAGCAACTGTGCCATCATTCCCAGATATTCATGATTGCGATAAGCATCTAAGATAGAAGCATCTACCGTACAGCAGAACACGCCTAACCTGCTTGCGATGTCTTGCAGCTGCATTTTTTCCGTTTTTTTTTCGACACCTGAAACCTTCAGACTCCTAGGACGAATAAAATCTGCCAGGCAGAAATTGGGAGCTCCAGGGACAGATGGATGCTGCTGTCGGAGCATCGGTAAACGAACCTGCCTCATTTCTGTATTGGCACAGCCATTCAACAGGTCTTGATTCTCAGTCTCAACGATGATGTCATCTCCCTCGCTATAGGCATCCATGATTCTGAGAAGTGCGTGAGTATGATATTTACCCTCCCACGAGGAGAGCATTTTCTCAGCCTCCTGACGCATTTTCTGTTTTACCTCTTCTTTCTTTCCGCTCAATCCCCAGGCATGATAGAAATACAGCCAGTTGATATACGGTGCTACTTCAGAAATATCATAGCTAACCTTTTTCATCTACAATCTGAATGTAAGTTCTTCGCCACGGCTATTTTCATCAAACACACCTTTATTATATATAAGGTGTCCGTTACAGATTGTCTGT
>OIZX01000967.1_pt1 | contig 16622 bp, 12 predicted proteins | sample 1588621 | NCBI WGS metagenome assembly OIZX01 (sample SAMN03283276) | human gut metagenome | biome: human-associated habitat; material: feces | host: Homo sapiens | place: Peru | collected 2012
CACCAGTCAATATCAATGCCCGGTTCATGTCAAATTGCCATGACCACAGAAATTGCATGACAGAGTAAAGAAGCATGAACAAGCTGCCGGAGAGAAGCCCTTCCAGAACAGTCCCGCCAACGCCAATATAAAAATTACGGTTCTTTTTCAATACATCATGCTCACTCATGCTGCTCGCCTCCCTCCAACTGATAAGTAATATTCCGAGCTGTTTCGTAGTCCTCCCACGCCTTCCGATAGTAAGCATTGTTCTTTCGGACTTCCTCATGGGTTCCGACACAGGTAATTGTGTGATTTTCAACCACTGCTACACGCTCGCACATCTTCAACGCGCTCAAACGATGGGCTACCACAATGACGGTCTTTCCCTTGCAGAGATTTTGAATGGCTTTGTCAATCTCCATCTGATTTTCCGGGTCAGAGGCGCTTGTGGCTTCGTCTAAAATCAAAATGGGGGCGTTCTTCAGGATAGCGCGGGCAATGGCAATCCGCTGTTTTTCACCGCCGGAGAAGCGAGAGCCAAAGCTGCCCACTTTCGTGTCATATCCATCTGGCAAGGACATGATAAAATCGTCAATCTGCGCCTCTTTTGCAGCAGCCCGCACTTCTTCCAGAGTGGCGTTGCTGCCCATTCGGATATTTTCTAAAACGCTGTCACGGGTCAGGAATGTCTTTTGAAATACGATGGCTACATTTTTCAGAATGGTATCGTAGTCAAGCTCCTTGACATTTTTTCCACCAATCAGCACTTCGCCCTCCTGCACATCATAGAAGCGGGAGATCAGTTCAATCACAGTGCTTTTGCCGGCACCAGACTGTCCCACAAGAGCCACGCGTTCCCCGTCATTGATTTTGAGGTTGACGCCTTGCAGTACATCGGTCTTGCCGTCATAGGAAAATCGGACATTGCGAAGTTCAATATCGTGATTTTGGGGAAAGTCCGTTCCACCCTCATAAATCGGAATATCCAGGATTTCTTTGGTCTTGGTAACAGCGTTCAGTACATTAGCAAAATTAGTCCCCAGTTCTTGCAGGGGGCGGATTTCCGTCAGATACATGGAACCTACATAGACGAACAGCAAAAATGCGCTGGCCGCCAGTGAGCCTTTGAGGAAAAACATTCCGCCGATTGGAACCATCAGCAACATCCCACATTCGATGATAACAACAAAGGCCGCATAAGGTGGCCCCATGCGCCGGGAAGTTTCATTCCACATGGCGTTTTCTTCCTGGATAGCGTCTGAAAACTTTTGAAACGATTTGCTCCCCATGTTATAGGCTTTAATCAATTTCATTCCGCCGATATATTCGATCATAACAGAATTTAGTGTGGTAATGGATTGGTTGGCCCGTTCCATCAAATCATCGGTATTGCGGAACATCGCCCCCATTACAACTACAGCCAGAACCAGCGGAACAAGAGAAATCAACGCCAGTGGAACATCTGAAAGGTTGTTTGCTTGCTCTGCTGCAAAACCGTGTCCCTGTGCGGCTGTGAACTTCCTTTCCGCATAGGTCTTTTCAATGGTCTGCAAAGCACCTTGTAAATAGCCACCCATTTCACCGATGGTTGGGCGCTGCTCTTTACTGGCGTATCCGCGCAGTGCAGAAAATGGTAACAGTCCTATCATCAAGCTAACACAGAGCAAGGCAGCAATGAACCGTTGCGATATGAATGCGGTTTTTCCCATTTTTTACCTCAATTTCATTTTGAAACATCGAGAGCGTCTTCCGATAAAACTATACTGCTAAAAGCGAAAAAACGCAACGCTTTTTCAGTGCTCCGTAGAAAGACGCAGCCATCACTCGTTGTGATGATTACAGGGTTTGGGGTTCTCCAACAAGTACGCAGACTTATATACGTCTGCATTGCTGGCGAAAGCCGCACGGAAACTTTTCATTCGCATTGCAAACTGGGTGGCACTTTTGTATAATTGGTTCAATGAACGCACGCATAAAATCGGAGAGGCTGTCCGATTAAAAAATTCTAAAAACGCCCTATTGCAGGCCACTGGGAGGAATAGCATGAACAAGCAGCAACTCGCATCAAAAATCTGGGAATCTGCCAACAAGATGCGCTCTAAAATTGAAGCCAACGAGTACAAGGATTACATTCTGGGCTTCATGTTTTATAAATTTCTGTCGGACAAAGAAGTCAAATGGCTGAAAGAGAATGACTGGACAGACGAATACTTGCCGGATCTGACCGAAAGCGATGCCGAAACGGTGGATACCGTTCGGAAGAATGTCGGCTATTTTATCGCCTATGAAAATCTGTTTTCCACATGGATCAGCAAAGGCAGTGACTTCAAGGCCGATGATGTGACGGTAGCACTGCAAGCATTCAGCCGTTTGATTGACCCGCACCACAAGAAGGTGTTTGACGGTGTCTTTGCTACGCTGCAAACCGGCCTGTCCAAACTGGGTGAAAGCTCTGGCGCACGGACAAAGGCCATTCGCGACCTGATCTATCTCATCAAAGATATTCCCATGGACGGCAAGCAGGATTATGATGTTCTCGGTTTTATCTACGAATATCTGATCAGCAACTTTGCAGCAAACGCAGGCAAGAAGGCCGGCGAGTTCTACACGCCGCACGAAGTTTCGCTGCTCATGTCTGAAATCGTGGCGTACCACCTGAAAGACCGGGAAGAGATCAAAATTTACGACCCCACCAGCGGTTCCGGCTCGCTGCTGATCAACATTGGTCAGTGTGCCGCACGGTATATGGGCAATGGCAACAACATCAAATACTACGCACAGGAGTTGAAGGAAAACACCTACAACCTGACCCGCATGAACCTTGTCATGCGCGGCATTCTGCCCGACAACATTGTAACGCGCAATGGCGATACGCTGGAGGAAGATTGGCCGTACTTTGAAGAAAACGACCCGGTCAACACCTACGACCCGCTGTTTGTGGATGCGGTGGTATCAAATCCCCCATATTCGCAGGCATGGAATCCGAACGACAAAGAGAACAACCCACGCTTTTCGGATTACGGTCTTGCGCCCAAGGGCAAGGCGGACTATGCTTTTTTGCTGCACGACCTGTACCACATCCGTAATGATGGTATTGTGACCATCGTTCTGCCCCACGGCGTTCTGTTCCGTGGCGGTGAAGAAGGTACGATTCGCAAAAATCTGATTGACCACAACAACATTGATGCAATCATCGGTCTGCCCGCCAATATTTTCTTCGGCACAGGCATTCCCACCATCATCATGGTGCTGCGGAAGAATAAAAAGGATTCGGACGTTCTGATTATTGATGCGTCTAAGGGCTTTGAGAAGGACGGCAAAAACAACAAACTGCGTGCCTGTGACATCAAACGCATTGTGGATGCTTACAAGGAACGCCCGGATAAAATCGAAAAGTTCGCACGCAGAGTATCCCGTGCGGAGATCGTTCAGAACGATTACAACCTGAACATTCCCCGCTATGTGGACTCTTCCGAAAAGGCTGAGAGCTGGGACATTTATGCTTCTATGTTTGGCGGTATTCCCGAGGCCGAACTGCAAGACCTGTCTGCCTACTGGACAGCATTCCCGCACCTGAAAGCGGCTCTGTTCAGCCCGGACAACGAAGCCTATTGCCGTCTGAATGTGGCCAATTTGAAGAACGCTGTTCTGTCCCACCCGGATGTGGTGGCGTTCAAGACCGCTTTCCAGAATGCTTTCAGTGACTTTGATGCCTACTTGAAGTCTGCGCTGATCGATGGCATGACGCAGCTGAATGCAGCCAGCGAGGAAGAACGCCTGAGCCGGGAAATCTTTGCACGGCTGGCAGAGATTCCGCTGGTTGACCGCTATGCAGCATACCAGCTTTTAGACGATGACTGGAAGAAAATCGCCATTGACCTTGAAATCATCCAGACCGAGGGTTTTGCCGCAACCAAGCAGGTAGACCCCAACATGGTGCTGAAAAAGGATGCCGAAGTACAGGACGGCTGGGTGGGTCATGTGCTGCCCTTTGAGCTGGTGCAGAGTGTTAAAATGCACGAGGAAGTGGCAGTACTGAGGGCAAAAGAAACTCGCCTTGCCGAAATTGCAGGCGAGTATGAAAGCTATCTGGACGAACTGAGCGAGGAGGACAAGGAACAGGATTTTGTCAACGATGGTGCCTTTGTTGCCGCTGAGGTCAAAAAGGCCATCAAGGCGCGGGAGGTAGAGCCAGCTACCTTGAGCATCCTGAAAGATGTGGACGCGCTGTTCGCCGAGGAAAAGACCCTGAAAAAGCAGGTCAAGGACGACAGTGCCGCCCTCCACCAGCGCACCAAAGGCGTGATTGAACGCCTGACCGATGAAGAAGTGCGTGACCTGCTGCACCGCAAGTGGATCTTGCCCCTGATGGAAAATCTGAACAGCCTGCCGGATGCCGTTCTGGACGATTTTGTGAAGCAGCTGGATGCCGTCTGCAAGAAATATGAAACCACCTTTGAGGACGTAGAGAGCCAGATCGCCAGCACCGAGCACGAATTGCTGGGGCTGCTGGACGATTTGCAGGGAAATGAATTTGACATGAAGGGCATTGCAGAACTCAAAAAGTTGCTGGGAGGTGAATGATTATGCAGGATAACGAGAAGAAACCTGCCCTCCGGTTTAAGGGTTTTACTGACCCTTGGGAACAGCGTAAGTTAGGGGATGCGTTTGAAAGAGTTGTACGAAAGAACACGAACAATGAATCTCGGCTACCGCTGACAATTTCGGCGCAGGATGGCTTAGTTGACCAAATCACATACTTCAACAATCGCGTTGCCAGCCGTGATGTGAGCAATTATTATCTGGTCTACAACGGTGAATTTGCTTATAACAAGAGTACTTCGGACGGATATCCGTTTGGTGCGGTCAAACGGCTTGATTGGTATGAAAAGGGCGTTTTATCAACGCTTTATATCGTATTTGCGCTAAAGCACCCCGAAAAAGATGACTCGGATTTTATGACAGTGTTTTATGATACTGATCGTTGGCATCGAGGTGTTGCCGAGCGCGCGGCAGAGGGCGCAAGAAATCACGGCTTGCTGAATATCTCGGCAGATGATTTCTTTGATATTGATACAACTATGCCAGAAGATAAGGCAGAGCAAGAAAAAATCGGTAGACTATTGAAGAAGCTTGACACCCTTATCACCCTTCATCAGCGTAAGTATGAGAAGCTGGTGAATATCAAAAAGTCCATGTTGGACAAGATGTTCCCGAAAAATGGCGCATCGGTGCCAGAAATTCGCTTTAAGGGTTTTACTGACCTTTGGGAACAGCGTAAGCTGGGTGAAATTGCAGTTTTTTCTAAAGGTGTAGGCTACTCCAAAAATGATTTATGCGAAGAAGGCACTCCGATAATCCTGTATGGTCGCCTTTACACAAAATATGAAACCTGTGTTTTTGATGTAGATACCTTTGTTAAAGAAAAAGCTGGAAGCGTATATAGCAAGGGCGGAGAAGTCATTGTGCCTGCTTCTGGTGAAACGGCGGAAGATATTTCGATCGCATCTGTTGTGGTTAAGCCCGGCATTCTACTGGGCGGCGACCTAAATATAGTATCGCCGACAGCTGAATATGATTCTGCCTTTCTCGCACTAACTATTTCGAGTGGAGCAACACACAAGTATTTATCGTCTCTTGCACAGGGAAAATCTGTTGTTCATCTTCACAACTCCGATATTCAAAGTGTGTCAGCTAAATTCCCGACAAAAAGAGAACAAGAAAAGATTCATTTGATTTTTGGCAAAATCGATACCCTTATCACCCTTCATCAACGTAAGTTGGAAAAGCTGCAAAACATCAAGAAATCTTGTCTTGAAAAGATGTTTGTATGAAAATAAGTGGTGCAATTTGCCCATAATCAGAAGATGGACGTATCGGCGTTTGTTGTTTGGCTAAGGAGCAACGCAATTTGTTCTGTTCGTTCAGAATATGCAAAACTGGATGATGAATGAAAATTAAGGCAATGTCAGACGCTTGGAACAGCTGCGTTTTAAGACTATCGGGAGTCAAAAATCAAAATTTGAGCCGAATACGAAAAACCGAGAGTGAAATTTTCAGCGAACATTCGGTAGGCGGTGGAAAATAGCTACTGAAAGTGTGCATTTGCTCCTACTTGGGAACAGCGTAAGTTCTCTGATATTACTTTTCCAGCAGGAGAAAAGAATCGAGACAATCTTCCGCTAGAAAGCTATTCTATAACAAACGAGCATGGATTTATCCCGCAAGATGAAAAATTTGAAAACGGCGGAACGATGAGAGAAGCCGACAAAAGGATGTATTATATCGTTTCTCCAAATTCTTTTGCGTACAATCCTGCAAGAATAAATGTTGGATCTATTGGCTATCAGAATACCGGAAAAGATGTGATAGTAAGTTCACTTTATGAGGTTTTCAAAACATCGGATGATGTTGATGACCGTCTTTTGTGGCATTGGTTCAAATCGCCTGATTTTCAAAAGCTGATTTTCCAGTTGCAAGAAGGTGGCGTTCGCCTTTATTTCTATTATGACAAACTTTGCATGGGAAAGGTTTCCCTTCCATCGCTTGAAGAGCAATGCAAGATAGGACAGTTCTTTGATAACCTCGACACCCTTATCACCCTTCATCAGCGTAAGCTGGAAAAGCTTGTACAAATTAGAAAAGCCTTCGCAGAGAGGTGCTTTTTGCAAAGTCGAAAGGAGTTCGTTATGGCGTTTACAAAAGAAGCCGATTTTGAAGAGGCGGTGGTAAAGCTCCTGATAGAACGCGGCTGGAAAGATGGTGTGCTGAAGAACTACACCGAACAGCAGCTGATCCAGAATTGGGCGAACATCCTTTTTGAAAACAACCGTGGCATTGACCGACTGAACGATTATCCGCTGACGGATGGCGAGATGCAGCAGATCATGGAACAGGTCATGAACACGAAAACGCCGATGAAGCTGAATAAATTTATCAACGGCAAAAGTGTGCTTATCAAGCGTGACAATCCTGACGATAAGCTGAATTTCGGCAAAGAAGTGTCCCTGAAAATCTATGACCGACTGGAAATTGCAGCCGGACTTAGCCGCTACCAGATCGCAGAGCAGCCAAAGTTCCCCACCAAGTCCAAAATTTTGAATGACCGCCGCGGCGATTTGATGCTGCTCATCAATGGGATGCCGGTCATTCATATCGAGTTAAAAAGAAGCGGAAATTCAGTAGCAGAAGCTTGCCGCCAAATCGAAAAATATGCGGCAGAGGGCATTTTTACGGGACTGTTCTCGCTGGTGCAGATTTTTGTGGCCATGAACCCGGAAGAAACGGTCTACTTTGCCAATCCCGGCCCGGAAGGACAATTCAACAAAAGCTACTATTTCCATTGGGCGGACTTCTACAACGAGCCGATGAACGACTGGAAAGACGTTACAACGGCACTTTTGTCTATCCCGATGGCGCATATGTTGGTGGGCTTTTATACCGTTGCCGATGGTTCCGATGGCATTTTGAAGGTGATGCGCAGTTATCAGTACTACGCTGCCAGCAAAATTTCGGATGCCGTTTCCAAGGCGAAATGGGAGAATGACCAGCAGCGCGGCGGCTACATCTGGCACACCACAGGTTCCGGCAAGACCATGACTTCTTTCAAGTCCGCTCAACTGATTGCATCTTCCAAGGATGCGGACAAAGTGATTTTTCTGATGGACCGAATCGAGTTGGGCACCCAGAGCCTGAAAGAATACCGCAACTTTGCAGGGGAAAACGAGGAGGTGCAGGCTACCGAGAACACGGATGTTCTTGTAGGCAAGCTGAAAAGTACTTCGCCGTCCGATACGCTCATCGTGACTTCCATCCAGAAGATGAGCAACATCAAGGATGATGCACAAAACAAGCTGAACCCCAACGACATTGCGCTGATCAACGCAAAGCGGTTGGTTTTTATCGTGGACGAGTGCCACCGCTCCACCTTTGGCGACATGATGCAGACCATCAAGCATACATTCCCGAAAGCACTGTTCTTTGGTTTTACCGGTACGCCGATCCAAGGCGAAAACCAGAAGAAAATGAGCACCACAGCCACGGTCTTTGGCAACGAGCTGCATCGGTACAGCATTGCAGACGGCATCCGGGATCGCAACGTGCTGGGCTTTGACCCTTACAAGGTGCTGACCTTCAAGGACAGCGACTTGCGGAAAGCGGTTGCACTGGAAAAAGCAAAGGCATATTCTGTGGACGAAGCTCTGGCCGACCCACAGAAGAGCAAGGTGTTTTATAAGTATCTGAATCTGCCGATGGCAGGCGGAAAAGATGCGCTCGGTGAGGAGATAAAGGGCATCGAGGATTATATTCCCAACACCCAGTATGAGGGCGAAGAACACCAGAAAGCCGTGGTGGAGGACATTTGCGAGAACTGGCAGACCCAGAGCCGCAACAGCAAATTTCATGCCATTTTTGCAACCTCCAGCATCCCGGAAGCCATCCAATATTACAAGAGGTTCAGAGAAGCCGCACCATGGCTGAAAGTCACCGCACTATTTGACCCCAACATTGACAACAACGGCAAAGGCATCACCAAAGAAGAAGGGCTAAAAGAGATCGTAGAAGACTATAACGCCCGCTATGGACAGGACTTCAGCATTCCGACCTTTGCCAAGATGAAAAAGGACATTGCGGCACGTCTGGCGCACAAATCACCCTACCAGCGCATCGAGCATACCCCGGAAAAACAGCTTGATCTGCTGATCGTGGTGGATCAGATGTTGACGGGTTTTGACTCCAAGTGGATCAACACCCTGTATCTGGATAAGGTGCTGCAATACGAAAATCTGATTCAGGCGTTCTCCCGCACCAACCGACTGTTTGGCGATGACAAACAGTTTGGCACCATCAAGTATTACCGCCGTCCGCACACAATGGAGAAAAATATCGCAGATGCGGTAAAAGAGTATTCCGGCGATAAACCGTTTGGCCTGTTTGTAGATAAACTGGACAAGAACGTGGAAAAACTGAATGCCCTCTATGCGGAGATCAAAGATCTGTTTGTATCGGCGGGCATTGAAGAGTTTTCGCAGATCCCTGCGGATATGGCAGAGCGCAAAAAGTTTGCCGACCTGTTCCAGTCCTTCAACGAAAATCTGGAAGCAGCCAAGGTGCAGGGCTTCGAGTGGGATAAGCCCATTGTGATCATCAACGAGGATACAGATGAGAAAACGGAACTTCATGCGGACTTTGACGAGAGAACGTTCAAAGTGCTGGCACTCCGCTATAAAGAGCTGTTCACGCCGAATCCGGATGGAGGTGGAAACGACCCGGACGATGACGTTCCCTATGCGGTGAACAGCTATCTGACCACCATTGATACTGCTGACATCGACACGGATTACATGAACTCCCGCTTTGAAAAGTACCTGAAAATTTTCTATCAGGAGGGTGCAGAAGCAGAAGCCATCCATCAGGCCGAAACGGAGCTGCACAAGACCTTTGCCACCCTCTCACAGGAAGAACAGAAATATGCGAATATTTTCCTGCACGACATTCAGAGCGGGGCAGTTGTCCCGCAGCCGGGAAAGACCTTGCGGGAGTATATTGCCGAGTACATCGCCCAAAAACAGGACGACCAGATCCACAAAGTAGCTGAAGTTTTCGGCTTGGACGAAAAGAAGCTGCGGGCATTCATGCGTGCAAACATCACCGAAGCCAACATCAACGAGTTTGGCCGTTTTGATGACCTGAAAGACACCGTAGATAAGGCAAAAGCAAAGGCATATTTTGAAGCAATCGAGGGTACAAAGCTTATTCCGCCCAAGGTGCCTGTCAAGTATGATAAACTCTTGCGCGAGTTCATCGTAAGTGGCGGATTTGATTTGAAAATGCCAAAAGAATCATAAAATGGGTGCAAAATCACCCTGCTGACCAAGAGCCGAGGCGCGTCCTCGGCTCTTTTTTCGCGCCAAAATCCCAAAACACACCTACTTGGGAACAGCGTAAGCTGGATGAAGCGTTTGATTTTACAGTTCCAAATAATACGCTTTCCCGTGCTGAACTAAACCAAGAAAGTGGCTCTGTTCGGAATGTCCACTATGGCGATGTCCTGATAAAATATGGCTCTGTGTTAGACGCTCAGAACGATGAACTTCCGTTTATAACCGGGAGAAGCAAAGACGATTTCAAAGGTGCACTTCTGCAAAACGGAGATATCATCATTGCTGATACTGCTGAAGATGAAACGACCGGAAAAGTCTGTGAAATCGTCAATATTCAGGATAAAGATGTTGTGGCAGGACTTCATACGATGGTGTGTCGTCCCAAAAACAAAACAGCAGAAGGCTATTTCGGCTACTACATGAATTCAAGCTCCTATCATCACCAGCTTTTACCGTTGATGCAGGGCATTAAAGTTCTATCCCTTAGTAAAACCAATGTTCAAAAAACAACGGTGAAATACCCGAAAGATAAAGCAGAGCAACAAAAAGTTGCAGATTGCCTTAGACATATTGATACCCTTATCACCCTTCATCAGCGTGAGCATATAAAACCGATCTTGGAGGTAAAACGTGTTAAACGAAATGAATGAAAACAACCTGTTCTGCGATTATTATGAGCAGTGGGTTGCCGTATACAAAGAGGGTGCAGTTCGCCCGGTCACATTGGATAAGTACAAAATGACCCTTTCTTGGGTAAAAAAGCTGGCACCTGATTTGAAGTTGTGCGAGGTTTCCAGAGTGACGTATCAGCAGCTTCTGAATGATTACGCTGCCGGACATGAGCGTCAGACCACGATGGACTTCCACCATCAGCTGAAAGGAGCCATCATGGATGCCGTGGATGATGGACTGATCGTGAAAGACCCGACCCGAAAAGCAATCATCAAAGGCAAGCCCCCAGTGCCTAAAAAGGTGAAGTACCTGAACCAATTTGAACTGCATCTTTTACTGAGCGACTTGGATTTACAGGGAAAACTCAACTGGGACTGGATGATTTTGCTGATTGCCAAAACCGGTATCCGCTTTTCCGAAGCTTTGGCGATTACTCCTGCGGATTTTGACTTTTCGCACCAGATGCTTTCCATCAATAAAACGTGGGATTATAAGGGTAACGGCGGATTTCTGCCGACAAAAAATAAATCATCTGTCCGTAAAATTCAGATCGACTGGCAGACGGTGATCCAGTTCGCCGCACTGGTAAAGGACGTTCCGGAAGATAAGCCGATTTTCGTGTTCAAGGAACACGCCTACAATTCCACCGTCAACGATGTTCTGGAACGGCACTGCAACCGGGCCAAGATCCCGGTCATCTCGGTACATGGCCTACGCCATACCCACGCTTCGGTGCTTTTGTTTGCAGGGGTGTCCATCGCAAGTGTGGCACGGCGACTGGGGCATTCCAGCATGACAACCACGCAGAAAACCTACCTGCATATCATTCAGGAACTGGAAAATCAGGACATTGATCTTGTAATGCGGTCACTCTCTGGATTAAGCTGATAAAATAATCAACCATCGCTCGCGCTGATGAAGGATGATAAGAGAAAAGCCAAGTCATGACTGTATCAAATGGGTACGTCATGACTTGGCTTTTGATTTACGGAAGCTTTTAAGGCTTGTGTGTGAAGGAACGCCGTATAGAACGTGTTAGAAATGTGGAATTAGTTTCAAAAAGTTTCAAGAAATCTGAACGATTATAGACTCTAACTGAGCCCATGGAAGTTGTCTCAACAATTTGTTGAAGTTGCTTCGAACCATGGTCATCAGAAAGGAATAATGCACATCCACAAAGTAGACACATAGATACAGTATGTACTTCGCCGAAACTTTTACCAGATTGCCATTGATTCAGAATGTTCTTGAAATCAATTGGATAGACTTCACCGGTGAGTTGCTTATACAACTCAGGAACGAGAATCTCACAATAATACTGCTTTTGAGTTTCGTCTTCAAAAATATCACTTAATGAAGGAACTTGAATAATTTTGGCAGTAAATAGAAATTCGGGTTTACTACTTTGGATTTCGTTCTGATATACCAGAGGATGCATAATACACTCGATAGAGAGAGCGGAAAACATGTTAATAAGCAAGGTTGAAATATCAGACTGTGAGTGCTTCATGGATACAACATGATTTAAGAAGTCTGTATCTATTGCAGCAGAATTTTGAGGAATTCCCATATATTTAGCATCCTTTCTCAAGGGAAAGACTTTCCTCTTTTATTGATTCATCGGCTTTGATTGTATGCAAATTAAACTTTTCCCGCATAGAGTCTATTTTCTGAGGTGTCACAGAATTTTTACTCTCGGCTTCGTCTAACAGTTCGCCTAGACCATTGATCCATTTTCGACGAGAAGGCACTTGAAAAGCACTATAACCCATCTCTACAATCAGAGATTTTACAGTATTTTCAGTATTTTCATTAGATTGGAGGAGGTCGTTAGTGAGCGAATCGGAAAAGAAGCCGGTTTCAAATCCACGCAAAATAATGGCTTTCCGTGGAGCAAAGAAATCCCACATTAAAGAGACAATGACACGAAGTAAGTTATACTTTGTAATATGGCGATCAACAGTCATATAATCTTTGATTTTATTCTCAAAGTATAAAACGAATTGCTCTTTTGGAATTAAAACTTCGGCAGCAAACCTGTTCATAATTTGCTCCGTCAATTCTGGAGTGAGGGCAACATTACATGTTTTAGAAACATATTGATCAATTTGCCAAATATGCCCCAATTCATGAGCGGCTGTGAAAGCTTGCTTTTCGATAGTTTGATTGGTATTTAAAAAGACGAAATGTTTTAAGGTGCCGTTTTTATCTGGAATCCCGGTAATATGAAAGCCATTATTGCTTTGTTCGTCTAAAGGGTAATAGATAACCGTGCAGTACTTTTCTAACAATTGAAGAACATCACTTCGAAGAAGAGTGTTAGGAAACTCATCGGAGAGGTGATCTTTTTTCCACATGTCATCCTTTATACGAACAATAGCCTTAACGACATCTGCAGATAATGTTTCAGGATAACTCAAAGCAATATCCTCCTATAAAAAAAGCATAGTTATAAAACTATGCTTTTTGATGTTATTGACAATAAACGGCATTGTAGATATCCATATAGTCATCTATGATATCTAATATTTTCTCACGATTTTCTGGATTATCAAAAGTATTCATGCAATGAACAACAGTTTCATTATAAATCTTTTCATCACCAGTCAAAAGTGCCGAAGGTGTTGTGCCTAGAACTTTGGATAATTCAGAAAGTTGGTTAAAAGACGGAAAAGAGCGGCCTTTATAAAAAGCCTGAACCTGATTTTCCGTACAAGAAAGTAAAGTGCTCAGGTGGGACACGTCAAGTCCGCGCTGAGTCGCTAAATACTCTGTATAGTTTCCAAGCATACGAGCTTTTTTCATGTTAATCCCTCCTTACTAGCAAAAATTGATTTGTGGAAATTTGATTATTTTATCACGGAAACCGAATCTTGTCAATAGAATTTCCCAATGTTATTATATTATACAGAAATACAGTTGTCAATCCATATATATGCTGCCGTTCAAGATGAGCTGACACTATATGTTGATCTTCTGTAGAACAGAGCCACATATAGCACTCCACAAGTCTTTCTTGACTTCTATTCTATGGGGCAGCTCCGACATTTATACGCTCCTTAATAATTCTTTCTTCATGTGTGGATGTGTGGAATTGCCCCATACCGGCCTTGCAGATAGCCCTTGGCAATGTTTTCTCCTTTCCGCGGGGAGAATTCCGTCAGAGCATAAACATCGGTCTGCATGGTCTTTTCATCCTTTTCTGCAAACCAAATCTGATCGCGTCGCAGCAACGTCAGGTCGAGAAGCCCGGTATCGTGCGTGGTGAAGATGAGCTGTGCATGGTTCGTATTGATAGCGGCGTCCTGTACCATCTCGATCAGATGCCGCGTCAACAGTGGGTGCATACTGGATTCGATCTCGTCTACCACCAGAACAGACCCAGATTCCAGTGCGGCAAGCCACATACCGATGCGGGAGAAGAACCGCTGTGTCCCAACGGATTCCTGCCCCAATGGAAGCCAGAAGCCCCTTGATGCGCCATCTTCGGCATCGAGGGTGTGCAATGCGGAAATGATAGGCTCTTCTTTGGAGCCAGTGATGCGGATGTCCTTGATACCGAGGTCTGCATACAGCATTTCATGCAGGATACGGCTCTTTTCAGAGCCGCCCTGCCGAATGGCAGACAATGTAGCATCCAGCCGCATTTCGGTTCCCATAAAGCCTGTCAGCTTTTCAAAGAACCACAGATACGCTTTTTCGGTCTGGGGGCAGTTCCACTCGTTCGAGCTGGACAGATAAAGGCGATTTTCAGCAGTTCGTCCAGAAAGCGTAAGCTGCTCTTGGATGTTTTCACGAAATTGGTAGCTGTTTCCCTCTCTGGAAAAAATCAATGCTTCCCGGCCATTCGGCCAGTGATAGAGATATTCGGTCAAAACTTTGGACTTGTCAAACGAGAACCCATAGGCATACTTGATGCCGCCATAAAAATAGATGGCTTCAAAGCTGGTCGGCTGTGTAGGCTGGTCGGTGAAAGCAAACGGCTCCTGCGGAAGGGACTCGCCTTTCAGCAGCTTGGCATATCGGCCACAGACCATTTCCCGCATGAGCAGGAGGGCATGGAGAACATTGCTCTTTCCGGCTGCATTTGCGCCGTACAGTGCCAGCACAGGCACAAGTTGTTTCTTTTCGTCCGGCGAAATCAGGCAATCGGACAGACTTTTATCCGTAGATGCTTTCAAGCTGATAATAGCCGTGTCCTTGATGGAGCGGTGGTTGGTGACTGAAAATTGAAGCAGCATCGCGATTCCTCCCAGATGATTTTCTGAATCCAGTGTACTCTATTCTGGGCAGAAAGTCAAATTTTGATTTTGAAATTTGCAAATATTCCGCAGAAATCAAGAATAAAATCTAAAATATCGGCTTTTGATACCGTTCGGGTGCTATCAGGGATCATTTTGCATACACGACTTCCCTCACCACCACCTCTTCCGCCTGCGCTTTCAGCCCGTTCATGTGCGCCACCCAGAGAAGCTGTGCGCGCTCTTTGTCCGGCGCAGGGTAGTTGCCTAACAGAGTGGGCATCGTGCGTTCCAGCCACGCGCAGGCCGTTTTCTGGACATCCTGCAAATGCGGCCAGAGCGTGCCGTTCAGCAGCATCTGGTTGTATAGCACGGGGCGCTGATTTTTGAGATAGGCCAGCCGCATCCGACTATACTTGCCCAGCGGTTCAGCTTCATCGGTCTGCGGCAGGGTGAGCAGAGGCAGCTGATACTCCCCGACCTGCGCATAGTGGATCTCGGTGCGGACGGTGTTCGTGCTCTTCATGGGAATTCTCCTTTGCATTTTCAACGTGTGTTATGGCCTTTGTGGAAAACAGCGCTTACTTCTTCCGATTCTGTGCGGTCAGCCAGTTGCCCTGCGCTTGATAATAGTGCTCCATCGTGGTGGGTGCGTTCAGGATGGTGGTGCGCAGATAGGCCATGATGTTCTTGATGGGCTGTGTGGTGTTGGACATCACATCGAAGATGTACTCAATGTGCTGGCTGGTCAGTTTGTCCAGCCGCAGCCGGATGGCCTTGGTAGTCTGCGGCTGCTTGCCGACGTACTGGGTCTGTCGTGGACAACAGTACATCTCTACAATGTTATCCAGCAGTTCTTCCAGTTTGTCCGGGTCATATCGCTGGGCAAGGGTGTCGATCTCCAGCCGTTCCCGAAACTCCTCCCGCACCTGTGCTTCCATCTGGTCAAAATCTGCGGATTCGCCTGTCTGCCCTGATAGATTAGTACTTTGTCTTTTAGTATTTTGTTTATTAGTATTTTGTTGCGTTGCCTTTTCCAAATTGGGCTCAGCCAAATTTGGAAAATCCAAAAATGGTGAAGAATAAGGTTTCATGCGGCTTTTCGAGCTTTTAGTTGCGGACGGGTTCGATGGCCCGCCTTCCTTGCCGGGAACGGCGGGAGCGTCCTCGACAGGCGATTCGTAGACCTGATAATTGTAGTCGATGATCTGCCCTTTGGCATTGCGGACTTTCTGACGGCGGACGTAGCCGCGTTCTTCCAGTTCCAGAACAGCGGTGCGTACACTGTCCAGACCATCTTTGCAACCAACGGTCAGTCCCTTCAGGCTGTAATCCCAATCGTCCGGCAGGGAGAGCATATAGGACAGCAGTCCCTTGGCCTTCAGGGACAGCCTCTTATCCTGCAGGTGGTGGTTGCTCATAACGGTGTAGTTGACGTTTTTATTGACGCGGAATGTTGACATGGCGGCTTCCCTTTCAGCCCAATGCGGGCAAGAGAAAACGCAGCATCTCCCGGCTTTCGGGAAACGCTGCGTTCAGACAGGGAAGCCTGCTGTGAGCTGGCACAGCAACGGCAGCACTGCATATTTCTAACGGACATCTAACACAACTACACCTGAAATGCAGCCGCTGAAGGCCCGTGTGAAAAAGGCTTTTTCTAACGTCATTTCGCAAAAAGTGGCTGATTTTTGCCTGCAAATTGCGGTGTGACGTGCCTTTTTGGAGGTTCAAAAAATGCCCTCAGCTGCCAATGACAGCCGCGAGGAACCAGCTTCATCCAACAATTTCAACGACTCGAAATCGTTTTGTCCTTAACCGGGCACGTGGGTTCGAATCCCACCAT
>OIZX01000977.1_pt1 | contig 16523 bp, 11 predicted proteins | sample 1588621 | NCBI WGS metagenome assembly OIZX01 (sample SAMN03283276) | human gut metagenome | biome: human-associated habitat; material: feces | host: Homo sapiens | place: Peru | collected 2012
CGCCGTACAGGTGGCGCTCCACCAGCGGCTCAAAGGCGGCAAGGTCGCACCGCTCAATGGCGTTCAGCAGGTTGCGGTGGTCGGCGATCACCTCGTCCAGCCCGCCGGTGGTCATGGTGTCCAGCATACGGAACCGGCTATAATCGGCGTGGGCGTTCTGCAGGGTGCTCCACAGGTACATCTTGTCCATGGCGGCAAACCATGTTTCGTGCAGGCGGCAGTCGGCCTCGTACAGCTTGTTGAAGTCCGGGGTCTCGGCGCGGGCAAGAGCCTCGTAGGCGTCCACCCGCGCACGGATCTGCGCCCGCTGCGCCGGGGTGGCGTTGGGGGCAAAGTCCCGCAGAATGCGCCCCTCCACGGCGGTGCGCTCGTAGATCAGCTCGTCCACGATGCGCCGGTTCAGCCGGGTGACGGTGGTGCCCTTGTAGGGCACGATGCGCACCAGCCCGTTTTCCTGCAATTTTTGCAGCACCACCCGGATCAGGGAGCGCGGCGCATTAAACCGGGCGCACAGCGGGTTCTCGCTCAGCGAAGAGCCGGGACGGATGGTCAGGTCGATGATCTCCCGCTCCAGCACGGCGTAAATTTCGGCATCAGTCTTGTATTGCTGTTCCATATCACTCACCTAATTGAAATGATGATTCCTTTAGCGGGCTCGCCCTCTCCACCTGTTACCGGCTCCGTTGCAATCATGGAAAGTCTTCTCGTTACACTTGACGCTTTGATGCAAAGGTCAACGGCGTGCGCCCTCTCAGTCATCGCTGCGCGATGCCAGCTCCCCCAAAGGGGGAGCCAAGAGCACTGCCGGAAACTTCCTCTTTACACCTGATACTTTAGCAACGAACTTTAGACCTTGGCTCTCCCCTTGGGAGAGCTGGCGCGGGAGCGCCTGAGAGGGCGTGCAAGGCTAGCGGGTGCTGCCCCTCATCCGGCGCTACGCGCCACCTTCCCCCGGTGGGTGGAGGCTTAAGCGGTGGCGGGAAGGTTTCTTATTGCGTCTGAAACTTTAACGACAAGGCTTACGGCGTGCGCCCTCTCAGTCAAAGCCTGACGGCTTTGCCAGCTCTCCCAAAGGGAGAGCCAAGAGCACTGCCGAAAGCTTCCTCATGATGCCTAATACGTTAGCATCGAGGCTAACGGCTTGGCTCCCCCTTCGGGGAATCTAGCGCGGGAGCGCCTGAGAGGGCGTGGCAAAACCCTGACGCCTTTGCCTGAGAGGGTAAAAGTGGGTCAGAAGCGTCCGCAGACGTTTCTGACCCACAAATAGAACGATATTTTCCGTTTTACAGCTGGCAGGCGGTATCGTAACCGGTGCGGATGGCGTTGGAGATATCCGCAGCCTTACCGGCGGCATCGCCGATGGAATACACCGGGATATTGGCACTTTCCAGCGCAGCAGCGTCAAACGCGTTGGAGCGTGCGCCCATGGCCAGCACGATGTAGTCGCAGGGGATGGTCACCTCTGCGCCGTCCTTGTTCTCACAGATGACGGCATCCATGCGGAACTCCTTGACCTTGTGGCTGGGGTACTGCTCCACGCCGTAGGTCTTGTAGTTTTCCAGCAGGGTGGGCAGAATGGTGGTGCTCTCGCCTGCGGCGATCTTGTCCATCATCTCGATAACGGACACCTTGCAGCCGCGGGCAGCCAGATACTCTGCGGTCTCGCAGCCTACCATGCCGCCGCCAATGACAGCCACCGTGCCGTACACCTGCTGCTCACCGGCCAGAACCTTCCAAGCGTCGGCAACGTTCACGCTGTCGATGCCGGGAATGCGGGGTGCGGCGCTGTGGGCACCCACAGCGTTGATGACGGCCTCGAAACCGGCATCCTTCAGCTGCTCGGCGGTGCGGGTCTGACCCATGCACAGGTGCACACCGGCGTTGCAGACCGCGTGGATCAGGTCCTGTGCGGCGCGGCGCATCTCCTCCTTGCGGGGAGGCACGCAGGCAATGTTCAGCTGACCGCCCAGAGAGGTGGTCTTTTCAAACAGGGTCACGTCATGGCCGCGCAGCGCTGCCACGCGGGCAGCTTCCAGACCGGCAGGGCCGCCGCCGAGGACGGCGATCTTCTTTTTCTGCGCTGCGGGCTGGATGCTGCGGGTGTTCTCGTAGCCGTTCTCCGCGTTCAGCACGCAGGAGAGGAACTGGCGGTTCTGGATGGCATCGGTGCAGCCCTTGTTGCAGCTGATGCAGCGGCGGATATCGCAGGCCTTCCCGGCAGCGATCTTGGTGCCCCAGTCGGGGTCTGCCAGCAGCGGACGGCCCACGGCGACCATGTCAGCCATGCCGCTCTCAATGACACGTGCGGCCATCTCGGCATCCACGATACGACCCACGGCGCTGACCGGTACATTGACAGCCTTTTTGATGTCTCCGGCGATCTTGACGAAGAAGCCGTAGGGCTGCACGCCCATGGGAGGAATGGTGTCGGCCATGTTGCCGGTGTGGTTGGCCTGGGCAACGTGGAACATATCCACGCCGTCCTCTACCAGCCACTGGGCAAACTGCACGGCGTCGGCTTCGTCAATGCCGCCCTTGCCGCGCTGCGGGGTGACGATGGACAGCTTGTAGTCGATGACCATATCCGGCACAGCCTTGCGGATGGCGCGGGTCAGCATACGGGCAAAGCGGACGCGGTTCTCCAGACTGCCGCCGAACTTATCGGTGCGGTGGTTCATGCGGGTGGAGCACAGGCAGCCGTTCAGGCGGTCGCCGTGGATCTGGATCACATCCACACCGGCCTTCTGGGCACGCACTGCGCAGGCGCACATCTTATCGATGATGGCCATCAGCATCTCCTCGCTGACCTCATCGGTGAAGAACATCATGTCGTGGTGCAGGCGCTGACGCATCTCGTCAAACTTCTTCTGCATGAACAGGCTGTTGATGGCGTCCACATCGTACTCCGGGTGGAAGAGCTGGACGCCCAGCTTGGTGCCGTAGGCGTGGACGCTGTCGGCCAGTGCCTTGAAGGCAGGGATCTGGCTGTCGTCAAACAGCTTGGGGGTGGGAGAAAAGCTGTTGATGGGTGCCACATCGCCCATAACGATGTAGCCCACGCCGCCCTTTGCCAGACGGGTGTAGAAGCCCATGTCCTGCTCGCTGATCATGCCGTTTTTCTCGTAGCCGGTGGTCAGCGGGGGGAACATGATGCGGTTTTTAAAGGTCTGTCCGCCCACCTCAATGGGCTGCAGAATTACGTTTTGCATATAAAAGCCTCCTTGCAGATATGCTTTGCTTTACAGATTTGCTTTGATGAATGCTGCGGTCTTTTCCTCCACGGCGGCACGGGCTGCCAGCGTGGCAAAGTTGTGGCCGCCGCCTGCAATGGTATCCACCTCGGGTGCGGTGTACACCTGTGCGTAACGGCTGCAGGTGCCCTCGTCCACCAGACGGTCATCGTCGGCGCGCAGCAGCAGCACCGGGCCGTTGTAGCCCTTGGCCTCGGTAAAGGGATCGGGGTGCTTTGCCATCTCGTAGTTGAAGGCCATCTTGTAGCACAGACCCTCCATGTCGGCGTAGTCCCTGCCGGTCTGCACAACGCCGTCGGCGCGCTGTGCGCAGCCGAACCACATCCCGGCGCCCGGGCACAGCAAAATCAGGCCGTGGGGCTGGATGACCGGTGCGCAGGAGGCGGCAATGTAGCCGCCCATGCTCTGGCCGGAAAGGAACAGCTTTTCGCTGTCCACATAGGGCTGCTCGGCTGCCCATGCAAAGATATCCTGTGCATCGGTGTGCAGGCCGTCAAAGCTCATATCCTCGAACTCGCCGTCGCTCTCGCCGTTGCCGTAGAAATCGAACCGGGCGCTGCCGATGCCCTGCGCTGCCAGAGCGCGGGACAGGTGGGTGTACATGGACTTGTAGCCGCTGCAGCTGCCGGCAAAGCCGTGCAGATGCACCACAAAGGGTACCTTGCCCTCGGTGTCGGGCAGGGTCACGATGCCGCGCAGGGTGTGGCCATTGCGGTTTTTAAACTGAACCTGTAAGATCTTCATGGTTTACTTGCTCTCCTTTGCGGCGCGGCGAGCCTTCAGCTCGGTCAGCATCTCGGCAGTCTTCTGCTTGGTCAGGGGGTAGACGAAGAACAGGATGGCAACTGCAATGCCGTAGCCCAGGAAGTAGACGCCGGTGTAGCTCTTCCAGATGGCGTTCACAACGCCTGCGGTCTGCACAGCGCCTGCGGTCACGTTGTAGCCGATGGCACCCAGCACAAAGCTGGACAGGCTGCCGGAAATGGCGCTTGCAAGCTTGCGGAAGAAGGAGTAGGTGGAGTAAACGATGCCCTCGTTGCGCTCGCCGGTCTGCAGCTCGTGGTAGTCGATGGCGTCGTTGACCATAGCCCAGATCAGCACCTGCATGCCGGAAGCGCCCAGATAGCAGATACCGTTGATGACGATGAAGGCCACAGGGTTGTGGACGGGGAAGAAGAACAGGATGCCGAATACGATGGCGGCAAAGCCTGCGCCCATGCAGCACCACTCCTTCTTGCCGAACTTGTTGGCCAGAGGCTGGGTGATGGCAAAGGACAGCACAGCGTACAGAACGCTCAGCATACCGGAGACAGCCTGAATTTTAACGTTGCCGAAGAAGTCCTTATACAGGTAGGTGTTCAGACCGTTGACCACGGAAGCACCGATCATGCCGGTCAGGCTGAAGAACATAACGCCCAGCAGAGCCTTATTGTGAGAGATCTCCTTGAGCACGTGCAGGTAGTTCAGCTTTTCGCCCTGCGGACGCTCGGGCACTTCCACGCGCTCCTTGCACCACACGCAGGTGATCTGCAGGCACAGCAGGCCCAGCATAGCGCAGATGCAGGCCAGCATCAGGAAGCGGCCAGCCACGGGCTTGTTGTCCACATACAGGAACAGGGGGCCGATCATGACCATGACGGTCATGAAGATGGTGCCGCCAAGGCTGCGGTAGCGGGACAGTGCGGTGCGCTGGCTGACATCATCGGTCATCACGCTGGACAGGGTGCCGAAGGGCACGTTGACGCAGGTGTACAGTGCCTCGTACAGAACGTAGGTGACGAACATGTAGGCCAGACGCAGGCCGTAGTTGATGTTGCCCACATTGACAAAGCCCAGTATGCACAGCACTGCCATGGGGAAGGAGAAGGCGCGGATCCAAGGGATGAACTTGCCGCCCTTGGTGGCCTTGCGGGAGTCCACGATCGCGCCGATGATGGGGTCGTTCACGGCGTCCCAGATCTTGGTGATCAGCAGCAGGATACCCACGTGGAAGGGGTTGACCTGCAGGATCAGGGTGTAGAAGATCGACAGATACATGGCGCGGTACTGCTCGGTGAAGCAGCAGCCCAGATCGCCCAGCGTATAGCCGATCTTGTCCTTCATGGAGAAGGGTCGGACGGTCTTTTTCTGGTCCATTGTGTTTTATCCTCCTTAAAAACAGTGAAACCACGAGACTTTTCGCACAAGTCTCTTTTCTACGCTTTGCATTATACGTTAAATTTCCATCAATACATATCCAAAAAATGATTGAAAACTATCACAAATTGATGTATTATGCAATTATAACAGTTGTACTTTTCTGTTGTGTACAACAAACTGTTGCACATGACAGTTTCACGGAGGCTTTTTTGGTGAACTATACAGTCAAGCGTTATTTTTTCGAGCAGAGCGCCGTCCGGGAATTTTATTCCGGCGCGTATTATGATTTGTTTCTGGTCATGCGGGGCAGCGGGGTATTCCGGTGCCCCGAGGTGGTGCTGCCCGCCCAGCAGCAGAACCTCATCATCTTCAAGCCCGGTCAGGGCGGCAGGCTGGAATACGCCGGTGCCTACGGCCCGCTGGAGCTTATCCGGGTGCAGCTTTCTCCCCAGACGCTGGCGCAGCTTTCGGACGGGGACACCGACCTTGAAAAAAGCTTCAACGTGGTGCCCTTCCGGCAGGTGGCCGTCCGGCCGGACAGCCAGATCTATATGCTGCTGAAAAACCTTGCCCGGAAGCTGCTGATGCTCCCGCAGGAGCGCACCCAGTTCGGCGCAGCGGCGTTCGAGCACGGCATTCTGCAAATGTTCGTGGTGCTGGCGCTGCGTGCCTGCATCCATGCGGAGTTCCACACCGCATCGGTCAGCCGCCACCACCTGATGCTGGACGAGGTGTTTTTGTTTATTCAGGCGCACCTTACCGAGGAACTGACGCTGGAACGGCTGGAGAAGGAATTCTTCGTTTCCCGGGAGCATATTGCCCGGGAATTCAAGCGCCAGACCGGGCAGACGGTGCACCGCTACATCGTGAAAGCGCGGTTAGACCGCTGCTGCACTCTCATCGAGCAGGGACTGCCCATCACCGAGGTGTATAAGACCAGCGGCTTTGGCGGCTACAACCACTTTTTCCGCGCCTTTAAAAAGGAGTACGGCATGACCCCCAAGGAGTATTTCAGCACCACCCGGCAGGACGCCAGGGGATGAACCCGGCAAAACAATGCCGTCCGCGCCTGTGAAAAAAGCCGCCCGGGAAGATCCGCAGATCCTCCCGGGCGGCTTGCTTATCCTGTTTTTTGCCCTTACTTGCGGCGGGTGAGGCAGTTCAGCGCCATCACCACCAGCACGAGAAAGCCGATGACCAGCAGGATGCCGGTCATGCCGATGAGCATCATGGGCAGGGTGGTCATCCAGGAAGAAAGATGAAGCATAAAGGCACCTCCGTTAAGCCATCAGGGAAAGGATCAGTCCGCCGGCAAGGACGGATGCGATCTGCCCGGAAACGTTGACGCTGATGGAGTACATCAGCAGGAAATTCTGGCTGTCCTCGGCCAGACCCATCTTGTTGACCACACGTCCGCTCATGGGGAAGGCGGAGATGCCTGCCGCGCCGATCATGGGGTTCAGCTTTTTGCCCTCGGGCAGGAAGAGGTTCAGCAGCTTGGCGAACAGCACGCCGCCAGCGGTATCAAAGATAAAGGCCACAAGACCCAGCGCCATGATGAGCAGGGTATCTGGCCGGACGAACTTGTCGGCGGTCATCTGCCCGGCAACGGTCAGACCCAGCAGCAGGGTGATGAGGTTTGCCAGTACGTTCTGGGCGGTCTCGCTCAGGGAGTTCAGCACCCCGCACTCCCGCAGCAGGTTGCCGAACATCAAAAAGCCTACCAGCGCCACGCTGGCCGGAGCCACCAGACCGGCGACCACTGTGACCACAACGGGGAACAGGATCTTGGTCAGCTGGGTGACGTTGCCTTTTTCGTAGGGCATACGGATGCGGCGCTCCTTCTGGGTGGTCAGCAGACGGATAACCGGCGGCTGCACGATGGGCACCAGCGCCATGTAGCTGTAAGCCGCCACCATAATGGCACCCAGATACTGGGATTTCAGGGTGTTTGCCACAAAAATGGCGGTGGGGCCGTCCGCTGCGCCGATGACCGCAATGGACGCGGCGTCCTTCAGATCAAAGAAGAAACCGGCCAGAAACAGGGTGAAAAAGATGCCGAACTGTGCCGCTGCGCCAAACAGCATGAGCCACGGCTTTTCCAGCAGCGGGCCAAAATCGATCATGGCACCAATGCCGATGAAGAGCAGCAGCGGGAACAGCTCGTTGGACATGCCCGCATCAAACAGAGCGGAGATGGGGCCTACCGTATCGCCCTGCGTGATGGCGCCCGACAGGGGCAGATTGACCAGAATGGCACCAAAGCCCATGGGTAAAAGCAGGCTCGGCTCCATTTTTTTGGCGATGGCAAGGTAAATGAGCAGCGCACCGATGGCCCACATCACCACCATCTGCCAGGTCAGGTTTCCGAAGTTGGAAAACAGACTTGCGAATGTGTTCAGAAAGTTCATGGTTTTCTTTACCTCCTTGTGCTCCGGTACATTGGCAAGGGCAAGAAAAAAGAGACCCCTGCCACAGTACCTTGTCTGTGACAAAAGTCTCAAGCCAACACATGACATCGGGCATTTTTGCCGTGATGACGCTGCCATGCAGCAGCTTTCCGGATCACAAAACGGAAAACTGCCCTTTACTCCCTTTTATCGAATGCATTAAAGCAGAAAACAGGGGAAAAGTCAAGGCAAATGCGGAAATCTTTCCTGCATCTTATCCGGCTCTCCCAACTCCGGATGCGGGCTCATCCCGGCTGCCGATGCCTGCGCAGAAGCAATTTTACATATTTCAGACATCCTGCTGATTTTTGATTTTACATTTGCACGGTACAATAAAAGCGTTTGTATCATGCAATCCGCTGCATTCCGGTCGGAGAAAAGGAAGAGGAATATGGAAAACACCTATCATTGCTATGCAAACCGTGAGCTTTCGTGGCTGCGGTTCAACGAGCGCGTTCTGGAAGAGGCCGAGGATTCTCGCCTGCCCCTTTGTGAGCGCCTGAGTTTTTTGTCGATCTTCCAGAGCAATCTGGATGAGTTTTTTATGGTGCGAATCGGAAGCCTGCAGGATCAGATGTTGTTGGACAAAAACGCACGTGAAAACAAAACGAATATGACCAGCGGGGAGCAGATCGATGCTGCACTGGCGTTTATTCATAAGCTGACGGCCCGGCGGGATGCTGCCTACAATGGTCTGCTGGAACAGCTTGCAGAGCAGGGTATCCGCCTGCTGGATTTTGCTCACATGGAAGAAGAAAGCCGTGCGGAGCTGGAAAAACTGTTCCGGCAGGACTATCTGCCGCTGCTGTCCAGTTTCATCATCAGCAAAAAGCAGGCATTTCCGTTCCTGAAAAACAAGGGCATCTATGCCGTTGCGGTGCTGAGCACCAAGGCGGAAAAGAAAAAGATCGGCATCGTGCCCTGCGGCAGCGAGATCTTCCCCCGGCTGGTGCCGGTGCCGGGCCGTACCGGCTGCTTTATTCTGTCGGAGGAACTGATCCTGCACTTCCTGCCGCTGCTGTATAAGGGCTATAAGGTCAGCAGCAAAACGCTGGCCCGCATCACCCGCAATGCGGATATTGACGCCGACCTGATCTACGACGAAGACCTGAACTACCGGGACCACATGGCCGAGGTGGTGAAAAAGCGCAAGAAGCTGGCACCTGTCCGTCTGGAACTGAGTCGTGAGATCGATGAAGAAATCATCCAATCCCTGTGCAAAAATCTGAAACTGGACCCCAAGCGGGTGTTTGAATACGATTCTCCGCTGGACCACTCCTTCCTGTTCCAGATCGAGGATCAGCTGCGCAGCCATACCGACCTGTTCTTTGCGCCCCGCCACCCGCAGCCCAGCCCTGCACTGGACGAGCGCAAACCCATCATTCCGCAGATCATGCAGGAGGACAAGCTGCTCCATTATCCGTATGAGAGCATCCGGCCCTTCCTGCAGCTGCTGCACGAAGCCGCCTGCGACCCGGATGTGGTGTCCATCAAGATGACCCTGTACCGCCTTGCCAACCACAGCAAGGTGGTAGACGCGCTGGTGGAAGCCGCCGAAAATGGCAAGCAGGTGGACGTTCTGGTGGAACTGAAAGCCCGCTTTGATGAGGAAAACAACATCGAGTGGTCTCGTTTGCTGGAGAGGGCAGGATGCCATGTGGTGTACGGCATCGAAGGGCTGAAAGTCCACTCCAAGCTCTGTCTCATCACCCGCAAAACAAAGGACGACATTTCCTTTATCACCCAGATTGGCACCGGCAACTACAACGAAAAGACAAGCCGCCTGTACACCGACCTTTCCTTCCTGACCGCATCTAGGGAAATCGGTATGGAAGCGACCGAGGTTTTCCGCGCACTGGATCAGGGCGAAACGGTGGATTCGGTCAAGAATCTGCTGGTAGCACCCCATTGCCTGCAGAACCGTCTGCTGAATCTGATAGACGGCGAAATTGAAGCCGCCGCCCGCGGCGAGGGCGGCTACATCGGCATCAAGATCAACAGCCTGACCGACAAGGTGCTCATCAATAAGCTGATCGAGGCCAGCCAGGCCGGTGTCCATATCGATATGGTGGTGCGCGGCATCTGCTGCCTGCGGGCCGGTGTCCCGGATGAGACCGATAACATCCACATCATCAGCATTGTGGGACGGTATCTGGAACATTCCCGTATCTATATTTTGGGGCGGGGAGAGCGTGCCCGATATTACATCGGCTCGGCCGACTGGATGACCCGCTCGACTCTCCGCCGTGTGGAAATTGCTGCGCCGGTCACGGCTCCGGCTCTGAAAGCGCGCCTGCAGCACATTTTTAATACGATGCTGGCCGATAACAGCAATGCCCGTGTACAGCAGCCGGACGGCAGCTATGTCCGCCGGATGCCCGGTGCCGATGCGGTGGACTGCCAAGCACAGTTCTATGAGGAAGCTTATCAGGCCAATGTGCATTCCGACCTGAAATGAGTTGCACCCGGATTTCACATGGATTTGACCACAGCACGGTTTCTCCAATTCGATTTCCATGATACAATTTTATTGTAAAATGAAATCGCAGAAAAGGAGGATTCCTATGGAAGATTTCTGGAAGTCTGTGCAGACGATACAGGCAGAGCGCGGGGCAGATTACCGCGCATTCCCACTGTTTGGTGCCGTCCATTGGGCAGAACTGCTCGTAGCGATTGCAATCGTCGTTCTCTGTGCTATGATCTATCGCCGATGCAGGGAAATGACACGGCAGCAGATCCTTCGAGCTGTTTTTGTCCTGATGCTAGCTGATGAATTTATGAAGCAGGCTGTCCTGCTTTACACCGGCCAATGGAACGTGACCTATCTGCCTCTCCACCTGTGCAGCATCAATATCTTTGTTTGCTGGTACGATGCCGTGCATCAGAGCCGCAGGAGCAAAGAAATCCTTTACGCACTCTGCCTTCCGGGAGCGATGGCCGCAATGCTGAGTCCCTCGTGGCAGCGGCTCCCGGTCTGGAACCTGCTGCACCTGCATTCCTATAGCATTCACGTTCTGCTGATCCTCTATCCAGTCCTTCTGCTTGTCGGTGGATTTCGCCCGCAGGTGCATCATATCCGCTGGGTACTGGCGTTTCTGTGTGCAACTGCAACGCCGATCTTCTTCCTGAATCGGATGCTGAAAACAAACTTTTTCTTTCTCAATGATCCGCAGGGCAATGCCATCACAGCCTTTTTCGCCCACTGCTTGGGAGAACGTTTTTATCTACTGGGCTTTCTGCCGGTTCTTGCTGCGGTCCTGTTGCTTCTTTATCTGCCGTGGTACAGGGCAGAGCGGCATCAACGTATGCTCTGTGCAAGAAATCAAGTTGCGGTTTGAATGACCCCATACCTGAGTGTAATCCTTCTTTTCTCCTTCTGCCCCGTCAAGGTCTTGACTTTGGCGGGGAATTTTTGTCGCCAGACTTTTACATGAGCTTTACCCTAGCAGGATAGTTTGCATAAATCTTTCGTGCTACCATAGAACAGGTATCAAAAATGGGAGTGCAAAATATGGAGATCAAGCTCATTAACCTTACAAAATCCTTTGGCGCAAAGCAGGTGATCCAGCCTACCAGCTTTATCATTCAAAGTGGCAGTCTGACCACATTGCTGGGGCCTTCCGGCTGCGGCAAGACCACCCTGTTGCGGATGATCGCCGGACTGGAAACGCCGGACAGCGGTGAGATCTGGTTTGCGGATCGATGTGTGTTCTCCTCGGAAAAGAAGATCAATCTTCCACCCGAAAAGCGCGGCCTTGGCTTTGTATTTCAGGATTTTGCCCTCTGGCCGCACATGACTGTCTTTGAAAATGTGGCTTTTGGCCTGCGGGCGGCGGGCAAGACGGACAAATTGGACGAAAAGGTGAAAAATGCACTTCATGCTGTACAGCTGGATGATTTTGCCCAGCGGTATCCTCATCAGCTGTCCGGCGGTCAGCAGCAGCGTGTGGCATTTGCCCGAGCGATCGTCATTGAACCGGCCTGCATCCTGTTTGACGAGCCGCTGTCAGCACTGGATGCACTGCTGCGGGAAGAAATGCGCTCGGAACTGCGGACGCTGATCACCAAGCTGGGCATTACCGGCGTGTTTGTGACCCACGACCAGATCGAGGCCATGAGCATGAGCGATGCCATTGCGGTCTGCCACGCCGGAAAAGTTGAGCAGTATGATACCCCGGAAAAAATTTATTCCCATCCAGCAACGGAGTTCGTGGCACGGTTTGTGGGTTCCTCCAACTGGCTCGATCAGAATCATCTGTTCCGCCCGGAACAGGCGCAGACGGTTCCCACCGAACAGAGCGAAAAATACGATGCCGATGTCACGGCGGTGCAGTTCCTTGGCAGCAGCTACCAGCTGCAACTGAACCACAATGGACAGGACTGGACGTATATCAGCCCCCGACGGATTTCCGTGGGCGAAAAAATCTCACTATATCTGCCCCGCAACGCCATCGTTGCCGTTTGAATCCGCTTCCTGCCGCATGGTGCGGCTTGATGATACATCATTGGAAATGAAAAAGGAGAATCCTTATGCGTAATTATAAAATCAGCCGTCGTAGTTTTCTGGCTGTGGCGGGCACTCTGACTGCCGCTGCCGCCTTGACCGCCTGCGGCGGCTCCGCAAGCAGCACAGTTGCTTCCAGCACGGCTTCTTCCAGCGTGGCAAGTGAGAGCACTTCCGCTGCAGCATCCGGCACCGGAAAAGTGACGGTCTATATGCCTTCTCCGGCTGGTCTGGCCGATAAGCTGGCTGAGGGCTTTACGGCAAAGACTGGTATCGAGGTAGAGCAGTTTCAGGGTACTACCGGCGAGATCCTCGCTCGTCTGGAAGCCGAAGCAGCAAACCCTGTGGCTGATGTAGTGATTCTGGCTTCCTGGTCGGATGGTCTGTCCATGAAGGCGGATGACAAGCTGGAAAGCTACACCCCGGAAAACGCCGACCTCATCGTGGACGGCTGGATGGATGACGACAGTGTGCTGTTTGGTTACAGCGCATCCGCTGTGGGCGTTATTTATAACACCACTGTGTTCTCTACGCTGGATGCCGACTGGAAAGACCTTGGCAACGCAGAGTATAAGGATCAGCTGGCCATCCCCGACCCGGAAAAGTCCGGTGCCTGCAAGGACTTTGTGGCAGGCTATGTGGTCAAGAATGGCTGGGATGATTTTCAGGCTATGGCCGACAACGGTATGACGGTCCCCGGCGCAAACAAGGCTGCACTGGAAGCCGTCACCACCGGCGAAGTGGGCATCCTTGTGGCTGGCGTGGACTACAACGCCTATTCTTCCAAGAATAAGGGTGAGCCGCTGGACATCTACTACCCGGCAGGCGGCACCATCGTGAACCCCCGCCCGGCAATGATCCTGAAAACGGCTCCCAACATGGACAATGCCAAGGTGTTTGTTGATTATCTGTTCAGCGATGAGGCACAGCAGCTGGTGGCAAATGCCTATCTGCTGCCCGGCCGCACTGACATCAAGTGCGACAAGCGCAGCAATCTGGAGGATATCCCCCAGATCACGCCCGATTGGGACAAGATGATGGCGGAAGCCAGCGACGATGCCGCAAAGATCAACCAGATCTGCGGTGCCAGCAACGGGTAACGCTCCATGAAACAGACGAATCGTAAGGCGGACCTTCCGCTGCTGTTGCTGGCAGTGGCGCTGGTCTTTCTGATCGTCTGTCCTGTGGGAATGATTTTTGCCAAGGCGGTCATGCAGAATGGCCGCCTTGACTTTTCTCCCGCCGTGCAGACGCTGTTGAACCCGGAAAATGCCCACATGATCGGCAATTCGCTGCTGTTGGGTGTGCTGGTGGTACTGCTGTCTACCCTGATCGCCGCACCGCTGGCCTATCTGTTCTCCCGGACAAAATTTGCCCGCTACCGTGTCTTTGACATCCTCTTTATGATCCCGTTCATGACACCGCCCTACATTGCCTCCATGGGCTGGATCTTATTTATGCAGAAAAAGGGGCTTTTGCAGCAGCTGATCCCCGTAGCTGCCGGATGCGAAAAGATCTTCTTCACACTGGGCGGTTTGGTGCTGGTGATGAGCCTGCACGTTTTTCCGTTCATGCTCACTATGCTCAAAAACGCCATGCTGAATATTCCTTCCAGTCTGGAAGAGGCAGGCGCGGTGTTCGGGGCGGGGTTCGGTGCCCGGATGCGCAAGATCTTTCTACCACTGCTTTCCGGCAACTACGCCATTGGTGCGCTGCTGGTGTTTGTGAAAACGCTGTCTGAATACGGCACTCCCTCTACGCTGGGCAAGCGCATCGGGTTTGAGGTGTTTACCACCGAGATCCACCGCCACGCTACCGTAGCACCCATCGACTTTGGCAGTTCGGCCACGCTCTCCTCCGTGCTGGTGGGCATCTGTCTGTGTATGTGGATGCTGCAAAATTACATTACCACGCGCAAAAGCTATAATCTGGTCAACGGTAAGGGTGTCCGCCGTGTAGAGCAGTTCATGAGCAAAGGAGCCACCATCGGTGCATGGACATACATCGTTCTGGTGCTGCTGATTGCAGTTGGGGTTCCGTACTTCTCGGTCATTTCCACCTCTCTCATCAATCTCCGCGGCTACGGTCTGGCACCGGGCAACTTTACCATCACACATTATGTAGAACTGTTCACCGAGAACGAAAAGGGATTGAGTGCCCTGAAAAACAGCGTTTTTCTGGCGGTCACTTCGGCTACCATCTGTGCGGTGCTGGGAACTCTGCTGGTATTGGCAGTGCGAAAGTCGCACTCCAAGCTGCGCAAGGTGGTGGAAGCCATTGGTCTGCTGCCGGAAATGCTGCCGGGCATCGTGCTGGTCATCGGCATCATGCTGTTCTGGAACCAGATCTACGACCTCCTGCCGCTGTACAACACCATGGGCATCATGGTTCTGGCCTATGTGGTGCTGTTTTTGCCCTATACGGTGCAATACGTCACCTCGTCCTTTACCCAGATCAGTGACAGCCTGATGGCGGCAGGACAGGTGTTCGGTGGAAGCCCGGCTTACATCCTGCGGCGTATCACCCTGCCGCTGATCCGGCAGGGTATCGCCACCGGCTGGATGATGACCTTTATCATCGCGTTCCGGGAGCTGGTGACGGCCAGCCTGATCGCCCCGCCCAACACACTGGTGGTCTCTACCTTTATCGTGCGGGAATTTGAGCAGGGCAGCGTTTCGGTTGGCATGGCGATGGCGGTGTTGTGTGTGCTGTTTTCTACCACGGCACTGCTGATCCTGAACACGGTGATCGATCGTCGGAAGGTGCATTGAGATGGAGCTTTTTATTGCCGGAGGCTGCGGCGAACATGGCCGCAACTGCTTTTATGTAGAACAGGATGGTGCTGCTTTTCTGGTAGATTGCGGTCTGCTGGCTGGCGCAGAGGATGACCTTCCCCGGCTGAATGCGGCACAAATTCAAAAGCTAAGGGCGGTTTTTCTGACCCACAGCCACGCTGATCACACCGGGGCGTTGCCGTGGCTGGCACAGCAGGGGTATCAGGGACCGATCTATGCCACGCTGCCCACCCTGACCCAGCTGCCCTTTTCTTTGAATCACATCCAAACGTTGGAAAGTCTCTGCCCCTGCAAAGTGTCTGGCACTGTGCCGGAACTGCCCGGCCTACAGGTCTCATGGGGACGTTCCGGGCACTGCGCGGGCAGCGTCTGGCTGCGGTTTGAATGGAAAGGAAAAAGCATCCTCTTTTCCGGCGACTATGCAGAGCACAGCCCACTCTACCCCTGCGACCTGCTGCGGAGCCAGAGGGCAGATCTGGCCGTTTTGGATGCGGCTTACGGCAGCACGAATGCAGACTGGAACATTTGCGTCAAAAAGCTCTGCGTGGAGACTGTGCAGCGCTTGAAACAGACGCAGCTTCTGTTCTTCCCGGTGCCGAAATATGGTCGAGGGCCGGAGATCCTTCTGCTGCTGAAACACTTTGCACCGAATCTGAAATTTTACGGCGATGCGCATTTCCTTCGGCAGATTCAGCAGATTCAGCTGGGCGGGCCATGGCTGCTGCCGGTGCCGCCGCATTTTGCGGACTGGGTACAGCCGGATGCTTTCCTCAACCGGGAAAAAGGCATTGTCTTTCTCAGCGGCCCGCAGCTGACAGGAAAAGCCGGGCAGCGCGCCCGCGAAATGGTAGCGCACGGAGCACACGGCATCATGACAGGCACCCCGGATGCAGGCAGCCTGAGCGCGGAAATGCTGGCAGATAGGAAGATGAACTTCCTGCGGTATCCGGTGCATCTGGATCTGAACCAATGCCACAAGCTGGCGGAAAAAAATCAATTTGACCGGGTGGTTCCATATCACAGCCCGGAGATTGATTGTCCGTGTTCCATTTTACTATAATTGCTGCTATGATCATACTGGCCGATCTGCTCCATCTTGTTTGTTAAAAACAAAAAACAGGGTGCGCCCTGCGGACGCACCCTGCCAAAGACCACAGACAATAGCGATATGTACAACAGGGCGTTCCCCGTCGGGAACGCTCTGTTTCTCTTTGCTGGGGGTGTGATGAGCCTGCTCTGCCTGCCATGCGGCAAACTCCCGCTGGCCTTCCTCGCTGTTCCAGCAGGCAAGGATGGCCGGGTAGAATGCCCGTGCCAGACGGTCAATGACTTCATCGGGATAAGGGGAAGTGTTTGTGGACTTTTTCTTTTTGTTCAAACGCAC
>OIZX01000979.1_pt1 | contig 16517 bp, 14 predicted proteins | sample 1588621 | NCBI WGS metagenome assembly OIZX01 (sample SAMN03283276) | human gut metagenome | biome: human-associated habitat; material: feces | host: Homo sapiens | place: Peru | collected 2012
TTTATTGTTGTAGTTTTTCCACTTCCATTTGGACCTAAAAGTCCCAGAATTTCTCCTTTTTTAACATTAAATGTTAAATTATCAACTGCGATTTTATTTTTATATGATTTAGTTAAATTTTTTACCTCAATTATATTTTCCATCAATTTTCCTCCCTAAAAATATATTTGTTATTTGGATTATCTCGAAGAAGCATAAGTGCTTGAAACTCTTGTGAAATAAGAATATTTATTTGTTCATCTGTTAAATTAATTTTATCATTTGCAAGAAGCGTTGCAAGGCCATGACAAAATGTCCACATCTTAAAATGAAAATCATTTATATCTTCCAAAGATAAATTTGTACTTGTTTTAATAAATCTCTTAACTATATTAAAACTAGCATCTGTATCTTGATTAAAAGTATTCAAATCACAATTTTTATTTAAGAATAATACTTGATAAAAATTTTTTTCTTCTCTAGCAAATTTAATATAATTTAATCCAACTTGTTTATATTTAGGAATCTTATCATTTAAATTATTCAAGATATATGAATAAAAATAATCATGTATTTTCTTACATAATTCATTAAAAAGTTCATCTGAATTTTTAAATTGGTAATATATAGGTCTTATTGAACAATTTAAATATTTAGCAAGTTCTCTATTACTAACCTTATTAATACCATATTTTCTAGTTATATCAAAACCAGCATTTAAAATATTTTCTTTAGATATTACAACATTTCTTGGCATTTTTTACTTCCTTTCATTATAAATTGTATCATGTGATATTTTATTTGTAAATTATAAATTGACTTTTATATCAAGTTTTAGTAATATAAAGATATGAAAACAAAAGATAAAATTATAGCATTTGCAGTGTTAATCGCAGCGGTTATCAACACTTATGAATGTGCAAAAAAATTTAAAAGAGATATTGATAATTGGGCAGAAACTACCACTATAGCAAAGAATATTAATGTAGAAAATATTAATGATAATAATCAAATTAATATTCCCACAAGAAGAATTGATTGTGAATTAATTTCAATGAAAGAGATGAGAGAAAGATTGGGTATTCCCGAAGAAGAAAAAGTGCAAGAGATTGAACTAGAAACAAATAAGGAAGACATTACTCAAGAAGTAAAAGAAAAAGAGCCTTTAATAATAAGATATGGTTATGTAAAAAATAATACAAATTATAACCATATTGATGGAACATATTACGCAGATATTGAGGCATATCAAAAAGTTGCAATTGATTGGGAAACTGATACATTTTATGGGGGAATGCTTGAAAATGATATATATGCTTTTTTCAATAAGGAAGATATTGAATTAATTCCTGATACCTTTGTTGAGGTTGATATATCAAGTCAAACAGTTAATTTATATAAAAATAATGAATTAATAATGACCACAAGTGTAACTACTGGATTTGAAAATAAATATGATACAAGACTTGGTTATTTCTATATTTATTATAAACAAGCAGATACATATTTAATAGGTCCTGGTTATAAACTACATGTAGATTACTGGGTACCATTTGATGGTGGCATAGGATTTCATGATGCATATTGGCGATATGATTTTGGTGGAGATATATATAAGACAAATGGTAGCCATGGATGTGTAAATATGCAAAATGATGCCGCTAAAACATTATATGAAAATGTTGAGGCTAATACTAGAGTACTTGTACATAAATAAAAAATACTAATTAATTTTTAGTATTTTTTTTGCAATTATACTTAATATATAGGCAAATATTAATAAAATAACAACTCTAATAATTATTAAAGGATTTTTTAAACTTTCAATTAAACTAACACCTATAAATCCCCAAAAATATACCATAAAAATTTTACCAATTAATATGCTAATAATAAATTTTTTCTTATCAATATTTGCTATAGCTGAAGCAATATTTATTAAAAAAGCTGGTGTAAAAGGAATAGCAATAACTAGAATTAAATTGGTTATATCCATATTTTTTATTATTTTAATTGTTTTTTGTAATAAACCTGACTTTTGAGCAGTATCTAAAGCAATAGTTTTAACTCCTTTTTTTACTAATACATAAGATAAATAACACCCTATACAGGTAAATATCCAAGATAATAAAAACCCTACAAACTTACCAAAAAAATAAAAATTTATTGTAATAAATACACATAATGGAAGTACTGGTAAAATTGATTCAATTACTATTAAAAAGCATGCTAAAATTGGAGCAAATACTCCCAAAGATAATAGAAATGTCTCTAAAAAATCTGATATATTTTCAATCATATAATACTCCCAATTAAATTATAGTATGTTTAAAAGTTTTTTACAAGAACAACATCATAGCCATAAAATGTTAACATTCTTACAACTTTTCTACTTAATGTACCTTTTCTACACATTATATAGTATGTTTCATTTTTTTTTAGATATAACCCTGGATTTAATAATAGTTTATCAGCATATATATTTTTACTTCTTGGATCATGAAACTCTTCATAATCAAGAGGATGTTGAACATCAATAAGTGTTCCTAAATAGCTTTCGTAATTTTCATATTCAATGACTTTCATAAAAAAACCTCATAATAATATATGAGATTTTATTTTATTTGTCACTAATCATCAAAGAAATCATCTAAATAGTCATCGTCATCAGATACTGAATTATTAATTACCTCACTATCTTTATCAACATTTAACATCGTATTAGGCTCATCCTTAAGATTAATTTCTTGAGTAAATCCATCTGGTTCATCATTATTTTCAGGAACTTCAGTTTTCTCAAGTTTTTTAATAATTTCGTCAATATCTTCAGATGGCTTTTTTTCAACAATTGGTTTAATAACTGGTTTATCTTCAATAATATTTTCAGATTGTTTTTTAAGCTCATTTTCTTTCTTTTCTTCTTCATCAAGTGCTTGAAGTTTCTTTTCAATTTCTTTTACCATATCATCAATATCTTTAGAGGTTACTTCTCCACCACCCATAAATGGATTAGGAGCAGGCGCTTGATTAGATGTCATTGGACTCGAATTAGGTCTAGGACCCATAAATGGATTTGCTCCCATAAACGGATTAAATCCACCTCCACCCATAAATGGATTATCCATACCACCCATCATTCCAGGATTATTCATTGCTTCCTCTTTTTTCTTTTCTGAAACAAACTTCTTAACATCAAATAACTCTATTTGAGTTTTTTCTCTTGTCGGAAGTACTGCATCTTTTCTTTCAATACCCCAATCAATTTTAAAATCTGGTGCTAAATCAGTTTTAAATGGATTTTTACGCCATCTAATAATTATTGCTTGGAATAATTTTAATTTTTGTAAATCAGATACTGTTACAAGTGGTGTTGATGCAGTCTTATCTTTTTCTTTAGATTTAACTTCTCCACACATTTTACTAATTTCTTCGAGAGCTTTAAGTTCTGTAGAAATTAAATAAATCAAATTACCACAGTTTCCCTTAATAACTTGTGCAACTTCCTCACCATAAACATCATTTAGTTGAGCAAAATTTTGAATGATAAATGAAAATCTAATTGCTCTACTTCTTGCAGCGGTAACCATTGAATCAACATCCTTAAGCGGAGGCATATTTGCAAACTCATCAAGAATAAAATTCGTACGGTATGATAGTTTACCACCATTTGCTTGTGCACAATCAATTAAAGTTTCATAACACTGTTTAATAAATATTGTCATAAGCCCATGATATGTTTTCTTTTCATCATGAATTATCATAAAAACAGCTGTCTTTTTATTACCAATATCTCTCATATCAAAATCAGAATATGAAAGCATTTCACTTAAATTTTCTTTTGTGGAAAACAATCTTATTTTTTGTCTAAATGTTGAAAGGATACCACCTTTAGTTTCATTCGGAGCATTTATTGTATTCGAAGCAAATATATATGCAGGGCTTGCTTCACCTTTTAAATTAAAATATTCTTGAATATATGTTTTTGTACCACGACGTTCCTCGCCTACTGTAGACATAAAATTAATACTATTTAAATTGACCTCTTTTTCTTTGGCATCCATAAATAGGCCCATTGTTAAACCTGAAAAATAGTCTGCAGCACTTTTTTGCCAGAAAGCAGAATCTCCACCTTCACTTTTATCATATAAAATATTAAGTGATACGTCCTCTAAAAGTTCTGTAGCTTTATCTTGATTACCTTGTTTATAGTACATATATGGAAGTGCAAGTGGATTCCAAGAGTTTCCTTTTTCTGGATCACGGAAATTTAATATTACAATATTATAACCTTGTTTTTTTAAATATTCTCCACAATATTGATAAATTTCACCTTTAGGATCAGTAATAACCATACTTTCGCCTTTTTTAGAAAGTAAATTAACAAGAGGCTTAACTACACATTCTGTTTTACCTGAACCAGTAGAACCAATTATTAAATTATGATACTCCCCATTATCAACCCACATTTCTTTTCCATTATTTACAAGCGCTACACCAGCTGCTTCAATATGATCATCAATTGTTCTAACTTTTACAATATTCTTATCTGTTTTAATATCTTTATCTGATGCCCACTTAGAATAACCATCACTACCTTTTTCAGAAAAGAATAGTCCAAAGCCCTCTCCTTTATCTTTACTAAATATTTTTGAAGATACGCTAGTAAATATTAAAATTAATGCGGCTACAAAAAGTCCTAAAGTAAATCCAATATATTGAGGTGTAAATGCTTTAAATGGAAGTAAGCCATAAAATGTTCCATCGGTCGAAAATGAAGAAAAATTTAGTACTGCAATAGCACAAAAATATAAAAGTATTCCACAATAAATACAAAATAACATAAAATCTTTTTTGGTAACTTTAAATTTCATTTTTTCTCCTTTTCAATGAATTTATTATACAACATAATGTATATTTTTTAAATAACTTTTGTAAATTTGCTGCCATCAAACTTATAAATAGTTAAATTATTTTTATCATTTAATTCGCTATAATTATAGAATGAAAGATACAACTGATTATCATATATATATGCATTGTATAAAGAATAGCTTGTTTTATTTTTATCATCATCTACATTTATTTTAAATACTTCAAATAATTCATTATTATTAGAATATAAAGCGGTTTTGTATGTCGTTCCATTTTCTTTATAGTACATAATTGTTAAATTACCATAACCATTAATATAATAATAATGTTCAAAATCTCCATTATTTACATACATATTTTTATATTTACTTGAAACATTTATATTATCTAAATTAAAATTTAAAATAGAAATGTTAATAGGGTGAATTACGATATTATCAGAACAAGCCATCAAAAATCCATTATACTTTACATATTCATGATTATCATCAAATAAATTCCAAACAACTCCTCTTTTTAAATATAATTTACCAAGATAATTATCATTAGAATATACTATAAACTTTTGTGAATCTACTCTACTTAGACTGCATTCACTATATTTATTTTTATTTTTATTTAATATAAAACAGTAATCATTAATTATTACATAACCATAATTATCATTATTATTTTTAATTGTATTATTTATGCTTGAATTATTATTCAAAGCATTATTAATTATTCCATTATTACCATCATCCATATTACGATTAAACAATGCATATAAAGACACTGCAATAAATATAATTACAAATAAAATAATAATAATTTTAGTAAAAAAATTGGTTTTATTCATTTATTTTCTCCTTTTATTTATTTTTAAAATACACCGTTAGTGGTCTACATGCTGATACATAATATGACCCAACATTACCATACTGAATAACACGAACATCATCTTCTCTATTTGATTGTACCCCAGTAGCTTCAAAAGTTTTATTATTACCAGCATATAATGCTACATGAGTTGGATATCCTTCTGAACCATGTGCAGTAAATAATAAATCTCCTGGCAATAGATTAGATGGATCTAAATTAGTAAATAAAACTCCATTTTCTTTACACCATTGTTCTTCAGACCAAGTTGTGCCCGATTTACCGGGAATAGTATGTTTAAGATAGTCTATACCAACTAATTTATAGGATCTATCTACCAATGATGCACAATCAACATAGCCAGGCATATCACGAAGGGTTATATTATTACTATATTTGTAATGATCAAATGAGCTGATTGCTTTTTGCACAAGAATTTCACCAAATTGTCTTATATCATTAACATTGGACATATCTATAACATTTCCTTCTTCATCAACATAAGAAGAACAATCAATTGGGTCCAATCCGAAAATAAATTTTCTTTGCTGTGCCATTCTTGCAACTTGATATTTAGCATAAGCAATTTGGTCAACTTTATCAACATCAGAATCAGTAGATCTAGTTTTAACACATTTACTAGCATCAGTCACAAAGCAATAATTTCCTTCTCTTTTAAGTTTACATTCTTCCTTATTGCATATTGAAGCAGCTTTTTCGTAATCATCTTGATTATCATAATAATCTTTCATATATGGAAGATAATAGCATCCACCGTAACTTGTACTACAATTCCCCCCAGTCTTAGAATCATCAGCAGCCCAATATGTCCCAATATAAGCATATCTCATCATCATTTCAAATGCGTTAGGATATTCTTTAACTATATTAACAAATGCAAGTACACCTTCAGAAAAAGTACTAAATGATGAACCGGAACCTGCACCATTATAAACAGCAATTCCCCAATAATTATTAGTAGCATAATCACTATCACCATGCTCAAGTACTGCTCTTGCAACTACTAGTTCAGGATTAACTCCATTATCAGTTGCAATATCATACATATTACCAGCGTTATCATATAATTTTGATGCCCATTTTTTGTTATCATCATCATTTTTTACCCATCTTGAATCAGGACCAAAATAAGCTTCAACTTTCTCAACATATTCACTTTTACTCAGCGTAGTTCCATAGATTGGCATTTCAGAACAAGAACCATCATAGGCAATTGAACCATATCCTGAAAAGTCATCACTAGAACTTCCTATAATACACAAAACTATTAACAATATTAAAAAGATTCCTAATATTACCCCTATCAGCCATGGATGTTTTATAATAAGCTTCATAATTTTTTTTCTAAATAAATTATCTTTTGTATCTTTAGATGTAAGTATTTTGCTATTTTTTAAATCAATTTCAGGAACTTTAAAATTATTATTTTTTTGATTCTTAGAAACTGATGCAACATTACTACTTGTGACTTTTTTATTAGCTATATTTGTTGCTGCACTATTCTTAGCAGCTGCAGCCAAGCCCTCTTTTGAAACATCTCCATTAACTATATTTAATGCTGTATTTGCAGCATCAATAGCACCTACATCATTTAAATTATTTAATGTTTTCTGTGTTTCATGTGCTAAAATATTTCTACGAGAGGCATCATGCATTTTTTTTGCAAGTGCATCATGAACTTTTTCACCCATTTTAGTTTCATTTACAGCATTTACCACTTTACCAGCAGCAGGGCCACCAAAATAATTAGCGGCAGCCTCAGTAGCCATCTTACTTACTTTTTTATTAGTTTCAATATTTTTTTCTTTTTGAATCTCTTTATTACTTTTAGCTTGATAGGCACCATCTTCATAATAATTTTCTATAGGTATTTCCTCAGGAATATTCATTTCATCATATAATGTTTCTTCTTCATTAACTTGATTTATATCTTCATTATTATCCAAGAAAATCACCACCTATCAATATAAAAATTATAACATAAAAACAGCTGTTTCTACAACAATTTATCTATGCATATTTATGTTATTACTTATATTTTCATAAAACATATTAAACTTTACTAAACTTTCATTTAAATTAGGAAAATTTCTATAACGTGGATAGTTTTTCTTTAACCCGTTATAAGTTATTAATGAGTTTTTAAAAAAGTTTATATAAGACATTAATTCTTCATAAGTAACGCCATTAGAAATATCATTATTTATCTTTTCAATAAATATATTTACAAGTATATTTTGAATTAAAGGAATAAAATAAACATTATCTTCATTAAATCTTTCAGAATACCTATAGTTTATATTTTTAAATAATTTATTAATATCTTCATTAGGACAAATTTCCTTTAGTTTTTGTATTAATAGGCTTGTACCTAAAACATTATAATATGAATAAGCAATCACTTCATTACCAAGAATGCACATTAGCATATTTATAATTTTCATATCAATATAATAAAAATTATTGTAAATATTATAATAACTACAAGCCAAATATTCTGTATAACCTTCGGTTAATGCTCTACTATAAGGTTCATCAAGTTTAACAGGGTATTTAGCAAAACCAGAATAACATACTTCTTGCTCCTTTTTTGCACTAGCCATATGCATAAATTCGTGATATAAATATAACTTAACGTAATCATCAAAGTATTTTAAATCAATATTATTTTTTTTAAGAAATTTTTTAATAAATGCAGGGTCTAAAATTACTTTATTATAATAGCAATCATATACACCCAAGCAACCAAAGTTTTTTAAAGGTTTTGTTTTATCTAAATTCAATTCTACCTTTAATGTTGATAAATTGTTATAAAAATTATGTCTTAAATTAAATGGAATATTTTTTTCCACACTATAAAGAACCTCTGTAAAAGTTCCCAGAGATTTTCTTAAACTAGTATTATTATTTAATATTTCCCCCAATAAAATAGTTTTCATGAAAACTATGATACCATTAAAAAAAGCCTATGTAAAGGCTTTTAATATCCACCACCAGAACCAAATGAATCAAGTTCTTCTTGAGTAGCAATAACAGTCATATTCATACGTCTATTTCCACATATAAGAAGGCCTTCACCTTGGTTATAGTATTTTATTCTTTCCATTTCTGTTTCATTTAAATCGATTAACTTAGAAAGATCATCAACTGCTTGTTTTCTTAAATTCATTATTAAATAACTTGATGCATTATCAAATATTGCTTTACCATGCATTATTAAATTTGGAGCTGCAAAATCAGTTGGTTGTTGTGTAATTACAATAGTTCCTGTATTATATTTTCTTGCTCTTCTTTGAATTTGAGATAAGAATTCTGCACCAAGTTCATTGTGGTTAGATAAAAGTACGTGTGCTTCATCAACCATCATTACAGTATTTATATCTTTATCAAGACAAAGTCCCCATGCATATTTTAATATGTTAAAGAATAGAGCATTTTTAATATTTTCATCACTATTCATAATTTCCTTTATATTAAATACAATAAAGTCACTATTAATTTGAAGTGTTGTATGACCTGTAAAATAATATCTTAATTCCTTAATTAAAGGTCTTATTTTAAGTTCAAGTCTTTCCATTACATCTCTTTCTCTTGTTGCATCTGTCATTGATAAAAGTCTTCCTTTTATAGTGGCATATACATCATCAAATGTAGGGAAATCTGCACTCGTAAGTTTAGTAAAATCAGTTTCATAATCTATCTTATATCTTTTATAAGTATCTTGAACTATTTCACTAAATAATGTTAATACATCCTCTTCGATTGAAGGGTTATAATATTTCATAAAGGCTTTTAACTGTTGAAGAGTTCTTGTAAGAACTGTATAGCCAAGTCCCTGTTCTATTTCGGTTTCATCAACATCAACAACAATTTCAAGTGGATTAATCATACCAAAATCTCCACCTTTACCAAGATCTAGGAAATCGCCTTTCATCATATTAACCATTTCACCCAGTTCACCCTCTGGGTCAATACATACACATTTTAAACCATTTCTTAAATGAGTTCTAAGAAGTAATTTAGCTGCAGTACTTTTTCCTGAACCAGATGTACCAAGAATAATAATATTTGCATTATTACGATTATTTTCTTTTCTTATTTGATATAAAAATTGATTATATAAAATTACACCACCAGATCTATCCATTCCAAGAAGTGTTCCTGCACCAGGATCTTTTACAGAATCAAATACAAAAGGATACATTCCCGCTATTGTAACTGATGGAAGTGGAATACCAATTCTTTTTTCAATATCTTGTTCTGGGAATATTGGTATCATACTTTTTAATGCTTTTTCTTGTTCAAACATTAAAGATACTGCTCTCATACCAAGTGCATCAATATAATTTCTAACTTGAATTTTAGTAAGTTCCAATGCATCTTTAGAATCCGCTGAAACCATTAAATGCATTTGAAAATCAAATATTCTTGCTTGAGAAGAAGCAAGCATTGAAATAAATTGTTCCAAAGATTCATAATCTTGTCTAATTCTTTCTTGAGTTGTTTGATCTTTTTCTTGCTGATATCTAATTTTTAAATCCGCTATTTCTTTATTTAACATCTTTTTTAAAATTTCAAATGAAATAGGAATATGTTTTATAGCAAGTCTAACTCCAGGAATATTTGTAATATCAGATAAATAACCTGGGAATATACTTCTTGGATAACCGACAACTGTCATAATTGTATAATATTTATCTCCAAGCATAAATTCTGTAGCTGGTCTAAAATTAATACCTTTAGGTGCTACTTCGCTTTTAAGTTTACTCATATTACATCACCGCCCTAAAATTAGTAGATATACCATCATTTAAATAATTATCAAGAAGCATTCTTAAATCAGCATTACTAGTTTGTGTAGAATTAAGTCCTGCATTACTAAGACCACTTATTAAAGTATGTAATTTTTTTTGAACTAATTCCATCTTCTTTTCTTTAAATAAAAATGTATATTCTGTATCAACTACATTATAATCTCTACTCATAAATAGATTTGCTTTATTAATATCTTGCATAATAAGTTTTCTAATAGCACTATTAGGATTTTTATTATATTCAACCTGTAATTCATTAAGATATAAACTTATATCAACAGGTCTATCTGATACAAGAAGCCAAAAATCAAAATCTAGAGTATTATAAAATGTTGATAAATTAAATAATGTAGAATTTTGACTTTGTTCATCTAATATAAATATATTTTTTGGACTAACCTTAACTCCAGTTACATAATAACCGTCCTCAGTTAAAATCATTCCATTATTGATTGACTTAATAGGAAGCCAATCTTCAGCATATTTTACTCCACTTGGAGCACTATTACTATTCATCTGTGTCATCTTTTACACACCAACCTTTCCAATAGTATTTTCTTGTATTAGTATAAAAATCTAACATGTTATTAAGTAGTTGCATAACATTATGATAGTTTCTTACCGGCATTACAAGTCCTGCAGCAATAAGCACAGGAATTATAGCAATTATTAATTCAACTGTTGAAGGATTTTTTAAGATAATTAATAATGCTATTGTAATTGCCGCACCAATTAAACAAAGTATTAAATCTGGCCAAGTAAAGAAGCCAAATATTAATTGTGACTTTTTACTATTGGCAGGTACTAAATATTGATTTCTCACTAGTATTTCCTCCTTTTATATTATTTACCATTCTTTTCTTGCTCTTTTTGTTGAATCTTACTTATTTGAGCATAATTTTCTGATTGTGCAATTTTTATTTGATCTCCAATCTCTTTAAAGGCACCAGCATTAATTTTAATATCTTCCATTAAAGTTTCGGCACTAATCTTAGGGCCAGTAGATAAATCATTAGATTTAACCACAAATGATTCGTTTAAGTGTCTTCCAAGTTCATTTCTAAAGTCATTTGCCGCATTTCTAACTTCTGATAAGTCTGCTTTAACAGAAGAATCAGAAATTGCATCCCAACTAGTTTTACTTAATAGTGCTTGATTTTGAACTGCGTCTTTAAAACTACTTAAATAAGATCCATATAAATTTTCCCATTCAGCAGCTGTTACATCTCTTTTCAAGGTATCCTTAGAACTACCGGTAGCTTTAGCTTCATCAAGTTTTTGTCTAATTTTTCTTAAAGTTTTAGTATTAAATTGACCATTATATTGTTGTGCAAGAAGATCTGCACCACCATCAAATTGAACAGATGGGTCGATACCAAAAGTTCTATCTTTATTTTTATTTGCTTCTCCAACTATTAAACTTTCAGCAGCATCAGCCATAGCTTTTTTCTTTGATGAAACTTTGCTCATTTCTGCATTAGCCTTTTGTAATGCTTCAATATTGTTAAATCCTGCCCACTTTAATGCAGAATCTCCTGCGTCTTCTAAATGCCCCCTAGTAGCTCCCATAAATCCGGGATGTGCTGCTTTATATGCTTCTCTTTTCATTCTATTCTCGACAGTCTTATTAGCAGCTTGTGATGCAGCATTTTTCATATCTTTTCCACTGCCAGCACCTTTGGCATACCATACTCCTTTTGTAAATCCAGAAGCTCCGCCAGCAAGTGTACTTCCTATGCCCTTAACTACAGCTCCAAATTTTTTATCTTTTGGTGCCTTTTTAAAGTTTTGACCAGCATTAACAGCATTTCTAACAAGACCTGTTGTACCTGCCCCAATAGCAGCTCCAGCTGCAAATGCTCCACCAGCTTTCAATTTATCTTTAATACCAAGTTTCATATCGCCATCCCCAATTCCGAAGATATCACCTAACAATTTCGGAGATTGTTTAATAAAAACAACGATACCCATAATTAAAAAACATTTGGCCATTAAATTAAAAATTGGTACACCGGTTTGACCACCTGTTTCATCGGAAAATAGTGGGTTATTAGCAACTAAGGAAATTAAATAAACTCCAAAACTCATTACTAACGTTCTAATAAAAACACTTAAATAAGTTTTTGTTGTATTAGAAAGCCATTTTTTAAATACATCCTCCATTTTAGGAATAGCCATGCATATAATTCCAATTGGAGCAATCATTTGAAAAAAAGCTAATTTACACACCCTAATCCCCATATCAAAACAAAATGATATTATTACATATATCAACAATAATCCAACAATGAATGCAGCAAACCAATCAAAATCTATTTCATTATCATACATATTCAATGCAAAAGCTTTCATTGGTGCAAAAGAACCAGTATTTTGTGCAAATAGAAATGCAGCATCATATGAACATTCTTCACTTTGACTACCATCGCAATTTATATACAAATCCTCAGAACTACCGTCAAGACTCAATACAGGTTTTGAAGCAACAATCTCACCAATATTTGTAGCACCTTTAACATCACTACCGGATAGTCCACCTTCCGGTCTAAAGAAAACTTCAAAAGTATTAACACTCATCAATATACCGCCATAAATATTAGCATTAGTAACATTTTCACTACTGGCATCTCCTACATTTCCCGTAATTATTCCACCAATAATACCAGAATCTAAAATAGCACTTTGCAAACCATAAGCAAAAGAAAATATAGAAGGACATAAAATAATCAAAATAATTGCAATAATAAAATTTTGAAATGTCTTTTTTCCATCAATTCCTTTTGTACTTCCATCTGGATCTACTATTTTTAAAAGAATTGCGTAAGCTAAAATAAAAAGCATTGCTACCGCTAATATTTTATAAATATTACTTGTAATATCCTTAAAATTTTCTTCTGAAAATATATTAGTTTTTGCAAGAACCATAAAAACTCTATAGGCATAATCAACCAATTTATAAATACCTGATACAAAACCTATAACGAATTTATTTATAAATTCACCAGCATCTTTTCTAAAATCTAAAATAAACATCTCTTCACCCCTTTTAATATTCAAAGTCAATATTTGTAGTATTGTCTGTTACTTTTGGAGCTTTCCCATTATGTGGTTTTGATTTTTTACAATGTACTCCAGGACAACTACAATAATCAAGCAAGCATTTTGAGCAAACAGAATATTCATCTTTTACATCATCACTACCGTTTATTAATCCTATCATCGTAGATAGAATAGTAGGTAAAAAGAAGATTGCAATCCCAATTACTAGTTTAATAACAAAATTAGACAAAGCCTTTGACATTGCACTTTGATCATCAGCAACAAATGCATTAAACATAGATATAATACCTGTAATGATTAAAATCAAAGGAACAACTATTTTAACAATCATAAAACAAATAGATAATAATTTAATAAATTTAGTTACATTTTCATTTTTGCATGTTAAAGCATCTAAACCTTCATCGGTTGCAGTTAGCATAGTCAATGTAACAGGTGAAAAATCACAAGTATTATTTTTAATCACAGCAGCCTTAACTCCGCTATTAAATGAAAAAATTCCAACAACAATCACAATAAACATAGTAAGTTTTCTTTTCAAAATACATCACCATATTAATTATAAACTATTAATTAAATTAACGCAATAAAATTGCTTTTAATTTTTCAATATGATAAAATATTTTTGTATTATAGTGGAGGAAAAAATGAAAAATTTATTTAAGATAATTACTATATTTCTTTTTTGTTTATTATCCGTACAACCAACATATGCAGATGAATTTGATGAGGATGAACCAAAGTTCTCATGCATATATGAAGATTTTCAACTCGATCCTGAATTGGATAGTAGCAAATTACTACAAGTAGATGTATATAAAGATGCAGTTAACTTAATTGTTTATTACAAGGATTCCGCTGGTAAAACTAAAACATATAATCTTGAGGACGACTGTGGTCAAGACTTAACAGAATGTGAAGAAATATGGGATAAACCTGGTGTTGTCCTTAACTTAGTGGCTAATAAAGACAATTTTTATGAAGGGACTACTCCACATTGTCCAAACGCAGTGGTACAGCGAGGCAATTTATATGAAAATGGTCTAGTAATTAGATTTGGAAATAGCAATAGTAGTACAGATGAATACACGACAGAATATTCACCAAGGAAAAGATACCCTCATGGATCAAGCTCTGGAGGAAGTGGCGAAGGTAATGGTGAAGATACACCAGATGAAGTAATTTTGGAATGTACAAAAGAAAATAAATACAATTATAATTTTGGAACAAGTAAAGTCCCAAATGCATCAAATAAAACCATAAATTTTGAATTATTTAAGAAAAAAAGTGGTAAAATAATTGTTAGAGTAAATTATGGTTCAACTTTAAATGAATATGTAGTCGGAGAAGGTGGGCATAAAGAACTAGGTTCTGGTGATTCTTATGGCAATGCAAAAGTAGGTTTTGATAAATTTGGTACATTTGATAAATGTCCTAATCCAACCGAAACATATTTTTGTGAAGAAAATATTGAAGGTGAGGATTTTCATACATTCTTATTTACTTTAGATCCAAAAAATTGTAAAAGAAATATATCATCTCCTCTTGAAAAAATTGAAATTGATTCTAAAACTGATCAATTAAAGTGTAAAAGTATATTTAAAGGAAATATACAAAAATATATTGAAAAAATATTTAGTTTAATGAAGTATGCAGGAATAATTTTATGTATAGGTTTAAGTATATATGACTTTGTAAAAGCACTATTAAATAACGATAAAGATTCCCTAAGTAAAATAACAAAAAAAGTATTTATTAGACTTATTTTAGTAGCTGTATTATTCATGCTTCCTACATTAGTTAACTTCGTAATAAGTATTATAGATGAAAATGCTTGTAAAATTAACTTTTAATCGCAAACAAATGCGATTTTTTATGTTATAATTCATAGCCATTTTGATTAAAATTTTTGTTGATAACTGGCAAGTTATCAACAAAGTGTATTATTTAAGTACCTAAAGGCACAAAATGCTTACATTTCGTACTTTTTTAGTAGTAAAATATTAGATTTATTTTTCTTTATATTTTTGATATAATAGTTTATGAAAGGAAAATATAATGAAAAAAATAAAATTTTTGTTTATAGTTACTATATTAATTTTTAGTATTAGTAATATATATGCCACTGAAATAAAAGAAAGCGAAGATAAATCATATAAATATATTTCAAAACTATATTTTGATGAAAATAAAAGTTGTTCAATTCAAATAAGAAAATATTCAAATGGAGATGCTGGACTATATATACGATCTGGCGGTGCTACATCTCACTCAAAGCAAGATATTAATTCAAAAAAATTTGAAAATAGTCCATGTGGCCGTTTCCCATCAATAACCAAAATTACTCTTGATAATGATTTTAGTAAAGGATTAAACAGTTTAGAAAATATAAGTTTTTCAATTGAAGGAACAACTTTAAAAATATCTGGTATTGTGGAAGATAAAAATATAGGCAAATCAGATGATGATAAAAAAATAATAATATGTTCCGGAAATGATTATAATCAAAAAATAAATTATGGTGACAAAACATATTACTGTAAAATACAAATTGAAACTGATGATAATGACAATGTTATATTAAGTTATTATGTTGAAAATTTATCAAATAAAATAACTGTAACTAACCCAACAAAAAAACAATATACATGTTCTGGTACCGGTGTTAGCACCACATTTTACATAAGTAAAAGGTTGCCTAAAGGTAGCATTAAATCACAAGATGACTGTCCAGTTATTTCTTCTTACGACGGTGACGAAAATGATACAACACCGAATAATAAGGATACCGTTATTGATGCAAACAGAGACACTTCAGGAAATAGTTCAAAACTTGATAATATTAATACAGACATTAATACGGGAAAATTAAAGTGTGAAAGTATATTTAAAGGAAATATACAAAAATATATT
>OIZX01000988.1_pt1 | contig 16402 bp, 23 predicted proteins | sample 1588621 | NCBI WGS metagenome assembly OIZX01 (sample SAMN03283276) | human gut metagenome | biome: human-associated habitat; material: feces | host: Homo sapiens | place: Peru | collected 2012
TATTTCATCCGCTGATATTAATCCCACTGGATAAGATAACTTACCATTACCCTTGACTGTTGTTGTTGTAAATTTATCACTGGCCACTGGACATTTGTAATCAGGTGACACCGGATTATTCCATACTCTACCATTCGCTCCATAATAATAAGTCGTTCCCTTTGAATTCCAACTTGTTAAGGTTGTATAATTTGTAGTTGAATATGCTACATTTGAAGTTGATGCTGTTCTATCATTACAATATATCTGATCTGTTATTTTTGTGTTACTTACATTTAAATCTGTATAATTTGCATACCAATCTTCTAAATAAGTTTTTATATCACTACTTTGACTTGTTCCATGTTGTTTTCCTATTTCATACATATATCCTACATATTCTGCACTATCATAATTTTGATTAAATTTTGAATATCCAACAGATGTTTTTTGTCCTCCGATTGGATTACTATCATCATCAAATTCGCCACTTTCAGTTAATGTTACTTTTGTATTTTCATCTGGTGCACTGGTTCCTGTATATATCATTCTTATCGAATTATCTCCATTTACTCTAATTATTCTCCAGTACATATCATCACCTTTTGAGGCTATTTTAAAGCAGTTATCTAGTCCATCACAACTACTTACTAAAGAATAATTATAATCACCATCATATGTATAATATGTATCTTTAGTATACTTACCATATTTTACCCAGTTATTGTCTACTGCTCCTCTGAAATAATAAGACATTCCTAAATCATCTTGTGCTTTATACATTCCTTTATCTGAGGCGGTAGTAACTTTTGCAAAATCTGTTGAAGTAAGAGTTGTCATACTTGCTGCTCCCCCATTATTTGCAAGTATTGTTTCATAACCCTTTTTAACTGATGAACCATCTTCTGAAGAACATCCTTTACTTATTGCATATATTTTACCAGTAAAGTTTTTTCCACCTAATTGTGCTTGACTTACATTTAAGTTATAATATCTTCCTATTATTTTCCATCTTACTGATTGAGTACTTCCTAAACTTTTTATTGTTGCTCCCTCAACTAGTTTATAATATTTATTTGTACTATCATAATAACTTTGTATATTTGCATGATCAAAATTTGTTTCTGTAGCAAAATGATTATTTCCATTCATACCATTTACTTCAATAGTTATTTCTTTAGTAGCACCAGTAGTAACTGGTACTGTTTTACCATATATATCACTATTTGTATTATATTCATAAACTAAATCATAAGAACATGTTGTTAAAAAACCTTCAGCGCCTGTTAAAGTTATATCTACAAAACCAGTATCTTCTTTTGCAGCAACAGTATTATTTGCATTATACTGAGCCATTGAGGTATCAGGTACTTGTAAATTTAACTGAGTAGAATTTGCAATAAAAGATAAATTACCAGGACTTGTAGAATTAATATTAATTGCTACATTATTATTTAAATTTATATTAAATGTTCCTAAATATGCATAAGCTGCTCCAATTATTAAGATTATAAATAACACACCTTGTATAATTAATATAGTATTACTTTTTTTATTTTTCATACTTAACTCTCCATTCATCAAAAAATACATTTTGTACCTTACTATTAAATTCTATCATTATTTAGTTAAATATTCAATAAATAAAAAACTTCTTATAAATAAAAAAGAGCATTATGCTCTTCCTGAATATTTTCCATCTTTAGTAGAAACTAAAATCTTTTCTCCTTGATTAATAAATAAAGGAACTTTTACAGTATAACCTGTTTCAATTTTAGCATCTTTATTAGCGTTATTAGTGGTATTTCCTTTTACAGCTGGTTCAGTTTCAATAACTTCATATTCAACTTTTTCAGGAAGTGTAACACCAATAATTTCACCTTCATAAATATCAAGTGTTAAAGTTAAACCTTCTTTAATAAACTTAACATTATCTCCTAAAACTTTAGTAGGAACTTCAATTTGTTCATAAGTTTCATTATTCATAAATGTATAATTATCACCAGCAGCATATAAGAAACTTACTTCAGTTCTATCAATATGAGCTTTTTGAATCTTTAAGTTAGTATTATAAGTATCCTCAACTGTAGAACCTGTTCTTAAATTTTTAAGTTTAATTCTTACAAAGGCAGGACCTTTACCTGGCTTAACATGTTGAAATTCTTGAATAGTACATAAATTACCATCCATAATAATTGTCATACCATTTTTAATATCATTAATATTAATAAACATAATTTACCTCCTATTTCTTTTCTTTTGCTACAACATGTTTATGACAAGCTGCGCAGTATCTTTTAAGTTCTAATCTTTCAGGATTATTTTTCTTATTTTTACTTACTGGACGAAGTTCTTTACCACAATTAGTACATTTAATAGTAACTTCTTTTCTATTTTCATTTTTAGCCATAGTTATCCCTCCTTTTTCAAGTACGCTAATATTATAACAAACTACTTACCTCTTTTTCAAGTTTTTTAGATAGATATTTACAATAAAAGATTAGATTTAATTTCAATTTATGAAAAAAATTGTTTTTAATAAATAAAATAGTATCATAATTTAGAGTTAAAAATATTTGAAAGACAATAATTTGCCATTTTATGATTTTCATATGTCTTTTTAGGATTTGCTTTCTTTTCCTTACGTGATAAATCACGTGCAGGCAATACCAAATGATATAAATCGATAAATAGGACTTTGTAATTTCCTTGATAATCATCCAAGAAAAAAAATTGTACACTAGGATTATCTATTGATTTTAATCTAAATATAGTTTTCACTGGAATACTATTTATACCTATAGTATTTTTTAATATCTCATCTACTTTTAATTGTTCTTTATTTGTATCAATACTTTTAAGTTCATACTCCTTATCAAAATTAACCTGTTTTCTTATAAATTTTCCTCTTTCCCTCTTTAATAATTTAATCAAAGGTGATTTTTTATCATCAATATAATTTGTAAAATAATATTTAGGAAGATTTACTGATTTTATATTTTCGTGAAAAAAAATATTTGGCTCTCTTTCTCCAAATATATTTTTAGTTATATTTTTTTTATTTTTAATTAAATTCTTTTGCAGTATACTCATTGATAATTTCCTCTTTTGGTATTTCTTCATTATGCTTATTTGCAGCTTGATTAAAATGATTTTGCCAAGATTTATCCATATGAGAAAGACTTACAAGTTTAAAGTCACTAATCTCAAAAATATCATTTAATATTGAATCAATTGTTTCTTTAAGCAAAGTGTTATTATGAAATATTACATTTGCTCTATTTAAAAGCTCTTTTTCATTTTGAAAGAAACTTGGCAGTTTTTCATTATAATAAGCACTTGGAACTACAGGGCCAAAAGACCACGCTTCGATTTTGTCATCAAACAATATTTGATTTTCTGTATTTGAAATCTGATTATCAATTTTTCCTTTTCCTACAAAACCAGCCCAATAAGCAAAGCAAAAATACAATGCCTTTTGCAACTTTATTGGTGTTATGTCTCTTTTATTATTAGTATATTTTTTATATTTATTTTTTATATAGACAGTTAACTCTTTTGCAGTAAATATTCCTTGTTTCGCCATACTTACCATCCTACCTTCTTTCAAATCATACCACAGCTTGCATGGGTATGTAAATAAATATTTTATCTTTTTTTTTAATTTTGTCAAGATGAAATTCCTCCTTTATGCAATATACTAATATAAAATATGCATAAAAATTGTCGAATAATGTTGTACATTATTTAAATATTTTATTTTTGTTAAACACAGATAAATGTTTATAATTAAAAATTACCATAGAATACACAAAAAATATGAAAATTACCATATTTTTATGTAAATAAAGGCATTAAAAAAACCCGAATATACGGGATTTTCTACATTATAATGGTGCCGACAGAGGGAGTCGAACCCCCAACCTACTGATTACAAGTCAGTTGCGCTACCAGTTACGCTATGTCGGCATTAATGGTGGGAGATATAGGACTCGAACCTATGACCCCCTGCTTGTAAGGCAGATGCTCTAACCAACTGAGCTAATCTCCCATTAACCTTTATCTTGCTGACAAATAAAATTATACTATATAATATCTGCACATGCAAGCAAAAATTAATCATTTTTTAAATTTTTTGTAATTTTTTTAAAATAATAGTCCTTCGGACACAGCAAAAGGTATAAAATGATCCCTAATAGCCGAGGATAAATTATATTTTGTCTCACCTATTTTATAAAAATGATAGCCTATAATTTCTTCATTTGTAAAATATACTTTATCCATTTTCTTTTTACATATAAACATAGTCATAATAATATCAAGTTCTGGATCACTTGCGGCACTTTCTTTAAAACACATAAGTGGTTTTAAATCTTCTTCACTAATAGTAAAGCCATTATGAAACTCCTCTTTTACTTCTCTAATCGCAGCTTCAACTTCACTTTCCCCCTCTTCTACACCACCACCAATTAAAGTCCATGTATTACTTTTACTACTTCTTACACTTCTTACTATTAAAAGTTTACCATCTTCTATAAAAGCAACTCCAACTACTTTTTTTACCCTTTTCAATTTTACCACCATATTAAGTATACTATTTTTTAATAGTTAAATAAACAAAAATTAATTTACTTTACAATAGTATTAACAAATCCATGTCTTATTTTGACATCTTTTGCCCTATCCTTGCAATTACTTTTTTAATATGTATAATAACTACTCGAACGTGCAGGAAATGGCGTTACCTTCTTAATTTTTTCTAGGGGTTTTGGTGCACCAAGATTTTTCACTAGACGAAAGGAGGAATGTAAATGAGCAAAAAGAACCTCGAAAGAGTAGTAATTTTGATTACCCTATGTTACTCTGGAATAGCTACCCAGAATATATAAAACGCGCCGTCCAGATTATGATAGAAATCATTATGTGGTTATACCATATTTTGAAATCTATTATAGCCGGATAGCGCTATCAAACTATTTTGGTAACGCGAACTTCCTTCGCGTTCACCTACTTATAATATAACATTTATTCATATATTTATGCAAGAGGTTTCACTTGCATTTTTTTGTTAAAATAAACATTCATTAAACTCTTTACATCTATCTAAAATTTTGATAATATCTTTTTGGACGTATGATATGAGGAAAGGAACCTTATGTATAAACTTGATGAATACCAAATGAAAGTTGTAAATGAAACTGGACACTGTCTTGTTATCGCAGGACCTGGAAGTGGTAAAAGTACAACTATCTGTGAAAAAGTAAAAACCTTAATAGCAAATGGCACTAATGAAAGTGAAATACTTTTAATATCATTTACAAATAAAAGTGTTGATGATCTAAAGAAAAAACTAGGAAATGATATCTTTATAACTACTTTTCATAGACTTGCAATTGATATTTTAAAATATAATAAAATTAATTATCAAATATGCTGTGATACTTTACTTGACTATATTATCGAAGAATATCTTATGACAATTAAAGATAAAGCAAAACTATGTAGATATTTAAATATTACAAAACTTGATAAAGGTAAAAATGAATATATTTCATTTAAAAAGTTAATTAAAACATTTATTAATTTATTCAAAACTAATAACCACGATATTGATAGTTTAAAAAATATTGTAAAAAATTATCAAGATAAATACTTACTTAAAATAATTCTTGATATATTTTATCTTTATGAAGAAGAAAAAAATTCAACAAGTAGTCTAGATTTTGATGATTTAATAATTATTGCTACTAAAATATTAAATATAAAATATAATTATAAATATTTTAAATATATTATAATAGATGAATTTCAAGATACTTCATTAATTAGATTTAATCTTGCTAAAGTAATAATAGATAATACTGGAGCTATTTTAACTGCAGTTGGTGATGATGCTCAAAGTATATATCATTTTTCAGGATGTGATTTATTTATCTTTTTAAACCTTCATAAATATATTGATAATCTAAAACAGTTAAAACTTGTTAATACTTATCGGTTTAGTCAAGAATTAATTGATATAAGTGCTAAATTCATTAATAAAAATCCCTTTCAGCTTGATAAAAGTATGCACGGATTTACGCATATAGATAAACCTTTAGAAATTATATATTATTTAAATGCTAAGAAAAAATTTAAGAATTTACTTAATAAATTATCAGATAAAAAGATTCTTATTTTAGGAAGAAATCAAAAAGATATATATGAATATATTGATAAAGATTTTGAATATAATAATGGAATTTTAAAATATAATGATAAAGAATATAAATATCTAACTATTCACTCCGCTAAAGGGCTCGAAGAGGACTTCGTAATTCTTTTAAATGTATCAAACTCAACTTATGGCCTTCCAAATAAAATTGAAAATCATAATATTTTATCTTATGTATCTTCAAAAGAGGATGACTACCCTTTTGCCGAAGAAAGAAGAGTTTTCTTCGTAGCCATTACTAGATGCAAATTTAAAACTTATTTAATGGTACCAAAAAATAATCCTTCAATATTTATCGAAGAAATAAAAAAAGTCATTTAAAAAGAGGAATTACTCCTCTCCTAAAATGTTTAAATAAAATTTAGTAAATGTAAGTTGCATATATGGATATAACCAAATATATAAAATACCAAAAGTAAGTGTTCCAAGTATTGCCCAGCCAATAAATGAAAGTCCTAATACAAAAGCATCTAATTTATGACCTTGCATTTTTTCTCTTGAATATTTAAGTGTTTCAACAATGCCAAGTTCAGGTTTCTTAATTAAAATTATTGGTACTAAACTATAAGATAATGTAAGTATTATTCCAGGAATAATGAAACAAATATAACCAAGCATTACAATTAAACCCATTAAAATAGTTACGCCTATAATTTTGACAAAATCGTGATAGTATTTAAATAAATCTTTTGCTTCAAAATTTTCATTTTCAATTAAACTTACAAAAAATGCTGTAGTACCAATTCCAAGTGGCATCATTAAAATTCCTAATAAAGAATCTAAAAAGTCAGCATCCATTTTATTAAATAAAATACTAAGTACACATGTAGATGCTAAAGATATTCCTAAAGCAATTATAAGTATTTTCCAAATACTACCTAAATTACCTGAAAGTTTTTCCTTTGCAAAATTTTTAATCTCTACTCTATTCATCTAATCCTCCTACTAAAAATATACCATAAAGATTTAAAAAATACTATAAAATATTTTTAGAAAGTTCAATTATTTTATCAAAATCATCGTCAGTGGCAACAATATTTTTATGTAACTGCCCGCAAGTTTGACATTTATAAATTATTTTAAAAGTATCCTTAAACTTTTCAATCCCAATAGGTTTCAAAAGTCCTTTACAAGTATTTTCTCTATCACCAGGAAATATATCTACATGTTTACTATATAGGCAATATGGGCAGTGATCTCTTGCACTATACCCTAGTTTTTCTACTACTTTACCACAGTTTTCACAAATAAAATTTTCATCAATCATTGTAAATCTTTTTTTCATATCTATAGTTTATCATAAATATATTTAAGTAGGAAGTGAAATATGTTTTTTAATTTAATTAATCTTGTAAAAGGATTACTATTTTTTACAGGAAGTTATTCAAATAATGTTTTTTTAGAACCACTTACTCCTGAAGAAGAAGATAAATATGTAAAACTAATGCTCGAAGGAAATACTTCTGCTCGTAATAAACTTATAGAGCATAATTTAAGACTTGTTGCCCACATTGTAAAAAAATATACAAATAATAATAATGATATGACTGATGACTTAATATCTATTGGAACAATTGGCCTAATCAAAGGAATAGATACCTATAAAAATAATAAAAAAACTAAAATTACTACATATGCTGCAAGGTGTATACAAAATGAAATATTAATGCATTTTAGAGCAAATAAAAAAAGTAATAATGATGTTTATCTTGAGGATTCTATTGGTTATGATAAAGAAGGAAATGATGTAAATTTAATTGATGTATTAATTCAAAAAGATTTGGATTTAATTGATTATCTTACTAAAAAAGATAACATTAATGAACTTAAAAAATACTTGCAAATGCTTACACCTAGAGAAAAAGAAATTATTGTTAAAAGATATGGACTTAATAATCAAAAAGAAATGACCCAAAAAGGTATTGCAAAAGAATTGAAAATATCAAGAAGTTATGTATCAAGAATTGAAAAAAGAGCTCTTACTAAAATTTTAAAAGAATTTATTAAAAATAAGAAAACTTTGTAATTGATTTAGCACATCATTAATGATATAATTTTTATAGTAGGAGATAAGGATATGGAAACAATTTTTTATTATGTTAAAACTGGAAAAATATTAAGTAAAGATGAAGTTAGTGCTTTGATGAGTGGTTACGCTGCCCCAACAGGTACAATAGGAATTGTAAATAAAAGTCAAAGAGTTCAAATAACTGATGGTGTTATTCAAAATGTTAGTGATATAAAAGAAACATCCTCAATTATGAGTCAAGATAGTGTACTGGATGTATTTACAGAAATAGTTAATAAACATAGTCAAGATGTAAAAAAAGGTATATCTCCAAGAAGTGAGATAAGAAAAGATGAACTTGATAGAATGATACGTGAAGTAAGTGATAGAATTGAAAGGCAAAAAAATCATCAAAAAGAAAAAGAACTTGAAAAAAGACGAGAAAAGATAAAAAATATTCGCAAAAGAGAAAAAAATATAAAACGTATTGCTATTGGAACTGTAATTGCATCGATGACTACAATAAGTGCTGTTGGTGTAAAATATATTACTAACTTTCAAAAAATATCTCATGATACAAATGAAATGCTAAATTCATATCACTGCTATATAAAAAATGATATTGATGCAGGAAAGACATTGGTAGCATTAAATGATTATAATGAACTTTATGGAAAACCTAATCCAGAATATAGTGAAATAACTAATGATAGTTATAATGCGTTAAAGGATATGCTTATATCAAATGGTTATACAGATGAAGAAGCAACAATATGTATTTCCTCAATTGTTCCAACTCATACTATACCAAATATCAGTGTAACTTCAACTACTCTTTCAGATAAGTTAGGTTTTGTACTTGACTATGAAGGTTTAAATTATACAAGGTAAGGAGATAAAAATGATAGAATTAAATACAATGGAATTTGATGGTAAAACTTATTTTGAAATAGAAACAATTACTCATAATAATAACACATACATTTATTATGGTAATGAAGAAGATACTTCCCTATTTAAAATATTTAAATTAGGAAATAATGATGAACTTATAGAATTATCCTATGATGAATTAAATGATGCATTTACTATATTTAATGAAAAACATAGAAACTAAAAAAACTGCAAAAACGCAGTTTTTATTTTTTAAAAAGAATCAATATTTACTTTAACTTTAGGCATTTTATGTAAAAAAGCATACGCTTGAATAACAGTTCTAAGTGAAGTTGCTATTTTACCACCTTTACCAATAACTGATCCAAAATCATCATGATGAACAATTATTTCAATTATTGGATCTTCGCCTTCAGTTTCAAACATTTCAACTTTTACCATATCCGGATTTTTTACTATACTTTTAACTAAAAATGAAGTATATTCTTTTATATCCATAGTTAATCCTTTTTAACGCTCTTCTTCGAAGCATTTTTACTTTCAGCATATTTTTTCATAATCCCTTGATTAGATAATATACTTCTTACTGTATCTGTAGGTATAGCTCCTTTAGAAAGCCAAGATAAAGCTTTTTCTTCATCAACTGTAACTACTTCTTTTCCTTTAATTGGATTATAAGTACCTACTGTTTCAATAAATCTACCATCTCTTGGACTACGAGAGTCAGCTGCTACAATACGATAAAATGGTTTTTGTTTAGAACCCATTCTTTTTAATCTTAATTTAACTGCCATAATTTTCTCCTTTCAATTACTTTATTAATATAGCATACTTATTTTTAACTGTCAACCTTTTTTTGTTGACACTATTTAGTTAAAGAAAAGAGTATGAACTTTATTTTATTTATTCATACTCTTTTTTATTTTATCCAATTCTTCTTTGGATATTTGAACGAATTTTATTATATCTTCCTCTGGCATATTATTTTTGATTAGACTTTTAATTGTTTCATTTTTGCCGTTATTAAAGCCAATAGACTTTCCTTTGCTAAAACCAATAGATTGTCCTTTGTTAAAACCAATTTCCTCGCCTACAGTTTTAGCAAATTCTACCTTATCATAATAAAATATACTATCAATATTTTCCATCATTTTTTCCATTCTCCTTAATAACTCTTGTCCAAGTTCATTATTATTATATAAATCATAATATTTATCATTGTTATCCCGAGTAAATGCATAAAATATTTTCTTTATATCATCATCTTGTAAACTTGCAACTTCATTATATGTCATTTTATTCAGATATTCAAGATTATAATCTACGACTATAGCATCCTCATATCTTACTTTTCCACTTAAGACATCTGTAAATAAAGATACTCCCATAAATTCACCATTATTCAAAGGATTTTCATTATTTATGTTTATTTGTAAAACCTTTTTAATTTTATTATTTTCACCAGGTTTTAACTGTCTTAAAAGTAGTGCCAAAACATATGACATATTTTTTACATTTACGGCATTTGAGTATTCACTATTTCCTTCGATATTTATTAAATAATCACTAGTTTCATAAAGTAAATCAGTTTCTTTTTTCTTTAACGTTACTTTATCACTAACTAAATTATCTAAAACAGTGATATCACTATTCATAGGTAAATTTAAACTATTTAATGTTTTCATCACTACATAAAATAATAAATCATAGTTATCTATAAATAGTTTTTTAAAAGCCAAATCTCTAATAAAGCCAGATTTTGAATATAATTTGTCAAACTTTTTTATATTTAGTCCTTTCTAAACTCTGACTATTTAAATATAACAAATTATTTTATAATTTACAATATAAATTTTATATTTTATACCACCAAAAAAAGCCATTAAGGCTTACTTATTTTCTAAATAATCATCATTAAGATCATCTACATTAATATTAAGTTCATCATTATTTTCTTCATCATATACTTCTTCATATTCATCATAATCATCTTCAACTTGAATTTTTACTGTGGCATTACCTATTACCTCAATACCTAGTTCCTTTTCAATTTTTAAATTAACAAGTTCTCCGATTATTTTTACATCTGTTACTGTAGGTTGTTTTAATGCATTAACAATTATTTCACTATTACTATCAATTTTACCATTATCTTTTATAGGAACATTTATAGCATCAGTATAAGAAAACTTTCTTGTTGTAACTGCGGTTTTAGTATCATTATCATATGAATACCATACATTTACATCAAATGAACCAGATACATTAACCTTTCCTAAATTATTAACTCCCCTGAAAGAATGATTTATTACCCAGCATCCAAGTATAGTATTTGGTTTTTCATCACACTCTATGTCATAGGAACTAATTACCTTTTTCTTACATTTTCCTATTATTGCCTTAGTAACGATTTCTTTAAAGTTTGACATTATATCACCTTCCTAATGTAATGTATGCAAAAACTGCCCAAAAGTTCACAAAAAAATCACTATAATTTATAGTGACTTTTTAACGTAAAAAATCCTTTAAACCAGTATTTTTATCGTTAAATCTTAATTTCTTTCTAGCTTTAATCTCAATTTGTCTTATTCTTTCTCTTGTAATACCATATTTTTGACCAATTTCCTCGAGAGTATATTCTTTTCTATCTTCATTAAGTCCAAATCTTAACATTAATACTTCTTTTTCTCTATCAGTTAAATACTTATTCATAGCACTATTAACTATTAAAGAAAGTTCTTTATTCATAATATCTTCCTCAACAGTTGCATCTTTATCAGGTACAACTTCACTTAAAAAGCCATCTTCATTATTAATTGGTATTTCTAAAGAAGTGCATGATGCATAATTATTTTCAAAATCATATATATCATTTTTACTTATACCAAGTTCTTTACTAATTATTTCAACACTTGGCATACATTTATATTTAATATAATACTCAGTTATAAATTTATTATATATACTTTTCTTAGAGTTAATTTGATGTGGTTTACGAATTAAATCTGTATTATAATTAAAACTTTTTAAAATAAATTGTTTTATCCAATAAGTAGCATAAGTTGAAAATCTATTACCCTTAGAAATATCAAATCTATTTATTGCCTTTATTAAACCAAAATTACCCTCTTGGATAATATCATTAAATTGCATTTTACTTACGTTATTAAAATGTCTTGATATTGAATAAACTAATCTAATATTTCTCTTAAAAAAATTATTTTTAGCTATTATATATTTTTTTAACAAAGTAAGTTCATATGAAATATTATCACTTATATCAGTATTATTAAAATTAAATTCATTAAATATTTTACAAAATTCTTCATAACTAGGTTTATTTATAAGTTTTAACATTGTTTTAATATATTGTAGTTCCCCTTTTAAAATGTTATCATCACCTAATTTATATGGTAAACTTTTTATCTCTTTTAAAAGTTCTAAATTATTTTCATAATCATTAGAAAAATATATAGATTTTAATATTTTAGCAATATTAATTTTTGGATATAAATTATCATTATTTTCACATATACTTAAAGTTTTTGCTTCATTTAAAATATTTCCATAATATATTTCTTCATTTTGATTCATAATACTAGTATTATCAGTACCAAGACTATAAAACGTATGATTTATTAAATCAGTTACACCAGATTCATTTTTTAAAGAACCATCATATATATTATCAAAATATGCTGAATATTTTTTTGCAAATATAAAAAAATCATCCTCTTGTAAATCACTACTCATTTTATCAAAATAAGTATTAATAATTTCTTTTCCATATTTTTCATATAAAGCAAATAATAGTTTTTCATTAAACTCATCAAAACTATTAACTAATTTTACAAATCTTTCATAAGATATTTTTTCCATACTTACCCCCATAACGACAAATATATTAGCATACATAATAAAAAATATCAAGAAGATTTATTTTACTAAATTATCTTGATACTCATAGTTTTTTATATAATCTATTGAAAATGTACCAACAACAGTATCATTTTCATAAATAGTTCCATTACTCGAAGATAATGATGGATAAGTAAATAGATATTTATCTTTATAAAAAGAAAAAGCATTGTCTGAATATAAAAGTGGATACATAATATTTCTTTTATATACTCCATATATTAAATCATTACCTATATTTCCTATTATTTTATCTTTTTCAATAGTTATAATTCCTTTTTCTCTATTAAAAACATAATCACCATTAAATCTAATTTTAAGTTCTATTTCAAATGTCATAATTTATCAATCATTTCTTTTAAAAATAAAGAAACTATATTAGAACTCCTTTCTAAAAATTTATCATAGGTCATTACATTTTGATTATTTGGTATATCAGAAATACTTCTTATAACGATAAAAGGAACTCCCGCTAAAAAAGAAGTTTGAGCTATACTTGCGCCTTCCATATCAACACATAATGCATTAAATTTATTATGAATCTTTTCACTCATATGTTTATCTGTACAAAATATATCACCAGAGGCTATTACTCCTTCATGAATATTTACATTTTCTATTAAAATATTTTTACTAATATTAAGTAAATAATCATCACTATTTAAATAAACACCACAGTTAGGAATAAAGCCTTTTTCATGATCAAAAGCAGTTATATCAAAATCATGTTGTACAAGTTTTTCACCCACTACTATATCAAGTACTTTTAAGTTATTTGAAAGACCTCCAGCAACACCTACATTAATTATAAAATCTACATTCATATTATCAATCATAATTTGCGTGCACCTTGAGGCATTTACTTTACCTACTCCACATAATCCTAATATACAGTTTTTACTATCAATCAAAACTTCATAAAACTTTATACCAAACATTTCATATTCATTAATAACATCAGCATATTTTAAAGTTTCATTAATTTCCTCTTCCATTGCAAAAATTATTCCTATTTTCATAACACTTTTCCTTTCTAAAATATTTTATATAAAAATGTAAAGATTTTTCTTTACACTATATATTACCCCTTTTACTCCATTTTGGGTATTCATTATAAATATTTTTTAATAATATTAATACTTCATTAAGAGTTTTATAATTACAATTAAACACATCTTTACTAATTCTTTAGTTTTATGATTAGTTAAAAATTTCAAAAGTAATTCACTTGTTACTTTTACATTATTATTTCCAAGCATTTCTCCCTTTGAATATATAATATCATCAATTTAAACATTTGTCATCAAATTAAAAAACATTTCTCAAATTCTATTTTTTTTCTTGTTTGCGAAATGAGATTTTTATTTAGTAAGTCTAAATACTCTATCATAAGAATAATTTGTATCATTAATAGATTTAACATATTGCTTTAAAAAATCTATTTTATCTTGATTAGTTTTAAATATTAAATCCGCAAGTTCTAAAGCATCTTTTAAATAAAGTTCACTATAATCATAATCACTTTCTATATTATCATTTGCCTTATTTACATAATATTCCCAATCTACATTATTGTAGCCATCTTTAGCATAATTCATTAAAGATAAAAAGAAATTTAAATTATTTTGCCATATAACTTCATTTAAAGTCCCATTAGGGCATCTAAATTCTATAGTATTTCCTTCTTCTTTTTTACCGAAACTACTAACATTTGTAAAATTAAGCGATTTATATCTTTCTATTTTCTGTATATATTTATAAAACTCCAGTTCATATTTTGTATAATCGCCAGAACTTTCAAATATCTTTTCAAAAATAACTACCAAATCTCTAGCATTATATAACATGGAATCAGCATAATAATACAGTTCTTTTCTTCCAGCATTATATTCTCCATAAGAAAATCTATATATTATCTTCTCGTAAGCAAACCAAATTAAAAATAAAAGATAAACACTCCCCCAATTATTATATATTTGAGCACCAACATGAATGTGTGCTGAAGCACTTTCATCTATATAAGAATTTTTTCTTAAAAAATTGCAAACATTTTTTAACTGTTCAAAAGACTTTTCATTATTAATAAGTATTGGTGATAATACCTCAATGCCATTATCTAATGAACTATCACCACAATAACTCCAAGAAGGATATTCACTTTGTATAAAATCCTTTATTAAGCCTGTTTTTGCATGTTCTGTTTCTATCTCAAGTCCAAATGAAATATTATCATCATTTATATTTAATTTCTTTTTATAGCTTATTAAATAATCTTCGAGTAAGAAAAATAAATGTCTTAAATCTTTAGAATTAAATTTACTCAAAATATCATTTTCATTTAAATGAATAAAACTATTTAATTTATCTTTCATAATGTTCTCCAGAAAGAAGTTCATAGTTTTCTACTCTACTTTTAAATATCTTTTCTAGTTTTACATATTCTTCATAATAATTTTCCTTTAAATCAGTTAAAGTTTTTTTATATATTTTAATCTTAGACTCATTATAAGCAAATCCACATAAACAAGAAATAAATACAGCAAGTATATAACAAACGTTTCTTACTATAGTAGCATCATTACTTTCCAAAACATAATTAAATTCATTTTTATCTACATCATAAGTCATTAATTTATATTTGTGATTATCAGTAATTTCCATAGTTTTTTCTTTACCTGAGGAAACTAAAGTTCCATTCTCAAATATATCTTCATTTTCATCACTCACCGTATAAAGTGATACATCTCTTACAAAATAATCTGACTCTTTTACCCAAGTGCCATATATATAAAGCATTGGTTTAATAGATTGCTTTTCTTGATAGTATTCATAAACACTTTTAGTATTATCATCATAAGTAGTTGTTTCTTTATTTAAATATGCTTTTATATTATGTTTCATAAAAGGCACACCAATAGTTAAAAAATATAAAGAGGAAATTGTCCCTGTAAATCCCACAAAAGGAGCAATTATTTTACATATAACTTTTGCTTTTTCTTTCCTATAATAATTCTTACCTTCACTTTTCTTTAACATATCATTTAATTTATCTAAATCATTTTTCATCTGTTCTAGCATTTCTTTTTCACTATTCATATAACCCACCTGCAATAGCTATTATACTCACAAAACCATTTTATTGCAAGAAAAAATCGGCTTCACAAAAGCGAAGCACGATTTATATTACATCCCTATCCTATATGGATCTACCTTTGTTCCAGTTCCACTTACTACATATACATTAGATTTTAGATATAAGACTGGTCTAGCAGCGAACCCGTAGTACGAAGCGCTCGCAAGCACGCCACCGTCGCCATACACACTAAGAGGTCGAGAAGAAGTTGATGTCATTGTCCACTCTGAACCATTTGTAAATAAATAATTATCTT
>OIZX01000994.1_pt1 | contig 16348 bp, 17 predicted proteins | sample 1588621 | NCBI WGS metagenome assembly OIZX01 (sample SAMN03283276) | human gut metagenome | biome: human-associated habitat; material: feces | host: Homo sapiens | place: Peru | collected 2012
CCCGCGCCCGCAGACACAAAAAAGCAGACAGCACAGCGGCTGTCTGCTTTTTCAGCAGGAATTTGCCGACGAGCAGACCGAACAGGACGGCGTAGACGGCGTTGCCCAGCGAAACGCACGGCACCATCGGCAAAAACGCCGGGCCGATGCCGAGCAGATACGCGCAGAACGGCGAAATAACCGCGACCGTCACGCCGGACCAGACGCCGCCAATCAGCGCCGCGATGGCCAGCACCAGATTGACGCACGAGCCGGTCACCAGCTGGCCGAGGCTTTTGGTAACGAACTGAACGGCGAGCAGAAGCGCAAGGCAGACCGCAGTCCGCGTGATCCATGCTGTTTTTTTCATAAAAACATCTCCCAAAGCGTGTACTTTACTGCTATTATAGCAGTATCATTCGAAGAGTACGTTGCAGCTGCAACGAAAAGGAGAAAGAAAATGCTGACAGATGGAGAGAAGCGCATCCTGCTGCAGAACAGGCTTTTCGCGGAGCTTCCCGCAGAGCGGCTGGACGGGCTGCTGCAGAAGCTCGCGGCCCGCACGGCGTGTTTTGGAAAAAACAGCGTGATCTGGGGCATGGGGGCGCGGGTCGGCCGTGCGGGGATCGTGCTGTCCGGGCGCGTGGAGGCGTGGCGGTACACGCAGGATGGACAGGAAAGCCTTTCGGCGGTGCATGAGACGGGCGGGCTGTTTGGGGATGTGCTGATGTCGGCGCGGACGGTCGGCAGCCCGGTCGAGCTTCGCACGGCAGCGCCGTCCAGAATTCTGTTTTTGTCGCTGGACGCGCTGCTCCGCTGCTGCGCGGAGGATGGCGGAGCGGACTGCATAAGGCTGCTGTCGAATCTGCTGGAGGAAATTTCGGAGAAATACTGGGCGCTGCAGGGGCATATCCGGCTCCTGTCCATCCCGGACGGGCGGACACGGCTGGAGGCGTATCTGCGGCAGGAGGTCCGGAAAACGGGTGAAACCGTCTGCACCGGAATGACGCGCGAGCAGATGGCCCGATACCTTGGCATGAACCGCAGTGCGCTTTCGCGCCTGCTCGGCGCCATGCAGCGCGAGGGGCAGATTGAGCTCCGCCGGGGGAGCGTCCGGATTTTGGGCGCTGCGGCGCCGGGAGATGACACGGGCGGAAACCGGCGGGCAAAGGAGGCCGACTGAAAATATGTCGAAAAGGGCTGGGATTTGCTTGCAAATTCAGGGGGCGTACTGTACAATATAAACAGTTGAACGGCGATTTAAAGGGATAGCTTTTGACGATACTTGATAATTCGGACATACAGGGGGAAGGAAAATGTCTTTTTTTGATAATCTGGGCAGAAAAGCGTCGGAGACGACCTCCAAAGCGCTCCAGAAGGCGCAGGAGCTGTCGGAAACCATGCGGCTGAATTCTTTGATCTCGGAAGAGGAAACGGTAATAGACAACACGTATTACCAGATTGGCAAGCTGTATGTGTCGCTGCATGGCAGAGACGGCGAAGAGGCGTTTGCGGTCATGCTCGCGGCCATTTCGGAGGCGGAGCAGAAAATCAGAGCCTACCGCACGCAGCTTCAGGATGTAAAGGGCGTTCAGCGGTGCGCAAAATGCGGCGCTGAGGTCGAGCGGGGCGTGGCGTTCTGCAGCGCCTGCGGCGCACCGATGCCGGGGGCGGAGACTGTCGTGACGGAAGACAGCGTCAGATGTGAAAGCTGCGGGACCATGGTAAAACGGGGAATGCGGTTCTGCACCGCCTGCGGCAAGCCGATGGAAATGCTCGCCGCGCCGGAGGCCGCAAAGCCCGCGGAGGCCGGGGAGAACGAAGAGAAGGTCTGCCCGAACTGCGGAGCGAAGATGGAGGCCGGCAGTGCGTTCTGCGCGGAGTGCGGAACGAAGGCGGAGACGGAATAAGCAGGAATATGAAAGAGGGGCAGTGGATTGGTATGCCTTATCCACGGCCCCTTTTCGGCACAGCGGAGGAAAGAGAACATGAAGGAAAAATTCTGCGGAGAATGCGGCGCCAGATTGGACGAGGCGACAGGGCTTTGCCCGAAGTGCGATGCGGAGAAGCTGAGACGGTGGAACGAGTGGCTTGACCAGCCAAAGTGGAAGGAGCAGCCCGAAGCGCCGAAGCAGCGGGAACGTGCGCCTGCGGGCAGGCGGGAGGAGAAGAAAAAGCAGAGGGGGACGGGGAAGAAGGAACAGAAACAGCAGAAGAAAGATGAAAAAAAGAAGAAGAAAAAAGAAAAATGGGCAAAGAAGACTTCGGGGCAAAAATTCGGAAGCGTTTTTCTCAGGCTGATTTTGTGGGTCGTTCTTATAGCAATAATTGCGGGCGGCGTGTCAGGCGTATTAACTTACTATGGCCTGATAAAAGTTCCTTATGTAAATGACGTGCTTCAAAATCTTGGCATTACATCGGACGCTATGGACGCGGACGATAATCTGGCATCGCATACCGTTACGCCTCCTGATGCAGAAGAATATTTTTCAAACAACTCACAAATCGTAGCGGAAATTGCTGCCGAGGATTCTGAGAATGTGAGTACAGAGGCGGAAACCTGCACGATGCTCGAAAGTAGAAATTTTGTTGATTATTCGGTAATAACAGAATATTCGATGGATGGGAGCTACTCTGACGCGGCCAATATAAGCGGCAATTCGTCTGAAAAGCATCCGATTTATCAAACATACTATGTTACTGACAATGACGAGCTATGGACGATTTTCTTGATAAATGGGGTTGTTATGGCCAATCCGGTTTCTTACAATCTTCAATCTGAACTGGAAACACAGGTTATAATTTCAGAAAAGGATACCGTAACCAGCTATGATAGTGCAACAAATACATTCTATGAAACAATTCCAGACCAGTCAGCTTTGATTGTAATAACTGTTGAAAGAATTGATGCGGAAACTCTTGATCGCTTAACTATAGAGGAGATAGAACGCCGTGTATAGAAGAAAGCATTTGCATAAAAAAGCGTCGAATTTATTTGCAGGGTTTCTTAGCGTAATAATGATAATTTCCATGCTGCCGGTCAGAACATATGCAGCAGAAGAAACTCCAACAAGCGACCGGATTATTGTATCATTGGGGGATTCGTATTCGTCTGGAGAGGGCATCGAGCCATTCTATGGACAGAATCTGCCGATTTTTGCTAAAGTAAAAAACCTTGACTGGCTTGCACATAGATCAAAAAAGGCCTGGTCCGGTATGCTTTCTCTCCCTTCTCTTGATGGAACGATGTCTGATTACTTTGATAACTGGAACAGGCATTGGTACTTTGCTGCGGCATCGGGAGCAACGACAGAACATATAACAGCAGAACAGATGGGAGAGCAGAGTAAAAAATATTACAAAAAGAGAGCTGCTGGTTATTATGATAGTGCATATGACTTGAAAGGAGATGAATCTTTGCCGCCACAGCTCAGCGTTTTTAAAGAATTGGAACAGGAAGGGAAAAAGGCGGATTATGTAACAATTACGATTGGCGGAAACGATATGGGGTTCAAGGAAATAGTGATAGCCGCCTTTGTCAGCAGTGTCCCATTTCTTGCGCCGGCTTATTTATCGGACAAAATCAATGCTGCATGGAAAAATTTTTACAAAGAAAAAGGTATACGGGAAAATATTCGTAGTGCATACGGAAAAATACTTGATGCGGCGGGGGAGCAGGTGCAGCTTTTGGTTGTTGGATATCCTGAATTGCTGAATTCTAAGGGAAGCGGGTTCCCATTTTCGGAAAAATCTACTGAGGAGTTGAATAGAGCAGTTAAGCAGTTTAATAAGGCTTTAGAAAAGATTATATGCGACTATAAACGCGATAATATTTGGTTTGTTCCTGTGGAAACTGCATTTAGAGGACATGGGGCTTATTCGGATGATCCATATCTCAATGGTATAATTATAGGAAGTAGAGCTGAAGACATTGACGACTCTAACCCTATTAGTTCCTATTCAATGCACCCAAATGAAAAAGGCGCTTGCGCATATGCCGAATGTGTGCAAGCCAAAATTGATGAGTTAGAGGGCATTGTATCTGAATCATCCAACAGCAAATTTAATACGGATATAAAATTGTCGGTGTTTGACATCAATAACAGTTATTGCAATAGCTATATAGTGGATATAACAGGAAGCTATCGTACCGGATTGTTTGGGCTACTTAAAAAAGATTACTCAATGCATTTCGCTGTTGATTACGAAAGAGAACAATTAATTACCCTAAATGATAATGGTAATTACGTCATAACTGTTACAGATGCCGAAGATAACACAAAGTCATATTCGAAAAGCATTGAAGTATCTAAAAAAAATGTAAACAGACGAATTGCCTTTATGACTGATTTCGGTGTTTTGGCAGAAGAAACAACGCAGCAAGGATATAAAAAGTTAGATATCCCCGACGGCGCTGTTGAATTCGACGGGCATTACTACTACCTGTTTGACACAGACAGCGTTACGACGTGGAACGATGCCAAGGACTATTGTGAATCTTTGGGCGGGTATCTTGCTGCGATTACGTCGCAGGTGGAGAATGATTTCCTTTACGACTATATCTATCACCACGGATATGAAAGCGCCTATTTCGGGTTGACCGACGAGGGCTCTGAGGGGACGTGGTCGTGGTGCAACGGAGAACCGCTGTCCTATGTCCACTGGGCGAGCGGAGAGCCGAATAATGAGGGCGGCGGCGAAAGCTACGGGATGTTCTATTGGAAGTATCCCGACGCCACGTGGAACGACGGCGATTTCGGCAGCGGGACGCAGAACGGCGGAAAGGCGTTTATTTGTGAATGGGGCGAGTATACCACTGCGCAGGAGCCGGAGCGCACCACCTCCGGCGAGCGCGATATCGTTCTTGTTCTCGATGTGTCCGGCAGTATGGCGGGAAGTCCAATGGAGGAGACGAAGAAGGCGTCGGTCAAGTTTATCGATACCATTCTGGACGAGGACGCAAGCATCGGTATTGTGACGTATGATGATTCTGCGTCCATGCAGGCTGATTTCTCGGCGGATAAGGCGGCGCTGGAGGCGACCGTTTCCGGGATTTATGACGGCGGGAGCACCAACATTGAAGCGGGGCTTGCGGAGGCGGAGGCCATGCTGCGCACGAGCGGGGCAAGGAAAAAGATCATCGTCCTGATGAGCGACGGCGAGCCGAACGCGGGCAAGGAGGGCGACGAGCTGATCACCTACGCCGATTCGCTGAAGGAGAAGGGCATCATCATTTACACGCTGGGCTTCTTTGAAAGCCTCGGCGGATACAAGTCCTACGCGCAGACTCTGATGGAGGGCATCGCCAGCGACGGCTGCCACTACGAGGTCGCAAGCGCGGACGATCTGGTGTTCTTCTTTGAGGATATGGCCGACCAGATCAACGGGCAGAAGTATATTTATATCCGCATTGCCTGCCCGGTCGACGTGACGGTCGCGTATAACGGGGAGATCCTGAGCTCCGAGGAAGACCGCCTGAATGTGCGGACCGAGTTCGGCACGCTGACGTTCGAGGAGCGTGAGGACGGGAGCTCTGCCGATGCGGAGGACCGGATCAAGGTGCTCCGGCTGAAGGAAGGGGCGGAATATGACGTTCGGATCAACGGAACCGGACGCGGCCTCATGGACTACACGATCGGGTTCATGGATGAAAACGGAGAATACAGCGATTTCAGACGGTTTGAGAAGGTAAAAATCACCCGCAAAACGAAAATCGACACGGTCGCCGCCGTATCCGAGACAAGCGTATTGAACATCGACGAGGACGGCGACGGCAGATATGATTTGAAGCTGCGGGCGGAGGAAAACGGTTACGGGGAAGAGGTCGACAATTCTCTCCTGATTTATGCTGCAATCGGCGGAGGAGCGCTCCTGCTCGTGGTCGTCCTTGTGCTCGTTGTGAGAGGAAACCGTAAAAAGAGAAAAACAGAAAGGTAAAGGAGAACAGAAGGTATGGCAAGATTTTGTGGGACCTGCGGCGCTCCGCTGGAGCCTAACGCGAGAGTATGTGGTCAGTGCGGAACCCCGATTGCGAGATTTTGTAGAGCTTGCGGAGCTGAGCTGGCCAATAACGCGAGAATATGCAGCCAGTGTGGAACCCCAGTGGATCCGCTTTCCGAAATCCCCAGTGTGGGAAAGCAGAAGCGGATACAGCTGACGCTGCTGATTTGCGGCCTGATTGCGGTCGTTATTGCGGCGGTTTTGGTACTTAACGTTGTGTCTTGGCTTATAGGGCTGTAAGGACTGTATGCTCTTTGCAAGAAGAAACAAAGAGAAGAAAAAGGTAAAGGAGAACAGAAGGTATGGCAAGATTTTGTGGAACCTGCGGCGCTCCGCTGGAGCCTGACGCGAGGGTGTGCGGGCGGTGCGGCGCTCCCGTTGCGAGATTTTGCGGGAACTGCGGCGCCGAGCTGGTCAGCGGCGCAAGGGTGTGCGGACAGTGCGGGACGCCGGTGGAGACGTTTCCCAAAATCCCCGTTGTAACGCCTGCGGCAAAGCCCGCTGACCCGGCGAAGCGGAGGAAGGCAAAGAAGACGCTGGCGCTGGTCTGCATACTGGCTGCCGTCATTGCCGCGGCGATTCTCGCAATCAATATCATATCCGGCTTTATTGGCTGCAGGGGCCTTGTACGCAAGGTTATGAAGGCCTACGAGGCGTATGATATCGACACGCTGGTTTCGCTTTCCAGCGATGTGTATTACTATGGTCCCTCGGATTGGGCCGAATATTATTTTGAATACGCTGTGGGCGAGGATCTGGATGATTTCGAATCCAACGCGGGCGCAAATTACAAGCTGAGCTATGAGGTGCAGGAGATCTATACGGTTTCTGAGCGCAAAATGAGCACCCTGCTGGACGAGCTCGAAAGCTCCTTCCCGGATTATGACACCAGCGAGATTTCGAAGGTCAAGGTCGCAGAGGTGAAGGTCGCGGCGAAAAAAGGGGGATCGTCTGCGAAAAAAACGATTCAGATCACGATGACAAAGGAAAACGGAGACTGGAAGCTTCTGTATATCGAGTAAAGAGGGGAACTCCGCCTCTGATGCAGCGCTTTGCGCTGGCACGGGCCCCCGCTGCGCCGGCAGCGGGGGCCTGTGCCGGCAGAGCGGCTGTTTTTTGACAGACTGACAAAAAATCAATGCAGAAAGTCGGATTTTTGGGGCGAATCTGCCATTGACATTTGCTGGCCTGCTGGGTATAATGACCCCAGAAATCGGGAAAGGAGCCGACACGCGATGAAAAAGCTGTTTACAACCGCTATGATGATGCCCATGTGCATGCGCTGCATGTGCATGCTTTCGCGTTCTCAAAAATCGGCTCGCTTTGTTTCATAAATTTCCATATTGGCATAAAAGGCCAATTCCGGAGCTGAGAAACGACGTGAGTTTCCCGGCTCTTTTTATTTTTTAGTGACCAACCTACAAAAACACTGTGGAAGGGGATTTCCCATGATCGAGCTGAAACACCTCGGCAAAATCTATTCCTCGGCCTCCGGCAGCGTGGAAGCGCTGAAGGATGTGAACCTGACCATCGCGGACGGCGAGATCTTCGGCATCATCGGCCTGTCCGGCGCGGGCAAATCGACGCTGGTGCGCTGCATCAATCTGCTGGAGCGGCCGACCTCCGGCGAGGTCTGGGTCGACGGGCAGAACCTGACGGCGCTCAGCGAGAAGGAGCTTTTGCAGGTGCGCCGGCAGATCGGCATGATCTTCCAGAGCTTCAATCTGCTTGAGCAGCGCTCGGTCCTGCGCAACGTCTGCTTCCCGCTTGAAATTTCCGGCACGCCGAAGGCGGAGGCAAGGAAGCGCGCGGAGGAGCTTCTGAAGGTCGTGGGTCTTGCAGACAAGGCCGCAAGCTTCCCCGCGCAGCTGTCCGGCGGACAGAAGCAGCGCGTGGCCATCGCCCGTGCGCTGGCGACCAATCCCCGGTATCTGCTGTGCGACGAGGCGACCAGCGCCCTCGACCCCAACACGACGCGCTCCATTCTCGAACTGCTGCGCGAGATCAACAAGACGCTCGGCGTGACGATCATCGTCATTACGCACGAAATGAAGGTCATCGACCAGATCTGCGACCGCGTGGCCGTCATTGACAAAAGCTGCATCGCCGAAGAGGGCCGCGTGGCGGACGTTTTTACGAACCCCAGGTCCGATATCGCGCGGGAGCTTGTGCTCCCGCAGGAGCGCCCGGTACTCGATCCCACAACCGGCGGCCGGAAGCTCCGCCTGATTTTCAACGGCGAGGATACGCAGAAGCCCGTGATTTCCGAAATGATTCTGGCCTGCCGCGTGCCGGTGAACGTGCTGTTCGCCGATACGAAATCCGTTGAGGGCGCGGCCTACGGCCATATGATCCTTGAACTGCCGAACGACGAGCACGACGCGGAAAAGGTCGTCAGCTGGCTGAAAAACAGCGGGCTGACGTGGAAGGAGGAGCGGTAAATGGCTACCGAATATTTCGTAAAGCTCTGGAATAACAACATTATCCAGCTCGGCATCTGGCAGACGGTCTATATGACTGCGCTCACCACGATCTTTGCGTATCTCATCGGCCTGCCGCTCGGCGTCATTCTCTGGGCGACGGACAAGGACGGGCTGCACCCCAACAAGGGCGTCAACACCGTGCTCGGCTTCATTGTGAACTTCTTCCGCTCCATCCCGGCGGTCATCCTCATGGTCGCCATGATCCCCGCGGCAAAACTGCTGCTCGGCACCTCGACCGGCAACGGCGCGGTCATCGTCACGCTGATCATCGCCGCCGCGCCGTATGTGGCGCGTATGGTCGAGTCCTCCTTGAAGGAGGTTCCCGCGGGCGTCATTGAGGCGGCGCAGGCCATGGGCTGCACGAATCTGCAGATCATCTGGCACGTGCTGCTGCCGGAGGCGAAGCCGTCGCTCATTTCCGGCTGCGTCATTTCGACCGTCACCATTCTCAGCTACACGGCGCTGGCCGCGACGCTGGGCGGCACGGGGCTTGGTCAGATTGCCATCATCCACGGCCACCAGAGAAGCCAGAAGCTGGTCGTCTGGGTCTGCGTGCTGCTGATTGTTGTGATTGTCCAGCTCATCCAGATCATCGGCACGACCGTCGTCCGGAAGACCGACAAGCGTGCCCGCTGAAAGGAGCTTTCCATGAGACTGATTTTTGAGCGGCTGCTCCGCATCAACTGGCGATGCGGCCGAATGTGACCGAAGCCGTCCGTATGCCAGAAACAAACCGATTTTCTCAAACTTTATAAAGGAGATTTTATCATGAAAAAGGTACTTGCAATCGTTCTTTCCGCTCTGCTGCTCGTCGCCGCGCTTGCCGGCTGCGCTTCCAAGAGCGAAACTGCTTCCAACGACAACACTGCTTCCACCGATGCCGCCGCTTCCACCGACGGCAAGCTCGAAACGCTGAAGGTCGGCGCTTCCTCCACTCCGCACGCTGAGATTCTTGAGCAGGTCAAGGATACCCTGGCTGCCGAGGGCTATGACCTCCAGATTGTGATCTACGACGACTATGTGCTGCCGAACCAGTCTCTGGCTGACGGCTCTCTGGACGCGAACTACTTCCAGCACACCCCGTATCTGAACAGCTTCAACGCCTCCAACGGTACGGACCTCGTCTCTGCCGCCAAGATTCACTATGAGCCGTTCGGCCTGTATGGCAATGGCATTGCCTCTGTTGCGGACATCGCCGCTGACGCGACCATCCTGATTCCCGCTGACGACTCCAACGAGACGCGCGCGCTGCTCCTGCTGGCGCAGGAGGGCCTCATTGAGCTGCCTGCCGATGCTTCCGCCGAAAAGGGCGTGACCACGCTGGACATCGTCGACGCGAAGGGCCATGACGTGCAGCCGCTGCAGGCCGATACCGTCCCCGCGCAGCTGGCGAACTCCAACCCCGGCACGGTCGCCGTTATCAACGGCAACTATGCGCTGCAGGCAGGGCTCCATGCCTCTGATGCGCTTGCCATCGAAGATGCTTCCGGCGACGCGGCCCAGACCTACGCCAACATCATTGCCTGCCGCGCAGGCGAAGAGAGCAGCGCCAAGATTCAGGCGCTTGTCAAGGCGCTCCAGTCCGACGCTGTGAAGGAATACATCGAAAAGACCTACAACGGCGCTGTTGTTGCGATCTTCTGATTCGTGATATCGCATTGCCGCCCGGCTCCGAAATCGGAGCCGGGCGGTTTTGGCTGGAGCGGCGAAGCAGTTGTTCCCTAAAAATTACAAATCGTTTCCGCAAGTTCACATAATCACCAAAAGAGCGCATTTTGATGGAGGAAACGGGCAAAACATATTCAAAATAAGCAAAACTGTCCATTGACGAATGCAGCAGAATCCGCTATTATGGTGATGCTGGGATACAATACGCTGCAGCCCAGAAGGAGGAACTATGAAAAAGCTGATTCTCGTGCTGGCCGCGGCGCTGGCGCTTACGCTGCTGTGCAGCTGCGCAAAGCCGCTCCCGGAGGAGCCTGTACAGGCAGATTCGGAGCCGGAAGCGCCTGCCGAGGTACACGTCACGACGTTTACTGCCGATATTCTTTCATCCGGCGCCGATACGCTGACAGTCCGCCCTGCGGACGAGGATTCGGCGTTCGGCTCTGCGGATGCGGTCACGGTCACGCTGGCCGACGGGCTTGTCCCCACCGGTGCGGACGGCTGGCCCATCTCTGTGTCTGAGCTGACACAGGCGCTTCAGGTAGATATCACATATCTCGGCGGCGTCGCCGAGACGGACCCGCCGCAGGTACTGGCCGTCGCCATCCGCGTCGTCCAGACGGAGGAGCCGGTCAAGGACGCGGAGACGGTCACGGAACCGCAGCCGGTCGAGCCTGCTCCGGTTGAGCCGGAGGTGCAGCCGTTTGCCCCGGCCGAGCTTCCCGCGCAGGATCCGGTCCCGGCTGAGATCCCCTATGACGGCATCACGCTCTACGGCTTCCAGAGCATCCGCACCGAGATCGTCCGCAGCGGCGAGGCGGATCTGGACGGCTGCGGCACGGCGGAGACGGTGCAGCTGCTGCGTATCTGGGACCAGTATGATCAGCAGTCGTTCGTGCTGCGTATCCAGAAGGGCACGGATGTGTTCGACACCGGCTTTGTAGAGCCGGACGTTTCCTATCCTGCCAGCTTCAACGCACATATCTGGCTGGCCGATCTGGACGCGGACGGCTATCCGGAGGTCTATTTCAACGGCAATATGAATGGGGATCAGTATGTGCTGAACGTGTGGTCGCTGAAGACCGGGACGCCGGAGCTGGTTCCGTTTGAGGAGCAGATTTTTTTGGAGGCCGCGGTTATCGGCGTCTCTGATAACAGTCTCCAGCTTGAGAGCACGCAGAATGTGCTCGGCTCCTACAGCGCTATCCGCGCCTACGCCCTGCACGACGGTGTGCTGACGCCGCTGGGCGACGCGTGGCAGATCGTCCCGGCAAACACGAGCTATTCCCGTCTGTCCGTTGTGCGAGATATCCCCGTTACGCTGGACGACGGCACGGAGTCCGTCTTTGAACCCGGCACGGTCCTGCAGGTCACGGGAACGGACGGCAAGAGCTTCGTCGATGTAATCACGAGCGACGGCGTGACCGGCCGCATTGCGGTCGAGCAGCCCGCCGGGGACTGGCAGTGGTATATTGACGGCAAGTCGGAGCTGGAATATTTCGAGCTGGTTCCCTACGCCGGATAAATCTGTGTGTCTGAACGCTTGCGGTTTTCGGAGGATTCCTGTATAATCAAAAAGGGCGCTGCGGGTTCCCGCGGCGCCCTTTTGAATGTGGTTGTTTGTGTAAAAACGGTCGGTTATGCGGTCATGGCATCCGCTCCTTCCGGTGTGGGATGTTGATTAAATATCAATCTGTAATTTATTATACACTAAATTGTAACTATTTCAAGGCTTCAAATCTGAAGAATCTGTGAAGAATGGAGAATGCGCCCTATGGGAGAGGAAAATAAGAACTGGTTTGCCCGTCACCGCACAGCGGTGTTTGGCATTGCGGTCGTGGTGCTGATTTTGAATCTTGTGGTGCTGGTCGTGGTGCCGACGCAGACGGTGGTCGAGCTTTCTCAGACCGTCACGGAATACGCGCTGGACGACGAGGCGTTTGCGCAGACGCATACGCTCACGCTCACCGGCACGCTGACAGAAAGTATGCTGCACAGCAACCTGTTCCACGGGACGCTGACGATCTCCGGTCTTGACGGCATGGAGGAGCCGTATACGCTGACGCTCACGCGCGAGGACGGCGTATGGCACGGCCTGCCTGATGATGCGCCCATCGGCTTTTCTGCCGGAAAGGATATGGACGCGCTTCTGCTCGTGCTGCAGGGCAGTCAGGACGCGGAAGCCGGCGTGCGCTTCCTTGCGCCCGGCGCTGGCAGCCGCAGCGCTGCGCTGACGCGGCTGTATACCTATTATCCGGCGTATCGCACAAAATAAAGCATATTATTTTGTGCGTTTTGTTCAAACCACCCCTTGAATTTTCCTTCCCCAGCGCGTATACTGCAGCTGTAATCGAAAGTCAAAGAAAAAATTGCATGGGAGGCAATGAACATGAAACTCAAGAACATCAAAGAAGTTGAAGAATTCCGCAAGGTCATCCACACCTGCACCGGCGACGTGTACCTCAAGAGCCAGGACGGCGACGTGTTCAATCTCAAGAGCGCGTTGAGCGAGTACATTGCGCTCGGCCAGCTTCTGAGCGAACAGGGCGACAACCTCGAACTGTTTGCCGACCGCCGCGAGGACGAGGCCCGGCTGATCAGCTTCCTCGCCGAGCTGGATAAGGAAAATGCAAACGCGTGACCGCAGCTTTCAGACATAGCGCCGCCGCTGCTCCATTTGGAGCAGCGGCGGTTCCTTTTTCTGCGGCGGCACCGTGCTTCAGATTCTTGCCGCACCGGTTCGTCTTGCAGCTTCGGCAACGGCCTTGGCAACAGCCGGGCCGACGCGGCGGTCGAAGGCTTTGGGGATGATAGAATCCTCCGAGAGCTCGTCGTCAGGAATGAGCGCTGCGAGTGCGTGCGCGGCGGCGAGCTTCATTTCCTCGTTGATCTCCCGCGCACGCACGTCAAATGCGCCGCGGAAGATGCCGGGGAAGGCGAGAACGTTGTTGATCTGGTTCGGATAGTCGCTCCGGCCCGTCGAGACGATCCTCGCGCCGCCCGCCTTCGCGTCCTCCGGGAAGATCTCCGGCGTCGGGTTCGCGCAGGCGAAGACGATGGCGTCCTTGTTCATGGTCCTGACCATCTCGGTGGTAACGGTTCCGGGCGCGGAGACGCCGATGAACACGTCCGCGCCGACGAGCATGTCGGCAAGGCTTCCGGCCTTATGCTCCAGATTCGTGACCTCCGCCATCTCTTCCTTGAGCCAGTTGAGGCCGTCCCGGCCCTTGTAAATTGCGCCCTTGCGGTCGCACATGGTCACATTTTTGAAGCCTGCGGACAGGAGCAGCTTCACGATCGCAATCGCTGCCGCGCCTGCGCCGGAGGTGACGATTTTCACGTCCTCCTTCTTCTTGCCGACGACCTTCAGCGCGTTGGTCAGGCCCGCGAGGGTGATGACAGCAGTGCCGTGCTGGTCGTCGTGGAAGATGGGGATATTGCATTTTTCTTTCAGTTTGCGCTCAATCTCAAAGCAGCGCGGGGCGGAGATGTCTTCGAGATTGATGCCGCCGAACGAGCCGGAGATCAGTGCGATGGTATTGACGAATTCGTCTACGTCGTGCGTCTTCACGCACAGCGGGAACGCGTCGACGTCACCGAACGCCTTGAAGAGCACGCATTTGCCCTCCATGACCGGCATACCGGCCTCCGGGCCGATATCGCCGAGGCCGAGAACGGCGGAGCCGTCGGTAATGACGGCGCATAAATTCCAGCGGCGGGTCAGCTCGTAGCTTTTGTTGGGCTCCTTCTGAATTTCGAGGCACGGCTGGGCAACGCCCGGCGTGTAGGCGAGCGACAGATCATCCTTCGTCGCGACCGGAACTCTGGTGCTGATCTCGATTTTTCCCTTCCATTCGCTGTGCAGGCGAAGGGATTCCTTTGCGTAGTCCATAGTGTGTCCTTTCAAGTAACCGCTGATTGAATCGGCAAGAGTTGTCGGCGAGAGATTTTGTTCCAAATGAAAGTTTGAAAAACGCAGGAATACTGTATGTATTTCAAGTTTTTCAAACTGCACAGTTGGGGCAAAAGGTCCGCTGACAACCGCAGACGATTGAATCAGCGGTTACTCAAGAAGAAGAGCGCTGCCGCGCAGACCCGGCTTTACTATTATGCTGCCACCCTGCATGAAAAATATTCTTCAAACGAGCTCTCCGAATTGCAAACCAACGGAGTGTTTGCAATTCGGAAACGAAGAAAGCCCCCGTCTGGCATCGATCCTCGCCGTAAGGCGGGGGATGCGCGCCGCAGAAAGACAAAAACGCAATCCAGCGAAAGCGATTGCGTTTTGCGAGGAGGAGCGACGGAGCGGGTGAGAGATGACTTTTCATGCGAAGCATAAAAAGTCGTCGTGAATCAAACTGTCAAGTTTAGGGCACAACCCCGTGACCCAGCGAAGCGGTCACGGGGTTGAACGAAGAAAGACCTTTGCTGTCGAGATGGGTGCGCTTGCGCGGCCATCTGACATACAAAGGTCATTTCTGAGTGGTGCCGGTGGCGGGGCTCGAACCCGCACGGTTGTTACGCCGAGGGATTTTAAGTCCCTTGTGTCTGCCATTCCACCACACCGGCAGATGGGAATATTTTAGCACTGAATGGCGGGCGCGTCAAGGTTGGAAATCGGGGCTGGGGCGGAGCAAGGGGTGAAAGTCCGGTTTTTGGGACAGGATGGCGCTCGGACGGATAGAAAATTTCACCGATTCTTTGTATGTTCTGCCATATTGCAAAAATGGAACAAATGTTTTAATATACAAACACTGCCTCATACATCAGCTGCCGGAAGAACGGAACGGAATTTTAGGAGTGGATGCAGAATGACGAAACACCGAGCAGATAGACCAGACGCATGGGAAACGGCGGACGAGCGGATTGTCCGACTGTTTGCAGCGCTGAGCCGGGAGGAAAAGCAGCAGTTTCTTACTTTTTTTGAAAACGCTCTAAAAACGCGATCATGGCCTGCTTCAGATCATCGTCAGCATGGGAAAGAAGCTCCCTGAGCTGTGCGTCGAGCGGGTCCTCCTCACCGGACGGTGCGCCGGTGGGGAGCGTTTTTTTATCCGTCGCGCCGGTGAGGTAGGCGGGCGTCGTGCCGAGGGCGGCGGCGACGATTTGAAGCTGTTCAGCGCTGGGCTCGGATTTGCCGGCCTTCCAGTCCTGGCAGACGGTCGGCGTGCGGCCGATGCGGCGGGCAATGGACGCCTTGGTCACGCCCGTCTCGCGGATGAGCGCTTCGAATCTGCTATAAATAAACAAAACAGACACCTCGCATTTGTGTAAAATAGAGAATCATATAAAAATGCGACGTACTCCCCTTTACAATCGCATATAAGTGCGATATACTCAGGGGGCAGATGCGGAGAGCGCTGCGGGCCGGAACGATGCTGACCCGTGCGCCGGGGAACTGCCAGGTCAATCGCGTGCGATTGACGGTGGTCACGAAGAGGAAGCGGCGCCGCAGCCGGAGATTCATGCAGATTTATTGTATCCGGCGCGGCGCGTTTTGTCAACTGCGTATCGCATAAAAGTATGATTAAGTAACCGATGATTCAATCGACAAAATCTCTCGCTGATAACCGCAGGCGATTGATTCAGCGGTTACCAAGGGGGAGGTGCGGGAGGATGATGCGCGGCTGTGTCTGCCGGTGGTGCGGCGAGGCCGTCACGGAGGCGGACGAGCGGTATGAGGCGATGGACGGCACGGCGGTACACGCGGAGTGCATGGAGGCGTTTCTGATGGAGACGGCGGGGGTGGAGGCGCTGGCGGAGCGCATGGGATATGAACACAGACGGGAGGTGGAGATGGATGCAGAACGGAGAGAAGGGCTTTGAGCCGGTATGGTGCCCGTTTTACCGGGAGGACAGCGGCAGGAGCATTTACTGCGAGGGAATTACGGACGAGAGCTTTCTGCGGCTGACGTTCGGTTCGGGCCGTGCGAAGCGGCAGCAGATGGAGATCTTCTGCCGGACGAAAAACTGCGAAAAATGCGAGCTCTACGCGGCCATCAACGCGAGGTATGCGGATGACTGAGGAAAAGACCGCGAAAAAGCGGAAGGACCCCATCGGCAGAGCGTCCGGAAATCTGGAAAAGGCGCTGGAGACGATTTCGAAGCGGCTGCTGGAGCAGATCAGGGACGGTGAGACGCCGAGCAGGGAGCTGGGAGAGCTGGCGAAGGTGATGAAGCAGGCGGTTGAGATCCGGCAGGAGCTGCAGCAGGGCGGCTAT
>OIZX01000996.1_pt1 | contig 16340 bp, 18 predicted proteins | sample 1588621 | NCBI WGS metagenome assembly OIZX01 (sample SAMN03283276) | human gut metagenome | biome: human-associated habitat; material: feces | host: Homo sapiens | place: Peru | collected 2012
CCCCTGATGCAGCGGCGATAGATGGGAGGTGAGCAACCGTGCAGGAAGAAGTCAACGAGAAAACCATCTCACTGTGCATCAAAGGAGGAAAAATCACTGCACAGATTTTGAAAGCGGCCCTGATAAAGCTGCTGGCAGAGATGGACAAGAAAAAGCAGCAGAAAAAAGGAGATTGCTTATGAAAACCATTACCAAGACCCTTGACGCGGAAGTTGTCGCCAATGTGGAGCGCTATTCCTATGAGCTGGAAGCGCGCAAGACCGTCATCGCCGAAATGCTGTCCATGAACATGGACATCAGCACGGATGCCTTCGCCAAGTACCAGGCGGAGCTTGTGCGCTATAATGCCATGTTTGAGACGGCGAAGAAGGAGATCGAAAAGCAGTACGTCGCGGATGTCCCCGGCAGTGTGAAGTGGTCGCTGGACTACGCCACCCGCGAGCTGACGATCACCGTGGACGAAGCGGCGGGTGCGGCCCGTGGCTAAGCGCACGGAACAGTTTCAGGACTATCTCGCCCGTCTCTTTCCGGAGGCGGGCGGGAAAGCCCGGACGCGCGTCGTGACCTTTCAGGTGACGGACGCCTGCAATCTCCGCTGCACCTACTGCTATCAGATCAACAAGGCCGCACACCGCATGAGCTTTGACGTCGCCAGGCGCTTTGTCGATATGCTGCTGGATGCGGACGAAGAATCCAACCTGTACCTCAATCCCGAAAACACATCGGGGGTGGTCATCGAATTCATCGGCGGGGAACCTCTGTTGGAAATTGATTTGGTCAATCAGATCACGGACTATTTCCTGTCCGAAATGTTCCGGCGGAATCACCCGTGGGCGACGCGCTACCGGTTGTCTATCTGCTCCAACGGCGTGCTGTACTTCGACCCGCGCTGGCAGGACTATATGCGCCGGCACTGGCGCAATCTTTCGTTCAGCATTTCCGTGGACGGCTGCAAGGAACTGCACGACAGTTGCCGCGTATTCCCTGACGGCAGCGGCAGCTATGACCTTGCCATCAAGGGCGTGCGGCATTTCGTGGATGTGCTGGGCGGCGCGATGGGCAGCAAGATGACCCTTGCCCCCGGCAACATCCGGTACACCTGCAAAGCCATCCGCGGGCTGATCGAGAGCGGGTATCGGGAAATCTTCCTGAACTGTGTCTACGAGGAAGGATGGACGGTCGAACATGCGAAAATCCTGTATGCGGAGCTGAAAAAGGCAGCGGATTATATCATCGACAACGGCTTGTTCGAGGATGTGTATTTGAGCATCTTCGAGCAGGCTTTTTTCCGCCCCAAGGATGCAAACGACGTGCAGAACTGGTGCGGCGGCAACGGCGAAATGATCGCCTGCGACTGGAAGGGCGACATCTACCCCTGCATCCGCTACATGGAATCGTCCCTCGGCGACGACCAGCCGCCGGTGAAGATCGGCAACGTGTACGACGGCGTGATGGTCACGGAGCAGCAGTGCGATTGCGTGAATTGTCTGCGCTCCATCACGCGCCGCAGTCAGTCCACGGACGAATGTTTCAACTGCCCCATCGCCGAAGGATGCTCGTGGTGTACGGCGCTGAACTATCAGCTGTTCGGCACACCGGACAAGCGGGCGACCTATATCTGCGTCATGCACAAGGCCCGCGCCCTGGCAAATGCCTACTACTGGAACAAGGGCTTCCGCGCGACCGGCCAGCCGAAGCGTCAGAAGATCTATGTGCCGGAGGAATGGGCGCTGGAGATCATCACCCCGGAAGAATGGGCTTACCTGCGCAAACTGGAAGGCCCAGAGGAGGTTTAGCGTATGGCTACCAAAATCACAACCAAGAAAATTTCCGAGATCGCCGCGGACGACCTCCACGTGCTGATCACGCAGACGGAGGACGACCTCGTTTCTCTGCGGCGTATGCCGGCGCACGTGCTGTTCGATAAGTTCGGCGTGAACGGCCTGAGCTATACCGACAGCAAGCTCCAGCTCATGTGCGGCAGCGTCCCCGTTGGCGCGCCGGTCACGATTCAGGGCGGCAGCGGCAGCGGCGACTTCGGCAGCACCATGCGCCTGAGCAATAAGATGGAATCGCGCACGTTCACGGTCATGGACACCGCGCCCACCGTGGAGATCGCCTACAACGTGACCAGCGTGGACACGGAGACGGAGGAAGCCACCGGCAATATCTCCGTGGAATGGTACGTCGGCAGCAGTCGCGTATACGCCGGTACGGTGGCGCAGGGCGACAATACCTATGACGTGAAGAAACACCTCGTCAGCGGTGCATACAACACCGTGCGGCTTGTTGCAACGGACACCTACGGCAATTCCAAGTCGATGACATGGACGATCACGGTCGCGGCCTACGGGCTGACGTGGAACCTCTCTGACTTCGGCATCTACAACGGCGAATCCCTGACGCTGCGCCTTGTGCCGACCGGCACGGGCGAAAAGGTCGTAAAGGTCAAGCTGGATGATACCGTCATCAGCACGCAGACCGTATCGACCACCGGCCGCGCCGTAGCCGTTACCGTGGCCGCGCAGACGCACGGCGCACACCGCCTGACCGCGTGGATGGAGGTTGACCTTGACGGCCAGACCGTCACCACGGAAACGCTGACCCACGTCGGCGTGTGGGTCGATTCCGAAAGCGAGACGCCTATCGTGGCGTTCCTGCAAACGTCGGTGTCGGTGCCGGTGTACGGCACGGCGGAGGTTAAGTGGATCGCCTATGACCCCGCCAGCGAATCCGCGACCGTCGTGCGCTCCGTCGTCGGGACGGACATTTCCGCATCCCTGACGGTGGATCGCACACCCCAGACGTGGGGCTACCGCCCGACCTCGACCGGCACGCAGACGCTCCGCGTGGTCTGCGGCACGGCCTACGCCACCTGCACCTGCACGGCCACGGCGCTGGACTATGACATTTCGCCGGTCACGCGCTCGCTCTCTATGAGCGTTGACCCCAGCGGCCACACCAACGCCGAGGCAAACCGCACGAGCTTTGGCTACTCGGACGGCAGCGGCACGAATCACCCCTTCACCTTCAGCAGCAACTTTGACTGGGTGAACGGCGGCTTCAAGGTCGATGATGAGGGCGTCACCGCGTTCGTCATCAAGCGCGGCACGTCGATTACCTGCGACCGCTCGCTGTTTGCAGACGACGCCAAAACGAACGGCAAGGAGATCAAGATGATCTTCGCCGTCAAGGAGTGCCGCAGCGGCACCGCCGAGATTGCCAGCTGCAAATCCGGCAGCATCGGCCTTTCCATGCAGGCCCATCAGGTCACACTTTCCTCGGAAGCGCAGTCGATCACGGCGCTGTACTGCGAGGACAAGAAGATTGAGATGGACGTCAACATCGAATCGTCCAACGAAAACCGCTTCGCTATGATCTGGCTGGAGGGCATCCCGTCCCGCGTGACCGCATACGGCAGCACCGACAACTGGACACAGGCGACGCCCGCGATGCTGACCATCGGCTCGGCGGACTGCGATGTGTGGCTCTACCGCTTCAAGCTCTATGACAGCTCCCTGACGCGCTATGAGATCCTGGACAACTTCATCGCGGACTGCGCCAATCCCACGGAAATGGTAGACCGCTATGAGCGCAATAACATCTACAACACGGACGGTACCATCAACCGGCAGAAGCTCTCCGCCGTGTCGCCGGAGCTGCGCGTGATCCACATCGTCGCCGACCGCATGACGACCTCCAAATCGGACAACGTGAGCTGCTCTGTAGAGCTGCTCTACGGCAACGGCGGCGCAGCGCGGCAGTTCACCGGTTTGGGCGTGACGATGAAGGCACAGGGTACGTCCTCGCTGGAATACCTGCTGGCCGCGCTCAACCTCGACCTCGACTTTTCCAAGGCGACGTGGACAAACGGCAACGGCGAGTTCATTTCCGGCTATGCCATGACGGAGAACAGCATCCCCGTGGACTATCTCAACGTCAAGCTGAACGTGGCATCGAGCGAGAACGCGAACAATGTCTGTGCGGTGGATGAGTACAACACCTTCCAGCCGAATCCCTGTGCCGCCCGCGAAGCAAACCCCAAGGTGCGCGACACGGTGGAGGGGCATCCCTGTGCAGTGTTCTTCACGAACAATGCCACGGCCGCAATCTCTGTCGGCGCGCGCACGGTGCAGCCCGGCGAGACGATCATGTACGGCGTGGGCGACCTGAACAACAGCAAGAAAAACCTTGCCGTGTTCGGGCAGGACAACAGCGTTTATTCCGAGCAGTGTTGCATCGAGATCATGAACAACAACAATCCGCAGTGTCTGTTCAAATCCGACGACCTGACCGGCGAGACGTGGGACGGCGGCAACTTCGAGTTCCGTTTCCCCAAGAATCCCACCGATGCCATGAAGTCCCGCTGGCAGCAGCTGCTTTCGTGGGTCGTGTCCACCGACCGCACGGCCGCGACCGGTACGACGCTGGAGCAGCCTGTGACCTATGACGGCGTGGCGTATGCCGCCGACACGGTGGCCTACCGCGCGGCCAAGTTCAAGGCCGAGGTCTACAACTACTTCCACGAGGGCGACCTCGAATATCACTACCTGTTCACCGAGCGGCATCTGCTGGTGGATAACCGCGCGAAAAACTGCTTCGTCAGCTATGAGTATTTCAACGACGTGGAGGGGTACCGCTGGACATTCCGCTGCGACTACGACAACGATACGTTCAGCGGCAACGACAACTCCGGCGGCATGACCTTCACCTATGGTCTTGAGGACGTGGATTCTATCGGCGCGGCCAAGGTGTTTAACGCTTCGGATTCTGTACTGTGGTGCAACGTCCGCGACCTGCTGTCCCCGCAGCTGGTGGCGATGTATAAGGACCGCGAATCCGCCGGTGCATGGAGCGCCGACCGCATCTGCGCGAAGTGGAAAGCGCATCAGAGCGCGCGCCCCGAAGCGCTGATGGCTGAGGACACATGGGGCAAATATCTTTCCCCGTACATCAACAAGGGCGAGACGCGCTTCCTGAGCATCGCCTACGGCACGAAGGAAGATCAGCTCCGCCAGTTCGAGGCTGACCAGGAGGCGTATATCGCATCCAAGTACGGCGGCAGCGTATCCACCGCCGACCGTATCTCTCTGCGTACCAACGCGCCGGACGAGTGGGCGGGCGTGGAGCCGAGCGGCGATATTTCCGATATTGTCCCGTTCTCCGACGTCTACATCACGGTCAAGTACGGCAATGCCGGCACGCAGCGGATTCGCGCAAAGGCCGGGCAGTCCTACGACGTGACGCTGCCGGAGGGCGCATCGCTCAACGACCTTGAAACCTACATCTATTCCGCGTCCCGCCTGTCCTCTATCGGCTCACTGGCCGCGCTGTATTCCAAGCTCGCAGAGCTGGCGTCGGCCACGCGGCTGAAACAGTTCATCGGGGGCAGCGGCGAGGTCGGCTATGCCAACGGCTCCATGACCTCTATCTCGTTCGGCCAGAACCTGATGATGGAGAAGATCGACCTGCGCGGCACGCCGCAGCTCACACAGGCGCTTGACCTGTCTGCGCTGACCGCGCTCAAGGAGCTGTATACGGAAGGTTCTGGCGTGACCGGCGTGACCTTTGCCCGCAATTCGCCGGTGAAGATTGCCAAGCTCGGCAGCATCCGCACTCTGGTTGCCCGCGACCTTGCCAACGTGGAAACCTTCTCCGTCGGCAATGCACTCCAGTCCGTGTGGATTGAGGGCTGCTCCGCCGCGGTCGATACGCAATCCATGCTGATGGCCGCGACCGGCCTCACCCGCGGCCGTGTGCTGGGCGTCAACTGGTCCCTCAACAACGCCGATCTGCTGCTCCGGCTGGCATCGCTCGCAGGTCTTGACGCCAACGGCGACAATATCACGCAGTTTGTGCTGACTGGCGCGTGCTATGTCTATATGCTCTCGCAGGACGAGCTGGACACGATCAATGCGGCGTTCCCTGAGCTGACCGTCACCTATAACACGCTGCTGAGCACCTTCACCGTCACGTTCAAGAACTACGACGGCACGGTGCTGAACACCCAGCGCGTCCGCCAGTACGGCGACGCGAAGAATCCTGTGACCGAGGGGCTTATTACCACGCCCACCAAGCCGCCCACCGTGGACAAGGTGTTCACCTTTGCGGCGTGGGACAAAGCGATCACCTATATCACGCAGGATTTGGAGGTAACGGCGACCTATTCCGAAGCCGCGAGAATGTATACGGTCAAGTGGTGGAATGGCCTGACGCTGCTCCAGACCTCGACCGTGGAGGTCTACGACAACGGCGAGTACACCGGCGACATCCCCTACATCTCCGACAACGACATCTTCACCGGATGGAGCGTTGCAACCACGAATGTGCAGGCGGATATCAACACCTACGCGCAGTTTGAATCGGCCAGCATTCCGGCAGCCAAGGCTACGGATTACGACTACCTGTATTCCGATGACCCCAACGACGACAGCGCCTACACGCTGGGCGAGCTTGTGGGCATCATCAACTCCGGACAGGCAAGCTCGTGGTTCGAGATTGGCGACAAGATCAAGATGGTCACGCCGACTAAGGCGTTTGCCGATACGTCTATCATCCTCGGCTTCACGGCCGTCAACCATTTCAAGCTGGCGGACGGCAGCGGCATGGCAAAGGCGTTCTTCCTGATGATCGGCGCGATGACCGCTCCCTATAAGCACCACACCACCAACATCAACACCGGCGGCTATCCGCAATCCGACATCAACACCTATCTGGAGACGGTCGTATTCCCGAATCTGCCGCTGCACTGGCAGTCCCTCGCAAAGCTCGTACAGCGCAGGTCGTCCGTGGGCGATATGTCGCCGGAGATCGTGACGACGAATTGTCACCTGACGATTCCCGTGTATGCGGAAGTTCAGGCGGACGGCGCTACGGCCGTTCCGTACAAGAACGAGGTCGATCCGGATGCGGACAACATCACTTTCTCCTGCTTCACCGACAACAACAGCCGTATCCGCAAGACCTTCAACGGCGATGGTTCTGCTGTGTACTGGTGGCTGGGTTCTCCTGATCCCACCTCCGTTACGGTCTGGCGCTATGTGAGCAGCATCGGCAGCGTGTACAGCAGCAGCGCGAGCGGCAGCAATTCCCTCGTGTGGGGCTTAAATTTTTAATCCATGCTCTCACTATCTGCGCCCCCTTCGTGGGGCGCAGATGGAGCACCCCGCGCTGTGCGCGGGTAAACACTATGCCGCGTAAGCGGCCGCGCGATTTTTATTTTTCAAAAATAACGTATTCCGTTATAATCTCCCCTTTTTCCTTTCGGCAGGTCCGGCGGTGCTACAATAGCACGGCCTGAAAGGGGTGGGGTATATGTCTGTTATCCGCAGCGCTCGTTCGGTGTCGGAGGTGCAATTTCTGCACACGGCGCGCGAGCTGCAAATCTACACGGTCCAGAAGTGTGTCGGCTTCCCCAAGCGGTACACCTTCTATGTCAGCCAGCCGCTTGCGGCGGTTGCCACACGGATCTATGAGGATGTGAAGCGCGGCAACAGCATTTATCCCGCCAATCAGCATGAAGTGCAGCTCCGAAGGGACTATTTCCTGCAAGCGCTGGCTGAACTTCAGAATCTGATCTCTCAGGTGGAAGTCGCCTACGAGCTGTTCCGGTTTGACGCCAACATCATGGAGCACTGGATGGAGCTGGTCGATACCGAAATGAAGCTCGTCAAGGCACTGCTGAAAAGCGACAAATCCCGCTATAAGGATTTGCCATAGGTCACGCGCTGAATGAGATCGTTGGGGTTCTGCTGTGAACTGGTGGCTGGGTTCTCCTGATCCCACCTCCGTTACGAACTGGCGCAATGTGAACAGCAACGGCAACGTGAACAGCAACAACGCGAGCAACAGCAATTCCCTCGTGTGGGGCTCCTCTCCGTGCAGACCGAGTAACCTTCTAGGCGAAAGCAGACATCGAAGGAGATAAGGAGCGCATGACCGTCCGAAAGGTAAATATACGCCCTGATGCGTCCGGGCGGACGCTTCTTGCATGGCGCGGATTGCAGGTCATTCCGCGTTTCATGCCCGGTGACGCTACGCCGCTACTGCAACCTGCCGACAGCGGTACGGGGTGGAGGAGAGATTTTTATGACCAGTGCAGAACGGAGGGAGGGCCGCTACCAACGCCGGGTGGCCCTCCGTGCAGAAAAGAAAGCGCGAAACTGCGCGCAGTACGATGACTACGACGCGGTATTTTCTTTCGCGCATCTTTATCAGGCGTACCGAAAGTGCAGGCAGAATGTGGCGTGGAAAGCCAGCGTGCAAAAGTACATTGCCACGGCTCCGCTGAATGTCTATCAGACATACAGGCGACTGATGGCGGGAACGTACAAAAGCCCCGGCTTTTTCGAGTTCGACTTGGTCGAGCGCGGGAAAAAGCGCCACATCCGCAGCACCATCATCGGCGAGCGCGTCGTGCAGCGCTGCCTATGCGACAACGCGCTCGTGCCGATGCTTCACCGCACCTTCATCCACGACAACGGAGCCAGCATGACGGACAAGGGCTATTCCTTCGCCGTCCGGCGCCTGGGGCAGCATCTCCATGAGCATTACCGCAAGCATGGGCAGGAGGGGTATATCCTCCTGTTCGACTTCTCCAAGTTCTTTGACCGCGTTTCCCACGCGGTCATTGAGCGCATCATCCGGAAGAACTTCACCGACCGGCGGCTAATCCGCATCATCGGTCACTTCGTCCGGATGTTTGGCCCGATCGGCCTCGGCCTCGGCAGCCAGATCAGTCAGGTGCTCGCGCTGGCGAGCGCCAACGAGCTGGACCATGCCATCAAGGAGCTGCTGCGCATCCACGCCAGCGCGCGTTATATGGACGACGGATATCTGATCCATGAATCCAAGGCGTATTTACAGCGGTGCCTTTCGCTGGTTCAGGAGGTCTGCGACAAACTGGAAATCACCCTGAATCCGAAAAAGACGCAGATCGTGAAACTGGCTCACGGCTTCACATGGCTGCAAATCCGTGTGTTCCTGACGCCGACCGGCAAGATCGTCAAGAAGATGCCCCACAAGGGCATCACCAAAATGCGGCGCAAACTGAAAAAGCTGCGCCGGAAGCTGGACGCGGGCGAGATCACCCGCGAGGATGTCTGGATATCGTGGCAGAGCTGGCGCAGCCATGCGGAACGCTTCGATGCCTGGCACACGCTACAATCCATGGGGCAGCTATACGATGAGCTGTTCGTGTTTACGGAGGACTTCTATTATGATTTACCTGAAAGTGCTTGACGCGGACGGAAAGCTCTCGTCCGTGGAAGCAATCGAAACCCCGGTCTATGTCAAATATCAAAGCAGAAACAAACTGCTTCTCCAATGCCCCGCGCTCCACGCGCAGGGCATTCTTTCTGCCAATAATGCGGTGGCGTACCTGCTCGAAGGGAAAGAACCGATACCCGGCTTGACGCACACTGCTTACATCATCGGTGTCGCAGAGTATGAGCAGCTCAAAGACTCTGACCCCGAGGACGAAAATCCCGCTCCGCCGGACGACCCCGACACTGAGGTGCTGACGCGCGCGCAGCTCACCGCAAAGGTGGCCGAGCTTGAGGAAACCAATACGATGCTCATGGAATGCGTGCTGGAAATGTCGGAGACCGTCTATGCGTGATATGATCCGAAAATATGCGTACAGGCTCCAAGCCTGTGCGCTTATTTTATTCTCAAAAGAAGGAGGTGCTGATATGATGGCTATGCTCTGGGCGCAGCAGATCATGCTGGGCAAGAAGACCTATGCACAGGTTCCCCGTCTGCTCAAGGCCAAGGTCAAGGAAATCCTGATCGACAGCGGCATGGAAGAACTCGTCACTGAGGAATAACGCATAGCGTTATATTCTTCCGCTGCGGCACTCCGCCGCTCCCTCTTTGGTATAATCTACGCCGAGAGGGGGCGGTGGATTGTCCAACCTGCAAATTATCGAAGCACTATGCAAACTGGTCGAGCAGCAGTCACAGCTTATCCGCAAACTGGCTTTCGCGCTGGAGGAGGCCGACTGTTTGACCGCAGAGGAACGGCGGGCGGTGCAGGAATCGCAGGGTGCATATTCCGCGATTCTCGGTGCCGACGAAGTTCCCGACAACCTGAGCGAGTAAATCAAAACGAAAGCAGTACCGTTTCGGCGGTACTGCTTTTTCGTTGGAAAGGCAATTATGGAAGATTACTGTGTATGCTGCGGTGCTCCCGTGCCGGAGGGACGGCAGGTCTGCCCGATCTGCGAAGCAAAGGCGGGGGTACTCGAAAAAGGAGGAAGGCCCGATGGGAAGCATCACGCTTGATGTCGGCCAGCTTGTTTTGGCCTTTATCGCCGCGATGGGCATTCCTTCGGCAATCATGGGGATTGTCGTCTGGAAGCTGGAGCGGCGCATCTCCAAACAGGAGAAGGATGTGGAGGACCGGGAGAACGCGCGCGAAGCGATGCTCCTGCTGGTGATCCAGTCCAGCTCCGCTGCCATTGCACTGGGCGAAGCGACCGCAAAAGCGGTGCAGCGCATCCCCGACGCCCATTGCAACGGCGATATGCACGCGGCCTTGGACTATGCGGCCAAGGTCAAACACGAACAGAAAGACTTTCTGTCAAAACAGGGCGTTCACGCCCTTTGGGACTAAGGAGGACATTTTATGCAGTTCGACATCACCACCATCGTTGAAGCCGTCGCAGCTCTCATTGCTGCGATCATTACGGCATTTGTCGTGCCGTACATCAAGAGCCGCACCACCACCAACCAGCAGCAGCAGATCAATGCCTGGGTGCGCATTGCCGTCACCGCTGCCGAACAGATCTATGCCGGCAGCGGCCGTGGCGAGGAGAAGAAAGCCTACGTCATCGACTGGCTGCGCAAGCACGGCGTCACCGTCGATGAAAGCAAACTCGACGCACTGATCGAAGCCGCCGTGTTTGAGCTCAATAAGGGGTTGCTCACGATCGGCGAAGTTGTGGAGCCTGCCGTCGGCACCACGCCCTGACGGGAGGGCGCGCTATGAGTAACAGCCCCCTCGTAAATTATACCAAGCTCAGCCCGAACCATTCCGGCAAGCGCAATCATGTGATTGACACAATCAGCATTCATTGCATGGCCGGTAACCTGAGCGTGGAGAGCTGCGGCGAGCTGTTCGCCAGTTCGGCGCGGAAAGCCAGCAGCAACTACGGTATCGGCAGCGACGGGCGCATCGGCCTTTATGTCGATGAAGCCAATCGGAGCTGGTGTACGTCCAGTGGCAGCAATGATAACCGCGCTGTGACCATTGAAGTGGCCAACTGCGCCATCGGCGAGCCGTGGCCCATCACGGACGCGGCCTATAAGTCCCTCATTGACCTGCTGGTGGATATCTGCCAGCGCAACGGCATCAAGCGCCTGCTCTGGCGCGGGGATAAGTCGCTGATCGGACAGGTCGATAAACAGAACATGACCGTGCATCGGTGGTTCGCCAACAAGTCCTGCCCCGGCAACTGGCTGTATGAGCATCACGGCCAGATCGCGGCAGACGTCAATGCCCGGCTGGGTGCAGCCGGAGAAACGGAGGATGAAGATATGGATGTCGCAAAGTTCAAGGAGCTCTGGCACGAGATGCGCAAGGAGCTTCAGGACAATGACGCTTCCGCCTACTCGGAGGAAGCGCGCAAGTGGGCCGTTGAGAACGGCATCGTTCAGGGCAGCAGCTCCGGCGAGTTCAACGGTATGTGGGAGGACATGATGACGCGCGAGCAGCTTGTGACCGTCCTCTACCGCTTCGCCAAGAAGTTCGGCCTGGTCTGATGGCGCAGCACAGGCGAAAGCGCAAAGCCGCGAAGAAGCGCAAGGTCGAGTGGAGCAAGGTCGTGTGCCTGCTGGACATCCTCGCCGGTTTCATCATCGTGCAGGAATGCTTATTCCTCATGTACCTGTGCATCAAGAGCGGCTATACTGCTGCTGCCGCATGGCTGACCGCCGCAACCGGCGTCGGCGAGGCGGTCATCATTGCCGGCGCGAACGGCTATCTGTCTCTTGCCAAGTCCGACCACAAGCGCGGCGGCATCACCTTTGAATCCGCCAAGGCCAAAGACTTCCAGCAGGACGATGACAGCATCGACAGCCCCGCAATCTAAATCAATAAGCAAAGTGTTAGCAAAACTGTTTGCAAAAAGCCCCCTCGCAGGATTTTACCGTCCTGTCGAGGGGGCTTTTCTGTTTTCTGCGCAAATCGCGTTTCCGTGGCGCAGGAGCGCTTTTTACATTTGGGTTGGCGTCTACCCTCCAGCGCCGTAAAGGTAGCGTTGCAACTCGCCTACGGCGGCGAGAGAGGGCTTTGCGGGCAGCGTGGTTACTCTGCTTTCATCTTTGACCCGCAATTGGGGCAATAACCTGTATGTTCCCACGGTTCTAATTCGCAGCCATCATACCCAACCTCGTCCGGCTCCTCCCACCCGCAAACGGTACACCGACCATCCAGCCATCGACCATAGCCCTCTGACGACTCGCTCATCTTCGGTTCTTCTGTCAGCGCAAGATATGCAATCGCTAATGGGCGGTTGAAGTGCAGGAACTCATACTCGCTCATGCGCCGGAATATATCCTCGATTGTTGCAATCGCTTCATCCTTCATAGTCACATTCTCGCTGAGACCGTCAGCATAATGCAGTAATTTTTCTCTCAGATTCTCCATGTGCCATTTACCTCTCTTATTTTTGCGGCACTGGCAGCGGCCAGCTCCTCGGGCGTCCAAGATTTACTCATATATCAGCACCTCTCGTATTTCCGTTCGATGCTGCGCATCAGATTCAAGACATCCTGCGCGAAAGGATATTCGCCCGTGTTGTCCCGCACGACCTCTGATAGAAAGCTTCGCAGTTCCCGCCAGCACTCTGTGTAGAACATCAGCTCGTCGTCACGCTTCACACTCACTGCCTCCTTCCTCCATGCGCCAGTTTTCTGGTGCGGCGACGAGAGCCCATGCGGTCAGCGGAGTTATGCTGTCCATCATGTCCTCCAAGGCCTCCTGCATTCCGCAGGCATCACAGATATAGACCGTGGCCCTGCGGCTCAGTGCGTTGCGGGTGACGCTCTCCGCATCCATCGCCATCTTCCCGCAGCGGGGGCAGGCAAAATGCCCGCCCTGCTGCTTCTCTGCAAAACGCTCGATCAGTGTCTTGGCTTCGTTCTCGTTCATAGAAATCTCTCCTTTCTCAGAACTGTTTGATGATGTCCTGTGCGTTTTCGCCGTAGTAACCCTTAATCCATCTATCGGCAAGGATTTCAATGTCAGTGGTGCGCTCGTAGCGCACGTCAATCAACAGCGTTTGCGTTGATGTCTTAACCGTCATGTAGTAGCCTGTGCCGTAGTGCTTGTTGTCGGTGGGGGGAACGAGGGTAAATGTGAGACTTTCGGTAAAAGGCTCGCCCTCACAGGTTGTCCCCTTGACGGTAGCGTTCATAGTGTTGTAATCCATATCGTGTCCTTTCTCCCCGTAGGCCCGATAGGTCAGGCACTTCGTTAATCGACGATAATGATTGCGGCACCGTCAAGTTCGTATTCCTCGCCAATCGAGGCGAGGTCCGCCCAGCCTTCAACATTTGCGGCTATATCATGGCTGTAGCCATGGTCGGTTAAAAAATTATATATACGGTCATGCTCCGATGTCTTAAACTGTGCCTGCGCCGAGGCGGTCTTGATGATGACTGTTCCGTACATTTCGAATTCCTCCTTGCCCTCGTGACCTCCGGGGCGGGCGGTGATTTAGCAGCAGTAGAAGCGGAGTTCGCCGTTGACCAGCTCATACATGAAGCAGGCGCAGTCAAAGCGGACGTAGTTCCAATCGGTGGCCTCGTACACGGGCGCGCGGTCGAAGGTGCCAGATTTGCGAAGGCGGCGGTGCTTGTTGACCTCGTAGGTGTTGACCTCGTGCAGAATGCGGATCTTCTCGGGATCAAAGCCGCACTCGTCAGCGATAAACGCCTTGGCCTCCTCGTCGGTCATCGCCTTGCCGTATTTGGCAAGCTCCTCGTAACGCTTCTGCTCCATGTTCGTGCCGGCACCATCGCTGGGCTTCCATTCAAGCTCACGGTCCAGCTCGGCGGTCAGCTCGTCGATCCGCTTTTCACGGTCGGCCATATCCTTCTTGTACTGCCGCTCGCTCTCCAGCAGAAGGCTGTTCAGTCGGTCGATCTCGGCGGCTCTGGCCTTGCAGAGCTTCCGCGCCCCGCCGTCCTTGACGAAAGCCTTACAAAAGGCGTCCTTGTCACCGTCGAAGTCGTAATAGGCTTCTTCGATCTTGGCGTACTCTTTGGCGGTCGGCTCGAAGCCGGTGCGGTCGATAAATTCGGACATCATCATTTTGCGTTCCTCCTTGATTTTTCTGCCATAACGGAACGGGGCACAGAAGGGCGGTTCAGAGCACGTTGCCTTGGATGAAAAATACGCGCTTTGGTGCAAAGCAAAACGGATGCCCCTTTCCGAAAAGGGTCATCCGAACAGTACGAAATAACCTGTCCCGCGGAAATACCGCCAGGCAGGATCGTCAGCTCAGATGAGTTACTTTCTGCGGAAGCTACCTCACCATTCAAATTCAGCAGGTTTCCTGACTTACGGATCCCAGCGCCCCGCACCTTCTCACCGGAAATTCCGGCAATGGCCTTTTGCGGTTTGCTCTCCGAATACAGTGACCGGATCGTTCGGGAGTTGCACCCGATTCCCTATTCTCTTCCAAGGCCCAACCGGCCCGGAAGCACTGAAACCGCTATTTACTTTCGGGCTTATTTTACCACAGCCGATAGGCAATGTCAACAAGCAACCGAGCAGAAAAACCGGGCTGCTCAGGAAAAATGCCGCTTTTATGCTCTCAGCTCCTCCAAACGCTTCCGAAGAAGCCGGAACTGGGCCTGGTCCTCCTCGCCGGGGACGCCTTTGCTGCCCATATCCGCCTCTTGCAGACTGAGAAGCCTGCTCACCGTATCCCAGCCCATTCCTTCCACCAGTTCCGGCAGCCGCTCCGGCTCAAGTCTGGTCATGTGCAGCCGGATAAGGGTCACAACCTCTTCCCGCATTTTTTCCGGCGCGCCCAGGCGGCGCAGAACGGTATCCGCCATGTCCGCGCCCACTGCCGCGTGATTTTTGAAATGGCCCCGGCCTGTCTCATCCCGGGCAAAGGTTGGAATCTTGCCCACATCGTGCAGCAGCGCCGCCCAGCGCACCGTCAGGTTCGGGGGGACATTGCCCACCACATGGGCAATGTGGGTAAACAGATCGTATTTATGGTGGGGCGAATGCTGGTCGAAGCCCAGTGTGGGCTTCAGCTCCGGGATGATTTTCACGAGCACAGGCCCCATATCGATCACGTCCTCCGCAGTCAGCTTCGGCAGGGCCGCGCTGAGCCGGGTATAGGCCTGTGTGTTCAGCATGGGGCCTCCTCACCGGAGAGCAGCATCAGCAGCACGCCGCAGGCCATCAGGGTATAGAAGGGCAGCGGCTGCTTGCCAACCCCCGCCACAAGACCGAAGTAGCCCGCCAGCAGACCAAAACGCAGCTGCCAAAGGCTGCTTTTCGCCATGCCCAGCCCCCGGGCCGCCTGCTGATAGGTAAACACGGCAAAGCACAGGCTTGCCAGCAGGGAGAAGATATAGTCCATCATCTGGGGCTCCCGGCTCCAGGTCTGGTAGGCCGCCACCAGGCGCACCACCAGCACCAGGCTTGCAAAGGCCCAGAGCATGGGCACGGGGCTCTGCCCCTTCCACTTGCGCCACCCGGCGGCAGCCAGGGCAGCGGCCACCAGAGGGGCGGCGATTTTCAGCACCGTCCGCAGGCCCGCGAAGCCGTTGACCAGGTCCTCCCCGGCAAACAGCATCCCAATGGCCAGAAACCAGCAGCCCGTGGGGATAACCCAAGGCTTGGGCGTCTGCTTCACCGGCTTGGCCGTCAGCGCAAGGGCCGCCGCCCCGGCGGTAAGCACCCACAGCGCAATTTCCAGGCCATGTCCGCCCACCAGAAGCCCCCGGCTGTCCACACCCACCGTGTACAGCAGCCGCCGGACCAGATAGCCCACAAAGCCCAGGGCAAAAACACCGTATCCGAATTTGTCCCTTTTCATGAATAGCTCCTTTCGAGGCTCCCCTGAAAGGGGAGCTGGCTCGGCGCAGCCGAGACTGAGAGGTTGTCGCAGATTTGCATAGAAAAACCCAAACCGCAAATTCAGTTTGCGGTTTGGAAAGGAAGAAACGAGCACAGAGGATAAGAAGCCTTGCTTGCAAGGATTCGTTCCGTCGTGGTCGTTTCTGACGCGCCTCCGGCGGCCCCATCTTTTCTCTCGCAAGAGAAAAGATGGGGGAGAAAAGAGTGCTTGGGGACGCGGGGTGCATGCTGC
>OIZX01000999.1_pt1 | contig 16329 bp, 16 predicted proteins | sample 1588621 | NCBI WGS metagenome assembly OIZX01 (sample SAMN03283276) | human gut metagenome | biome: human-associated habitat; material: feces | host: Homo sapiens | place: Peru | collected 2012
CCGCCGAGGGCAATTATGACGCGGTGGACGCGCAGTTTTCCCGCCTCTGCGGTGCGGACGGCTATGCGTCCGTCTACTGCGGGCAGGGCGAGCTGTTCCGCGTCCCGGCGCTGCGGCAGCGCACAGACGCATATCTTGAGCTGGTGAAGCAGGCGGGCGCGGAGTTTGCACACGGCAAAATCCTGCCCGAAACAGCCCGCGCACTGCGTCAGCCATTGTTCCCGCGTGCAGTATTTGAACAGATGGCGGACGCCAGCTGGGGCGTCAGCCGGGAGGAATCGGCTGCGGCAAAGACTCCGGAGGCCGGGAAGCTGTCTCCGGCGCAGGCCTTTACGCGGCAGATGGCTGCGCTCTATGACCCGGCATCGTGGGACGGAAAGGACCGTGTTCTGGAATTTTTCTACACGGACACCGGCGAAACCTGCCAGATCGTGCTCGGAAAGGACGGCCAGCGCGTGCTGCAGTCGGACTTTTTGCCCAGCACGACGCGCATCGAAACGCCGCTTTCCGTCTGGCAGAGGATCGGCAGCGGGGAGCTTGACGGCAAGCAGGCCATGATGGAGCACCAGTACCGCGTGACGGGCGATTTTTCGCTCATGCTCCGCTGGGACGAGATTTTCGGCCTTGGAGCTGCCGCGCCGAAGCCGTCCACCGAACCCCGGAAGAAGACGAACATGACGCTCATGCTGCTGCCGTGGATGACGATCTGGATTGCGCTGTCCATCCATGCGCAGACCGGCGCGTGCATCGGCCTTGCGGTCTGCGCACTGCTGCCGTTCGCGTTTCTGAAATACCGCATGACCATCTTCGAGCCGTGCTCGATTCTGGCCGTCGGCACGATCTGCGTGCTGACGCTTCTGGACGCGCTGCCGCTCACGCTGCTGCTGCCGGTGTCCTATCTCCTGTTCGGCCTGATGTGGGGCGTGACGGTGCTCCTGCCCTTGCCGCTGACGGCGTATTATTCCATGAACGGCTACGGCGGCGAGACGGCGCTCCAGAACCCGCTGTTCATGCGCACAAACCGCATTCTGACGGCCTGCTGGGCGGGTTTGTACCTGCTCACGCCGGTCTGGACGTGGTATCTGCTGCGAACGCCCGTCTCGTATCTGACCGGCGCAATCAATTCCGTCCTGCCCATGCTCCTCGGTGCGTTCACGGGCTGGTTCCAGCGCTGGTATCCGGCGCATTACGCCGCAGGGAAAAACTGACTGTGCAAAATCCCCTTGTCATGCTTGCGAAAACGCATGACAAGGGGATTATTTTGTCGGCATCTAAAAAAGCACTGCTTCCAGGTTACCCAGGGGCGGACAGAGGCGGCCGCCCCTGCGCAGACCTTGAAAAGTCTGTACAAAAACGAGTCAACAGCAGTTCTTTGACAGCCTCAGCCGCGCAGGAGCGCGGCGGCCTGCGCTCTGGTCGGGGCGCTGCGCTTGCGCTCGAAGGGGTTCAGGCCGTCTGCCGCGGCGCACAGGGCGGCGGTCAGCTCCAGAACGTAAAACAGCTCGCCGAGCTGCGGCGCATCCATCTGTTCAGCAGAGAGAATGATCAGCGGGATATCGAGCGACGCGTGCGTCTGCACGAGCGCATCGAACATCGCGCCCTCCGCCTCGCCGACCGAGTGGCCGGAGAGATAGCCGAGCCCGTCATAGTCCTTCCAGTCAAGCTCAATGTTGCGCCGTCTCGCGGGCAGCGGGATGCGCAGGAAGGTTTCAAACGCGCTGCGGCTGCCGTCCAGCATGGCGTCGAGTACGTCAAGCGCGCCGGGAAGCTCTGCCGGAACAGGCAGAACGCCATATCCGCCGCAGCAGCTGCGCCGGGCCGTGACGCTGGCCCACCAGCGGCCGAGCGCCATGCAGTCCGGCTCGAAGATGCCGAGAAATTCTGTCCGCCGCGTGCGCAGCTCCAGCGCGTGACGCGCACCCGCGTACATCCAGACGGGATTTTCAAACGCACGCAGGTCATAGTCGTGATACGCCTGTCCAGCGCCCTCAAGCACGCTCAGCGGCTCGATTCCGGAAACGGCCATCGGCAGAAGCGCTGCGGGAGAAAGCGCCGAATCCGCGCAGCCGAGCTGCGCAGGCTGGGCGAGGAAGGTATAGCCCTCCTCCTGCGCCATGACGTGCAGGAGGCTGTTCTTCGGGGCGCAGACGAAGATATGCTGCCTGGCCTCCGGCCCATAGTGCCGGTCGAGCAGCCAGCGGACGGCGCGGGAGGCGACGCCGCATTCCATATCGACGGCATCCTGCGCAATCAGGAGCAGGCAGAAGTCCTGCCCCTCAAGCTGGCTGCACAGCTGCTCATAGGCGCTCGCAGACAGGCTCGTCCCCGCGAAGATCAGCCGGATACCGCCCTCTTTTCCGAGCGCACGGATCGCTGCCTGCGCTGCAAGCGGCGCGTCGCCGCTGCCCACGATTACAAGCGTGTCGCCGAGCTCCGCAATTTTCTCCGCAGCCTTGCTGAGCGCAAGCATCGCGCGGGCCATCACGCCCTCCGGTGCGTTCAGCCAGCCCAGAAAATCCGGGCCGTCCGGCGCGTTGGTCCGAAGCTGCATATGCGCGTCAAACAGATCCTTCTCCCCGGATAACAGATCCGGCAGGCTGACGCTTCCCCAAATATTAGATAACTCGACCTCAATCATCGTATGCGCCTCCTGTTATTTTTGTACACTATACTACATTTTGAGAAAAAACGCAAACCAGCGAAGCGGTTGTGTTTTGGAAAGGAGGAAATGGGCGCTGGGACGCGTTTGGTGCATCCTGCGGGTGCAATTCAGGCAAGCCCTGATTTTCGGGGGTTACGAACACACAAACGCACCTTACAAATGCTAAGGTACGCGCCGCCTGTTACGGCACCCCTCAATTTGTGAGCAGCTGCGATTCAATATTTGCGGTAAAAACGCTTTGCGTTCGAAATTTGCTGCGTTCGAATCAATTCAGGCGCCATGCGCCGGTGTATCACCGGGGGGATTTTTCCGCGTTCGGGCGGCGGGTGCGCAGCAGCTCCAGCAGCAGGAGCACTGCCGCGCCCAGCAGGAAGCCGGGCAGGGAAAAGGTCTGCAGGCTGACCGCCGACTGCGGCGTCTGGAGCCCGGCAGGGCCCATCACAATGGCGTACAGCGAGCCGGCCATCAGGCCGAGAATCAGCCACACCATCTGGCTCCGGAAGCGGCGCAGCGCGCTGCGGATGGCGCGGGTAGCCAGCGCAGCACCCGCCGCAGCGCCGAAGCAGAGCGCCAGAATGCCGGGCAGTCCGGAAAAATCGAGCCGCAGCAGCTGACGCAGCGCGTGCATCGCGGGCAGATAGACGCCCGCAATCAGAAGCAGCGCCGACCCGGAGATCCCCGGCAGGATCATCGCGCTGACGGCGACTGCGCCGGAGACGAACAGGTACAGAAGCGGCCAGACGCGAAGCTCCGAAAAATCAACGCGCAGCGAAACCGCCGCGTCCTCGCGCAGCAGCGTAAGCCCTACGACGAGCGCCGCGCCGAGCAGCGCCAGCGGCGCGTACCGCACGGTATTCCGCAGCGCACCGCGCTCCGCGCGGACTACCAGCGGAAACGCCGCCGCGCTCAGTCCCAGAAACAGGCTGCACATGAAATAGACATGCAGCTCAAATAATTCTGCCAGCGCCAGAATGCAGGCGGCCATTCCGGCACCCCATCCGATGCCGAAGCGCAGCAGCGCGCGCAGGCTCTGCCGCCGCACGGGGCGTTCCCTGCTGAACAGGCCCTGCAGCGCACGCAGAAGATCGTCATAGAAGCCGAGAATAAACGCAATCGTTCCGCCGGACACGCCGGGGACGCTGTCAGCCAGCGCCATACACAGGCCGTGAAACGCAGAAAGCATACAGGAACCTCCAGAACAGCTGCCGCATCCGGAGCGTCCAGCTGTAACATTTTATCTCAGTATACCATCTGACGGCGAAAAAGTACAGCGTCCCTGTTCACCTGTCGAAGCAGCGCCGCATAGATTGGTTCAGGGCGAATGCGCCCGAATCTCTTGAGAGGAGCCGATCTTTTTGGCTGATATGCAGACACAGGCGGCCCGGACCGCCGAGGGCTGCGGCGATACGCGGGGGACGCTTCCCGCCTGCGCACCGCTGGCAAATCCCTACGTCCCGTTTCAGGGGCAGAATCCCGACCGCTACACGGCGGGACGCGCACTGATGAAGGGCACGCTGTTCCCTGGACTTGATCTTCCATATCGCGGCGCAGCCGGTGTCGAGCCGCGCGACGCATCCGGTATGCAGCGCATACAGGAGCTGCAGGCTGCGAATTTCGCCATCACCGAGCTTGGATTGTATCTTGACACCCACTCGGACGACGAGGAGGCCGTGCAGCTGTTCAACCAGTACGTCGAGCAGTACGAAATGCTGCGGCAGCAGGCGGAGGACGACGGCATGGCGCTCACGCAGATGGAGGCAGCCGCAGGCGGCTGCTACACCTGGCTGGACGATCCATGGCCATGGGACGCGGAAACGGAGGAATAAACGATGTTTGTATATGAAAAAAAGCTGCAGTACCCCGTCCGCATCGCAAACCCGAACCCGCAGCTGGCGGCTGTAATAATTTCCCAATACGGCGGGCCCGACGGGGAGCTCGGCGCATCGCTGCGCTACCTGAGCCAGCGCTATTCCATGCCGTACCCCGAACTGAAGGGCCTGCTGACTGATATCGGTACCGAGGAGCTGGGGCATCTGGAGATGGTCGGCACGATTGTGCACCAGCTGACGCGGACGCTCACGCAGGAGCAGATCGAGTCGGCAGGTTTTGCAAATTATTTTGTCGACCACACCGCCGGCGTCTACCCGCAGGCCGCCTCCGGCACGCCATGGAGCGCCGCGGCCATGGCCGTCACCGGCGACCCCATCGCCGACCTCACAGAGGACCTTGCAGCAGATGCTGCGGCCATGTAAAGACGACCGGACTGGCGGCACGGGGACAACACCATAAAAAGCGGGACAGGCTGCGGCAAACCCTGTTCGGGTTTCTGACGCTCTCTGCATAAGCCTGACGCGTCCCGGCCTTGAGGTGACGATATTCCCAGCCGGGGAAGGGTTTGGAATGCGGTTTTCGTTGCGGATGCTGTCGGAATGTGGTATGATGAAAAAAACAGAAAAAGGAGACTCCTCTATGACCGCACTGCATGGATTTGAACAGACGCGGCAGCGCCGCATTGACGAGCTGGACGCCGTTCTGCATGAGTATACCCACGCCGCCTCCGGTGCGCGGCTCTGCTGGCTCGAACGGAGGGATGAAAACAAGTCCTTCTGCGCCGCCTTCCGGACGCTTCCGTTCGACGACACGGGCGTTTTTCACATTCTGGAGCATTCCGTCCTCTGCGGCTCAAAGCAATTCCCGGTTAAGGAGCCGTTTGTCGAGCTGATGAAGGGCTCCTTTAACACGTTCCTGAACGCGCTGACGTTCCCGGACAAGACCTGTTACCCCGTCGCCAGCCGCAACAGCCGCGATTTTCTCAACCTGATGCGCGTGTATCTCGACGCCGTGTTCTTCCCCAGCATCCACGAAAGGCCGGAGATCTTCCAGCAGGAGGGCTGGCACTATAAGCTGCACGACGGCGTTCTGACACGCTCCGGCGTCGTGCTCAACGAGATGAAGGGCGCGTTTGCCGATGCGGACGAGCTGCTGGTAAACGCCATGTCCCGCGCACTGTTCCCGGATTCGCCCTACCGCTTCGTCTCCGGCGGCGACCCGGAGGCCATTCCGGGCCTTACCTACGAGGCTTTTACCGCCGCGCATAAGCGGTTCTATCATCCGTCCAATTCCTATCTGCTGCTCGACGGCAGCATCGAACAGGACGAAAGCTTTGCGCTGCTGGACGAATATCTGTCGCAGTTTACGGCCATTGAGCCGGACACGCAGATTCAGGCCCAGCCGCCCGTCCGGGCGGAGCGCCGGACGATTGATTACCCGCTTCCTGCCGGAGAACCGGAGCAGAAGCGCTGGAAGCTCGGCCTCGGCTATGTAATCGGGACGTATCAGGACGCGCAGACGCTCTTTGCCGCACAGGTGCTGTCCGACGTGCTCTGCGGCAGCAACCACGCGCCGCTCTGCCGCGCGATTCTGGAGCAGGGGCTTGCGGAGGATGTGGTGCTCGGCTGCGACGAGCAGTGCCTGCAGCCGAATCTGCTGCTGCGCGTGCAGAACTTCCGCGAGGCCGACCTGCCCGCCATCGAGACTACGATCCGCGACACGCTCACTGCGCTCTGTGAAAACGGCCTTGACCGCGAGCAGATCGAGGCCTCGCTTGCAAGCTTCGAGTTCAAGCTCCGCGAACGCGACTACGGCACGATGCCGCGCGGCCTGATCTTCGAGCTTGAGATTTTGTCCAGCTGGCTGTACGGCGGCGACCCCGCCGCCCGCCTGCGCTTCGGCGAGGTGTTTGACAATCTGCGCACCGCCATCGGCACGGGATATTATGAGGCGCTTCTGCGCCGTCTGCTGCTGGAGAATCCGCATACCGCCGAAATTCTCCTGCGCCCGTCGCAGACCTGCGGGCAGGAGCGGCAGGAGCGCGAACGCGAAGCGCTGCAAAAAACGCTTGCGGCGCTGGACGAGGCGCAGCGCAGCCAAATTGCCGCTGAACAGGAGCGGCTTGCCGCGCTCCAGCAGGAGCCGGACAGCCCCGAAGCGCTGGCCACGATCCCGCATGTGCAGCTTTCTGACCTCCCGCGCGACCCGGCCCCCATCCCGACGGAGATGGAGGACGATGGCCGCCTCATCCTCCACGCCGTACAAACCGACGGCATTGTCTATCCGACAGCCTATTTTGCGGCCGATGATCTGACGGAGGCACAGCTTCCGTATATGTCCATTCTCAGCGCGGCGCTGGGTCAGCTCCCGGCGGGCGGCATGGACGCGCAGGAGATTCAGAAGCAGCTGCGCCTGAAGCTCGGCAGCCTCACCGCGGCGCTGTCGCCCTACAGCCAGTACCATGACCCGCAGAGCTACCGGCTCTATGCCGCTATTTCGTTCAGCGCACTGGAGGCAAAGCTCCCGGAGGCCGTGCAGCTTACCGCGCAGATCCTGACGCAGACGGATTTTTCCGACAAGGCGAAGCTTCTGGAACTCATCCGGCAGCAGCGCGACGGCCTGCAGCAGCAGATCGTCAACTCCGGCTCAAGCGCCGCGATGCTCCGCGCCTCCGCCGCCCTGAACGCGGCAAGCGCCTGCTCCGAGCGCTGCGCGGGCGTCAGCTATTACCGCTGGCTGCGCGAGCTGGAGCAGAATTTCGACGCACGGGCGGACGAGCTGATTGAAACGCTGCGCACGCTCTGCGAAAAGCTGTTCGTGACCGCGCGGATGCGCCTTTCCGTCACCGGCAGCCGTCAGAGCGCCGAAGCGGCACTGAACGGCCTGCGCGAAGCGCTCCCGGCGGGGGATGCACCCGGCGCACCATGCCGGGCGCAGCTGCTGCCTGCCCGCAAGGAGGGCATCGTGATCCCGTCCGAGGTTTCGTTTACCGCTGTCTGCGGCAATCTCCACGCGTATTCCGGCGATCTGCGCATCGCCTGCCGCGCCGCCTCGCTCGGCCATTACTGGAACGAGATCCGCGTACAGGGCGGGGCCTACGGCACGGGCCTGCTCGTGCGCGAAACAGGGCTTGTCTGCGCCTACACCTACCGCGACCCGGACTGCCGCCGCTCGCGCGGCGCGATCGGACGGACCGCCGCGTATCTTGAAGCCGCAGCCGCCTCCGGCGAGGCGCAGGACGTCAACATCATCGGCGCCGTCAGTGACGCCGAGCCGCTGCTCTCGCCGCGCCTGCAGGGCGCTGTCGCGGACGCATGGCTTCTGAAGGGCATGACCATGGAGGACCGCTGCCGCATGCGCCATGAATTGCTGGACGCGGGCCCCGCGTCGCTGGCCGCCTGCGCCGGGCAAATCGGCAGTGCGCTGGATACCGGCGTCCTCTGCACGCTCGGTCCCCGGACGCAGCTCGAAGCCTGCGGCGATCTGGAGCTGCAGGAGCTTTGAGAAAAAATAAAAAAGTGCTTGCATTTTATCCACGACTGTGCTACTATAATGTGGCGCTGAGAGAGCGCGGTACGCGCCGGTAGCTCAGTTGGATAGAGTGACTGGCTACGAACCAGTAGGTCGGGGGTTCGAGTCCCTTCCGGCGTACCAACAAAAACAGCTGATTTCTACAAGAAATCAGCTGTTTTTCTAACTTTTCAGCAAACTTTCAAATGCGCGGAATTTGTTTTACCGCACATTTTACGCACAACCGCACAAAAATCACGGTGGACAGCTGCTTGTCCGCCGTTTTTTCATGCCTTTTTGCGCCGGAGCATCACCTCCGCCAGCGTCTCGGACGCTTTTGCTTTTGCTTCGTTGATCGCGTGGGAATAGATATCCAGCGTTGTTGACACGTCGGAATGCCCCAGCCGGTTTGCGACCGTGACCACGTCCACGCCGTTTCTAATCAGCATGGAGGCGTTTGTATGCCGGAACCCGTGCGGGTGCAGGTGCGGGAGGTCATGCCGCTTCGTGAACTTGCGCAGCCAGCCCGCAAAGCTGTCCGGATGGAGCGGCGCACCATCACTCTTGACGAACAGAAAGCCGCTGTCCTGCCAGCGGTCGCCGTTTTTGAGCCGGAGTTCATTGTACCACGCGCGGTACTCCCGAAGAAGCTGCATCGTCTCTTTCGGGAGCGGGAGGAACGTCGTGTTCTCTGTTTTCGTCGTGCTCTCGTAAATGCCGAGTTTCGGCAGATAGAGAAGCGCCGTGTCGATGCAGACGATCCCATTCTCAAAGTCAATCTTGTCCCATTTCAGACCGCAGATATCCTCGCGGCGTCTGCCGGTGATCAAAAACAGGTGCAGCATGGTTTTCCATTTGATCGGCTCCCGCTCGGCAGCGTCCAGGATTGCGGCGACGGTATCTGGCTCATAGAAATCCGGCATGCTTTTGCCAACCTTCGGCGGCGTGGCCTTTGCCGCCGGATTGTAGGGGATCAGAAGCTCATCCTCGGCCTGCTGCATGACAGTATGAATAAACCGGTGATATTCCGCAACAGTCTTGGCGGAAAGCGGTGTCTTGTCCTGTTCGACGGTGAACAGGGCTTTTGTTTTTTCACCCAGCGCGGCTGCAATCTGGTCAGCCTTGCTTTCAAGGATCGGCTGGTTTCGACAGGCTGTTGTGATCGTGGTGGGGGAGATACCGGCTTTTTCAGCCAGCGCTTCGCGGGTGATTTTCCGCTTTCTTAAATAAGCGCCGAGGTCGACCTTTGCCGCTGCAAGGTTCCGGCCCTGCCGGACACCTTCTTCCTGCAAATTCTGATAGAACAGATTCAGATGCTGCGGGCGGATATCGCACAGCCGCAGATGCCCGATTGCCTGATCGCAGCGGGAAAGCAGATATTCGTAGTGGTGCAGTGTCTTTTCCTTCACTCCGGCAGTTCGCTTGAGGCCGATCACATAGCGCGCATATTCGGAAAACGTCTGCCGGTTGTCGGTCTGGTAGCCCTGCTCGATCTCCCGCTCAAAGTCCGCTGCTGCCCGCTCCACGGCCTTCTGCATCTGCCGCTCGGTCATGCGGCCATCCGGCCTCCATGTCTTGTAGTGCCGCACCTGACGCCCATTGATATCCCGCCCCTGCGTGACCGTGATCTGGAAGGAAACGCCGTTCTTGCCGTCAATGCGTTTGATGTTTGCCATATCTGAATTGTCCCTCCCTTTTTTTGCTAGTTTTCTTAAAGCGTTTTCTTTTTCTTCATTTCATTCAGCCAGTAGATGTATTCTTCCTTTGTCTTTGTGCCGTTCTTCAAATCAGATTCCCATTTTTTGCGTTCGGCCTTGAAGTATTCGAACATTTTTGCGTATGCTTCAATATCTGGATTACGGACAGCAAGCATTCGTTTTGCAGAATAAATATTTCTTGAAAGCTTTGCAGTTTCATTGCTTTTTAATCGCTCATACCATAACTTTTCGGAGCCGTATTGTTTGCAAGTCTTCCTCACATCTTGTGGGGACGGATTGTTGCAGTAGATCTCGTCTGATCGCTTTTCGGGAACAAAAAAACGCTCACAATTCCCACAGTGTTTGATTTCTATTTTTTTCTCAAATATTTTTCCAAGTTCTACAAACATCAACGCTTCTAAACAATCGATAACATAGACGGCTCTAACTTCGTCAAATAGTATAAGAAATTGACAAGGTACGACGGTCTCACCCATTACATCATATACATCATATGCGAGTATTCTTTCTATAAAGTCTGGTTTTTTATCAACTAGACCGGCTACGACATTTTTGATAAGGGCTAATCCATATCCTACGCTAAATAGCGAAGACACAAGCCCATGACCGATAGTTGAGTTTCCGCATTTTTCAAAATCGGTATCTCGGAAAACAATTTCGTCTATCTGAGGTGGGAGTTCCTCTGTGTACTCGTTAAAAAAAGTTGCACCGTTTGATTGTAATTCTGCTACAAATGAAGCGATTGTTGCCAGAATGATACCCCCCACAGATATACCAAATTCTTTGGGCAAGGCGGCTTCTAACCATTCAATGGTATCGGATAAACCGTCATTCCATTTCTCATTAAAGAAGGGGCAACCCATAATGATGCGCTTAACTTGTATGAATTTGACGTTCGCCAGTGAAGCAAGGACTGAACCGCATGGTTCGAAAAATATATTATCGCCTTGTGTTACACAGTACGAATCACCATCGTCAATCAGTTTAAATCCATACGTTCTCATCAATATCACCCTCAAATGTTGTCTGCGAATAAAGCTTCTAATTACAAACGCCATGATATCAAATAACGTGAATGCCCCTTGCGCAAAACACGCAGGCAGGATACAATGAGGCCATCAATGTTGTTTGCTTGTAATTTTATTTTACACAGGCAACGGATGAATGTCAACAACAAAATCAATGAAAGGGGCGAAAGTTATGCGCAATAAGGATATCCGACACGCAGCGGCGGGAAGTGGCGTGCGGCTTTGGCAGATTGCCGAGGCCCTTGGTATTGCAGATTGCAGCTTCTCGCGCAAGCTGCGAAAGGAACTGTCTGATGATGAGAAACAGCGGATTTTTGGAATCATCAAGAATCTGGCGAAGGAGGCGGAAACAGTTTGAGGCGGATGCGGACGATTGACGAAGCTGCAGCTTTTCTGCGGCAGGCAGACCCGAACACGGCAGTCACGAAAACGGCGTTGCGGCGCTTGGTGACGTCTGGGCAAGTCCCGTCTGTTCGTGTCGGGGCGAAATACCTTGTGGACTTGGGGGCTTTGGACGAGTTCTTCGGCGGGCAGGCGACAAAAGCACAGGCAATCCAGACTGGTGTGATTCGACCGCTGGCGGTCGTTCCGGGAGGCAGAGACACGGGAGGGCGGGTGTGATAGCGACGGAGAAAAAGTCCTTCGTTTTGTACCACGACATTAGGGCACCTCTGGAACTGCTGACGGATGAACAGCGTGGAAAATTATTTATCGCCCTTCTGGACTACTCCGAATACGGCGAGCTTCCGGATTTCGACGGAGCGCTGCTGATGGCCTTTGCCTTTATCCGAACGTCGCTTGACCGTGATGCGGAGGCATGGGCAGAAAAGCGGGCAAAGCGGGCGGCCGCAGGGCGAAACGGCGGGCTAGCAAAAGTAGCAAATGCTAGCATTGCTAGCGACACCAAGCAAAGCCAAGCAAAACTAGCCGTTAACGTACCCGTTCCCGTTAACGTTCCCGTTAACGAAAATTTATCTACCACCACAAGTGGTGGTAGAGGGACGGCGGACAAGCCGCCACGCGCTTCGCGCTTCACGCCTCCCGCCGTTGATGAGGTCAGGGCTTATTGCCAAGAACGTGGGAACAGTGTTGACCCGGAACGGTTCGTCGACTTCTACGCTTCAAAAGGTTGGCTTGTCGGCAAGACGAGGATGAAGGATTGGCGGGCGGCTGTGCGGTCGTGGGAGCGGTCAGATTCACAGCAGAAGGCGCAGGACAAAGACAGGATTCGCAGCTACGACGCAGACGAGTCCTTTGTGTGAGGGGGCAACGATATGAACGTATCAGGAATGGTGAACCGACTTGCAGGGGATGCCCAAAAGATGGACACCCCCGGAGATTACCGGGAGAACGGCATCGTGCATTGTGCTGTTTGCGGTGAGCCGAAGCAGGCGCGCACACAGCTTCCAGATGGCAAGGGCGGTTTCGTTGAACGCATTGTGCCTATCTCCTGCGCCTGCGTCCGTGCAAAGGACGAGGCCGCAAAGCAGAAAGACCGGAGCGAGCGGTTTGTGTCGTCGATAGAACAGATGTGGGCGGCGGATCAGCTGCAAATCCCGAATTGTCTGCGGAAGACCTTCAATGTTGATGACCGGCACGCGGAAAACGTTTCGGACGTCTGCCGCCGGTATGCAGCGCAGTGGCCGAAGATGAAGCAGGAAAACATCGGCGTTCTGCTGTTTGGCGCTGTCGGCGCGGGCAAGAGTTTTTATGCCTGCGCGATTGCAAATGCGGTTCTGGCGCAGCTTGATTCTGCTGTTGTCACCAGCTTCCCGCGGATTCTGAATCTTCTGCAATCCACGCAGGATAAGCAGGCGCTTCTTGACCGAATGCAGCGTTATTCGCTGCTGGTGTTGGATGATCTCGGCGCAGAGCGGGATACGGCGTATGCCGCCGAACAGGTCTTCAATGTCGTCGACGCCCGTGTGCAGACCGGCTTGCCACTCATCGTAACCACCAATCTATCAGTCAAGGAAATGCAGGAAGCGGATTCCATGCAGCTGAAGCGCATCTATGACCGCGTGCTGGAGCTTTGCCCCGTGCGGATCAAGTTGGAGGGCGAGAGCCGACGCACACAGAATGCACAGCAGCGACTTGCGGTTGCGAACAATCTTCTGAAACCGTCTGCGCGTACATAAAAACCGCCCTTTCGGGCGGCTCCTGTGCGGAGTGATTCTGATGAAGTCATTGCAGCACAGAAAATACAGAGAAAATCCGGATTTCTTTGCATTTTCCGTTAATGCACGCATTATTTTATGCGCATTGATGCGCGTTTTTTCTTCTTGCGCAACATCGGTATATTACAACATGGAGGTACACATGGCCACGAAAGACGAACTGAAAGCATCCAATCAATCCGCAAAGTTCTGGGAGCTGGAACAGCCGGAAATCATGGAAACACGCTTCAACACGCTCCGCTACTATCCAAAGGCCCAACGCCTTGTCGTGCATCTGCGCGATTATTGGAGCGAACGCGACGGCTGCTACCGCATGGGCAAGGGAACCGGCCTCGACCTTGCAGCGTTGAGCAACAAGCCAGACGTGATCGACCGGCTGATTGAAATTCTACAGTCGATCAAACCGTACTGACGGAGGGCGTGCATATGGCTGATTATTATATCAATTCCGATAAGGGCAGAGATCTTGCGAACAGCATGGGTGCTGGTGAAGTCCGTGACGCTTCTGACGGTTCGACATGGATCAAGAATTCCGACGGGAGCGTTACGGTCTGGAAAAACGGCGTGAAAATGACCGGCGTGGTGGGTGAATCTACACCCGTCGAACTGGTCACGCCGGAGTACACGCCGGAACAGCCCACGTCCATTGACACCCCGGTTCTGGACAGCACGAGCCAGACTGCACCGTCTGTGCAGCAGGATACAGTACAAACGCCGACCCTCAACGAGCGAATCCAGACGGCCCGCGAAAAGGCGAAGGAAGCAACGAGCAAGGTCACGGAAGGGTTATACACCATCGGGACAGAACTCGGAAAAAGCTATGCCGACCAGCTGCAAAACGCCGGAGACACCAAGCTTCTTTCCGACGGCTATACGCTCCGCCGAGACGAGGACGGCGGCTATAGTGCCAGCAAGAACGGCCAGAGCGTAAAGGTCAGAATCGACGAGGATGCGGTTCGCCGGGATTCGCTGATGAATGAGGCGATTCGCGGCGCATTCTCGCAGAACAACCCGTATACCGTCGGCACGGAGGCCGGGCTTGACCTTCTGGAACAGGCGAAAAGCACCGGGAGCACGGTATGGGCGCCGGACAATTCCGAATGGGCCTATACCGGGAACGGGTTTACCGCGACAAAAAACGGCCAGACGCAGGCGATCACGGTCGACAAGGACGCAATAAGAAAGGCCGCGCAGAAGAAAGCGCAGGCACTTCCTGACGGATTCGACGGCGAGTACAGAATCGGGTCTGCGGACGGCGTTTCGTGGGTCGACGGCAACAGACAGCCGGGCGAAATGCTTGGCGGCAGAGACGATTCCCTGTGGATCTGGGAAGGGCCTGACAACGTAGTTGTCCTGAAAGGTGACAAGACCTATAAGGGCGTGATTGACCGTGAAGCTGCGGCCCGCGACGCACAGCAGGCAGCTGCCCCGGCCAGCCCCGGAACCGGCTCTGCGGGCGGCTCGTACTCCGGCGGTTCCGGTACATACGCTTCCAGCGCCTCCGGCACGAAAAAGAGCGCGGCGAAGTCTGCGCCAGCGTCTACCGGCCCGGACGTTGCAACACTGCGCAAGCAGGCTGCGACCGCGCAGAAGGACATGGCGGACATTGCCCGGCAGATCTCCGCGAACAAGGCGCGCGGCAAGAGCAGCGGCGACCTTGAAAGCAAGTACGCCGAGGCAAAGTCCCGGTATGACACGGCAAGGGCAGCAGCATCACGACGGAAATCCTCTTGCAGGCGGCGCGTGCAAAGAAGACCGTAAAACAGGACACCGACCAGGATTCTGTCGTTGTGAACACATCACAAGAGCAGTTTGAGGACTGGGTAAAGCGTCAGAGCTGGACGCAGCAGCAGAAGCGGGACGTTATGAAGGTCTTCTATCCCAACACGGCAGAGAAGAAAAATTATCTCGTCGAATCCCTGAACAGTGGCAGGATGAAGTATACCGACGCAAAGAAGGAGCTGACGCCGACCTTGCAGGCCGGATGGACGCACCAGCTTCTTCCGACGCTCGACACAGGCGCGAGTGACACGACAAAGGGCGCGCTCATGTCGCACTACATCGAAGCGGCTGCGGCTTACGACGACCGCCCGAATGCCGCAGAGCGCAGGGCATTGGGCTACAGCTACGCATGGCAGTGGTTCTGCGACTACCTGAATTCGACCGACATGACGCGGGAGCAGAAATACCAGATCGCGCTTATTCTGTCCGGCACAGATTCACAGCGGACGAAGAACAATATCTGGTCAAGGCTCAGATAATTTCCCAGACCCAGTAAAACAGCGCAGCAGTCCGTATTGGGCCGCTGCGCTGCTGCTTGATTCAGAAAAGTTCGCTGACGTGCCAGTGCTCCAGCTTCCGATCGTCCATGGCCTTCTTCCGGGCCGCCTGCTCCCGCTTCTTCTGCGCGGCTGTCTTGGGCTTCTGGATCAGCGACGTCGGCGGGCCGTAGACCTTGCACAGCAGATTATACATGGCCTCTTCGTAGGTTACAGACCGGTCATCTTCTGTGCTCCGGCTCTTTTTCTTCGTTTTTGATTTTTTCCGTGTCGCCATTCCGAAAGAGCACCCCCCTGTTTTTCTGGTACCCCCAGTATGGCATACGAATGCAGTTATGTCAACTTTCTGCTTTAGGGCAGGATACACGCGGGTATGCAATGATATATATAGGCGAGAATAAACCCACACGCCCGTTTTTCCGCTACCCCCCTCTATGCCCTCTGCTTTGATTTGGGAGCATAGCAGCTGTCTGAGCCTGCACCCCCGCACGGCGCAGGGGCTTAATGACCTGCGGCCAGGGCTACAGATGCACACGCACGCGCAGGCAGGCACGGCACGCAGCCGGGGCTTGTCTGCATGGTGTTGCGCACATCAAGTTTCGACAAGCAAACGCTTGTTCGCTCTGCGCCTGTTATAACGCCGCGCACAGCCGCAGAGGCGGCGCACCCGCTCGGTTTATATAGGAAGCGTAAAAACGCCGCCACGGGGCTTGTGTGGCCTCACAGCGGCATATACGCAAAAAGACCGCAGGGCATTCCCCACGGTCTTCTGTATCATGCGTGTTTCAGCTCTTCGATTTCCCGGCTGTGCTGGCGGATGATCGAGCGCAGGAATGCAACCTCTTCCTCCAGCTCGTCAACCCGGCTCTTCGGTGCAAGTGTTTCCATCATGGTCTGCTGATTCTCAAACAGCAGCTTGAACTTCGGCCCGAAATAAGATTCCATCAGAACCGAAGCGCCCTGCATCGCGTCCTTCAGGGTCTGGCTTGCGGATTCCTGAATCATTTCCCGGATAGCCTGCAAATCCTTTTCATCAAGCATAGTTTCATCCCTCCTGTTTTTATTATACGGCGTTTCCCGCCGTTGTCAATCCGTTTTCGGCTTCCCGTCCCGCTCCATCGTCTC
>OIZX01001005.1_pt1 | contig 16227 bp, 14 predicted proteins | sample 1588621 | NCBI WGS metagenome assembly OIZX01 (sample SAMN03283276) | human gut metagenome | biome: human-associated habitat; material: feces | host: Homo sapiens | place: Peru | collected 2012
ATTGTCTATTCCTGTTAGGATAAAGCCTATGGCTAGGTTTAGGAGAATTATTGGGACAATTTGACTTTTTACTACATTTCCTAAATATGCTCTATAATAATAACCAAAGTATAAAAGACTACCTAATAATCCAAATATAGCGCCACTTGCTCCTGCACTTATGGTATTATGAGTAAACGCTAATGATAGCATGCTTCCACATATTCCACTAAATAAATAGATAAATAAATATTTTAATTTTCCAAAGAAGCTTTCTACTTGGGGACCTATTACATATAGGGAATACATATTTACTATTATATGGATAAATCCTATATGTAAGAATGTTGTTGTTAATAATCTATAATATTCTTTGGGGCTTGATTTTGTTAATACATCCCAGTTAGCACCAAACTTTAATAATGTTTGGGTATCTTGTGAACCATTACCAAATATATACATTGCTATAAATACTAATAGGCATATAACCATTATTGTATATGTTATTATTGGTACTTTTTTAGAAAATATTCTATCTACTTTTAATGACTTTTTATATGTATTTTTGTTTATATCTTCGCTTATTTTCATAAATAAATCTATTCCTTTTTCTTTGTGTTCTGTCTTTTTTACAATATCTGGGAACACTTCTGTTAAATCTTTATTTTCAATTTCTTTAATACTTCCTATATTTACGCTTAATACATCTTTTTCTTCTGGTAGTGTTATATCATCACTTAGATTTGTGTATATACTTATCACTGGCATTTTAAAAGAGAATGTTCTTTTTTTTAGGTTTTTTGTAATTCTATCTAATTTAAATCTATCATAATTTAATTGTTCTTCATTATGAATATAATGGCTTACTATTCTTACTATTTTATAATCATTATCCATGTTTTCTAGCCATATTTCATCTTCTATTCCATGAAGTATTACTGGATTATAGTTTTTTTCTGTTATAAAATAGTGAACTAAGTTCATTACTAATAAGTCACCAGCGTTAATTACTATTTCTTTATTCATATATAATCACCTGCAGATAATATTATACTAAAAATATTTAAATAAATAAAGTCTTTTTTTATTTTTGTTGTATCAGCGCATAGTTGATAGAGAGAAGCGCTGTGACTGAAATAAAGAAAAAGACCAATATCAATTGATCTTAGTGAAATAAATTTAGAATATCATGACCTGTTATATATATCATTAATATCATTAATAATATAAATCCTATTCCTGTTATTGTACTTTCTACTTTTTCTGGTACTGGTTTTCCTATAATTTTTTCTATTATTAAGAATAATATATGTCCTCCGTCAAATGCTGGGAATGGAATTAAATTTATTACTCCTACATTTATACTTAGGTATGCTAGAAGATATAATAGGCTTTCTACTCCATTTTTGGCTTGAGTTCCTACTATATTATATATACCAACTGGACCTGATAAATCATTTACTGATACTCCGCCAGTAAACAAACTTTTTACTGTTTCTATCATTATTTTGAATAAGGATCCAGTTTTATTTACTGCATATTTTAAAGATACTACAAATCCTCTTTCTTTAGTAGAATCTTTACCTATTCCAAAAACATAGGTTGTTTCTCCTTCTTCTGTTGTTGCTTTTGAAGGGGTTATTTCTACTTTTCTTTCATTTCCATCTGTACCTTTTACTATAAATTCTAATGTTTTGCCATTACTTGTTTGAACTATCCAAAGGATATCATCCCAAGTTTTTATTTTTTCTCCATCTATTGATAATACTGTATCCCCTTTTCTTATTCCAGCAACGTAGGCTGGATAATCTTTAGGAACACTACCAACTATAGGTGAAGTACTAATACTTCCATAGATTAATGCTCCTATAAATAGGGTTACAAATGCTAATACAAAATTAAATCCTGGTCCCATGAAAAATATTAAGAATCTTTGAAGAAAACTTTTTTTGTATAATTTTTGTTCTTTAGGAACTGATTTATCTCCGTCTTCTCCTTCTTCTCCTGCTAATCTTACAAATCCTCCGATAGGAATTAATCTTATATTATATTCTGTTTCACTACCTTTTGGTTTTTTGGAGAATATTTTTTTGCCCATACCAATAGAGAATTCATATACATATACTCCTGATAATTTTGCAAAAAGAAAATGTCCTAATTCATGAATTAGGATTATTATTCCTAAAATTAATATAAATATAATAAATGTTAACATTTTTACCTCCTATAAGATGTTTAAGATTAATATTAGTCCTAATGCTACAAATATGACACTATCAAATCTATCTAATATTCCACCATGTCCTGGGATAAGGTTTGAATAGTCTTTTTTATTGAAATATCTTTTAATACTACTAAATACTAAATCACCAATTTCACTTAGTATTGTAAGTATAAGTGTCATTATTATTACTTTTGCTATAGTTATATCTCCTATAACATTATAGTAGTATATACTTCCAATTATGCATCCCATTACACTTCCAATTATGCTTCCTTCCCAAGTTTTCTTTGGTGATATAGTTGTAACTGGGTGTTTTCCAATTAAACTTCCTGCTATATAAGCATAAGTATCTGTTATAAATGAAACTAAGAATATATATATACATTTATAAACATTTGTATTGCATAGTTTAACTATGCTTGAGAAGGCAAAACTTAAGAAAAATACTGCTCCTAATATATATAATGCATCATTAATATTATACTTTTTACTATTATTATAAAATACTATTGGTATTGTAAGTCCTAATATTGGTAGTATAATTAATGCTGTTTCGTTTATATTGAAAAATACTTTATTTAATATTATTAATATAATTGATATATATCCTATTAACTTTATAGATTCTATATTGTCTTCTCTTTCTCCATATTTTATATTTATTATTTCTCTAAATCCAAGTAGTGATGCTGCTAACATAACTAATGAAAATACTTTGGTACTTATTAATAATGCTCCTATTAGTATTATTAATAATATTATAGCACTTATTGTTCTTTTTTTCATATCTTACACATCCATTCTTTTCTTATTTATCTCATAATCATTATATTATAATTTTGAGTGGTAGTCAATAGATTTGATTTTTTAAAAGAGTTAACTTTTGTTAACTCTTAATTATCTCTTAGTATTGCATTATGATTATTTATTACTGCTTCTATTATATTTTTAAATGTTTCATTTACGACTTCTTCAGTAAGGGTTTTATCCATACTTTCAAATTTTAAAGAGAATGCTATAGACTTTTTATTTTCTTCTATATTATTTGTATAAATATCAAATACTTTAATATCAGTTAGTATTCTGTTACCTTTAGTTTGAATAGTTTTAATAATACTTTCACAGCTTATATTTTTATCAACGATGAATGCTACATCTTTGGTAACACTTGGATATATTGAGGCTTTTTTAAATTTTATTGGTTTTATATCCGTAATTAGAGCATTCATAGAAAGTTCTGCTACAAATATATCATCTTTTGATGTAGATGGATGTATTCTTCCTATTATTCCTATTTCTTTTTTATTTAATATAATTTTAGCAGTTTGATATGGATGCATATTAGGTATATTTTCAGTGCTTATGAATGTATATCTATTATTTAATCCTAGATAATTTAATAGATTTTCTACTATTCCTTTTATTACATAGAAATCTACTTTATATTTATTTTGCCATGTATTATTTAAATAGTTTCCTTTCATAAGTATAGATATTTTAGTATCTTCTAATAAGTTTATGTCATATGTTTTACTTATTTCATAGATAAGTATATCTTCTATATGTCTTGCTTTATTATAAGTATATGTATTTAATAAAGATGGTATTAATGTTGTTCTTATTACTGATTTATCTACACTCATTGGATTAGGTATTGTTATATTTTCTTTATTTTCATATTTAAAAGTACTAGCCATAGTAGGACTTGTTAAGGTATAGGTTTTTACTTCATTTAGGCCTAATGCTCTTAATCTTTTTGAGATTAGTTTTCTATATTTTACATCTTTTGCATATCTTCCCTTTCTAATTGTTGTTCTTGGTAGAGTAGATACTAAATTATGATAGCCATATAATCTTCCTATTTCTTCTGCTATATCGTTTACGTTTGGTTCTATGTCTAATCTTCTTTTAGGAATTGTTACTGTAAATGTATGTTCTTTTAGGGTATATGGAAAATCTAGTCTATTTAATTCTTTTTCCATATCACTAGTAGATATTGTTATTCCTAACATTTTATTTATATCTTCTGCAGTAAATGTTACTATTTCATCTTTTTTATCTATTTTATCATAAGAAACAATTCCACTTAATATTTTTGCATTAGCATATTTTTGTAATAAATGGCAGGCTCTATTTAGAGCATTCATTGTATATTCATAATTTAGACCTTTGCCATATCTGATAGAGGCTTCACTTTTTAGATTTAATCTTTGAGATGTATATCTAATACTTACGGCATCAAAGATAGCACTTTCTATTAGTATATTTTTTGTATTATTAGTAATTTCTGTATTATATCCTCCCATTACTCCTGCGATTCCAACTGGTTTAGTTCCATCTGTTATTACTATATCATTTTGGGTTAAATTTCTTGTTTTTCCGTCTAATGTTATTATAACTTCTTCATTTTTAGCGTCTCTTACTACTATAGTATTACCTAATTTATCTTTATCAAAGAAATGTAGAGGTTGACCATATTCTAACATTACATAATTTGAGATATCTACTACATTATTAATTGGTCTCATTCCTGCTCTAAGTAATCTTTTTTTTATAAATTCTGGTGATTCTTTTATAACAACATCTGTTATCATTTTTGATAAATAATAAGGACATTTAGTAGTATTAACTTCTAATTTGAAATGATTTTTAATATCATCAGTTTCTTCTTTGTAATCCATTTCTGGTAGAGTTACTTTTTTATTTAAGATACAAGCTATTTCATAGGCAAAGCCAATATGGTAGTAGCAATCATTGTTACGATGCTTATGAATATCTAATTCATATGATGTGTTGTCTAAACCAAGATATTTTAATGGATCAATGCCTACTTTAGCGTCACTTGGTAATTCTTCTATTCCTTTGGCATAAGTAACTTCATTTTTTTCTTCTAAGCCTAATTCATATAAAGCACATAACATACCATTAGAAATTTCTCCTCTTATTTTACTTGATTCTATTTTAAAATTTCCTGGTAGTACTGCTCCTGGTAGTGCTACTATTACCTTTAATCCACGTCTAACATTAGGAGCACCACAAATTATTTGGGTTATATCTTTATCATTTATTTTAACTTTACAGATATGTAGATGATCACTATTGGGATGGTCTATACATTCTACTACTTCTCCTACTACTAGGTTATCTATATGATTTGTTATAACTTTTTCTATATTTATTCCTGCTTCTGTTATTTTTTCTGCTAATTTTTTGGGATCTTCATCTTTTATATCAATATAATCATTTACCCATTCTAAATCTATCATATTATCAATTCCTTTCTAATTTTCTTTATCTATTCTATCAAATGTTTTTGTTTCTCTTAGGTCTGTTTGATAGAAGGCTCTTATATCATCAATTCCATATTTTAACATTGCTAATCTTTCGGCACCAAAGCCAAAGGCAAAACCTGTCCAATTACTAGGGTCATATCCGCAATTTCTTAGTACATTTGGATGTACTATTCCTGCTCCTGCTACTGTTATCCAACCTGTATGTTTACAGATATTACAACCTTTTTTATGGCAATTGAAACAGCTTATGTCAACTTCTACTGATGGTTCTGTAAATTGATAGTAACTTGGTCTAAATCTTGTTTCGATGTCACTTCCAAATAATTTTTTTACTATTTCGTCTATTGTACCTTTTAAATCTGATAGGCTTACTTCTTTATCTATTAGTAATCCTTCTATTTGCATGAATTGATGAGAGTGAGTTGCATCATCATCATCTCTTCTGTATGTTTTTCCAGGACAAATCATTCTTATAGGGCTTTTTCCTTTGTGCTCTAACATTACTCTTGCTTGTACTGGTGAGGTTTGACTTCTTAATAATATTTCTTCATCTTTTATGTAGAATGTATCTTGAGCATCTCTTGCAGGGTGGCCTTTTGGTATATTTAATAATTCAAAGTTATATTTATCTTCTTCTAATTCTGGGCCATCTTCTACATCATATCCCATTGATATTAATAATTCTTCTACTTCTTCTACTATTTTTTCTAATATATTAGGGGCACCTGTATTAATAGAGGTAGCAGGTAGTGTTATATCTATTCTTTCTTTTTCTAGTTTTTTATTTAGTTCTAATTCTTTTAATTTATTTAATTTTTCTTCATAAATATTTGTAAATAAATTTTTAATTTCATTTACTTTAGCACCATATTCTTTTCTTTCTTCTGGTGGTAAATCTTTTATTTTTGTGTTTAATAGGGTTATTTTACCTTTCTTTCCAATATATTCTGTTTTTAAATTATTTAATTCTTCTTGGGTATTAGCATTTTCTAATGCTGATAATAAATCTTCTTTTAAATTTTCCATAATAATAATTCCTTTCTTATAAATTTTCTAACATATGTAATGTACTATCTTTTCCTAAATTCTTTTCATAATCTTTTATTATTTTAATAAATTCATTGTGAGGTTTGGTTAGATCTTCAATTCTATCTAATACTACTTCATCTATTTTAGTTACTCCATATTTTATTAGATATCTTATATTTAAGTCAACATCTATGTAGTTTTTTTCTAATAAATCTAATAAGTAAGTACTTTTTTTAGTATTTATTATGTTATAAGTATTATTAGAAATATATTTTAATAAGTATTCTATGTTATAATTCATATATCCTCCTAAAATAAAAACAAATTTATAATGACAAAGTGGCACAAGTGCCGTTTTTCACCTTTTGTTCAATATTAATTCCCATAGTTAATTACTGTACAAATTTTGATTTAATAATTCCTCTGCACTTTGAAGAAGAGTGTCGGTTATTTCAAGACCGCCCATAATACGTGCGAGTTCACTCTTTCTGCCTTCAAAATCAAGCGGTGTAACCGAAGTAAAAGTTTTATTATCATCAAATTTCTTTTGAATCAGAAAATGCTCGTTGGCATTTGAAGCAATTTGAGCAGAATGAGTAACACATATAACCTGCGTATTTTTAGAAACAGATTTAAGCTTCAAGCCGATTTTTTGACTTGCTCTGCCGCTTACACCCGTGTCGATTTCGTCAAAAATCAAAGTTCCGATTGTATCATTGTACGATATTATGCTTTTAATTGCAAGCATTATTCTCGAAAGCTCACCGCCTGAAGCAACCTTTGACAATGATTTAGGCGGCTCACCGGGATTTGCGGAAATCATAAATTCGATTTTGTCAAAACCTGTTGACGATAAATTACCTTTATCGAAATTAACAAAAAACTGCATTTTAGGCATATCGAGAAACGAAAGTTCGTTTTTTACGTTTTTTTCAAAATCAGATGCAACCTTTTTTCTTTCACTTGAAAGTTTTTCAGCAAGACTAACTGTTTCATTTAATAAGCCGTCATATTCTTTATTAAGCCTGTCAAGCTCCTCGTCAGCAAAAAGAATTGAATTTCTTTTTTGCTTGGCATTTTCAAGAAAAGCAAGCATTTCTTCTTCGTTTCTTCCGTATTTATTAGAAAATTTATAATAAAGGTCAAGCCTTTCGTCAATCATTTCAATTTCTTCGGGTGAGAAATCAATTGACATTAAAAGTGCTTCCGCCTTATCCTTAGCAAGTTCCAGCTTATCGTTTATGTCATTAAATACGTCAAAAATTTCCTTAGTTTCATCATATTTAAAAAGCATTTTTGAAACATCGTTGCAAGCCTGTTCAACGCCTGTATTTTCATCATCACCGTTAATAGTTGAAACAGCAAGATTAAGTGTCTTTATTATATCCTCACTCTTTTGAATAAGTTCACGTTTTTTAGTAAGTTCTTCCCTCTCGCCTATTTTGATATCAGCTGCCTCAAGTTCATCTATTTGGAAATTAAGAATTTCAAGCTGCTTTTCCTTATCGCTCTCATCATTAGCAAGTGATTTTAGTTTTCTGCGAACGCCAATAAGCTTTTTAAACGAATTTTTATAATCGGCTAATACCGACTTATCATTTAAAAGCATATCTATATATGTATATTGCAAATCAGGATTTAAAAGTGCCTGACTGTCATGCTGGCCGTGAACATTAACAAGAAGCGAACTTATTTCCTTAAGCATAGAAACGGTAACAGTTTTGCCGTTTACCTTGCAAAGCGATTTGCCGTTTGACGAAATTTTGCGGCTTAATAGCAGTGAATTTTCTTCGTCAATCTCAATGCCAAGTTCCATTAACTTATCGCAAATTGATTTGCTAATATCATCAAAATAAGCGCTTACAAACCCATAATCTGTATTATGTCTTACAAGTTCTTTTGAAGTACGCTCACCCATTATTGCATTAATGGAGTCAACAACAATAGATTTACCTGCACCGGTTTCACCAGTCAGAACATTAAGACCGTCACTGAAATTAACACTTGCCTTTTCAATAACAGCTATATTTTCAATGTCAAGAGTTCTTAGCATTTAAAATCTTCTCCATATTCATTGTAAATATTTTCGCAAAGTCCTCAGTTTTACAAAGTACAAAAATAGTATCATCGCCGCTGATTGTACCTACGACGCCTGTCCATTCCATTGAGTCAATTGCAGTGCATACGGCAACAGCCATACCTGAAAAACATTTAATGCAAACGATATTTTGAGCGTATTCAACATTAATAATCGATTCCCCGAAAATACCGCCTGTTCTTCTTGCATTTTCATTATTTTTCTTACCTGTTGAATAAATGTATCTGCCTTTATCTGACAAATCCTTAACAAGGCGCAATTCCTTAATATCACGGGATATTGTTGCTTGCGTAACTTCATAGCCGTTTTTCAAAAGAAAAGCCTGAAGTTCTTCTTGAGTTTCAATATCATGGGAGTTGATAAGTTCTAATATTTTAGCGTGTCTTCTCTTTTTCATTTATACTCTCCTCTCAATAATTTTCTTATTAAGAATTTCGTAAAAGTTTTCAGGTTTTAGTTTAATAAGCTTAGTTTTAATGTCCGAAGTCTTGATATGTATTTCACAATCAGGGGCTAAATTAACAGCCTCCTGACCGTCAACAGTCATAATCGGAGAATTATTTTGGTCGTTATTTGCTTTAATAATCAATTCTTTATCCGCAGAAAAAATAATGCTTCTGTCCATAAGTGAATGTGGACAAATCGGTGTTTCGATAATACAATCCGCCTCAGGGCTTACAACAGGACCTCCTGCAGCCATTGAATAGGCAGTAGAGCCGGTAGGTGTAGAAATAATAACTCCGTCACTTCTCATATTAGAAACATTTCTGCCGTCACAAGTGATTGATACATCAATAAGTCTTGCAAAATCGCCACGTGAAACAACAATATCATTTAAACAATGATGTGAAGAAATCACCTGACCCTTTCGTTCTATCGTCGCTTTGAGCATAAGACGTTCGTCAATAATATAATCATTATTAATAAGCCTTGCAAGCAAATCAAGTTCATCTCGTTCGATACCACTCATAAAGCCCAGCCTGCCGGCATTGATACCGAGTGCCGGTTTGCCCAAAAAAGCCGCTTTTTTGGCGATATTAAGCGTTGTGCCGTCGCCGCCTATAGCAATTGCGCAATCACAAATTGACATAGCCTTGTCAAATGTTTCAAATTTCGCTTTTGTTTTTGCAAATACAGCTTCGTGTTCCTCGGGTAAATACACCTCTGCGCCGCCGCTGATAAGTTTATTAACTACATTTACAGCAAGAACGCTCACGCCTTTATTATTAAGATTTGGAAAAACTGAAATAATCATTATAATTCCTCATGTGATTTATATACTAATTGTTTAGCGTCAACATTTTCATAAACAACAGGTTCATTTGATTTTAACAGATAAATCAAATATTCGATATTACCCTCAGGACCTTTAATAGGTGAAAAATCAAGACCTGAAACGCTAAAACCGTTTTCAACTGCCAAGCCGATAACTTTTTCGCAAACCTCAAGGTGAGTTACAGGGTCGCTTACAACACCTTTTTTGCCGACCTTTTCCCTTCCTGCTTCAAACTGAGGCTTAATAAGGCAAACCGCACTGCCGTCATCCTTTAAGAATTTATTAAGATTTGGCAAAATATGCTTAAGAGAGATAAAGGAAACGTCAACAGATGAAAAATCAATTTTATCCTTAATTTGTTCATCTGTTACATATCGAAAATTAGTTCTTTCCAAATTAACTACTCGTTCATCGGTACGAAGCTTCCAAGCAAGCTGACCGTAGCCGACATCGACTGAATACACCTTAACTGCTCCGTTCATAATCATACAATCGGTAAAGCCTCCCGTTGAAGCGCCGACATCCATACAAATTTTGCCCTCAAGAGAAATAGGAAAACATTCCATAGCTTTTTCAAGCTTCAAACCGCCACGGCTGACATATTTTAAAGTTTTACCACGAACTTCGATTGTATCATCCTCATTAACGTCCTTGCCTGCTTTATCAGATTTTTGATTGTTAACATATACTATGCCCGACATAATGATTGCTTTTGCCTTTTCTCTGCTTTCAGCAAGTCCTTTTTCTACCAAAGCAACGTCAAGCCTTGTCTTATTCTTAGCCATTATTGACCTCTTTAATAATAGAATTTGTATCTAAATTATAATGCTCAAGCTGACGACAAACACTTGCCTGCTTAACAAATTCGTCGTCAATTGCAATATGCTTAAATTGAACATTAATATTATTTTCAATTAATAGTGAAGCAAATATTTCACCGACAGAACCGCTTTTTACACTTTCCTCATAAAAATATACGGTATCACAATTTTTGAGATATTCAACTACGCTTTCATCAATCGGCTTAATTTTATTAAGTTTAATCAAAAAAGCGTCGTCAAGATTTTTATAAGCCTTTGCACATTCGCAAAATTCTCTGCCATAAGAAACAACACATTTTTTCAAACTTATATCACCTATAATGTTGTAATTATCGTGATTATATTTATATTCGACAGGAATTTCGCATTGGCAGCCACGTGGATATCTGACTGCGACTGCGCCGTCAATTTTATAAATTGCCTGATAAAACATAGCTTCAAGTTCATCAAATGTTGACGGTGCGAAAACAGTTAATCCAATCACCGAGTTAAGAAAAGAAGTATCAAACACGCCCTGATGGCTTTCGCCGTCCTCACCGACAAAGCCGGCACGGTCAATTGCAAAAATAACCTTTAAATTTTGCATTGCAACATCGTGAATAAGTTGGTCATACGAACGTTGAAGAAATGTTGAATAAACAGCAAAAACAGGAATTAAACCGTTTTTTGCAAGACCGCTTGAAAATGTTACTGCATGCTGTTCGGCAATGCCGACATCAAAAAATCTTTTAGGAAATTCCTCTGCAAAATTACAAAGGCCCGTACCCTCAGCCATAGCTGCAGTAACACAGCAAATCCGAGCGTCATTTTTAGCAAAATTACACATAGTTTCGCCAAAGCAGGCTGAAAAATTCTTTCCTGAACTTTTCGGCTCACCTGTATTTATATCAAATTTACCTATACCGTGAAACTGAGTCGGATTTTTCTCGGCAGGATAATAACCTTTACCCTTAACGGTATTCACATGAATTAGGACTGAATGGTTATGGGCTTTAGCCGCATTAAAAACGTCAACAAGTGCATCAATATCGTGACCGTCAATCGGACCGTAATATCTAAAACCTAAATCCTCAAAGAATGTGGATTTGTAAATCATTTTTCTGATTTTAGTATTAATATATGTAAAAAATCTGTTAATCTGAGTGCCAACCTTAGGGATTCTTGCAAGTCGGTGCTGAAAATTAGATTTAAAGGTTACGTATCTTTTAGATGTGCGTATAGTAGTCAGATTTTTAGCCATTGAGCCGACATTTTTGCTGATAGACATATTATTATCATTCAAAACTACTATAAGATTACTGTTATCGTTTCCTGAATTATTAAGTGCCTCGTATGCAAGACCGCCGGTCAAGGCGCCGTCACCGATAACTGCAACAACCTTGCCCTTTTCGCCTTTAATCTGCTTAGCCCTTGCAAGACCGACAGCGGCAGAGATTGATGTTGAACTGTGACCTGAAGAAAAAATATCATGTTCACTTTCAACAGGACGGGTAAATCCGCTGATGCCGCCTTCGGTACGTAAGGTTTCAAACTTGTCCTTCCTGCCGGTAAGAATTTTATGAGTATAGCACTGATGGCCGACATCAAACACAATTTGGTCAACAGGGCTGTTAAAAACCTTGTGCATGGCAACTGTAAGTTCAACAACGCCTAAATTAGAAGCAAGATGACCGCCTGTTTTGGAAACAGTATTAATCAACAATTCACGTATATCGTCGCATAGCACTTCAAGCTCTTTATCATTCAGTTTTTTTAAATCTTTAGGAGAATTAACCCTATCAAGAACAGACATAATATTTCCCTTTTCAATGATTAAAGCTATTTTTTACGATTGACAAGTGATAAAGCAAGCGCTTTCAAAAAATCACTGTTTTCAAATATATCAAGTTGATTTACAGCCGCATTTGTAAGCTTTTTAACGTCTGATTTTGCTTTTTCAATACCGACAAGTGCAGCATAGGTGATTTTTTCATTTTCAACATCAGAGCCAACAGGTTTGCCAAGTTCCTTTTCATCACCAACAATATCTAAAATGTCATCTTGGATTTGGAACGCAATACCGAGTGAATAAGCAAATTTAGAAGCTGCTGACATTTTCTCTTCATCAGCTCCGGCGCTGATACAACCCATAAGGCATGCAGCGGAAATAAGTGCGCCAGTTTTCATTCTGTATACATTTAAAAGCTGCTTAACTGTAGGATTTTCATTTTCGTAAATAAGGTCAATAACCTGACCGCCAATCATTCCGCCTACGCCTGCATTTTGAGCAAGAAGAAGAGAAGCGGAAACCTTTTTATCATCAGAAAGTTCGCTTGATGCAATAATTTCAAATGCGTGAGTCAAAAGCGCATCTCCCGCCAAAAGAGCGGTATCCTCGCCAAATGCTTTATGACAACTCGGCTTACCTCTCCTTAAATCATCATTGTCCATACAAGGCAAATCATCGTGAATAAGACTATATGTATGAACATATTCCATAGCGCACGCAAATGGCAACGCATCTTCTCTGCTTCCACCGCTCGCTTGTGCAAACTCAAGCGCAAAAACAGGTCTAAGTCTTTTACCTCCGTTTACAAGACTGTATTCCATAGCCTGAACAACACTTTCTTGACCGTCCTTGCAATCAGGAAGAAAAGACAAAAGTGTGTGTTCAACTTTTTTTATATCATTTGTCAGAATATTTTTAAATTCCGTTTCAGTCATTATTATTCTCCTTAGTAAGCATAGTAATCTTTTGCTCTGCCTTTTTCAGCTTATCACTGCAAATACCTGCAAGCTTAGTTCCTTTTTCAAAAAGTTTAATGCTCTCGTCAAGAGAAACAGTACCATTTTCAAGCTTAGATACTATTTCATCAAGCTCTTTAACAGCATCTTCATATTTTATTTCATCACTCATTGGGTGTTACCTCTTTAACTATACATTTAGATTTTCCGTTATAAAAAGTTATATCAATCTCATCGTTCACTTTAACGCTGTTAATATCGTTTATTGCATTATTATTAATAGATGCAAGTGTGTATCCACGTAAAAGAATTTTAAGCGGACTTAAAGCGTCAAGACGAGATACTTTATTTTTAAACTCGTTATTTTTTTGCTCAATAAAATATGAGTAACCATCAACAAGTCTTGTTTGCAAAACAGCCAAATCATCATATTTCAGATTAATGAAATCATTCATATTTTCTAAAGGCGTATTAATAAGCAAATTGTCAAGACGCTGATATTCCTTATCAATTTTGTTATGCAAATAAGATAATAATCTGTTTTTTATACCGTCAAAATAATTAATTAATGTTGCCGAATCCGGTACAGCAAGTTCTGCCGCAGCACTCGGAGTAGGTGCTCTTAAATCCGACACAAAATCGCAAATTGTGTAATCCGTTTCATGACCTACGGCAGAAATTATCGGAGTTTCACATTCAAAAACCGCCCTGGCAACCTGTTCTGTATTAAAAGCCCACAAATCCTCAAGTGAGCCGCCGCCTCTGCCGACGATGATTACATCAATATCGTCTCTTAAATCAAGAATTTTAATTGATTTGCATATATCCGCTGGTGCGCTATCACCTTGAACGACAGTCGGTACAACGACAAGTTCAGCAATAGGATATCTTCTTTTAGTAATATTTTTTATATCCTCAATTGCCGCACCCATATCCGAGGTAGCAACACCTATTTTCCTCGGAAATTTAGGTATTGGCTTTTTGTAGTTTTCATCAAACAAGCCTTCTTTTGAAAGTTTATCCTTAAGTTGTTCAAAAGCAATAGCAAGTGTTCCTATACCGTCAGGTTGCATATCGTCAACATAAAACTGATATGCTCCGTCCTTGTCGTATACAGAAATTCTGCCTCTGCAAAGAACCTTCCTTCCGTCAGACGGCTTGAATTTAAGCCTCTGTGCATTTGATGAAAACATAACCGCTTTAAGTTGTGAGTTATCGTCCTTAAGCGTGAAATACATATGACCGGAACGAAAATAATGGAGAAAATTACTGATTTCACCCACAATATAAATATTTTTTAAATGCACATTTTCATCAAGAATAGCTTTAATATAAGTATTAACTTGTGTAACCGTTAATGCGTTAATATTCATATAATATCTTTCAAATAAGCATATATTGCAATTCCTGCGGCATTGTCACAGCTAAACTCAGGCTTTGCAAAATATGCCGAAAATTTATTTACTAAATTTGTTTTAATAAGCGTGTTAGACATTACGCCGCCTGCAAATACAAGAGGTAAATCCCCATATTTTTCAAGCAATAGCTCTGTCATTTTTTCAAGCGAAGTTGAAATGTACGTAAGAACGAACTTGGAAATATCTTGCTTACTTTCTCCGTTTTCTATCATCGCCTTAGCCTTATTTTCAATACCGGAAAGTGAGCAGTCAAGCCCCTTCATAGAAGGTTTAATTCTAAAGTTCTTATCGCTTAGCAGAGAAAATTTGTCAAGTTCCTTTCCGCAAGGAAAATTCAAACCGAGAAGCACACCTGTTCTGTCAATAGCCTGTCCTGCCTTTAAATCAAGGCTTTGAGCAATAATTTGCGCTTTGATAATTTCATCTTTATCCGGTGTAACAAGAAGCGCCTCAGTTGTTCCTCCGCTGACATGAAAGACAATAAACCTATGTCCAATCAAATCAAGCCTTCCGACGGAATAAAGCGCCGCTAAAATATGCCCAACTTGATGAGATGTATAATATAGCCTTGATGATGTGAATTTTGAAACAGCATCGGCAATACCCTTTCCTACCATAAAGCACGGCATATAACTTTTTTCAATATTTCTCGGTCTTGTACTTACTGCAACGGCATCAATACTTGATTTGTCATATTCAAGCTTAGCCAAAATTTCAGGCATATTGACTGTATGCTGAAAAACAGCGTCGCTTTGCCTTAATCCACGCTCACCTGTTTTGACATGCAAAAGCTTCTTAGCCTGAATTATATCGTTGCCGTCGAACAAAGCCGCAGAGGTTGTATAATTGCTTGTATCAAATCCAAGATACATAATTAACCCCTTGAAACGGCGCCGAGAACGCCGTTGATATATGATGCGTCATTGCTTGAAGCGTATTTTTTTGCAAGCTCAACAGCTTCATTAATTGCAATACTGTCGGCAACGTCCTCAACGTTTTTCATCTCATAAAGCGCAACGTAAAGAATAGCAAGCGTAACCTTAGGAAGCCTTGCGGCTTTCCAACTTTTTGAATACTTATTAATTATCTCATCAAGCTCATTTTTTGAACCTTTTACGCCGACAAACACATCCTTTGCATATTTGCTCACCGCTTCAACATTTTCGCTGTAAAGTTCGATTACCTCATCAATATCTTGGCCGCTTGAAAAAAGCCCCTCAAACGTTAAAAGAAACGCTTGCTCTCTCATTTCACTTCTTTTCATCTGTGTATCTCCTAAATATTTTATGCAAAATAAAATGCCGACAAAAATCTATTGTCGGCAGATTTTGCTACTCTTCAGTTTCACAAGGTTCATTAGAGCTT
>OIZX01001007.1_pt1 | contig 16201 bp, 13 predicted proteins | sample 1588621 | NCBI WGS metagenome assembly OIZX01 (sample SAMN03283276) | human gut metagenome | biome: human-associated habitat; material: feces | host: Homo sapiens | place: Peru | collected 2012
AGACGGCACTGACGCGTCCGTCCAGCAGGTATCCCATTGCCAGCTTTTCGGAGGTGGCCTCTCCGTGCATTTCCACAAAAATCAGCCGGGTATCGATTTTTTTCAGAATTTTTTCCACCAGCAGGAAGGGATTGTCCGGGGTGTAGTCCATGCCGCAGCGCCCGATCAGATCAATGACCGCGACGGGGCCAAAGCCGGTTTCGTACACCGCCCAGCCCTGCCCCGGAGTCTGGGGGGCGTAGTTTGCCGGGCGCAGCACCCGGTCCGTCTCGTCCAGATAGGGGACGATCTCCCGTTTGCCGAAGCTGTGATTGCCCAGCGTGATCACGTCTGCCCCGGCGTCCAGAATTTCCTCCGCCTGCCCGGGAGTCAGCCCCACCACACTGGCGTTTTCCCCGTTTACAACGGTGAAATCCACCTGATATTTCCGCTTGAGAAACCGCAGACTCCGATCGATCCGGTCAAGCCCCGGGTTTCCCACCACGTCTCCTACCGCAAGTATCCGAATATCCATAACACAGACCCCTTTCCGCCGGTTGGCGTTGGATTTGAGAAATTGAAATGCAATGATCCGTGCTTTCCGTTACCATTTCAGCAGTGCGCTGCTGTTGAGGACCAGCGTGCTGTACAGGAACAGCACGTCCTCGCTGCCGTCCAATGTTAGGAACCGGCCCAGCAGCTGGCTGGACAGATACCGGATATCCACCGCGTAAATGGTACGGTAGCTCTCCGCCAGCAGCGGGATCAGGCTGCTGCCGAAGGAGTCCCGGAACACGATAAGGGTGCGCTCGTTCTCCGCCGCCGGGTTTTCGATGCGCAGCAGGGACTTGCTGCCGCCCAGGAACAGGTCGTAGGGCGCGGTCTGGGCGGCGGCGAAGTCGTACACGCCGCCGGTGCTGTCCGTCTCGTAGTCGTAGACGGTGCAGCCCTCCAGCACGTTACCCGTCAGGTAGGACAGCGTGTCCGCCGCCAGCGTCTCCGCCGTCTTGCCCCAGTAGCTGCCATGGAATTCCCCGGCCAGGGCGCAGAGCGTCTCCTCCCGGTCCTCCGGCAGCGTTACGTGCAAGGCCTCTGCCAGCCTTTGGGCCACCGGCAGCAGTGTCTCCTGCCGCCAGTGGGGATCGGTGCGGTAGTAGTCCTCCAGCGTCAGCAGGGACGCGATGTCCACCGCCTGTACCGGCAGCCGGGCGGCCAGCCAGTCCGCCGTTTCCGAAGCATCGGCGGGGACATAGCCCTCCGGCGGCCGGGTGAACTGGGCCTTGTCCGGCACAACGGACAGGCAAAAGCGATAGCCGCTGCCCCCGAAATACGTCTCGATGAGGTGCTGAAAGCGGTGGGCCGCCAGCTCCAGGGACTTCTCGTCCCAGGGCGCATCCGTGGCGGCGGCATAGCCCTCGTAGACGTACACCCCGTCCGCCGTATCCCTTCGGGGCGAGGTGGGCAGCCGGGCAGCGCCCAGAGCCATCACCGCCGCCAGCAGGAGAAATGCGGCCCGCTGCGCCCAGCGCATCACTGAATGGCCTCGTCGTAGGCGGCGTGGACGCCGTAGATGCCGTTCAGGTGAGTCATAAAGGTATCTATCAGATCCTCCGCGCCGAAGACGACCACCACATACTCATCTACCACGGCCACGACCAGCTTGTCGGGGAAGCCGCACATCCACTGACGCTGCATGATGTTGTCCCGCAGCTGCTGTGCCAGCTCAGCGGTGTCGCCGGTGGCATGGTAAGCGGCGGCGGTGAAGGTGTTGGCGTTCATCATGTGGACAAGGGACGCGGCCTCGTCCACCGCAGCGGTTTCCGGCAGACCCAGCTCGCTGTCCGCCAGCGCACGGTCCTTCAGATCAAAGACGCCGGGAGCGTCCTCCTTCAGGTTTGTCTCGGAGAAGTCTCCGCCGACGACAGAGAACTTCTCGTCCTCGCCGTAGGTGTTCCACACCGTCTCCAGTATATTCAGAGCGCTGGTGGGCGTTGCGGGCTTGTCTCCGGAATGGTTGTTTTTGCTGCCGCAGGCGGTCAGGCTAAGCACCAGCAGAGCGGCCAGCAGCAGAGATACGAATTTCTTCATGATAAACCTCCAAAATGATTGTACTTTCCCCGCGCAGGAGAAGCGCGGCTGTAAGTTGGACGCAGCCGCGCTCTGTTTTGTTCCCGACGGGCGGACATTTTCCGCCCGCTAAGCGTTACAGCCAGGACTGATCGAATCCATAGGGCAGCAGCTCCTTCAGGGCGAACCGTTTGCTCTCGCCGCTCTTGTTCAGGCAGATGACGGTCATGTCCGGAGCGAACTCCATCATCACCTGGCGGCACGTGCCGCAGGGGACGCAGTAGTCGTTGCTGCGCCCGGCGATGACAATGGTGTCAAAGTCCCGGTGTCCCTCGCTGACGGCCTTGAAGATGGCGGTGCGCTCGGCGCAGATGGTGGCGCCGTAGGCGGCGTTTTCGATGTTGCAGCCGGTAAACACCGTGCCGTCCTTGCAGAGAAGCGCCGCGCCCACCGGGAAGTGGGAATAGGGGACGTAGGCCATGTCCAGCATGGCCATTGCCTTTTGGCAAAGCTGTCCTTCGGTCATGGGAAATTCCTCCTTATTATCGTGAATTTTGGATGGGAATATACATATCAGCTCAGCTCGGCAGCGCCGGTATAGAGCTGGTAATACTTGCCGTGCTGGGCCAGCAGCCCGGCGTGGTCGCCCCGCTCGATGATCTGCCCGTGCTCCAGCACCAGAATGGCCTGGCTGTTGCGGACGGTGGACAGCCGGTGGGCGATGACGAACACCGTGCGGCCCTCCATCAGGGAGTCCATGCCCCGCTCGATCAGCGTCTCTGTGCGGGTGTCGATGGAGCTGGTGGCCTCGTCCAGGATCAGCACCGGCGGATCGGACACCGCCGCCCGGGCGATGGCCAGCAGCTGGCGCTCGCCCTGGCTCAGGCTGCCGCCGTCGCCGGTGATGACCGTGTCGTAGCCCTGGGGCAGGTGGCGGATGAAGGCGTCGGCGTTGGCCAGCTTCGCGGCGGCGCGCACCTCCTCGTCGGTGGCGTCCAGCTTACCGTAGCGGATGTTGTCCGCCACCGTGCCGGTAAACAGGTGGGTATCCTGGAGCACCATGCCCAGCGACCGGCGGAGGGAGTCCTTGGCGATGTCCTTCACGTCGATGCCGTCGTAGGTGATCGTCCCCTCCTGCACGTCGTAGAACCGGTTGATCAGGTTGGTGATGGTGGTCTTTCCCGCGCCGGTAGAGCCAACGAAGGCGATCTTCTGGCCAGGCTTTGCGAACAGGGATACATCCCGCAGCACCGTCTTTTCCCCGTCGTAGGAGAAGGTCACATGGTTCAGCCGCACATCGCCCCGCAGCTCCACCAGCGTGCCGTCCGGCTTTTTCCATGCCCAGTGGCCGGTGCGCTGCGACGTTTCCGTCAGCGTATCGCCGCTTTTCTCCACCCGGACGATGACCGTCTTGCCCTCGTCCGTCTCCGCCGGTGTGTCCATCACGGCGAAGATGCGCTCCGCGCCGGCAGCGGCGGACAGCAGCATATTCAGCTGCTGGCTGATCTGGGCCACCGGCTGGCTGACCTGCTTCACATACAGCAGGTACGCGCCCAGCGAGCCCACGTCGAACACGCCGCCGATGGCCAGCAGGCCGCCCACGCAGCAGGTGACGGCGTAGTTGATCTTGCTGAGGTTGCCCATGGCGGGCATCATCATACCGGCGTAGGCCTGGGCCGCTGTGGCTGCGTCGCGGTACTCTCCGTTCAGCCCGGTGAACCTCCGTACGGCCTCCGGCTCGTGGTTAAAGACCTTGATGACCTTCTGTCCCTCGATCATTTCCTCGATATAGCCGTTCATGGCGCCCAGTGCCGCCTGCTGCCGCTGGAAATTCACCCGGCTGCGCCCGCCGATGACCTTCACCACCACGCCCATCAGCGCCAGGAACAGAAACGTGATCAGCGTCAGCCACGGGTTCAGCACGATCATCATCACCACCGTGCCCACAAAGGTCAGCACGTTGGAGATGATGCTGGCAAAGCTGCTGTTCAGCATCTCCGACACGGTGTCGATGTCGTTGGTGAACCGGCTCATCAGGTCGCCGGACTGGTGCTGGTCGTAATAGCTTACCGGCAGCTCCTGCAGGTGGTCGAACAGGTCCTGCCGGAGGGCCGCCACCGTCCGCTGGGCCACATGGACCATGATGCGGGCGTAGGCGTAGGAGCACAGGGAGCTGACGGCGAACAGCCCGCCCATCAGCACCAGCATTTTCAGCAGACCCGGGAAATTGCCGGGGATGATATAGTCATTCAGCAGCGGCTTGAGCATATAGCTGGTGGCCACGCTGCCGGCAGAGCTGGCGACCAGGCAGATCGTCACCACCGCCAGCGCGCCCTTATAGCGCCCCACATAGTGCATCAGCTTGCCGAATGTGCCTCTCATGTCCTTGGGGCGCTGGAAGCCGTGGCCCTGCGGGCCGTGGCCCGGGCCGCCACGGGGTGCGCTTCTTCTGTTCTCAGCCATCAATGCTCACCCCTTCCTGCTGGGATTCGTAGACCTCGCGGTAAATGTCACAATTCTTCATCAGCTGTTCATGCGTACCCAGACCCACCACGTGGCCGTCGTCCAGCACGATGATGCGGTCGGCATCCATGACGGAGGTGATGCGCTGGGCGATGATGAGCTTGGTGGCGTCCGGCAGCGCCGTCTTCAGCGCTGCGCGGATTCTGGCATCGGTGGCGGTGTCCACCGCGGAGGTAGAGTCGTCCAGGATCAGCACCTTGGGACGGCGCAGCAGTGCCCGGGCGATGCACAGGCGCTGCTTCTGCCCGCCGGACACGTTGGTGCCGCCCTGCTCGATATAGGTGTCGTAGCCATCGGGCATCTTCTCAATGAACTCGTCGGCGCAGGCCATGCGGCAGGCTTCTTCGATTTCTGCATCGGTGGCGTCCGCCCGACCCCAGCGCAGGTTCTCCCGGATCGTCCCGGAGAACAGCGTGTTCTTTTGCAGCACCATGGCGCACCCATCCCGGAGCGCCTCCATGGTGTACTCCTTCACGTTGCGGCCGCCCACATACACCGCGCCCCCGTTCACCTCGTACAGCCGGGGGATCATGCTCACCAGCGTGGTCTTGGCGCTGCCCGTGCCGCCCAGAATGCCCACGGTCATGCCGCTTTCGATGTGCAGGTCGATGTCCGTCAGGTTCCAGTCCTCGGCGGTGGGGTGATACTTGAAGTACACGTGGTCGAAACGGATGTCGCCGTTTTCCACGGTCAGCGCCGGGTCTGCCTGCGCGTCGGTGATCTGGGGCTGCTCGTCCAGCACCTCCACCACGCGCTTGCCGCAGGCGATGGCGCGGGTCAGGATCATCAGCACCATGGACACCATCATCAGCGACATCAGGATCTCGCTGGCGTAGGTGAAGAACGCCATCAGGTCACCGGACAGCAGCGTGCCCTCCACCACGTCATGACCGCCCAGCCACATGATGGACACGATAGTGCCGCCCATGAGCATGATCATAATGGGCATGAACGTGACCACGAAGCCGAAGGCCCGCTCGGCGGTGTCGCGCAGCTTATCACTGCGGACGCGGAATTTCCCCTTCTCCCGGTCCTCCCGGACGAAGGACTTCACCACCCGCACGGCGTTCAGGTTTTCCTGCACCACCAGGTTCAGATCGTCGGTGGCGCTCTGCAGCGCCGTGAAGAACGGTCCGACGTAGCGGATGACAATGGCCACCGCAATGACCAGCAGGGGGATGACCACCAGGAACACCTGGCTCAGGTCCAGGCTGATCTCCATGGCCTTGATGAGGGCCGTGACCAGCATCACCGGGGCGCGGACGCACATCCGCATCCCCATGAACAGCGTCATCTGCACGGAGGAGATGTCGTTGGTCAGCCGGGTGATCAGGCTGGCGGTGGAAAAGTGCTCGATGTTGGCGAAAGAAAACCGCTGCACCTGCTCATACTCCGCCTGGCGCAGGTTCGCGCCGAAGCCCATGGATGCCTTGGCCGCCAGGGCTGCCGCGCCCACGCCGCACAGCAGCGCCGCAATGGCCATCAGGAACATTTTCAGGCCCGTCAGCAGGATGTAGCTCCTGTCCCCGTTGGCGATGCCCACGTCCACGATCTCGCTCATGGCCTGAGGCAGCTCCAGCTCCAGTACGGACTCACCCACGGAGCACAGCACACCCAGCAAAATATAAATTCCATAGCCCGTGGTATACCGGGCCAGTTTTCTCAGCATGGGTCAAATTCCTCCTCTGCCAGATTGCGGGCCACCCGCATCAGGAGGCTGAGCAGCAGCTTCTTCTCCTCGTCGGTGAAATCCCGCTCCAGCCGCGTGTTCACCTGACGCACCACGGCGGTAAAATTGTCGTAAAACTGCATCCCCTGGTCCGTCAGCTCCAGGATACGGCAGCGCCCGTCCGTCTTACTGGTCGTCCGCCGCAGCATTTCCTTCTCCTCCAGCCGGTCCACGATGCCATTGACGGTGCTGGGCTTCACCATCAGGTGCTTCTCCAGCGCCTTCTGGTTCACCTCGCCCTCCGCATCGTGGAGGAACGTCAGGGTGCGGCACTGCATGGGCGACACGTCGTATTGCCGCAGCAGCCGGTTCATGAGCTTTTGCACCTGGTGGTGGCAGTAGCCGAACAGCGGCCCGAAGTGGGCAGGTCTTTCCGCCAGAATATCCTTCATGGCAGCCCCCTCCTTTTCAAATATTTAGTACACAAACTATTAGCGTGCTAAATACTACCACGAACGTTTTTTATTGTCAAGGGAACACCCAGCGGCGGCCTGTAAACAATTTGTGAATTGCTTGTCAATCCCATTGACTTCCCCGCCCCCACCCTGTATGATATGTTTGTACGAAGAACATATCCAAGACCATTGTTATTCTCTCTCCTTTTACAAAAAGAAACGCGGCCTGAAGGGCCGCGTTTCTTTTTGCCCTTTTAACCCCGTGGGCCTTCTCCGCATAGGATATGGTGGAAAAGGAGGGGACGCGATATGGAGCGATACACGGCGGCGCTGGCGGGCAACCCCAACGTGGGCAAGTCCACGGTGTTCAACGCCCTGACGGGCTTACACCAGCACACCGGCAACTGGTGCGGCAAAACGGTGGCGGCGGCAGAGGGCCGCTGCGCCTGCGGCGGCGCGGAATTCCGGCTGGTGGACCTGCCCGGCACATACTCTCTGTACGCCCACTCGCCGGAGGAGGCGGTGACAGATGAATTTCTCCGCCGGGGCGAGGCGGACGTGACGGTGCTGGTGGCGGACGCCACCTGCCTGCGCCGGAATTTGCAGCTGGCGGTGCAGCTCCGCTGCCGCACCGGACGGCTGGTGGTGTGTGTCAACCTGATGGATGAAGCCCGGAAAAAACACGCCGCCCCGGATACCGCCGCTTTGGCCTCGGCGCTGGGCGTGCCGGTGGTGGAGACCGCCGCCCGGGACGGTGCGGGACTGGACGACCTGCGCCGGGCCATGGCGGACATGGCACGGAACAACGCGCCGCCCGCCCCTTGGGAAGATGTGGACGGCGGCAATCCGGAAGCGGTGGCTGCCCGGGCCGCCGCCATCGCTGACGGCTGCCTGCCCCGTGTGGCGGACATCCACCGCCGTGACCGCCGCATCGACCGCATCGTCACAGGGCGCTGGACGTCCCTGCCGGTGATGCTGGCCCTGCTGGGGCTGGTGTTCTGGCTGACGCTGTGGGGCGCCAACGCGCCCTCTGCCCTGCTGAGCCGCGGCCTTATGGCCCTGCAGGCACCGCTGCGGCAGCTGCTGGCCTTTGCCCCCTGGTGGATACAGGGCGCGGTGGTGGACGGTGTCTACCGCACCGCCGCCTGGGTGGTGGCGGTGATGCTGCCGCCCATGGCCATCTTCTTCCCCCTGTTCACCCTGCTGGAGGATGCCGGACTGCTGCCCCGCATCGCCTTTGCCTGCGACCGCTTCTTCCGGGCCGCCGGCGGCAGCGGCCGACAAAGCCTCACCATGTGCATGGGCCTGGGGTGCAACGCCTGCGGCGTCATGGGCTGCCGCATCATCGACAGCCCACGGGAGCGGCTGGCCGCCATCCTCACCAACGCCTTTATCCCCTGCAACGGCCGCCTGCCCACGCTGATCCTGCTGTCCCTGCTGCTGTGGAGCGGCACAGGCAGCTCATGGGCCGCCGCCGGGACGTTTCTGGCCTGTCTGCTGCTGGCGGTGGCCATGACGCTGCTGGCTACCCGCCTGCTCACCGCCACCGTCCTGCGGGGACAGCCCTCCGCCTTCACCCTGGAGCTGCCGCCCTACCGTATGCCCCGGGTGGGACAGGTGCTGATCCGCTCCCTGCTGGACCGCACCCTGTTCGTGTTGGGCCGGGCCGTAACGGTGGCCGCCCCGGCGGGGCTGGTGATCTGGACGCTGGCCAACGTCACCGCCGGCGGTGTCAGCCTGCTGTCCCGTGCCGCCGCCTTTTTCGACCCGCTAGGTCACCTCATGGGCCTGGACGGCATGGTTCTGACGGCGTTCCTGCTGGGCTTCCCCGCCAACGAGATCGTCCTCCCGGCGCTGCTGATGGGCTATCTGCACACCGGCAGCCTGGTGGAGACCGGCGGCACAGCCGCCCTGAGCCAGCTTCTGTCCGCACAGGGCTGGACAGCGGAAACGGCGGTGTGCATGATGGTACTGTGCCTGCTCCACTTCCCCTGCGGCACGACGTGCCTGACCATCCGCCGGGAGACCGGCTCACGGCGCTGGACGCTGCTGGCGGCGGCGCTGCCCACCGCCATGGGCATGGCACTGTGTATAGCCATCCACGGGGTCTGGACGCTGCTGGCATGACCTGTCGGGAAAAAACAGTTGCCAACCGGCGAGTTATGTAGTACAATGATTGTCACGAACTTGTCCTCCGCCAGCAGCTGCGGGGCCGGTCTCGCGCAATGGATACCCACGAATCATGTCAGGCGGGGAACCGAGCAGCATTAAGAGGGATCATCCATGTGCCGCGAGGACGCCGGCCCTGTGGCTGCGGGCGGAGGACGTTCTTTTTTCATTTTGCATTGCCGGGAGGTGTGCCCGTGTACCAGGCGCTGTATCGAAAATACCGTCCCAAGACCTTCTCAGAGGTGGTGGGACAGTCCCATATCACCGACACGCTCCAGCGCCAGGTGGCGGACGGCACGGTGGGCCACGCCTACCTCTTCACCGGCACGCGGGGCACGGGCAAGACCACCTGCGCCCGTATTCTGGCCAAGGCCGTCAACTGTGAGCACCCTGTGGACGGCGCGCCCTGCAACCAGTGCGCCGCCTGCCGCGGCATCGACGACGGCTCGCTGCTGGACGTGACCGAGCTGGACGCCGCCTCCAATGGCAGCGTCAGCGACGCCCGCTCCCTGCGGGAGGAGGCGGTGTATCCCCCCTCCGTGCTGACGAAGCGGGTGTATATCATCGACGAGGTCCATATGCTCTCCAAGGACGCCTTCAACGCCCTTCTGAAGATCATGGAGGAGCCGCCGGAGCATCTTCTGTTCATTTTGGCCACCACCGAGCTGCAAAAAGTGCCGGCCACCATTCTGTCCCGCTGCCAGCGGTTCTCCTTCAAGCGCATCCTGCCCCGGGACATGGAGCAGCAGCTGCTGAAGGTGGCCAGTGCCGAAAGCATCGACCTGACCGCCGACGGCGCGGAGCTGCTGGCCCGCATGGCCAACGGCGCGCTCCGTGACGCGCTGAGCTTGCTGGACCAGTGCCGTGCCGCCGCCGGCGTCATCGACGCCCCCGCTGTGCTGGACACGCTGGGGCTGGCGGGCAGTACCCAGACGCTGCAATTACAGCGGCTGCTGCTGGGCCGTCAGAGCGGCGACGCGCTGGCCCTGCTGGACCAGCTGTACCGCAGCGGCAAGGACGTGACCGCCCTGCTGGGCGAGCTCAGCGACCTGTGCCGGGACATGACGGTGATGAAGGCCGCGCCGGAGGGCGGCGCAGCCCTTCTCAGCGGCGTATATGACCGCAAGACGCTGGCGGACCTGGGCCGCGACGTGCCCATGAGCCGCCTGCTGTATATGACCGAGACCATCCAGCGCTGCGCCGCAGCCCTGCCGGACAGCATCCGCCAGCGCACCGACGCGGAGCTGTGTCTGCTGCGGCTGTGCGACGAGAGCCTGAACGGCGACGTGTCCGCTCTGATGGACCGCGTCAGCGTCCTGGAGGACGCGGTGAAGCGGGGCGTTCCCGCCGCCGCACCATCCGCGCCGCAGCCCGCGCCGTCCCCTCCCGCTGCCGCCCCGGTTCGGGAGGACCGTCCTCCCCTGCCGGATGAGCCGCCGTTGCCGGACGAGCCCCCCGAAGCGGAGGACGAACGCCGCCGGGTGTTCGACGTACCCGCCCCGGCCCGGCCTGTAAAAAAAGAGGCCGCTCCCACCGCGCCGCCCGTCAGCGGTGACGAGGCCCTGTGGAGCAGGCTCATCGACCATTACAAGGGCCGCCTGCCGGTGCAGTTCCGCGTCATGCTGAACATGGCCCGCGGCGTGCTGGAGGGCGACTGCCTGACCGTGGTCTGCCGGGACGATTTCACCATGCACCAGCTGGACTGTGACGCCGTTGCCGCTGTGCTGCGGGATGTGACCTCCAACGAGGTGGGGCATCCCATCCGGGTGCAGTTCCGGGTGGGTCAGCTCACCGCCGCACCGGCCAAACGTCCCGTGCCGCCCCAGCCCGCACCCCCGCCTCCGCAGGAGGAAACGCCTGTGCCGCCGCCCCCTCCGGCGGAAGCGCCGCCGTGGGAAGCTCCGGCGGACAAGCCCGACAAGCTGAACGAGCTGCTGAAAAACGGACAGCAGCTGGATAATTTCCAAATCAAATAAAAGGAGAACAGAAATATGGCAAAGGGATACAGCGCCCGCAAGGGCTTTTCCGGCGGCGCCGGCATGATGCAGCAGCAGGCACAGATGCAGCAGAAGCTGCTGAAGATGCAGCAGGAGATGGCCAAGGCCCAGGAGGAAGTGGAGAGCCGCCAGTTCACCGCTTCCGTAGGCGGCGGCGCGGTGACGGCTGCCGTCACCGGCAAGAAGGAGCTGGTGGGTCTGACCATCAAGCCAGACGTGGTGGACGCCGAGGATGTGGAGATGCTCCAGGATCTGGTGATCTCCGCCGTCAATGAGGCGCTGCGCCAGGCCGACGAGGCCATGAACAGCTCTATGAGCAGCCTGACCGGCGGGCTGAACATCCCCGGCCTGGGCCTGTAAGTACATTCAACAAAGAGGAAGCCGCCAAATGGGCGGCTTCCTCTTTGTACGGTATGCACTTTTACAGCTCCAGCTTTTTCCCGGTGAAGCACATCACCGTGTGGGAGCGCACCACCACTTTCCCCGTTTCGTCGGCGATCTCGGCGGTGCAGAAGGCCAGCTTTCCGCCCACGCGGTCCACCCGCCCCACGGCAGTCAATGTGCTGCCCGCCGACGCGGCGGCCAGATAGTCGATGCTGGCGTTCACCGTCACCACCTTCTCCTGCCGCACCGACATGATGGCCATGCCGGTGGCCACGTCGCACAGGGAGAACAGGATGCCGCCGTGGGCGCCGCCCCAGCGGTTCAGGCTGTTCTCCTGCATGGGCAGCACGATGGTGGCCGTGCCATCATCGGCATCGGTCATGCGCATATAGTTGTGTGTCAGAAAGGGCTCGTTGTCGTTGCAGAAATGCAGCAGCTTGTCCCGCAGCTCAGGCGTCATGCTTTGCGTCCTCCTCCGTCCCCTTTGCCTTCGTGTCCTTCGCCCGGCCCACATAGGCGTAGGCCTCCGTGGGCATATCCCGCCGCTGTAGGCGGCGGTCCATCAGGAACTTCACCAGCTCCTGTATGCAGGCAAACACCGGCACGCCCAGGAACATCCCCAGCACGCCGCCGAAGCCGCCGCCCACCAGAATGGCCACAATGACCCAAAAGCTGGAGATGCCGGTGGCATCGCCCAGGATCTTCGGGCCCAGGATGTTGCCGTCAAACTGCTGCAGGACCACGATGAAGATCACGAAGATCAGGCACTGCTTGGGGCTGACCAGCAGGATCAGGAATGCCGAGGGCACAGCCCCCAGGAACGGGCCGAAGAACGGGATCACGTTGGTCACGCCCACCACCACGCTGACAAGCGGCGTGTAGGGCATGTTCAGGAGCGAGCAGCCGATAAAGCAGATGATGCCGATGATAAGGGAGTCCAGCAGCTTGCCCCGGACAAAGCCGGAGAAAATGCGGTCTACCGTCCGCGTGCCGCGCATCACCGCGTCCGCCTTCTTCTCCGAAAAGGCGGCGTACACCGCCTTGCAGCACCGGGCCAGGCTCTTCTCCTTCATGCCCATCAGGTAGATGGACACGATGATGCCCACGATCAGGTCAAAGGCAAAGCCCACCGCGCCCCGGATGCCGCTCCAGATACCGTTGGTCAGCGGCACGACGGCCTTCTGCGCCCAGGGCAGCACCTTGTCCGTCAGGAACGCCATGCCGTCGGTATACCGCTCGGTAATGAGCCCTGCCAGCCAGACGGCGATCTCATTCTCGCTATCCAGCAGCCCATCGGCCCAATCGTAGATCTTGCGGTAATACGCCTCGGCGTTGTTGATCAGGCTGGTCACGCTGTCCACCAGCTGAGGAATCAGCACGCTCATCAGAAGATACAGCAGGAAGATGACCACTGCCTCTGTCAGCAGAATGCTGACCAGCCGCAAGCCGCCGGAGTGGTTCTTCAGCTCCCGCTTGGGGAACAGCTTCTTCCACCCCGCCCCGATGACCTTTTCCAGCCAGGACATCACCGGTGTCAGCAGGTAGGCGATGGCCGCGCCGTACAGCACCGGCGCGAGAATGGACGCCAGCTTGGACAGGAAGCGCTGCAGCACGCCGTTCTGATAGAACGTGTCATAAAACACCAGCACGGCGCAGACCGTCAGGAACGCCGTAAGACCCCACTTAAAATATTGTGTCCTTTTCAACGCAAAGCCTCCCCATCCCGTTTTTTCTATCATACCCGACCATTCGCCATTTTGCAAGAGGTTTCCGCCCTTGCAGTGCGCGGACCACCCGGCGGTGCGCAGGGAATGCCTGTTGCAATTCTGCCGGGGATATGGCATAATAGTCGAACACCCTGCGCCTTGACGGCGTAAAAACGATGATATGTGAGGGTCGCACCATGAAAAAACTCTTGTTTATCGTCAATCCACGAGCAGGAAAGACAAAATCCACCGCACCGCTGTTCGACGCGGTGGCAGCCTTCTCCCGCGCCGGTTATCTGGTGCGGGTGTTCGTCACGGAGGCCGGCGGCCAGGCCCGTGACATCGCCGCCAAATGGGGCGGACAGTATGATCTGGTGGTCTGCGCCGGCGGCGACGGCACGCTGAACGAGACCATCTCCGGCCTGATGCAGCTGGAGCAGCGCCCGCCGCTGGGCTATCTGCCCAACGGCAGCACCAATGACTTTGCCGCCAGCCTGCACCTTCACACCACGGTGGCGACCGCGGCCCGGGCTGTGGCCGGCGGCATTCCCTATTCTCTGGATATTGGGCGGCACAATGACCGGTACTTTGCGTATGTGGCGTCCTTCGGCGCTTTTACGCGCTCTTCCTACTCCGCGTCCCAGGCAGCAAAAAATGCGCTGGGACATTTTGCGTACATATTGGAAGGACTGGGCGACCTGGACTCCCTGCGGCCGTACCGCTGCGCCATCGACGCGGACGGGGAGCATTTCGAGGGAGATTTCATCTTCGGGGCGGTCTGCAACTCCACTTCTTTGGGCGGATTAGTGAAATTAGACCCGAAACACGTTTCGATGAACGATGGAACGCTTGAATTGCTGCTGCTGCGGATGCCGAAAACGGCGCTGGATCTGCAAAACCTCATCACGGCCATGACGCGGATGCAGTACGACTATCCCGGCGTGATCTTCCGGCACGTCAAAAACGTAGTGCTGACAACGAACGAGAACATCTCCTGGTCGCTGGACGGGGAGTATGCCGCCAGTGCGCCGCGGGTGGAGATACAGTGCCTGCCGGGGGCGATAGAATTGGTACATTAAGCGCCAAAACTGGAAATTCACCTTGCATTTTTGTTTAATTTTTTTGGAAATATCTTATAAGACCTTGTATACAGATGTAGACTTTTCTTATAAAAATTTGAAAAAACCGGAAAGAGCGCCGCGGCATCGCCGCGGCGCTCTTTTATGTGTTTTTCTTAGCCGAAGAAGTCCGTTAGCTGACCGTAGAGGATGAGGATCATGCACAGGGGGGTGATGTACTTGACGCAGACCTTGAAGAAGCCGTAGCCGCCCATGGCGTGGCCGGACTGCTCGCACTCGTCCTTGACCATGTCCGGGCCGACCTCCCAGCCGATCATCAGGGACATTAGCAGCGCGCCAAACGGCATCATGACGCCCTCAGACAGCATATCGAAGAAGTCCAGCCAGCAGTCGTTCCACATACGGATGGAGGTTTCAGGCAGATTCAGCAGCTTCCACGGTGTGAAGCTGGCACCGCCCAGCTGGTCGGCGCAGACCAGGATGCAGCCCAAGCCCACGGCGGCGGCGGCAATGAGGGTGTACGCCTTGCGCTTGTCGCCCTTACCGGCATCACGGGCCTTATCCACGAAGTGGGCCACGATGACCTCCAGCAGGGAGATGGAGGAGGAGACGGCGGCGAACACCACCAGCAGATAGAACAGGATGCCGAAGAGGGGGCCGATGGGACCCATGCGGCTGAACACGTTCTGCATGGTGACGAACAGCAGGGACGGGCCGCCCAGCGCGCCCTCGGGGTCAAGGGCGAAGCGGCCGGGGATGACGCACAGACCGGCCATCAGGGCCACCATGGTATCCATAACGATGATGAGGATGGCGTTCTTCTGCAGGTTTTCCTTCTTCTGCAGGTAAGAACCGTAGGTGATCATGGCGCCCATGCCCAGGGACAGGGAGAAGAACATCTGACCGCCGGCGGTGGAGAGCACCTTCAGGAAGCTGGGAGCTTCGGCGATGACGCCATTGGCCACAGCCCAGCCGGGGACGAACATATACTTCAGGCCGTCCACGGCGTTCTCCAGGGTGCAGGCGCGGATGATGCAGATGAGCAGCATGACAAACAGAGCGGGCATACCCACGGAGCAGACCTTCTCGATACCGCCGCCCACGCCGCCGAGGACGATGAGCATGGTGATGGCCACGAAGATCAGACCGTAGATGATGGCCTCGGTGGGGCTGCCGATGAACGCGCCGAACACGGTGTCGCCCAGCGAGGCTTCGCCGCCTGCGGCAGCGGCGATGGCGTTGGCGCCGAAGCCGGCCTTGAACAGGTCGCCCACGTTCAGAACGACGTACTTGATGCAGTAGCCGCCCAGGGCGCAGTAGAAGAACAGGATGAAGAACGCGGAGGCGATGCCCATCCAGCCCATCCACTTGAACTTCTTGGACAGGACGTGGTAGGCTTCCACAGCGCCCTTGCCGGTCTTACGGCCGATGGCCAGCTCGCCCAGCATGACGATGAAGCCGCAGAGGACTGCCAGGATCAGGTAGATGATGAGGAACGTGAAGCCGCCGGAGGCGCCCATCTTATTGGGGAAGCCCCAGATGTTGCCCAGGCCCACAGCAGAGCCGACGGCAGCCATGAGGAAACCAAAATTGGTTCCAAAGCCTTTTCTTTCTTCCATTGTTTTTCTCTCCTTAACAGATTTTCGTCCCCAAACGCAGGGACATATTCTTGTCGTTCCTGTCTATCGACAGGAAACATTCCGGGACACCGCCATGTCCCGCAGGTGCGTCCGGATGGGTAAAGCACCCATAAAGACTACCTGAGAAAAGTATACAGGAATATCCTTTTGCCTGCAATTAGAAGAATTTATAAAAATGGGACGCCGGATTGGTCATTTTTAACATTCTGTGAACGAATTGGCTTTTTGCATTTATACGGGTTTTATTACTTTTAACGGTGAAGGGTTCGGTAAAACGGGATAAACGGAATGGTTTTCTTAACGGAGAGGATAAATTTTCGTTAAGAGAAACATTCGGGCTTGTCGAAAAAGAAACGGGGTGTTTCGCGCCGGGGTGCGGGGAGCTTTCCTTTATCTCCGACGGGTCACTTTCTTTCCCTGGCGAAAAAGGGAGATTCCGCGCACCGGCGCGGGGAGCTTTCCTTTTTTATGCCTCCGGCGGCCTCTTTTCTTTCAGCAGCGAAAGAAAAGAGGAAAAGAAACGCCGCCAAAAA
>OIZX01001008.1_pt1 | contig 16190 bp, 19 predicted proteins | sample 1588621 | NCBI WGS metagenome assembly OIZX01 (sample SAMN03283276) | human gut metagenome | biome: human-associated habitat; material: feces | host: Homo sapiens | place: Peru | collected 2012
AATACGGCAGCAACATCGTGGTGGACTTCGACCGCCGCGACAGCGATAAGACCTCCGCCAATATCCTCATCCTCGGCAACAGTGGACAGGGCAAGAGCTACCTTATGAAGCTGCTGATCTGCAACCTGCTGGAAGCGGGCAAGTCCGTGGTCTCACTGGACGCGGAACATGAGCTGGAGGAACTTTGCGGTAAGCTGGGTGGCTGCTTTATCGACCTGATGGCCGGCGAGAAGCGCATCAATGTGCTGGAGGTGCGGTGCTGGAATGAGGACACAGAGGCGGACGAGTCCGCGCCGGAGGCTTTCCGCAAGTCCACGCTGCTGGCGCGGCACATCTCTTTCCTGAAGGACTTCTTCCGCGCCTACAAGGACTTTTCCGACCCGCAGCTGGATACCATTGAGATCATGCTGTCTGCACTGTATAAAAAATGGGGCATTTCTGAGGAAACAGACTTCCGCCAGCTCAAGCCGGGGGACTACCCCGTCCTATCCGACCTGTATGCGCTCATCAATAATGAACTGGTGAATTACAGGAACGGCAGCCTGTACACGCGGGAGCTGTTGCAGGAGGTGCTGCTGGGCCTGCACTCCCTGTGCGTGGGTGCGGACGCGCCGTTCTTCAACGGGCACACCAATATCTCGGATGACAGGTTTCTGGTGTTCGGTGTGGGCGGCGTACTGACGGCAGCCAAGAGCCTGCGGAACGCCCTGCTGTTCAATGTGCTGGCGTATATGTCGGACAGGCTCCTGACGGCGGGCAACACGGTGGCGGCACTGGACGAGCTGTACCTGTGGTTGTCCAACCCCATCGCCATCGAGTATATCCGCAACTGCTTGAAGCGTGTGCGGAAACGGGATTCTGCGCTGATGATGGCGTCCCAAAACTTGGAGGATTTCGACCAGGAGGGCGTGCGGGAAATGACAAAACCGCTGTTCGCTATCCCGCCCCACCAGTTCCTGTTCAATCCCGGTTCTATCGGCAAGCGGTTTTACATGGATATGCTGCAGCTGGACGAGGCGGAGTTCGAGCTCATCCGGCGCGCACGGCGAGGCGAATGCCTGTTCAAGTGCGGCATGGAACGGTATCATCTGGAGGTGAAAGCACCACCCTACAAGGCGGCGCTGTTCGGCACGAAGGGAGGCAAGTGATGGCGATACCTGCACTGGCACGGCTGGCGGCAACCGTGCTGACCAATGAGGATGGGCGCAGGACAGCGGGCAAAGCACTGGCCTTGATCCTGTCGCCGCTTATCATACTGGCGGCGTTCCTGTGCTGCTTCGGTGACGGCGCGTCCCAGCACAACAACGCCGTGGTGTCCGCGGCATTCTACGGCGCGGAGTTCTCGGACAAAATTCCCAAGGAATACCGCACACATATCGCCGAGATGCAGGAGGCATTCTCGCTTTTGGATTCGGCGACAGTCTATGTCAATCAGAAAGCCGAGGATGGCAGCCTTGACCCCGTACAGGTCAAGGCTGTTTTCTTTGCCCTCTGCTTCGGTGACAACGCACCGACCCGCGCTGCCGCAGACCGTTTTGTGGATTGCTTCTACAAAACGGAAACGCGGACACGGACGGTAACGGTAACGCAGGCGGACGGCACGGAGGAACTGGTGGAGGAGACATACGAGGTGGCCGTGCCTCTTCCGATGCCGGCGGTCTATAAAAGACTGGCTACATGGCGCGGCAGCGTGGTGACTGACGAGGAGCGTTCCAATGCTGTGGATATCTACGCCATGGTCATGGGCAGCATGGGCGGCGATACCTTCAACGGTGATTATGAGTCGGGCGGCAGCGCACCAATCGAGCTGGATGTATCCATGCTCACCGACCCGACTACGAAGAACGCCGCCGACCTTGTGACCTACGTCACCAACGCATGGAACTCCGGCTGGGGCTATGTGTGGGGAACCTATGGGCAAGTTCTGACGCCGGAACTGCTGCAATATAAGCTGACGCAGTATCCGGATGGCGTAGGAAAGTACGCGGACTTCATCCGCGCCAACTGGCTGGGCAGACACACTGCCGACTGTGTAGGGCTCATCAAGGGCTACGGCTGGCTATCCACCGACACCATGACCATAGACTACGGTACACATGGCATGCCGGACATCGGCGCAAACGAGATGTTCTACAACGCCACACGGCGCGGCGGCATTGATACTATGCCGGATACGCCGGGGCTGGCGGTGTGGAAGTCCGGACACATCGGTGTATATATCGGCAACGGCAAGGTCATCGAGGCCATGGGCACCAAATACGGCGTGGTCAAGACGCAGCTGGAAGGCCGTGGTTGGACGCACTGGCTGGAGGTGCCGGGAATCGAGTATGAATGATGGTAATTTGTAAAAGCTGATTGCTATTCTCAGATGTATCGGCTATAATAATGGCAGAACAGGTTGAAGGAGGTGCCACCGCTATGAGTACGCTGTCGCTCAGTGAGATCAAAGCCGTCGTGAAGGAATTGCTGGAACGCTACCACGCGGAATATGCGCTGTTGTTCGGATCGTATGCGCGCGGTGACGCCACACCCGATTCTGATATCGACATCATTATCGTGGGCGGAAAAGACTTTGTGCCCCGCAACATCTTCGCGCTGGCTGAGGACTTGCGTGAAATGACCGGGCGGGATGCCGATGTGTTTGAGATGCGGGAGATCAATATGGGAACGCCTTTTTACGAGTCCGTGATGAAGGAGGGCATCCGTATCGCATGAAGAAGACAGATACTGAACGGTTGAAGAAGATCGTTTCCCTGTGGGATGCACTGAGCAGCGAGATCGAACAACGAGGCATCTCACGAGAGATGCTATTGAGTGAGCAGTTTTCTCAATGGGCAGTAACCACGCCGGTTTATAACATCGGTGAACAGGTCTATCAGCTTTCACCGGAGTTCAAAAAGGAACATCCAGACATTCCGTGGAGCGTTGTCTCCGGGCTGCGGCATCGGTTGGTGCATGATTATGACGGTATCAACTGGTCGCTGATCGCAGACGTCATCTTCGATGACATGGATCCCTTCGTAGAACAAGTCAAAAGCATACTATCAGAGTAAATGAGGACAACGAAAAGCGCAGGCGAAGGCCTGCGCTTTTTCTGTGCCCAGCAAGGAGGAAACGACATGGCGTATGTAAAAGAACACCCACCGTCAGAGGTCTATCACCTGACGAAGAAAGAAAACCTGAACAGCATTCTGGAGGACGGCATGATACGCCGCTTCAGTGATATGGAATGCTGGTTCTGTGTCGACCTGCAAAAGATGAAAGCGTACATGGAGCAGACGGTCATGTGCGAAGGCAAGCCCTACTACAGCGTGGCAGGTCAGCTCTGCCGTTATCCCCAATTTGTACCGGAGGACTATGTCCTCCTTAAACTCACACCCTGCCGGCAGGAGGACAGCTGGTATCGCTGGGAGCAGGAAATACCTGCGGGAAGCCCTGCGGAGCTGGTCAGGGCGGCGCATGAATTCTCCGCGCTGAAGATCGGCTACCGCGGCGACCTTGCATTTCACAATGCAGAGGTCATCGATGTGCCACAGTTTCTTGTGGAGGGGGTCACACAGGGTGAGCCGGTGCAGACCAGCACAGAGCTGTGGGACATTCTCTCCCAGCGCATTGAAGATGAGATGGCAGACTATATGCGCCGGCTGGATCTGCGTACCCGCGATGAGCTGATACAAACGGCGGACGAGATTGACGCCATGATGACCTGCGACTGTGAACTGCGGCTGCTGGGAGAATGTCTCCCACGCGAGGAACTGGTCTTCCTGCTGGAGCAGGATAGACCGCTGGAGCAGATGAGCAAGGCGTGGATGGAGCATCGGAACGTAGATGTAGGTGAGACATTCCAGAGTCTGCTCACCGGCCTGTATGCAGAACAGCAGCACGATATGGACATGAAAATGTAAGGAGGCACAGCATGGGAGAAACCAATATCACCATCAATTTTGACGCGGCCAAGCTGGACGCACTGGAGTTTGTCCTCCGCAAGCAGCGGTCATCCGTGCAGCGGCGCATGGTGGAAATGCTCCAGCAGCTCTACGAGTCGGAAGTCCCGGAAGCGGTGCGGGAGTATGTGGACAGCAAGGCGACACCTGTCGCAAGGCCCAAGCGACCGGTACGGGCAGCAAAGGCAGCAAATGAGCAGGCAGCGGCTATGCAGCAGGAGGAATAACCATGGCACAGCATGAAGAAATCATCGTATGGCTCGACCGCAGGTGGAAGGAAGCCATTGAACATCATCTGAAGAATGAGACCTTACAGGAGCATCTGGAGAATGTGCTGGATGAACTGTGCAACCAACTTCCAGAGCGTGAATATGCACGTATCAGCCGAGAGATCTGGGAGGAAGATCGTATGGCACGGGAGAAAGCGGAGGCGGCACGTACCTATTCCGCATACCGCGTTGTAGAGGGCGGCGAGGAACATTACTTCCGCATGACGCCCGGCGAGGAGCTGCTGGATGCCGCAAGGACGCTCCGCAAATACCTCAAGGATACAGGCCACAGCACCGGCAAATTTATCTCTCTGTATTTGCAAGCGCAGCCTATCACGCCGGAGGAGTATCAGAACCTGATACGTCTCCGTATGGAGAATACCGGAAAAGTCACCGGCGTGTTTGATTTGGATTTTGACAAGCGGGAGTTCTCCGCAGTCCACATCATGGACGGTTGGACAACGTGGGCGGTGCGTGACGTATCTACAGCCGCCTACCGCGCAGTGCAGAAGCAATATGCGTCCGAGGACGGGATGTGGCGGAAGCTGCTGGATCACCTGAACGGGAAGGAGCTCACATCGGCGGGGCATCTCACCGCGCAGAATTTTTCGTTCAGCGATGAGATCATGATGGAGAACGGCAAGCTGAACTTTTATGTGCAGGCAGACTTCGATGTGGACGCCGCCTTCGGCACATTCGTGTGTACGGACGAGAACAATGACTGGCTGAATATCTACGCCAACTACGACATCGCGCAGGACAGACCTTGCGATACGCTGGAGCTGAATCTCTGCAAGGGAGATGGCTCAGAGGAGAACTGGAGCTATCACCTGAACGCCGCCGAGCAGGAGGTGCTGGCTCGGAAAATGGAGGCGTTCTGCCAGCAGCAAAACGGCATGAGCCTGCACGATTTCGCTCGGCAGCTTCAAGAGGAGTCGGGGCCGACGCCGCAGATGCAAATGTAGCCCCGTGGTTGCCCTTGTGGGCCGGTTTGTGGCCTCGCAGGAACGCGGGAGGGTAAGGATAGCGGCCCCGGAGGTTTGAAGGCCTTTCGGCCCGCTTTTCGGTGCGCCGAAAAGGCAGCAGGAGAAACTGGTGGGGTCGCAAGCGCCCCACCAGACTCACTTCTGCCCGCAGTGCGGGCAGTTCCGGAGCTTTTTCTGAGGGGTCATAAAAGCGAAAAAAGAAGGCTTACGGGGTCGTAAGAGCTGAAATCCAAGGAACGACAACGAAAAACTGCGGGGTTGTGCAAGCTTATTGTGGGAGGTGATCAAGAGTGGCAACGGACAAGCGAAAACACGCATTTTGGCTCACAGATGCGGCAAAAGAGATGGTGGAAATAGATGCCCATCTGGACAACTGCGGCAGCCAAAGTGAATTTGTGGAAAAGGCGATACGGTTCTATGACGGCTATGTTCACGCAAATAAAACAGGTGCGTACCTGCCTCATGCGATGCAGGAGGTACTGGAAGGAACGCTGGGTGTGTTCGGTGACCGGCTGGGCAGGCTGCTGTTCAAGCTGGTGGTGGAACACAACATGACCAACCATCTGCTGGGCGGCGACGTGGATATGACCCGCGATGAGTACAGCAAAATGCGCGGCAGCAGCGTCCGTGAGGTGGCATCCACCCACGGCAACATCTCCTTCAAGGACGTGCTGCTGTTCCATCAGGAGGAGTAACGCATGGCGCGGCTGATACAAAAAAGCGGCTACATCAAGAACGGCAAGGCGACCGGCTACATGGAGTACGTCGCCACGCGGGACGGTGTAGAGATCATCCAAAGCACCGAGCCTGTGACCAAGAAGCAGGAGCAGTTCATCAAAAGACTGCTGAAGGACTTCCCGGACGCAAAAGAGCTTTTCGAGTACGGCGACTACCTACAGACGCCCAATCGAGGTACAGCGTCCGCGTTTATTGCTACTACGCTGGACACGCATCTGCACGAAGTGGAATCCGAAAGCGGCTATATGTCCTACATCGCCCAGCGGCCCCGCGCCGAAAAGCACGGCGGTCATGGTCTGTTCAGCGAGGCGGACACCACCGACCTCAAGGCGGCGAAGGCCGATCTGGAAGCTCACAATGGGAAAGTGTGGACGTTCATTTTCTCCCTGCGGCGTGAGGACGCGGAGCGCCTGGGTTACAACAAAGCCGCCGCGTGGCAGAATCTGCTGAAGCAGGAGAGCGCTACTATTGCGGAGGCCATGCGTATTCAGACAGATGGTCTCCGCTGGTACGCAGCGTACCACGACGAGGGGCATCACCCCCATGTCCACATGATGGTGTGGTCGACGGAGCCGAAGAAGGGATATCTCACACGGGAGGGTATCGCCGTTATGCGCTCCAGGATGACAAACGCCATATTCCATGAGGAGATGACGGAACTCTACATCAAAAAGGATGCTGCCTACAAGGAGAGCATCCAGACCGCAAAAGAGTCACTGCTGCTATATATCAGGATGCTGGAAGGCAGCGAGTCAGCCGATCCTGTCATAGAACAAAAGCTGTGGGAACTGTCCCACGCATTGGAACAGGTCGACGGCAAGCACGTCTATGCCTATCTGCCAAAAGAGGTCAAGACGCAGGTGGACGAGATCATGGAACGGCTGGCGCAGCTCCCTGAGGTGGCGGCTTGCTATGAACAGTGGTGGAAGTTGAAGGATGAGATCGCCAGCTACTACGGACGGAACACGCCGCCCCATCAGCCGCTGGTACAGCAAAAAGAGTTCCGTACCATCAAGAACTTCATCATCCGTGAGGCCGAAACGTTCCGTGAGCCTACGTCGGTGCAAATGAGTACAGATGCAGAACCGAGGGAGCCGCGGAAGACTTCTGATGAAACACCGACCGCAGTACAGCAGCCACAGATCGCACCACTACAAAATGCTCTAACAGCCGATGCGGTCATGCAGCTGCTCCACCACATGAGCCGTATGTTCCGCGGCAATATGCCGGTCATCCCGCCTGCGCTGCGCATCGACTCCAAGCGCCGCAGACGGCTACAGGAGAAGCGCATGGCCATGGGCCACAAACGGGACAACCATGAGGACGAGCAGCTCCACCATGTCAACGACAACACCATGCAATAGGAGGTATGAAACGTGGGCAAATTTGTATATTTTACATCCGCGGAGAAACGGCAGGCCAACGAGGTTGACCTGCCGTCTTTTCTGTTGGATCGAGGCGAGAAACTCATTATGGCCGGACGGGATTACCGGCTGGTCAGCGACCACAGCATCACCGTGCGCGGGCCGATGTGGTACGACCATGCCGCACGCAAGGGCGGACGCGCCATCAGCTTCGTGCAGCAATTCTACGACAAGACCTATCCCGAAGCGGTGACCATGCTGCTGGGACGGGACGGTCAGGGCATCATCCCCATCGTCAAGAAAGAGCCGGAGTCGAGAGAGCCGAAGCCCTTCACGCTGCCGGAGGCCTATCTCAATATGCGGCGACTCTACGCCTACCTGACCACCCACCGGCGCATTGACCGCGACGTGGTCACAGAGTTCGTGCGGGAGAAACTGCTCTACGAGGACGCTCTGCACCACAACTGTGTGTTCGTTGGGATGGACGAGCACGGCGAGGCCAAGCACGCCCATCTTCGCAGCACCAACAGTCAGGGCAAGGTGTTCCGCATCAATGTGGAGGGTAGTGAGGCAAAGCATAGCTTCCATAAAGATGGTACAGACTGTGCCCTCTATGTTTTTGAAGCGCCCATCGACTTGCTGTCCCATATCACGCTCTATCCGGCGGGCTGGCTGGAACACAGCTATGTGGCCTGCTGCGGCACGTCCGTCCAGCCGGTGCTGGAGCGCCTGCGGCAGAACCCAAAACTGAATATGGTGTACCTCTGCCTCGACAACGATGAGGCAGGTGAGGATGCCTGTGAAAGCATGATGGAAGTGCTGGCGGACATGGATGTGGATGTAGAGCGTCTGCGTCCACAGGGGAAGGACTGGAACGACGACCTGCGGGCGAAGCGAGGTGGCCATGGATAATCTCTGGATGCTCTTTGCAGCGGCAGGTGTCATGGTGGCCGTTATCGGTGGCCTGGCGCTGCTGGGTGACCATTATACGCTGAACAATATCAAGTCCAAGACCGTGGGCGACGGGCAGCACGGCACGGCGCGGTGGGCCACCGATGCGGAGATCCGCAAGACCTATGCCCTCGTCCCCTTCCAAGTGCCGGACTGGCGGGCAGGCAAAAATCTGCCTGACGCGCAGGGACTGGTGCTGGGCAGCATCAGCGGCAAGCACGGTATCACCGCACTGGTAGACAAGGACGATGTGCATTGTCTCATGATCGGTGCATCCGGTGTGGGTAAGACAGCGTACTTTCTGTACCCAAACTTGGAGTATGCCTGCGCCAGCGGTATGAGCTTTCTGGCGCTGGATACCAAGGGTGACCTCGCCCGCAACTACGGAGCAGTGGCGGCGAGGTATTATGGCTATCATGTTTCCGTGGTGGATCTGCGAAATCCCACGCGCTCGGATGGCTATAATCTGCTGACGCTCATCAACCGCTATATGGATACCTCATTTCATGAACATAGCATCGAAGCATATGGCAAAGCGGAGAATTTGGCAAGTATTCTGGCTCACAGTATTATCGCGCCCAAAGGCGATGAAGACCGTGGTCAGAACGATTATTTCTACAAAGCGGCGGAAGGTGTGGTGGCCTCAGTGATTCTGCTGCTGGCGGAATTCCTGCCGCCAGATAGTAAGCACCCAACGGAGCGACGTCACCTCGTATCGGTGTTCATTCTGATTCAACAGCTTTTGGCACCCTCTGGCGTGCGAGGGAAAATCTATTTCAAACAACTGATGGATATGCTGCCGCCCCACCACAGAGCGCGAAATCTGGCATCGTCCGCCTTGGAATCATCTGATCAGGCAACGGCTTCCGCTATGTCCACCGCGTTGGCACAAATGAATACATTTATGGATATCGCACTGGAGCAGGTGATCTGTTTTGACAGCAATATAGATGCGGAAAAATTCGCAAAGGAAAAGACGGCCATATTCCTGGTTTTGCCAGAGGAAGATAGGACTAAGAATTTTATGGCAGGTCTTATGATACAAAATTTATCCAAAGAACTGTTTGAGTTGGCCGAAAAAGGAAAGGGGCGCTTGCCCAACCGCGTTGTTTTCTTCTGTGATGAGTTCGGAACTATGCCCGCCTTTGACGTGGAGGCATTGTTCAGTGCGGGACGTTCCCGAGGTATCACACTGGTGCCCATTATCCAATCGCTGGCGCAGTTGGAGAAGAATTACGGCAGAGAAGGCGCAGAAATATTGACTGACAACTGTCAGGATACCATCTTCGGCGGCTTTGCGCCCAACAGTCAGACGGCGGAGCAGCTCTCCAAATCGCTGGGCAGCCGCACGGTACTCAGCGGCTCTGTCAGTAAGGGGAAGAACGATCCCAGCCAGAGCTTGCAGATGATGGAACGTCCGCTGATGACGCCGGACGAGCTGAAATCCATTCCCAAGGGCAGCTTTGTGGTGATGAAAACGGGGACGCATCCCATGCAGACGAAGCTGCGACTGTTTCTCGATTGGGGCATTACCTTCGATGCGACCTATGCCACACCGGAACACGCGGCGCGGCCTGTGGCCTACGCCAGCCGTCAGGAACTGTTCCTAAGTATCAGTAAAAGATATGGCAAGAGCAGCGACCAGCCCGCACAGGCGCAGCAGGCATCTGCCACACAGAGAAAAGCGCCTCGCTCGGCCATGGGACTCTACAGCGAGGACACAAGGCCATGAGCTACTTTGGAAGCATCTATGCAGACCAGAACTTGTCTCATCGCGCCAGGACGGTCTATATGTACCTGAAGGATCGCTCCAACGTAGGAGACACCTGCTGGCCCAGCGTCCGCAGAATCGCGGAGGATCTGAAGCTGTCCCGCCGCACCGTGCAGCGGGCGTTGACAGATTTGGAACGTCACGGTTTCCTGGAGCGCACCCATCGCCGCCGTCCCAACGGCAGTCTGACCAGCAACCTGTACCGCGTCAAGTGATCAGGAAAAGAGTGCACCTCCCGCCAAGGGGGAGGTGCGCTCTCAAGTTGTCACGAGGGTAGCGTCACCATGGCGTACCCAGAAGGACTCACTCTATCGGAGGAACTAAGGCAGAAGAAAGAATAGGACAAGACTTCTTGTAGAAGCAGAGCAAGTGTGCTATACTCTGACTCGTGTGTTTGTCTACGAGGAGGGCAGCTATGTTCTACACCGAGGAAGAAGTATCTGTGATCACAGGCCTGCTCAACGCCTATTTGGTGCGGGAACACGCCAGTGAAAAGGTCAGAGAATCATATACCAGGATCAGCGAGGGACTTCAAAGCCGTGTGCTGACCAGGGACGATTACGTTTGGTTGGAGAACGCCCTGCTATTCCTCCGCCCATATTGGTGGAATGACCGCGAGGACGGGCGGATGCTGATGGATGCCCTCTTACATACGCAGACACTGGCACGGAGAACGTAATAAAAATTGATGAAGGGTGTATCGCTCTCGATACACCCTTCATTTTTTATTCGGCAGTATTCCGTGTTTCACGTCCTTTGAGCATCTTGTCGGGGATCATAGACGCGCTGATGAGATCGGCAGGATCAACTTCCAGTGCATCCGCAATATCGAAGAACACATCCAGTGTGAAGTTGTGTGCCGTTCCGGGCGCTTCGATGACGCTCAGAAGTGAACGGCTGATACCAGCTTTCTCCGCCAGCTTTTCCTGCGACATTCCACGCAGCTTGCGGAGGGTGACGATGGCAATGCCGATTTGGATAAAGCGGTCATTGTTTTTGAACGAAACAGTTTTACTCATGCGGAATGTCCTTGCCTTTCGTGGTATGGGTAAATTATACTGTTTCTCCACGCCACTTTCTGTCTGAAATAGAAAGCGTTTGACACGAGATGGTGACAATAGTATAATCTAAAACAATCAAATGCTTTCCCAATAAGACAAAGATATATTGTTGCAGACAAGGTGAACGATGGAAATGGACAAACCGATACGCTGTGCGATTATCGGGCAGCATCCTATGCGCTTTCCGTGGGGCTTCGATGAAGAAGATGAGTCCTGCGGCAAAATGAAGATGGGACTGGCGCAGCAGATCATGGTGCTGCGCCAGAATGGTGTGTCGCAGTTCCTTGTGGCCTGTGACTGCGGTGTGGGACTGTACGCCGCTGAGATCGTCAACGGTCTGCGGGCAACGACCGACCATGACCTGATGCTCATTTGCTACACGCCTCATGAGGAGCAAGCTACAAAATGGGCACCCTATCTGCGGGAACGGTACTTCGATATGCTGACCGCCTGCACCTACCTGTCTGCTGTGTGCGAAGCTGGCGCACCGGGCGCGCAGCTCCAAGCCTACAAGAAGATCATCGACCTCGCCGATGTGGTGCTGTGCGTCTACGATACGGACATACCGGCCACAAGCAGTGCGGAGGATAGAGCGTTGGCCTACGCAGAGGGGCAGCACAAGTCGCTGGTGCTGCTGCATCCGACAGAACTGACCACAAAACAGATCTCCGCTGCCCATGACGCGAGATGACAAAGATCATGCCATGTGCTATACTGTCGGCACCGAGCCGAGGAGGTGTCTGAGATGGCGTTCCAATACCATGTCCGCGAAATGACGGCGGAGACAAGCGCAGAAGAATTCGTGACACGCTTTGTCCGTGTGGAAAAGTTCTTGCCTTTCTGCCAGCAGTGCGGCAGCTACAATACCCGCTGGACGTGTCCGCCCTTTGACTTTGACCCCATGACCATTTGGCAGAGCTACAGGGGACTACGGCTGTATGCCCGCATCTTACAGGCGGATGTGCCGGAGCAGCCGCTGGACGAGGCGGTGGCGGCACTGAAGCAGGAAAAGCGTCTGTACCGGCAAGAGCTTCAGCGGTGGGAGCGGGAAACGCCGGGGAGCCAGATGCTGCTGGCGGGCACCTGCGACCAGTGCGAGACGTGCGAAAAGGTACAGGGACATCCCTGCGGCAGACCGGAGCTGCTGCGCTACTCCATCGAGGCGCTGGGCGGCGATGTGGAGGGCTGTTTGCAGCACTACTTCCACCTGCCCATGCTGTGGGGCAAGAATGGCAAAGCGCCGGACTACTTTGCGCTGGTGGGCGGCCTGCTCACCAAGTGACAGCGGAAACATAAAAATGACGAGTGTATCGGTGGATACACCCGTCATTTTTCATTGTTCTTTTTCGCGGCGTTGGCAGCGGCACGGGCCTTGTCGCGGTTCTTGCGTTGAGCGACGAGATCGGCCTTGGCCTGCCGTTTCGCTTTTCGTTCCTGCAAGAGCTGCACCTCCTGCCGCTGGTACTCCTGCTCGTAGCGGGGATAGTGATGCTCCCGCGGCGGCTTGTACTGCGAGGGCAGCCCCGCTGCCTTCAGCGCCGCAGACCAGTTACCGAAGCGCTGGGCGATGTACGCACCACCCACGACCTCGCAGGGTGCGGGCGTATAGGACACATCGACGCACTGACGTACATAGGCGATGAGGTCGGCGTCGCTGGCGGTTTCATATTCTATCGCAAAAGCCTCGTCCTGCGCTTGCAGGGCCTCGATGGTGCGTTTGACGATCTGCTGGTGCAGTAGGTTATCCCCGTTGACCTGTGGCATTTTTATGTCCCTCCTGGGCATAATAAACTCAGCCAGATGGAGCGACATCCTTCGTAAATCATCATCATTCAGGAAAGCATTTTTCGCCACCGGCTATGGTAAAACGATAGCATTTGCGGGGCGGGAAGTCAAGTATGGCATCGGTGTCAGGGCGAAAACAGTCGCTGGAGACCGAAACGGGAGGTATATCCGCCGAGCCTTTCCGCGATGATGGATGATAAAAAGGGTGTTCGCCGTCAAAAATCGCGTCAGGAGGAGTACGAAATGGCACGCAGAGGGGAGAACATCTACAAGCGCAACGATGGCCGTTGGGAGGGCCGCTATATCCGAGGCCGGACGCCGGAGGGACGGGCGCAGTACGGCTATGTCTATGCCGCCACTTACAGCGCTTGCCGGGAAAAACGGCGGCAGCGTCTGCGGGAGCTGCCCCGTGAGATCACGCCAAGCAATAACATGACATTGCCGGAGGCTGTGGAGCTATTTTTCGTGGAACGGGAACAGAAACGGAAGCTGAAGGAGTCCACTGTCAGCCGGTATCGGTATGTGGTGCGGCAGTATATCCAGCCGCAGTTGGGAGCAGCGCCGCTATACACGTTGACGGAGCAACGGGTAGCGGATTTTTACCGGAAGCTCCAGGAACAGGGCCTATCGGCCAAAAGCACACGGGATGTTGGCGTACTGCTGCGAGCCATTCTGCGGATGGCGGCCAAGCGGGGGTGCTTCTGCACGGGTCTGAACGCCGAACTGCCGGCGTACAGGAAGCGGCAGGTGGAGATATTCACCGAGCCGGAGATCGTGCAGCTGGCACATCATATCATGGACGAGCCGAATCTGACCGGCCTTGGTGTTCTGTTGACGCTGAACAGCGGTCTACGGCTGGGAGAGTTGTGTGCGCTGCGTTGGTCGGACATCGACCTCCATGCAGGCTTTCTACGTGTAGAACGCGAGGTGCAGCGACTCTATGAAAAAGGACACACGAGGCTTGTCGTACAGCCGCCCAAGAGCGAGTCTTCCTGCCGCAGGATACCGCTTCCAGCAGATATGCTGTCCCTGTTGGCGACGTACAAGCACAAGCACACAGGTGATACCTGCTTGTTGACGGGCACTTCCATACTGCCGGAACCGCGTACTATGCAGAACCGATATAGGTCGCTGTTGAAACGAGCGGGCGTCCCGTATCGAAATTTCCATGCCCTGCGGCACACCTACGCCACACGCTGCATCGAGCAGAATGTGGATGTCAAAAGCGTCAGCGAGATGCTGGGCCACAGCGACGTGCGGATCACGCTGCAAACCTATGTCCATGTCTCTCTTCGCCACAAGCAGCAGGCGGTACAGAGCATCTGCTTCCTGCCGATTTGCAGTGGGGACTTTGCGCCGTCAGAAGTTCCGTCAGGCGCAGCAAAAAACGCCGCACGACAGGGCGCGGCGGCGCAGGTTTCCTAAATGATGATGATTTACGAAAAAGCTGTGCCGTCCGCGCAATAGAATATCCAAAAAACGGCAGGTGTGCAATCCGCGCACCTGCCGCTTTCCAATAGCGTGACAAATCTCATATGCCGTGCTATACTGATCCCATCACCACCAAGGAGGACGTACCATGCGTATCAACTGGTTCAAGGACGAAAATCACCTGGTCTATATCAACGGCGCGACGCAGCTGGCGGAGCTGGAGCGGACGCTGCACTTCCCCGGTCTGGAGGAGGCGGCCAACGAGCTGCGGCAGCATCCCACGGCGGAGGGCTTTACCATCAAGGGCCCCAAGCGCACCAGCGGGCGGCTGTTCGTGCCTGATCTGACCTTCGGCGAGCACATCGAGATGGGGGAGAACATCTTCTTCTACATGGGCGAGATGCAGGAGTGCTACGTCATCTACTGGCCGGACGCACCGGTGGCAAAGTGAGGCGGCATCGCACATGACATTCCTGCAAAAGCATCATGGGCAGATGTCCGATTCCATGCTGACGGCTTTTTTCATCATCCTGTCCGGCGGCTTGCAGGACGCCTACACCTACTGCTGCCGGGGCAAGGTGTTCGCCAACGCCCAGACCGGCAACATCGTGCTGCTGAGTACGCATCTATTCGAGGGAGACTGGGGACAGGCGCTGCGATACTTAGTCCCCGTGCTGGCGTTCCTGCTGGGTATCTACATCGCGGAGTGCGTTCACCGGCACTTCAAGCGGATGGAGAAGGTACACTGGCGGCAGCTCATCATTCTGGCGGAGATCGTGCTGCTGGCGGCGGTGGGCTTTCTGCCGGAGACGCTGAACACCACCGCCAACGCCGTGGTGTCCTTCGTGTGCGCCATGCAGGTGCAGACCTTCCGCAAGGTGCGGGGCCACGCCTACGCCAGCACCATGTGCATCGGCAATATGCGCAGCGGCACGGAGGCGCTGTGCGCCTACTTCCATACGAAGGACAGGGAGATACTCCGCAAGGCGCTGACGTATTTCGGCGTGGTGCTGCTGTTCGCGCTGGGCGCGGGTATCGGCAGCATAGCCACGCTCCGTTGGGGCGCGGGGACGATCTGGCTGTCCTGCGGGCTGCTGACCGTCAGCTTCCTCATCATGTTCATCCACGACGAGGAACAAAAGCTGAACGAATAAAAAACAACACCGGCGGCGTTACCCACACGCTGCCGGTGCTGCTTTGAGGTGGTGTTCCTCATGGAAAAGAAAAGTAAAAGTATGGTTGGCTGAACCATGGCCTTATCATAGCAGGTCGAATAGTGTTTGTGAAGCGCATCTTTGTTCTTGAAAACATGAGGACTTGTATAGTATAATGCTCCTCGAAACGAGGTGCGCTATGAGTATTTCCAAATATCAGGTCTTTCTGAAAACAGTCTCCTGCGGCAGCTTCTCCAAAGCGGCACAAGAGTCCTTCATCACGCCCACGGCCGTCATCAAGCAGATGAACCTGCTGGAGTCGCGGCTAGGCCTTACGCTGTTCCACCGATCGCATCAGGGGCTTTCGCTTACGCGAGCAGGCAGGTCGCTGCTCGCCGACGCCCGCCATATCGTGCAGTACTCTCAAGAATCAATCGCACGCGCCCGCGTCGCCGAGCGTGGAGAAAAGCGCATCATCCGCGTGGGAGTGTCGCTCATGACGCCCAGCACGCCGCTCACGAAGCTGTGGCCGAAGGTGAAGGAACGTTGCCCTGGCATGAGCCTTCAGGTGGTCACGTTTGAAAACACACCCTCGGCGGCGCGCGGTTTGGCGAACCTCGGGCAAGACATGGATATCGTGGCGGGGATTTTCGACGATGCCTTTCTTAAAGAACGCGGGTGCCTGGGCCTCGAGCTTTCGCGCGAGCCGCTCTGGTGCGCCGTTCCCGTCGACAAC
>OIZX01001009.1_pt1 | contig 16175 bp, 8 predicted proteins | sample 1588621 | NCBI WGS metagenome assembly OIZX01 (sample SAMN03283276) | human gut metagenome | biome: human-associated habitat; material: feces | host: Homo sapiens | place: Peru | collected 2012
AATGTTGCGTTTTAATGTATCCATAGTGATTATTGTTTTAGGGGTGAGTGTTCTTTTTACTAAACTAAGCCGGGCTAAGCCTCTTTAAGCCTTTCTAAGCCTTTGATGGAAAACTTACTGCTGTGCAGTGCTGAAGGTGTCGCGGGTTGTGCCCTTCATGTATCCGCGCCACTTCTCTATGAGCTGCGCGAAGTCGTCGGGCCACTCGGATGTGAAGTCCATCTGCTGCTTTGTCTTCGGATGGACGAAGCCGAGCGTGCGGGCGTGCAGCGCCTGGCGTGAGCAGGCTTTGAAGCAGTTGTTGATGAACGCCTTGTATGTAGCCGAGCGTTCGCCACGCAGTATCTCCATTCCGCCGTAGCGTTCGTCGCCGAAGAGCGGATGGCCGATGTGGCGCATGTGTGCGCGGATCTGGTGTGTGCGTCCTGTCTCGAGGATACACTCCACGAGCGTCGTGTAGCCGAAGCGTTCGAGTACGCGCCAATGGGTCACGGCCGGCTTGCCCGTCTCCGAGTCGGGAGGGAAGACGGCCATGCGCAGACGGTCGCGCACGTCGCGGGCGATATTTCCCTCTATGCGCCCTTTTTCCTCCACAAAGTTGGCCCAGACGAGCGCGATGTAGCTACGGTGGGTTGTCTTGTGGAAGAACTGCTTGCCGAGCAGTGTCTTGGCTTCAGGCGTCTTGGCCACCACCAGCAGACCGCTGGTGTCCTTGTCAATACGATGAACCAGTCCCACCTCGGGGTTGTTGGCGTCAAAGGACGGCACGTTGCGCATGTGCCACGCCACGGCATTGATGAGCGTGCCGTGAAAGTTGCCAGCTCCAGGATGCACCACCATGCCCGCAGGCTTGTTGATGACCATCAGCTGGTCGTCCTCATACACGATGTCAAGTGGAATGTCCTCCGCCACGATGCTCGTGTCGTGCTTCGGCTGGTGGAGCATCAAGGTGATTACGTCCTCGGGGCGCACCTTGTAGTTGCTCTTTACCGGCGTGCCATTGACGTGGATGGATCCAGCGTCGGCGGCCTTCTGTATGCGGTTGCGGCTTGAGTGCTGCATCCTCACGGAGAGATACTTGTCGATGCGCTCCGGCTCCTGCCCTTTATCGACCTCTACGCGGAAGTGCTCGTAGAGCTGTCCGGTATCGCTGGAGGCCTCCTCTGGCGCCAGTACGTCGTCAAGGTCCAGCAGTTCGTCGTCGATTCGTTCTTCTTCCATTTCCTTTATACCTTATTATATAGTAATCCTTTAACTCTCTCTCCGATTACATCCAACCGTTGTTACCGGCGCTCTTGCGAACCGTTACTACCACTGTCTGGCTGGTACCGTCGGCAGCAGTTACGGTGAGCGATGTACTACCCGCAGCGAGACCCTTCACAGTGAGCATCTTGCCATCTACGGTAGCAGAAGCCACGCTGGTATTGGCAACCGAGCAGGAGTAGCCCTCGGTCTGACCTGCGAAATAAGCAGCAAGGTTGAGAGAAGTAGTCTTCTCGATACCCACATACATATTAGGCAGCTTCATCTCCGAACTGAGTTCCTTGTTCTGGATGCCGTTCAAGAGCTGAGCCGCATCAATCAGCCCCGCACCCATCTTGCCGATATATTTGGAAAGCTCGATGGTCTCAGGCGAAGCACCCACGGTGGTATGATTCATGTAATAAGTCTTGGTAGCACCATTCTGATAATGGCTATCCAGATCCTTCACCGATTTCTTCATCAGGGAGATGAAGTCGGTTGCACGATAGTGACGGTTCTGCTTGACAGCATAGGCAAGACCCAAGGCAGCCACACCCGATACGTGAGGACAAGCCATAGAGGTTCCCTCCATATAACCGTATGCAGGCTGACCGTTCTTTACCAAAGTAGAGAGCACGGCACCCTTCTGCTCGCCAGTCTCAGCCCAATATTCATCCTCAGTCTCACCAATCTTACCATAGTATTCCAAGTCACCGCCCGGAGCACTCAAGGTTACGAGCGAACCGAAGTCGGTATAGCAGGCAGGAGTATAATCGGCAGCCAGCGACGCTACGCTGACGCACTTAGAGTAAGCTCCAGGGAATGCAGGATTGCCCGCATACTCGTTACCGGCAGCAAAGACAGCAATACCGCCATCGATTACGCCATTTGGCGAACCTGCATTGTTGATGAAGTAATCCAGTGCTTCCTTCTCCAGCGGATAGGTCTCAGCCCATTCCTTCTCGGTAGCAGGTCCAGGAGTGTAACCATTCAGCTCGCTACTCTCAGAAGAGTTGTAACCCCAGCTGCACTGCAGGATGACTGCACCGTTATCGGCTGCATACTTGATGGCTCTCGCCTCTCCTGCCAAGGTAACACTGTTCTGACCGGAGAAGATCTGGCAAGACATGATCTTGACGCCGGAGTTTGGAGTACCATCACCACCAGCCACACCGCTCACACCGATACCATTGTTGTTGGCAGCAGCGATGGTTCCAGCTACGTGGGTACCATGACCAGAATCATTGGCATCCGACCAGGTGATGTTTCCGCTCTCCTCAACGAAGTTATATCCGTGGAGGTCGCCCTCATAACCGTTTCCGTCGCCATCAGCCTTCTCCCCCTGGGTAGTTTCTCCCGGATTGCACCACATGTTTGGCGCCAAGTCAGGGTGAGTGTACATCACGCCCTCGTCGAGCACAGCCACGATGATGGAAGGATCGCCTACGCAGGTTTTCCAAGCCTCAACGGCATTCACATCACATCCAGCCTCAGCACCAGCCTGATTATCATTGAGATTCTCGAAGCCATAGTTGCCGGCACCCAGATTGCGATAGTGCCACTGATAAGCGAAGCCTGGGTCATTAGGCTCACCAGATGCAGCCGCACGGGTTGCCTTCTGCTGAAGCGCCTTGTCGCTGAGATAGATGCGCTTGCTATCGGTATTGTAGGCACGCTTGATGCGACCATTGGTCTGCACCTTGGTAACTTCGCCCAACTGCTTCAGGCGCTCAGCGGCAGCCTTCAGGTCGGTGCTCTTGTCAAACTTCACGGTGTACCAGAGGTGGAGTCCCGCCTCACGGGTTCTTGCCTCGGTGTTTGCATCAACAGGGAAGACACGCTCGAAGCTGTAGCTTCCCAGGATGTCGAGCACCTCGCCGGTAGAAGGAATACCCGAACGGGTAGCCTTGCCAGAACGAGTCTTGCTCATTTGCGCCTGGTCGAGAATACTGCTCATCTCTGGGGCAAACTTGATGAGCAACTCACCAGCCTCTGCATCAGAAGGGATGGTGATGTCTGCCTTGCCCTCAGAAGAGTCGATGGTTGACAGGCTGTCAGAACAGCCTGTCAATGCCAAAGCGACCATTGCTATATAGAAAAACTTTTTCTTCATTGTTTGCTTCTATATTAATTATCTACTTACTTTTCTACTTCTCTTGTACTTGGCAAGTGCCTCTTCGCCAGATTCATCTCCGGCAGCCACGTAGGCACGGTAGTACAATGGATAAGCTACGCCTTTCACTTCCCACTTGGAACCTGGATCCTTAGAGCCATAGTAGTACTCTGCGCTATAGGTATCCTCAGACATGTTGGAGAATCCGGCAGCCTTACCTGCTGTGTTGAAACCACGCTCCGTCTGGTTGAATACCATGGTAGCAGGGCTCCACAGCACCATGCGAGGGTGGAACAGAATCCACTTAGGCACCGCACCCGTGAAGAAGTTGAGGTTGAGCGCCAGAGAGCGGCACTTAGGCAACACACGTGGCACAGACATCGGATAGACATCCTTGTAAACGATGGTGCCATCCTTCTGCTTGCAGGTTACAGGGTTGTTCCACTTAGAGAGCAACCACTTGCAGGTATCACCCACCAGCTTATCCTGCCATTCTGCCTTGTTGGTAGAGAAGTCGGCAGCCGTATAGCGTGTAGGCTTTCCGGCAGCCTCCAAGGCCTCGTCCATCTCCTCATCGGTAGGAAGTTCACCCTCCAGGAAACAGTAAGAAAGCTCCAGGGCTCTCAGGTTGTCCCAGGTAAGAAGCGAGAGGAATGCCTGGCGCTCTGAATATTCGCTGCTGATATTACCATACATACCGATAGGATAAGTATTGTAGATATAGTTGCCGTCGCTATTCTTGTTCAAGCCGCTCATATTGATGCAGACATCGGAACGGCGCTGGGCATAGAGAATCAGCTCTGTGAGGTGAGGGAAGTTCTGGGCATTCACCACCTTGGTGATATCCGACAGTCTGTTGAAGTTGTTACTTACCAGATTGAGACTCTCCAGCGACTTACCCAACTTCTTAAAGCCCGCAGGCAACGTAACCAGTCCGAACGCCTGTACGGTAAGATGCTTGAGATAAGCCAGCTCGCAAATGTCCTCGCCGAGTTGCATCTCGCGAATCTGGTTGTTGTCATTACTTGCCACAGAGAAGCTCTCCAGATACTTCAGGTTCTTCACCTCCTTAGGAAGCGTCTCGCCCGGCTTGAGATTCAGCATGCTGAACTTCACGCTGCGCACACGTCCCACAGCCTCAGGATGCTGCTTCACGAAGGCATCGGTAGCCTCCCAGAGGGTTACGCTGCTCCAGTTGCGCATGTTGTCGCTTGTATCGTAAGTAGCCATGCTGTTGAGTTTCTGGTTGATCATGATGACCGAGAGAGAGTCACCGGCACGGGTATCCTCAATCTTCGGAGCCGCAGCCTGGCGAACGGTAAGGATCACATCATTCGTCTTGTTGCCGTCAGCATCCACCAGCTCATCATCTGCATTCACAGGAACGAGATGAACCTTAGCCACACGCACAGCAGGAACGATGTTCATATTCCAGCGGAACTTGAACTTCACGCTGCGAGGACGCGCCTTGCGGTCGAGCACGATACCCAGGTTGGTACCGGTCAGCTTATCCTCGTTCTTGGCGTTCAGGAGCCATCCTTCACGCTCACCTTCGTTCTCCGCCTTCTCGGCATCCGTCATATCGCCCTCGAAGGAATACTCGATGCTTCCGATCTTGCATTCCACATTGGCAGAAATCAGACTTTCGAAAGCACGCTCATCGTATGAGCCGGAGTTATCGATTTCCACAACAGGGTCCTTGATATCAATCTGCTTGCCATAACCAAACTGCACGACCGAGACGGTACGGCGCTGGCCGTTATCGCCGATGAAGGCGATGTCGGTGGTACGACGGCCATTGATCAAGGTAGAATCTACGATTACCGTAGCAGTGGTAGAACCCACACCGTTGGCAGGAGTCAGCATCAGCCAAGGCTCAGCCACACTGCTCACCCAGTTCTGAGAGGCAGCAATGGCGAGCTGTTCGCTTCCGCCCTCAGCTCCTATTTCAATCTGCTCCTTGTCGATGGCGAGTCCACCAGGGATTTCCACATCATCATTGTCGCTGCAGGATGCGGTCATCAGACCGGCACCGAGAACGAGGAGCCATGTAAGTTTCTTAATATATTTCATATTATCTTACTTCCTTATAGTTTAATTTTCGAGATCCAATGCATCGCAGCCACGGATGTCCTGGGTCTTGTCATAGAACAACTTGTACATACCTGCCTTGATGTATGCGCAGACGCTGGTTACATCGATAGAGATGTTAGGGTTGTCTGAGATGTTCAGGATATACATGTGAGAGGTCAATGTCTCATCCACCTTACGGATATCGTTGGAACCAATCTGGAACTGAATCAGGCTTGGGCACTTGGTGATACCTGTTGGCCATGTGCGGAGAGGACGGTTGCCCTGGGCATCACGCTGATGGTTGATACCGAACGCACGCAGGTTGGCACTGTTCAATGGCTGGGTAGGTACCTCGCTGAAGCAGTTGTAGCTCAGATCAATGTTGGTGATATATGGCATGTTATCGCTCAAGAAGTCGTTAGAGAGAGCTGTCAACTTGTTGAAGCGGAAGTCCATCACCTGCAAGAGATAAGCATACTTACCCTTGATGGAACCCTTAGGGATGCTGGTCATCTGGTTACCGCTCAGATCGAGGGTGATGATTGGCGAACCGGCAGCAATCAGCTCTGAAGGGAACTTGCTGAACTTGTTGTTGGCAAGCGATACGGTTGAGGCATTGATACCCTTGTAACCGCCTGCGTCATCCACACCCGAAATCTCATTGTTGGAGAAATCTACAGAACCCATCACGTGTACAGAACTTGCATCGAAGATGTTCGGAATCTTCTTCAACTTGTTATAAGAGAAGTTCAGACTCTCGGTATTCTCTGAGAAACCGCACAGGTCGGCTGGAATCTCCTCTATCTGGTTATTGTTGAGATAGAGTGATGAAAGCATGACCTCCCTGGTGAATGGATGCACTTTCTTGATATTGTTGTTGGCAAGGTCGAGCAAGCCCAGCTTCACCATGTTGCGGAGTGCCCATGTAGCAGGGAACTCTTCCAGGTTGTTGTAGCTCAGGTAGAGAATCTGCAGGGTCTTACCTATCTTGCCGGTTGCCATCTGCTCCCAGTCGTCACGCAGCTGCGCTGCCTTGATACCCTTGTTACGTGCCAGGTTGAACGCCTGGATATTCGGCAGGTTGTAGTACACATCCGGCAGGCGGGTCAGCTTAGGACAGTTGTAAAGTTCCAGGTCGGTGAGAGTAGTCATCTTGTCCCATGCCTCCTCGGTATATTCCTCGGCAAAGCGATGGTACTCTGAATTCTCATCATCGTAGAACTTGGTACAAACCTCATCCGCAGTGATTGGTGAGTTACCGATATAGAACTGCTGCATCTTGGTCAGGCGATAGATTGCCTTCGAGATACCTGTAATCTTGTTGGTGGTCAAACCAATCTGAGCATCCTTCAGCTGGATTCTGGAATCCTTCTTGATGAAGTTCTTGGCATTCTTGCTATCAGAGTTGAAACTCTCCACGATCATCTCCGACATGTGGGCACGTGGGTCATACTTCAGGAACTTGTTCTCATAATCATGACGCATTGCCATCTTATGAGCGGCACTCAACTTGCTGGCATCGTAGGCGGAGAAGAGGTTGGCACCAATCTTCTCGTCGTGCGAACCGAAGTTCAACACCTGGAGTTCAGTCAGCTGACCGATGGCATCAGGCACGATACCCTTGGCACCGAAGCCGGCGATGACCAGACCGATGACGCGGCCATTGCTGTTAAGCGTAACACCAGGCTGCTCACCCCACATATCGAGTTCCTTGTTGAAGTTCCAGTTAGCACCGTGGAAGGTAGCATCACCATAGAAGCTCCAGTCCTTGCCCTGCAGAGATTCCCAGATAGCCTTCAAGGCCTTGTAGTCCTTGATGTATTCCTTGGTCTCAGAGAGGAGGATAGGCACCTGAGCATTGTCTGTAAGCTTGTTGTCGGTTACCACGAAAGCCTCGCCCTTTACCGGCTGAGTCTCGTAGGTAGTCTTCACCGCACCGGTCTTGCCGTATGTAGTATAAGAGGTAACCTGATAGGTACCTGCCGGGAGCCATACGGTAGAATCGCAATGGGCAGTAGCCACATCCATATACTTATCGTCTTCGTTGTCCGGATTCTGATTCTCCTTGCTTCCCTCCTTGTATTTCACCTTCAGGTTGGCGAAGGTGAAGGTCTCACGGGTGAAGAGGTTGGTTACGCTCACATCAATCATACGGATGCTGGAGAAGAGATACTCCTGGTTTCCGGCACGGGTCTTCTCCCATTGCTTGATGAGGTCGAACTGCACCTTACCACGCTCTACGGTCTCAACCATCAGGTCCTGCTTGGTCAAGCCGCCTCCCACAACGGAGAAGGTCTCGCCTGCAGAAGAGGCAAGCAGCTCCTCATCTACGGCATCATAGAGATAGAAACCGATGATGGTGTAAGAACCAGAGGCCAGCTGCAGCTTATCACTTCTCAATCCATACTCCGCATTCTCGGCATTGTAGGCATTGAGCGACAATGTCTGCGATACGGTTGTACCGTCATGCTCCATCACCACCTTGATCTTCTTGGCATCGCCGAGCTTCTCAAGCTTATCGATGGCAGCGGCACGGGTGGCTCTCGACGAAACCTTCTTGGAGAGCATGAACTGCACATAACCGTATGTGCCGTCCCAGCCCTCGGTGTTATCATCGGAGCAGCTTGTCACTACCAGGGTCATCATTGCAACCAGGAGCAACAGGAATGCCTTGCTATATCTTTTGAATTTCTTCATTACTTTCTCTTGCTTCTAAATCCCATATTATTGATAAAGACTACACGCTTGCAAGCGCCCTGGGCATCGTTGAATCCTGCGAAGATAGGGAATGCGAGTCCATCAACGTTCATTCCTACATAGATGCCCTTCTCGTCCTGTCCTACATCGTAGGTATCCATCATATTGCCTGCACCATCATAAATCACAACAGAGGCACCATCACCAGGATTCCATCCGTCGATCTGTGGATAGATGGCTACATAACCACCATAAACAGTTGACTCGAATACCTCGTTGCCTGTATAGCTGAAGAAGCCCTCGGCATACATCTTATAGTCGGCATTGCTTGTCAAGGCGCAATCTGCCTCCATACCCATGCTGGTTACGATAGGAGCAGTAACTGCAGACTCACCCTTCTTGTCCTCCTTCTGTACGATGTCCATCAGGAAGTAACGGTCGTAATCACTCTTCACGGTCATGAAGTCATCCTCCAACATACCATCGAGTCCATTCTCCAGACTCTCGAATACGCTCTGTGGCAATGCATAGACCAGGAACTCACGGCTTCCGCTGCCCAATGGAGCGACAGTGAGCTTCACATCACCCTTCTCGCCCTGCAGCTTAACAGCACCAGTTCCATCCTCGAACAAACCATTCTCCTTGTTCTCGAAGACTACCAGCTGATAAGCATCACCAAAGGTCTTGAGGGTGAAAGGAACGAAGTTGTGGAAAGTAAACGCATTGGTGGTCTCGCCATTCAGGCTTGAACCATTCTGGGTGAATACCTTGCCATCCAGAGATACATTCCATACTGCCCACTGTGAAGCGGTAGGATATGTAACATCCAAGGTGTTGGTGGTCATACCATTATAGATAACCGGTACGGTAACAGCAGCCTTGCCATCCTCAGAAGAGAAGGTAACGGTGTAGTTAGCTTCCTTGGCAATGGCATACTTGGCGCTCACGCCCTGGTTCTCCTTGAAGGAAGCACCGCCTACGGCTGGCTTGTTAGGTGTACCTACCAGGAAGCCGCCTTCCAACTCTACCCAGGCAGGAGTGTTGGTAACAGCAAAACGATAGTTAGCCTTGACAGAGAACTTGTTGTAGATAGGCTGACCTGCGATGTCCTTGTAACCAACGGTGATACCTGTCTCGGTGATATCGTTGCCCAACTCATCGTAAACCTTGAGCTCATAGCCGGCAGCCGAACGCTTTACCTCAGCGATGGCAACCTTCTGACCACCCATGGTCAGGAAGAGCTGAGCCACGCTCATATCCTTGCTGGCATCATCTGCCGTAATCTTTACCTTGATGGTCTGCTTGCCTGCTGTGCCATTGAGCACGAAGGCATCAGCATTCTCGCCCTGTGCCAGCTTACACCAGATGGCAGAAGAAGCGAGGCTCCAGTTCTCGTTGGCATCGAAGGTGAAGTCCAACTCGTCGCCAGCTGCACCTGCGATAATCTGTACCTGTGGGAACACAGGATTTACGGCATCGTCGTCATCGCTGGAACAAGCGGTGAACAGGGTCACTGAAACCAGCGCCATGAGTACGAGCCAATATTTTGAAATCAATGTTTTCATTTTACTTTATTCTGTTTTTAATATCCTTGTTCTTTTAATTTCTCTGCCTCTGCATCGCTGATCCATTCATACATGGTGATGAAGGTGCCCACGGTGCCGAAGGATGAACCATCCTTGTTGTCAACACTCATGGTGACATACTGCAATACATAGTTCTGGCAGGTATTATAATAAGAGGTGTAGAAAGATGGCTGGCTGATGCGCAACTTGCCATCTCCATAGATGGTGCCGAACGCCTCACCGGTCTCGCCGGCTATCTGATCGTCCATCTCTACCTTTGGCTCCAGGATGTTGTCGGTATTGAACTTCAACTTCAGGTTGTAGCCCTTGTAGTAAACATCCTTCAGCAGAACCGTGTTCTCCTCGCCTTCCACTACCTCGGTCTTGATCAGACGGTTGGTTACGTTGTTCAAGTACTGGTTGTAGAAGGTAGAGGTTACCATGCACCAGCCAGAGAAGTTGTGGATATCGAAAGGACAAGACTTCTGCATCACCACGTGGGTGTAATCCTTGTAGAGTTCTGTCCAGTTATACTTCTCCGGAATCACCAGTTTCAGGGTGAAGCCCAGAGAGTCGGTCTTTCCGATATTCTCATAGATACCCTGCACCTGCACGTTTCCTACCATCTCGCCCGCCTTGATAGTAACGGTGTTGCTGAGGATGCGATAGTGATGCCCCTCGATGGCATTGCTCTGCTTATCTACAACCTCCACGCCGAAGGTGCGGTCGTAATCAGCCTTCTCGGTAGCCGAAACAGGTACATTGAATACCTCGTTGGTTTCCTGCACGGCATACTGATAGAGCGTATCAGAGAACATAATATGACTTGGACCCGAATAAGTGGTATAATCCTGCGAACAGCTCGCAAAAGCGATGAGTACAGACACAGCTGCCAAACATCCCATCATTATTTTCTTCATGATCGTCTCCTTATTTTATTTGTTACTTTCATTAGGCTCAATCTCCGAACCCGGTGCCTCCAGCTCATGCTGTGGGATAGGCCATACGAAGAGTGGGTCGTCCTTTTCTACCTTCAGACTGCTCTGTACGAAGTTGGCTGCAGGCTGGTCGCTCACCTTTCGGGCGAATCCCTTGTGCCAGCGCTTGAGGTCGTTCAGGCGGAAGCCTTCCATATAGAGTTCCTTTACTCGCTCCGACTCGATAACGCTCAAGGCGTTGCTCTCGCTCAACGCGGTGTTGCCGCCGTAAGAAGAGTAACGGGCGCTGCGCAGGGTTGAGATATCCTTACCTGCCTTGGTGTAGTCCTTCTTCATCGCATAAGCCTCGGCACGAATCAGATACTGCTCGGCAAGGCGGAACACCATTGGCTGGTGAACGTGAAGGATGTTGTTGCTCAAGAAAGTGGCATCACCGAAATACTTGCTCAACAGAGGCCACTGCAAGCCGTGCTCATAACCTGTTACACGAGTAGTGAAGATGGCTGCGGCACGAAGATCGTTGCTGTCGAATGAGTTGATAACCCAGGTCTCAGGCACGTAGTCCGGACGATAACTTACGTAGTTGTAGTTATCGAAGATGGTACCCAGGGCACCACCATAGCTGTTCACCGTGAAACCTACCTTCCAGATAGCCTCGCGTGAATCACCGTAAGTCCAGATGTACTTGTAATCCTTCACCTGGCTGGAATAGGTGTTGGAAGAAGCCTTCTCCAAGGTATAGAACTTGCTGCCGATAACCTTGGATGCATACTTGATGGCATCATCGTACTTGTGCATATATAAGGATACGCGCGCACGCAAGGCATGGCAGGTATATTCATTGAAGTAAATCTCGTTGTAGAGACTTCCGGTGAAGTCATCACCTACCTTCAGATATTCAGTAGCCTTATCGAGGTCTCTCAATACGAAATCGTATGACTCCTTCAGGGTAGCTCGCTTCTGAACCTCATCGCCCTTATAGTGCTCTGTGAGCACCACGCCGAGTTCCTTCTCAGCCTGCTCATCGCTATCGTAAGCCTTGCAGAAACACTTGATCAGTTCTGAGTAAGCCAGGGCACGTGCAAAGTAAGCCTCGCCCTCATACTGCTCCAGCTTGTCAAGCTGCTTGTCATCGGTAGTTGCAGCCTTTACCTTATCAACATTGTCGAGCAGGAAATTGCATCGGTTGATTACATCATAAAGGTCGGCATAAACCGATTCGATGTCGGTATTGGTTGCCTTGATGTCTTTCCAGCGATAGATATCGCCATAGGCATTGGAGTAGCCCTTTACACAGAACACGAAGTCTGCCTGCAGGTCTGGCAGGATTGTCAGATTGCCCGAATACAAGGCGCTGCTCTTGAAACTGTCGTAGATACCGATCACCAGCTTATCCACATCTTCCACCTTGTTGATAGCCTCATCCATGCGGATGGAATCCTCTGGATATTTATCAAGACAGGAAGACAGCGAGAGGGTCAGGATACCCGACAGGATGTATGTCTTTATATTTCTGATATTCATTTTGTTTTCTCCTTTCTAGCTTAGAATTGCAGTTCCACACCCAGGGTAAACTGGCGTGAAGCTGGATACTGCGCCTGGTAAATATTGGATGAAACCTCTGGATCCAAGCCGTTGAAGCCGGTAATGGTGAAGAGGTTCTGTGCCTGTCCGTAGATGCGAACCATAGAGAAGAAGTTAGTCTTGCGCAACAAGCTCTGTGGCAACGAATACGACAGACTGAGATTCTTCATGCGGAGGAACGATGCGTTCTCCAGGAAGCGGTCGTCAAGCTGGGTTACCTCACCCCAACGTGGGATGTCGGTAATATCGCCCGGCTGCTTCCAACGGTCGTACAACAGACGATTTGACTGGTTGTAAGCTGTTCCGAAGGTTACACCACTCTCCTCGAAGAAGCGGTCGTTGTTGATGACGTAACGTGTACCAATCCAGCTGAACTGGGCAGAAAGCTGCAAGCCTTTCCAACGGAAGCTTGTTCCGAAACCACCCATCCAAGGTGCATCGTATGTCTTGCCAGTCATCACCTTGTCGCTCTCACGGAACTCGTTGGTTACGTTGCCGTCCTTATCATACCAGAGCTGCTCACCATTTGCTGGGTTCACACCGGCATAACGGTTCAGGAAGAACTCGCTTACAGAGTGACCTACCACATACTTCAAACCGGTGGTTGAGTTTACATACTCGGTTACACCGTTATAAAGTTCCTTCAGGCGGTTCTGGTTGTAAGATACGTTGGCGCTTACATTCCAGGTAAAGTCACGGGTGCGGATTACATCACCGTCAGCACTCAGCTCGATACCCTTGTTAGCCATCACACCTACGTTCTTCCAGCGATAGCCCTCGCCGGTAACGGTATAAGACTCAGGAACGCGCATCAGCATATTGGAAGTACGCTTGTAGTAAGCCTCGAAGCTGAAGTTGATTCTATCGAGGAAGCCCAAGCGGAGGGCGAAGTTGTTTGCCCAGGTTGACTCCCAACCCAATTCCTCGTTACCACTCTGTGATGGATAGAAACCGGCAGTATCATCGTAGTTGGCACCACCAGAAACCAAAGCCAGGTGATAATAGTTTGGAATCTCAGAGTTACCCGATGTACCTGTACTTACGGCAAGCTGAGCAGAGCTGAGCCACTTTACATCCTTCAGCCAATCGGTAGATTTCACATTGTACATGAAACCGAGTGACCAGAAGGTACCCCAACGATGATCCTTACCAAAACGTGAAGAAGCATCGGTACGCAGAGAGAAGTCGGCGTAGTAAAGCTCTTTGTAGTTGTACTCGCCACGCATGAAGAACGACAGGTAAGAGTAATCAGAAGATGAATCTGCCCAACGGCTGGCACGTGTACCAGAAGATACGTTGGTCAGGAGATCACTGGTCTGCCCCTTGGAATATACCTGGAATCCCTCTGAATGATAGCTTACTGCCTCCTGCCCCAACATCACGTTGAACGCATGGATATCGTTCAGACTGAAGCGATAGTTGGCGGTGGTAGTCTCTGTCAGGTTAATAGCGTCGCTGCTCTGTCGTGCCGCAGTACCCTGACCATTATTGGAAGAGAGACTTGGGAATGACTGGAGGAAGGCTGTAGAGTGAGTGAAATCGGCACCAAACTGGGTACGGATAGTCAAGTTCTCTATCGGATAAACCTCAGCATACATGGTAGAGAGCACCTTGTACTTCTTGTTCCTGATAGGATTCTTGCCCATATACACGATAGGGTTCTCACTGGTTCCAGCCCAGTTGCCTGCTGCAAGCGAAGCCAGACTGCCATCCTTGGCGTATGGATTCCAGTAAGGCAACATGAATCGGCATGCAGAAATAGGAGTCACGGTGGTATAGCTGCCATCATCAGCCTGCTGAGCCTCCTCGTAAGCAGCCATGGTGTTGGTACCTACCTTCAACCACTTGCTAGCCTTGACATCTGCATTGGTGCGGATGTTGTAACGGCGGAAGGTTGAGTTCTGTGCAATACCATCCTGGTCGTAGAAGCCACCCGAAACATAATAATTCAAACGGTCGGTAGCACGGTTGATAGAGAGTTCGTAGCTCTGCAGCGGAGCGCGGTCGTTGAACACCTCATCCAGCCAGTTGACATTCACCTTTGAAAGGAGGTTGTAATCCTTACCGGCATCCAGGCCAACTTCCTTTTCAAACTGTATACGCTCATCGGTGTTCATCATCTTCCAGTTGTTCTGAGCCAATTCAGAAAAACCATACTGTGCGCGGAGCGTAATCTTCGCCTTATCCATCGCCAAACCTCTCTTAGATGTAATCACCACCACACCATTTGCCGCACGGGCACCATAGATAGAGGTAGAAGAGGCGTCTTTCAATACCGAGATACTCTCGATGTCGTTAGGACTCAAGGTATTGAAATCGGAGCTGGAGATAGGCACACCGTCCAGAATAAAGAGAGGAGCCTTGCCAGAATTGATGGAGTTGGTACCACGAATCTGGAAAGTGGCAGCCTTGCTTGGCTCACCCGAAGAGGCGATGACCTGCAAACCTGTACTCTGTCCCTGCAAAGCCTGGTCGAAGCTAGCTGCTGGAACATTCTCAATCTTTTCTGCCTTCACAGCAGAAACAGAACCCGCAATGGTTCCCTTCTTTCGCACACCATACGCCACAACGACAACCTCGTCCATCATCTTAGAATCAGGAGCAAGGGTGATGTTGAGCGTATTTGTTTGCTCCTTGACTACATGCTTCTGGGTCAGACATCCGACATACGAATATGCCAGTGTAGCTTTCGAAGCCCCTTTAATTTCGATGGTATAGTTACCGTCAATATCGGTGACCACACCATTTGATGTACCCTCTTGCTTAATCGTCACACCAATCATCGGTTCGTTGTCCTCAGCAGACACAACGGTACCTTTGACGCGGAAACTCTGCGCCAATACGGATTGGATAGACAACAATACAAGAGAGACAAGTAAAAGAGTTAATCTTCTCATCCTTGTTTCTTAATTGTTTACTAAAAATTGATACTTATTTTTTTTCTTTCTTGTACATAAATCAATTACTGCATCCCATCTTGAGGTGTTTCGATCAATACCTCTTTCAGTTTAGACCAATAGTGCTTGATAGTCCACGCATGGACCTGTACTTCGATTCAAGGTGCAAAATTACTAATTTTTAATAACTTAAGCAAGAATTAAAACATAAAATAACGAATTTTGCCTAAAATCATAACATTTTTCTATAAAGTTATGATTTTAGGCAACATTTTCACTCCTAACTGCGCATAAACTCAGTAGGAGTCATTCCAAATGCCTTAGAGAAACACTTGGAGAAATAGCTGCTGTTAGAGAAGCCTACGGTGTACATTACCTCCGACACGCTGAACTTGCCTGCCTTTAATAATTTTGCCGCCTTCTGCATTCTCATATCACGGATATACTCCACCGGAGTCTGACCCGTAAGTGCCTTCAGCTTGCGGTAAAGCTGCTTGTTTCCCATGCCCATCTTCTCCTGAAGCATCGACACGTTAAAGTCGGAATCCACCATATTCTCTTCTATCATCTCCCGAATCTGGTTGAGCAGTTTCCTATCCAGCTCATCCATCTCAACTTCCGGAGCCTGAGGAGCATGGAGATCTACAATCATTGCCGGCTCTGATTCGTTGTCGGAAGCATTCACATCAAGATGAGAAACCACCAGATTATTCACTTCCTCGAACGAATGGTGAGCGGCAGCATTCTTCAGGTCATCGGCAAGGTTGGCATAGAACTGCATACGCGCCTGCACCTGCTCCAGGATTTCCTCCTTCTGCTTTTTCGCCTCCTTCAACTGCTTTCTTACGAAATGAGCATTGATGACCCAGGCTATACCCACAATCAGGAGGGTAAGATAGAACAGCTTGCACCAGATGGTGAGATACCATGGTGGAAGAACGGAGATTTCGAGCTGATAAACTTCATCTCCGATATTTCCCTCGCCATCCACCACATGTACGGTGAGATGATAATCGCCATACGACAATCCATTGTAAGTGATGTCAAGATTGCCCTTGTCCAGATA
>OIZX01001012.1_pt1 | contig 16148 bp, 15 predicted proteins | sample 1588621 | NCBI WGS metagenome assembly OIZX01 (sample SAMN03283276) | human gut metagenome | biome: human-associated habitat; material: feces | host: Homo sapiens | place: Peru | collected 2012
CAATGCACTCCTCATTTTTCGCTGCCAGCTGTAGAAGCTGGAAAGCGGTACGCCATTCTCTGCACACCAACTTTTTATGCTCTGCCCACTTTGTTTCGCTGTAGTGATCGTCTGATACCATTGCTGTTCCCGTACTGCCAATGCTTGCTTTTCCATGGAGTCCTCCTTGCTGCGTCTCTGTATTTTTCAGACTGCTCTCAAAAATACATTTTTTCCATGGTACTATTTTCGCACTTTGGAGAGATCGAGAAAAGACATGGTTTCATTAGGCGGGTACTTTTGGAATACAATTTTGAAAAAATTAACAATTTTAGAAAAAAGAAAAACGGCAAAGTTCAAAATCGAACCTTACCGTCATTCATAGAGATATCTTATAAATCAAAAGTCCTGCAGCAGACAAATTTCGTGTCTGCTCATCGCGAGCATATTGCTATTTTTACATTGTGTAACTGTTACCGATGTTCATGCACTGAAATTTTTTAGATTACAGCAGTGCAGTTTCTATCAGCCTATTGCTTTTCTCTTCTTCCAGATGTATAATTCAGACAAGCCAATTCGATTTATAGGTTTTGTTGGAAGGTTTTCTCATGGCAAAAGATCGTATTGAAAGCAAGTATGTCACTGTGGCTCCCGGTGTGGAGTTACATGTCTTGGAAAAAGGCGAAGGTAAACCGTTGGTCTTCATTCCCGGCCTGACCTTCTCTGGTGAGATTTTCAAGAACCAGCTGGAGTATTTCTCCTCTGAGTATCGTGTCATTGCTATCGATCCTCGCGGCCAAGGCTATTCTGCCAAAACCGTAGATGGCAACGACTACCTGACTCACGGCCGCGATGTAGCAGGTCTGATTGATGCATTGTGTCTCGAAGATATTGTCCTGATTGGCTGGAGCACGGGCAACCTTGACACATGGAGCTACGTGCAGCAGTTCGGCAAAGACAAGCTGCGCGGCGTTGTGACTATCGATATGTCTCCGCTCCCGCTCTCTCCTGACCCGAAGTGGTGGACTGAGGGCACGATTGAAGAGCTGTCTCAGGTCGCCACGCAGGTGCTGACCTCTTCTCAGGGATGCCGTGAGTTCTTTAGCGAGTATGCGACTGGCGTCATGATCCAGCATAAGATAGAGCCTGATGAGCTGGAGTATCTGCTGGATATTTCCGGCCGCACGCCGTACTGGATCTGCCGTCAGCTGTTCTGCGATGCCGTGTTCTCCAACTATCTCGAAACTGCAAAAGATGTCGGTGCAACTCTGCCCAGCTTGATGTTCATTGCAGAACACTGGCAGGACATTGCAAAGCCTTTTGTCGAAGCACAACTTCCCGGTTACGGCACCTACGTCATGGGCGGTCACCTGATGTTCTATGAGTACCCCGAAAAGTGGAACCGTGTTCTGGAAGACTTTTTGAATAAGCTATAATGTGATTTCAGCTGCCTGTGGTTCATTCCGCAGGCGTTTTTTTGTGTAATCTCCAGGAGACCTCAAACATTGAATGATTCTTCTTTCCGCTCCCTCTGCGGCATCCGTGTCAGGACGATTTGCTGAATGCTTTCTTCATCTTTTCTTTTGCTTCATCCGGCACGTCAATCAGTCCGAACCGATAGAACATTCCGTATATATAGGTCACACCCCGGATATCGCCCAGCGCTTTCGGTCGTTCAACTACTTCTCCTACCTTTTTAATATTGCCCAGAGCCAGCAGCACAGAACTCCACGCCAGACTTTTACTCTTCTCTCTGCGATCGATCCACAGTTCCTTTGTGTATTGCCCGTTCCGGCCCTTTCGTATTTCATAGGTAAAGGGTAAACCCGAATACGTTTTAAAGCTCACACCATCATAAAGAAGAACCCCCTCCCACAGGTGCTCCTCTGTCGGCTCGGTTCTCAGTTTTCTTACCGCTCTGTATCTCCGCTGCCGCTCTGCTCCTACGCTGATTTTCTCTTTATCTGCTGTACTTGGGAAGTACACGCCTTTTTCATAAGGCAGGTACGATGTGACGGAGGCTTTGGAAAGTTTAAGAACTGCTGCAGTTGTTAGTATGGCGGTTTTGTAGTCTTGTGTTTTTCTATACTCTTCAAAAGTTTTTTTCACTTTCTTCGCCGCATTCGATTCATACACTCCAGCTGTGATGAGCAGTTTTCTCACTTTGATGGGGTTTAGAGTCAGCGCCTCAGCAATGGATCGGAGGGAGCAGTCCTCCTCATAGAGCGCCACAGCACTTTCCATCTGCGCTTCCAGATTCTTCCCGGCATCGTATTCAGGCTTTAACTTTTTCCGGCCACCGCCGGTCTTTCTGGCTTTATATGCTCTTTTCTCTCCCATAGCTCACAGCACCAGTTCATACAATTTGAACGTCATCTCGCCTACCACATCATAATAAAGTGTCTTGGTCTGGATATATCGAAAGCCCAGTTTCTGATACAGCTTTTCGGCCGATGTGTTGTTCTCAATCACATCAAGTCGCAATGCCTTCTTACCAACTTTTCTTTCCTGTTCAATTACATTCTCTACTAATCTCCGCGCCAGTCCTTTTCCGCGACGATTCGGATGAACTGCCAAAACATGAAGAACGGTTAGCTCATCCGAATCAATCTGCCACGGCGCATCTGAATAGCCATCGACCTTTTCAGCGTTTGTTATGACACACGCTGCAATATCACCACCATCTGCCAACACATACAGTTCTTCCCTTTCAATGCTGTCCTGTATCATCTCATCAGATGGGTGGATACCTTTCTTCCAACGCGGGAATGACGGGTCGTCCTTCTCCTGGTCAATCAAGTTCCAGTACAGGGATCTGATTTTGTAAAACTCTTCTTTTGCTGCCTTACGGAATATCATTTTATCCATCCTTTATTCGTGCAGTTCCAGCGGAAGTCCGTCCGGGTCATGGAAGAAAGTCATCTTCTTGTCAGTATAATCATCCACACGAATCGGCTCACATTCAATCCCAATCCCTGCCAGTTCCTTCACTGTCTGCTCTACACTGTCTACGCAGAATGCAAGATGACGCAGCCCGCAGGCTTCCGGGCGGTTCACACGCTTTGGAGGATCCTCCTCAGCGAAAATCTCAAGCTCTGTGTGCTCATCGACACGCAGATCCAGCTTCCAGTCTTTACGCTCTGAGCGATAGTTTTCTCTGATGACAGTGAAGCCCAGTTTGTTCACATAGAACTCCTTGGCAGCTTCGTAGTCGGATACGATGATTGCAATATGATGTATTTTTGATAAATTCATTTTGTGTCGCGCTCCATTTCTTTTATTTTCGTTATAAACTATATGAGCACCTTCAAAAATTACCGTGCGAACTTCTGGAGTTCAGTCCACACGGCAATGTTCTTATTTCAGTTTTTCCAGAATCTCGTCTGCGCTCACACCGCTTGCCAGCAGCTTTTTCAGAACTTCTTCGGCCTCGGCCTTCTTTGCTTCTTCGGCGGCCTTCTGATCAGCTGCCGCTTTCTTGGCTTCCAACTTTGTCAGTTCTTTCTGGGCATTCTTGAGAGCAGTCTTCTTCTTTTTCAATTCAGCCTTCAGAGTGTCAATATTGACGGTAACGGATGCGATTTCGCTAGTCAGAGAAGTGATAGATCCGTGCTTCTCCACGATCTGGGATGCAAAATCAGTGGTGTGCTTGGGACGGTTTTTGCTGCCTTTCGTTCTGGGCATAGGTGATAACCTCTTTCCTTTTATAATAGTTTAAGTATAGCACTGTTTAAAATATCATTTCAACTTAGCGAGAATATCATCAGCACTTACTCCATCTGATAGCATCTTCTCTACCATTTTGTTAATTTCTGATTTCTTGATTGCTTCAGCTTCTTTTTTATCTGCCAATTTCTTTTCCTCAGCTTTTATTCTCTCTTCTTCCTCTTTGTTTTGAATTTCTTGCAACTTCTGCTTCTGTTCATCAATCAAGTTGTCAATTACCTCAAGAAAACTATTTGCGTGCGCTTCAGATATTGGTAAAGATTCAGCTCGACATTTATCCAAAAACTCTATTATTCGCCGTTTTAATGTTTGGAGCCCATTTTCTGGTAGCCTAATCTTATAATCCTGTGTGCATATATTAACCTGCCACATTCTCTTAAAGTAATCTATAAAACTACTCTTTTCCGCATTTGTCGCTTTTTCAAATCCATCCGCTGTAACCATTGCCATCTCAACATCAAATATGTCAAACCGCTTATTCTGTGTTTGAACTAGTGCGCTTAAAGGTTCATGCTTCATCAAGTTCAAATAAAGAGCCTTATTCTTTTCAAACATCAATGTGTTCGAATTCAAAAAATCATTGATTATTTTATACGCATTCCATTCTTCCGATAAAAACAAATCCTTTCTATCATCGCCAATAAGCATACTGTGACGTGGTTGTTCCTCCCCGGTATGAATCATTTTCTCAATCCGCTTATGAATTCCATCGCTAATTTTGTCCCACTTGATGTCTGGAAGCTGAATATTATACTTTCTAGCATAATAACTATTGTACAACAAATTCACATAATCATTTAGTTCCAATGTACCAGTATATGCTTTTTCCAGAAGTATCGGGTATCCATCCCTTATATCAACTTCATCTAAATCTAAAAGCCTATTCATTCGCACTTTTTCTTCCGGTGTAATAGCTTTGTCTCTATTTATGACATAATCAAATTCTGCATCCAGAATATCTTTCGCCCACTCTCCATGCCTAATCCATCGCTCAATTCCAACTGTAATAAATTTATCATCATAAAATCCCGGATAAAGTATAGATACCTTTTCATCAGAAAGTAGCATTCCATATCGCTCACTTTCTGGAATCAATCCAGCCCGGAAGCACAGCACGTATGAAAGGTATGTAAATAGCCATTTTTCTCTACTATCAATATGCTTTTCATCAAGTAAAACATATATTCTTTTAAAATCTTGAAGTGCACATTTGAGACTTCGGATATTATGCGGTCTATGCTTAAGCAACTCCTGAATTTTGTCTTTTTCACTTTCGAGTTCTGCTCTTGAATTTCCAGAATATTTCTTTGAGATCATCTGTTCCAGTGGTATTCCTTCTACTGATGCGCCTGAAAAAATAGAACTAATAATTTCCTTATGCTTTACAAGAAATGCTTTATATTCTTGCGAAACCGCATCAGCATCCTTATCCACTATAGTATCAATTACATTAGAAACCACTGAAGAGTAATCAGGCACGTAATGTATAGTTCTTTGGATTATTTTTTCCTTTATTTCATCATACTTAATTTTATCTTTTTCACTTGACTGTATTTTTTCCTCATTTGCCACCACGATTGTGTTAATATGAAGATTTTCACAATAATCATTGATACAGCCTAATAAATCAGATGTTGGAATATCTGTTCGTTCCAAATCATCAAATATCAAGATTACTTTTTTATCGCCCATTTTAGGTTCGATTTTTACAAAGTCAATAGCATTAAAAGATAATGCCCCACTCACAATGCTTTTCCAAGGTTCCGGAAGGTGTTCAGCGCCTTTATCCGCAACAGCCTTTAAAACTCCAGTATACTTTTGAGCCTTTTCAGCCCATCCAGAAACTGGAGTATTTAATTCAGCTACTGTTCTAAGCCAGCATTGCTTTACTTCTTTCTTTACCTCTTCTATTGACGCCATGCCAAATAGGCTCACACGCAAAAACACACATTTATCCTTTAGCTCATTTGATAAGCTATTATTTAATAAATATGTTTTTCCACATCCCCACTCACCAGTAAGCATCAGTGCTCCTACAGGTTGTTGTTCATCACAGTAATATTTCAGTTCTTCTAAAGTATCCATATCGTACCTCCTATGAGGTCAATCATCCATTCTTCACCTCTTCGCCGATCTTAGATCGTTGCCTGCTGCCCACCACGGAGAGGTGTGTGATTATTTGAGCAGCGTAGGGAGCTACCGCTCCCAGTATATCACATAATGCGTTACATTTACAGATGCTTTCTTGCTCTCATCATCGTATAATACATTAAACCTCCGACCACTCCGCCAACTGTGTTATAGAACAAGTCAGACAGTTGGAATGTACCGAGCCTTAAAAACAGCTGTAGCATCTCAATGCTTATCGAAAAAATGAACGCTATCTTTCCGCTATACCACAGTATCTTCTTCCAGCTACTGCCCACTTTCTCTTGAAATGTCCATATAACCATGCTGGTGAACGGCACCATCATGATCACGTTCTCAATGCACTCAGTTGTAAGTTTCTGCTCGCCGTTCACGGTCTCCCAGATGCCCCAGCCACCCATGACATTTGACAGAGGATTTAGCCACAGGTTCCGATTCAGTAGCGTTCGGAACAAGATCATCGATGTCACGAAAATCAGTAAGAACAGCTTCCGAAAGAACACTCTCTCTTTAAATTTCTGATACCAGGTCACTATGGCATTCTTCCATCCTTTGCCTGCTGCAGTAGGTTCATAAGCATACAGATAAAAAAACATAGCTAAAAATGAAAGAAGAAGTGAGAATCCAAACGGCTCATACAGAGCAGTCAAGATATTAGCAATAATCTTTCCGAGTAAATCAATAGTTTCTTTCATCATTGTTTACAGATCACTGAACAAGTCAGTCTTGTACACGCCGTTTTCCAGCATCTTCTTGAAGCTGTCCTTTACAGCTACGACATCCTCATGATATGTCATACCATACCAAGTGTCATTGGTTCTCAGAACCTTTACAGACACCTTTCCCTGCTCCAGCAGTTCACCGATAAAGATGGGAATCAGATATTCTGCTTTCAGAGGATTACCCGGGACCTCTTTCTTAAAGAACTCCTTAAAGCCATCTTCCAGCACATCCAAAAACTCCGGTGTCAAGCCCCACATATTCATGGAAACCAGAGAATTTACATCAACGGCCACACCGTCTGCCTCTGCTCCAGTCGCAGTCTTTACGATGTTCTTAGTCTCTACAACTTCAGTCAGATTGTTCTGCTCATCCATCTTGCAGATGCCACGAGTCACACCACCATTATCAGACAGGGTGTTCTTCAGCACAAAGCCAGCCATGCAGGACTTTCCGCCATTCACCAGATACTCATGGACGGCTTTGAAGCCTTCCTTTCCATAGTAATCATCTGCATTTATGACAACGAACGGGGTCTTGATGACCTTCTTCGCTGCAAGCACAGCCTGACCGGTTCCCCACGGCTTTGTCCGGCCTTCCGGCAGAGCTCCCGGAATATCGTTAATATTCTGGAAAGCGTAGTCTACAGTTACATTGTGAGCGGAGCAAATAGAGGTAATACGATCACCGATGACCTCTTTGAATTCTTTCTCGATATCCTTACGGATGATAAATACTACATGGTTGAAACCAGCCTCAATCGCATCATGGATTGAGTAATCCATGATGATATGTCCAGCATCATCCACTGGCTCCAACTGCTTGATTCCTGTTCCGAAGCGGCTACCGATACCAGCAGCCATGATAAGTAATGTTGTTTTCATTGTTTTTTCCTTCACATATTATTGATTTATTATCTATACTCTGTAAGTTCATATATAATGTAGTCTTGCGTTGCATTTTCTTTATGGATAATTCTTCCAGGATTTCCCAGCACAATAGAATGATCCGGCACATCAAAATTTACATAAGAATTTGCTCCTATTAATACATCATTTCCTATATTTATTTTTCCAACAATTGTTGCATTTGGTCCAATCCACACTTTATTTCCAATAGTAGGAGCTCCTTTTCTCTTCCCTCGCATCTCAACTCCTATTGTTATTCCATTTCTCAAGCTACAATTTTCTCCAATCTTTGCTTTAGCCGTGAGAATAATTGCATTCCCATGACTGAGATGAAATCCAGCTCCAATATTTTGAAATGATATTTCCGCACATCGATTAACTGCCATAGCATGTCGAACAAGACGAAATACTTTTCTTACTATTGAGGTATGTGCGCTTATTGACATTCGCCCAACATAAACATACCTCAGATCTCTATTAGAAATGAGTCGCTTTACCCCCCCCATTTCCATTCTTCTCCATAAAATGCATAGTAATCTCTTTTAAAAATTTCATTCATTTTCTTTTCCTTAAACTTTCTTTTTGATTTTATTAATTATGCTACTAAACAGTTCATCTCGCGTTATAATAAAATATATACTTATTAGTATTAAAAATATTATGCCTCCAACTATGATTTGCGTAATCAAAGACACCACAGAAATGCCCTTAATCTTCTCAATTCTTTTGCAAGTAAAAAACATAATTGCTCCGAAGCATATATATGGAAAAACATAGAGAATATATTTTTTTATAGGCAGTTCTTTTCTTGTTTTTAATGCCTGATAAGCCAATTCCCCAAACTGTGCCCCCACGGTTCCAATCACCGCACCCAATGCACCATACACAGGTATAAAAATAGAATTCAAAACAAAATTCAAAATAGATGCTGAAACTGTTGCTGTAACAAAAACACGATCCATATCTTTTGGTAAAAGATACTGATTTCGTAGTATATTAGATGCAGCGTAAAAAACAATTGCAGGTGAAATCGTCATTAAAAGCATTCCACATCTTTCGAATTCTTTTCCATAATATATAACAGAAAAGCTCTTGCTAACTCCCGCTATTCCAAATGCTAGAGCAACTGCAATTAGCATAATATATTTCATAGATTTACTTATATATGATAAAACTTTATCGTCACTTCCTGACGCTCTAAGATTCGAGACTCGTGGTAGCATTACCGCGCCTACCGCGCCTGCTACATTATTTGCTATTGTCACTATTTTTTCAGTGTTTTCATAATATCCAACCTCTGTAGTTGTTGTCATCCACTCGATCATAATTTTATCCATTAAGGTATAAACGCTAACGGCAATCACACTGATCATGAGAATACAATTTGGTTTAAAATGACTTCGAATGATACTCCAATTGGGTTTTTTCCAAGAAACATACTTGAATACAAACGGCCATAAACATAACTGGCCCATTAACAAACTGAGAGAATTAATCAGAACATAAATCCATGCATCACCGCGTTCTTTCACAAAAGCAAATACTGCTATCGTTGTGAGAATTTTTACTACTGTATTTCTTGTAACGATTCCTTTAAAATTTTCCATACCATAAAAGAACCAGCTAATTTCGAACACACAAGAAAGCATATATGGTATTTGGCATAAGCTAACCAATCCATAATTGTCTATACCTACTACCAAAAGATATATTATGTACATCATCAATACAGTTGATGATGAAATCAATTGAAAATAATATAGGTTCCAAAATGTAACAGACAACTTTTCTTTACTGTCTTTATTCTTGGCAATCGTTCTGTTTCCATAGTTTGACATTCCAAGCAGTGCAAATAGTGTAAAATATTTAACTATTGCCGTTGTAACAGAATATGTTCCAAGTCCTTCCGGTCCTAAGACTCTAGAAACGTATGGTGACGTAATAAAGGGAACTATCAAGATTAATATCTGATAGCTTATATTATAAATTATATTTTTTTTTACACTGCCCATTGAATCTTCCTCATTATTTTTTATTGATCGTTCAATTATTGAAAAGCATTAATGCTCAACAAGAAATCGTTTCAGCTTATTTTTCTGTCCAAATTTGACATTTGTTTCAAATCAAAATTAAGCGTATATAATATCAATCGAAGCTCTTTCTTATTATCGTCCATCCTCAATAAGTTATAAACTATATAATAATATCTTTCCATTATAGAATTTTCTATTTCATTTATATAACTTATTGAGTGGTTTTTCATCATTGCCTGTATTTTATGATAAATTTTAATTGTATCAATCAAGTATTGTTCTTTTGTATTATTCACTGCTCCACATGGATTGTCCCAATAGTTATAAATACAACATTCATCTGCGACTCCAATTTTGCAGGTATTCTGCACACAATCTAAAAGGAATAGAAAGTCTTCACTTGTTTTCATGGAAACCGGAAACTCAAGTTCATATGCATCAATCAGGCTTTTCTTAAATATTTTATTCCATGGAGCGTTATACTTTTGTGTGAAAATTTCTTTTATAACATTACCTTTAGCATCAGATAAATTCACACTATAGTTTTCGCCTATATTTCTATAAAAGCCAAAAATCATAAGATCCAGTTCATCCTGTTCCATCTTATGGATATTTCCCATGATTTTACGCATATAGTCGGGTTCAACATAATCATCTAAGTCTAAAAACGTAACATATTTGCCACTTGCCACTTTCAGACCAATATTTCTGCAGCACTAACCCCTTCATTAGGTTTATCATATAATCTGAACTGATTATAGTGGTCTATATAATCACAGATAATATCCTTACTATTATCTGTAGAGCCATCACCAACTAATATTACTTCAACTTTATTATTTAACTGTGGAACGATGCTATCCAAGCATCTACGTAATTGTTTTGCCGTATTATATAATGGAACAATAATCGAAAGTACTATTTGCGAGTTTTTATAGCTTTGGCTGGCCCCCTACTACAGTATATGGCAATACATCTCGGGTTACAACTGCGCCTGCACCTATAACAGCGCCTCGATGCACCGTAACTCCCGGCATAATTTGAGCATCATATCCTACCCATACATCGTCTTCAATTATAATGTCCTTTTCAAATTCTCCCTGATTTCGTATTAGCTTATTCTTATTTTCATAATAGTGAGACACCGTCCTAAAATGCACATTATAAGAAATCAAGCAATCATTTCCGATACAAATCTTTGAATTCTCACCAATCGAAACCACACTGCCGTTTATATATGTGTTATCGCCAATTTTCATATTCTGCGGGTTACTTATTTGAACTCCAAGATTAACTCTAGAATTATCTCCAATATTCACTTTTTTGTACCGATAGTCTTGAATCAATTTTTTAATTCTCCATACCATACTCATAAGTAATACTATCCTTCGCAGAATCAATCTTTCCAATTCGAGACAATGCCAAAATAAAGCATAACAAATAAGTCAAAGTACCAGGATCAGCAAACGAATTAGAAGTTGCTGCATATATAAGGAAACAAATCAACATTCCATGTACTAATCCGCTATACTTAATTCCATTAAACGTTCGGCACATTTTTTTATTGTAGATACTCATCAAAGCAACAAACCACGAAATAAATCCAGCAATTCCGTTCTCCATCAACAAAATAATATACGAAATTTCCGCATTAGCTCCTCCCGTATATTGTGAAAAAATCGTCCCAGCATTGTTATAGCCCATTCCCATTATTATATTTTGAATAGGAATACTAAAAAAGTTTAAAAGGGCATTTACTCTAACCATCATGGAACTACCTGTTGTATCCCGCGTAAAAATGTTGTTATATATTTCTTGAAAATCCAATCCCGTTGCAACAGCTACGCCACAGCCAGCAAGAAGACAAAGTTTTAAAGCCTTTTTGTTGGAAATTAGATAAATCAATATATATATGCTCAAAACAAGTAAAGCGCCTCTTGAATTGGTCGCAAATATAGCAAATCCAATAATTACAAATTGTATCATTTTAAAAGCATTCCATTTTTTGTTATTATTGAATAGATAAACTTCCCCTATTAGGTAGTACATACCATTTGTTAATGGATGTCCTAAGAAAGCTGTGCATCTAAATGGAATACCGTATTCTTGAGCCAAGTAAGTATTCGGATACCATCCTACAGAATTCATATAATATTCATGAAAGAGTAAACTCTTTCCAATGAAGTACTCACAACTTCCAACAACTGCATTAATTAGGATACAAACATATAATACTTTTACAATTCTTATTGCCTGTTCCTTATTTAGATAGTGAATCATCAGCATGGCGCATGCCATGGGCAACAAATAATTATCAAAAACTTTATTAGAGAAAACGCCAAAGCCATTAATTACAAATCGGATCATAACGGCAATCAACGTGCAGACTATTGCTCTGATCCAAAATACTCCTAGTATCTTTATTTTGCCATGTCTCAACGCGATAGAAGGCATCAATATAATTAAGATATCATATCCTACTATGCTAAGATTTATCATGCCACCAGTATCATACGGTACACCGCTTATAATTCCGTTTTCTTCTTTTGATATGAAAGTCAATAAAATTATAAACACAGAGAATACTACGTCATATTTTTCCAGCGACATAAAATACATGTTTATTATCAATAAAAGAAACAGTACTACTCCTAACTGTATACTTATTGCCATTTCTCTACCATCACCTTCAAGTTATTAATCATCAGCAGCCTTGTCTGTAAAAGCATCCTACAAACACAGTCATTATATTTTAATCTTATAGTATCTCTGTAAGTTGAAAATCGAAATATCATTCATACTGCTTCCAACATTGATTTTCATCAATGCTTGTTTTTGCGACGAGACAATTGTAAACCATTCCTTTGAGTTCGGATAAACTTTCACCGCTTTATATCCATTAACAATGCCAAGTGCTTTTAGCCACAAATCATCTGCTGTTGGACATAATTCTTTAATTTTTTCATAATCAAAATCTACATTATCAAAATATTTCGGAGGATATAACACACCTCCTACTCCAATAGGAACTAAAAGCATGTCTGGCCCCATTTCATCTGGGGAAAGCCCAATCCAATCTGAATATGGCGCAATTATGTCTCCATTTAATACAATCTTATGTGCTCGATAACAGCATACGCAATTGGGATGTTTAATGTAAGTCTTTACTAAATCGAGCAACCAACTTTCTGGATACAATGTATCATCATCAACAGTAACAATTATATCTTCTTTAAACTCTTGTGCAGTATAAAATATTTTTTTATATGATCTTAGGTCTTTACAATATCTAATTTCAAAGTCTCTTCCGACCAAACCAAGTAGATTTTGAGGAATTCCAGTGCCATCTGGAAATTGTGTATCTGCCAGCCATAAAATAACTTTATCTGCTTTGAAAGATTGGCGCAAAAGACTATTAATACATAAGTAAACTTTATCAATTCGAGCTGGAAACGATGTAAGTGACACAACAACTTTACGGTGGCACATCTTAGAAGCATAATTACCATTAAACTTAATCTTATTAAAATTACAATACACTGGATATGTATAGTTCGCAATTCGTCCCAATACTCGATTAATATATATTTGTCTTCTATTTGCTTTCGCCCAAGGCGTCACTCCTTTATAAAAATAATCTAGCATATTTTAACCTCACTTTTTTATATAACGATTACTACAAGCAGAAAACCAAGTTTATCAAATTCAACATACCCTATTGATAAACATACTAAACATTATTGAAACAGAGCACTTCGCATAAGCCCTTCACCCACCAAGCATTTAGCAAGTTAATGCAATCAATTTTCTATTCCTTGTAAAACCTTTCTATTTTATCTTATCCATTTTTTGTAATTAAAATCCAAATACTCTAAGTCTATAACTTCATAGTCCCCAACTACGCTATACGTATGCGTCCCAATAGGTTTAATCTTTTTATCAGATATCATTCTTATTTGTTCTGGTCTTATCTCAGATACAAATTGCTCATCAATGTTTTTTTCATTAATGCTATTTAATTGATAGAAAACATTGGAATACCCATATATGGCAGGTGTACTTTTCTGAGTGCAGTGCAAGTCCCCGATAATATATCCAGCATTCCGATTTCCATATCCGTATTTGCTTGATAAATTGAAATCATTACTATATTCTATTGAAAAAACATTATTTTCTCTCTTTAGCTGAAACATTATGTACTTTGTCAATTTAGGATTTTCCAAATCAAAAGTAGATGCAATAATTGACACTGTGTCATCTGTCGAACTATATACCACGCTATCTACAATACTTATGCTTGTTTGAATTCGCTGAAGTAGCCTCCACTCGTACGGATTGCCACAATTTATATAAATATTTATTGTACCTCCCGCTTCTGTTTCTGGAATCATATATACTTCATTCTTCATTTCAAAAATCATTGGGAAAGACATATGATATGGCTCCTCAATAATTACTCTAGGCGTTTCTATTTTCCCATTCGATATTTTCGAGCAAGCAATACAACCTTTCATTTTTTTTCTATCAAATGCCTCCATGTACAAATAAACGTCCCCCAAAAAATCGTATAATAGAGGATCCGCATACCAATATTTTGAAGAATATGGCATTAAATTAAACGGAGTCTCCACATTTCCTGCATATAAAGGGACTTCGTTTATCTTTCTTATTCCGCAAGTAAAAACCGCCTCAAATCCAATAAACTTTTGAAATGCCATTTTTAAACCCAATCGTTTTATTTTTGCAACAATACTTTCCATTTATACCAGTCACATCACTTTCTCGTAAATTTTTATAAATTCCGGAGCTAAAACATCCCATGTATTATGCTCAACAATATGATTATGTGCCTTTTCCCCTATCACTTTTTGACTTTCTAAATCTGTTTCTAGAATTATTCTACTCCATTTTATCTTATTCTTAGTTTCCAATATATATCCATTCACACCATTTTCTATAAGCATTTCTGAACCGCCATTAGCAGTTGTAAGCACTGTATTTCCAAAATACATAGCTTCCATCATAACCATTCCAAAAATCTCATATCTTGTTGGCAGCAAAAAGAAGTTACATGCTCTATAAATATGACATAAATATTTTTGCTCTATTTTACGAATCCAAACCACATTATCCAAGAGTTCTTCTTTTTCAAGAATTTCCTTTATGTGTTCAACGTAATCTTTTTCTCCATCGCCTACAATAATTAACTGTGCATCCTTATCCTTTTCTACAACGTCTTTTAGAACAGCAAGCAAAAACTCAATATTTCTTCTCTCTTCAATTCTGCCAATATACAGCATCTTCCGTTTAGTTTGAATATTGCATACTTTATTTATTTCTTCGACCGAATTATTATCATCGGATAATGCGTCTATATCTAATCCTACACCGATTGTGTCAATCTGTTCTGGATGTATCCCTTTTTGCATTAAGAATGTCGTTGCTTTTTGACTTTTGGTAATAAATGGGGTTTTATTTCTTATATATGTTTTTGGAAATCCCAATCCATCATAAATACGACACATAAAATTATATTTTTTGTTAAACTCCGCATAATACGGACCGTGATATATAACGGTTTTATCGGGATATTTCTTTGCCAACATCCAAGATTGTAATTGATTATACTCACATGGTTGAATTACGTCATACCTTGGAATTAGCTCTTCCAGTCCTGATAAAAATGCATTCTTTAGTATTGCTTTTCCCCTGCGGTAAAACACATTAATAAACCTTTTACCTTGATCAAATTGGCAAATGCAATCTTTATTTTCATCATCACTCCATAGTACAACATCACATTTATGTCCTAATCGTGTTAATGCTTTTGCAAGACCAATTTCTTGAATGTTATACGTGTTTTTCTCAATGCTCATATAACTTGCCGCAACACGAATTATTAAAATTCTCATCACTTTTTCTCCATCTGCTGTGCGATATCAGCATCCACGATTTCCTCGCCGGTCTTGTGCTTCAGCTGCTCCTTAGAAGCTTCACTCAGACCGTTGTTGATCACACAGTTCATATCGCAAGTGCTGCACTTGTCCAGATCCTCTTTAGTGACTTTGCCATCACGGTAGTCACGGCAGATCTTCAGCTCATACATGCTGTACGGATGCTTGGTGAACAGTGCCTTGAACTTGTGTACCAGAACCCAGGTAGCAGGTTTCCAGATGTACTTGTGCATCGCCGGAGAAACACTACCAATCATCCAGCAGTCACGGTCGCAGCAGCGAACCTTTGCACGAACCTTCTCGGCCTCCGGGCTATTCCACAGCTCGTCCCAAGTCTGATTGTTCAGGTTGCCCATGACTTCCTTATCCTTGGTACCGTTGCAAGGCATAACATCGCCATACGGATCGATGAAGAAGGTGTCAAAACTCATGTCGCAAGGCAGCAGACGCTTCTGGCCATAGATGTAGTTGATCAGACCATGGTTAAAGTAAGCGCGGAACCACTTTTTCGGGCTGTTACTACGGAGCAGTTCGTTGACCAGATTCTCGAAATTCTTAGCAACCATCGGGCGGTCGTGAATGATGTTCTTTGCCTCAACAAAGTAGAAGCTGTTGTGCAGAGAAGCAGTTGCGAACTCCATGCCCATCTCATCGGAGATTTTATACAGTGGAACCAGGTC
>OIZX01001015.1_pt1 | contig 16134 bp, 11 predicted proteins | sample 1588621 | NCBI WGS metagenome assembly OIZX01 (sample SAMN03283276) | human gut metagenome | biome: human-associated habitat; material: feces | host: Homo sapiens | place: Peru | collected 2012
GCCACAAAATTCACATTTTCTTGTCGGTCTCATACTCTTTGATATTGCTATGTTCTACATACTTTGAGTATTCCACCGATGGAGTAAACGGAAGTGAACCATTGACAACCTTTGTCAACCCAGTCCACGATATAACGCTTTTTGCCTATCAGCTTCAAATCTGTCCTTCATCGTAACCACTCGTAAACCCTTGTCAACTACGTTCACGATATGACAAAATAAAAGCTCCGCAAATTCTCCACGGTAGAAATACGCTGCAAAAATATGTGGAAAATCGGGAACTGCCAAAAAGTACTCAGAAAGTGTTAAAAATCAAATAGTATTGAAAATCAAGACTTTATGGTTGGTTAGTCATAGTAAGTTATGGTTAGTTATAAGGCTCTAAATACAATTATAGAAAGAACAATCACCTATACTTGTTACAGAATTAGGTATTGTGATTGATTTTAAACTCTCGCAACCATAAAATGCATTATCCTCAATAGTTGTTACCGAATTTGGTATTGTGACAGAGGTTAAATTATCGCAATAAGAAAACATACCACTCGCAATACTTGTTACAGAATTAGGTATTGTGATAGAGGTTAGACCGGAGCAGCTTGAAAATGCGCTATCACCAATACTTGTTACCGAATTTGGTATTGTGATAGAGGTTAAATCATCGCAATCATCAAATGCAAAAGCATAAATACCTGTAATGGTAAATGTACCCCAGCGTGAATAAAGTTTTTCCGGAATAACTAAAGAGCCTGAATAAGAATTTTTGTCCGCGATAATGGCTTCCATCGAAGAAAAATCCAAATAATAATACAAGTTTCCGATTCCATACCTAACTCTGGTGTCAAACTCTGCCTTTGCGGAGATTGAGCATAACATGCAGGTTAGAAGTATGCAATAAAAACGTAAATGATTTTTCATATCTAATATTATTTTTAATAAACTTCTTTATATGTGTGTCACCTTTTTTTGTATATATGTGTCGACTTTACAGCTACCTATCTCAGCCTTCAGTAAAGCCTTCGATTGCAAAGGTATGAAAAAAATAATGTTTAGTGTTTAGGCGATTTTTTTTAACATAGACCTTATACCCCCTGCCAATTTCTTAAGCAGAGGAACTCATGCCTCTGAAGAAAGTAAGTGAAGAGTGAAGAATCAAAGTGAAGAGTGAAAAGTGAAGAGTGAAGAATCAAATAGCAAATAAACTAATAAATTAATAGACTATTTGATTCTTCACTCTTCACTCAAACTGCTTTTTATCTCTTATTCTTCAATACAGGTTCGCAGGTGAGGTTTATGCCAAGCTTCTTGAAGATTTTGCGGTCTACTTCGCTAAGCATCACGGTACAATGAACCTGACAGCCACGCAATTTTGGAAGCTGCTCGAGAGCCTTGCGACAGTTTTCGTCGTCCTTGGATAGTACCGAGAGGGCTACGAGCACTTCGTCGGTATGCAGACGAGGGTTGTGGCCTCCGAGGTAGTTGATCTTGGTGTGCTGGATAGGCTCAATCATGGATTGTGGTATGAGCTTTGTCTCGTGGTCGATGCCTGCCAGATGCTTTGTGACGTTGAGAAGCAAGGCTGCGCTACAGCCAAGGAGTAGGCTTGAGTGGGCAGTGATGATGGTGCCGTCTTCGAGCTCTATTGCCGACGAGGTGTGACCAGTCTGCTTCAGACATTCCTTGGCAGCCGTGGTGGTGCGACGATAGTCGGTATTGATTTTGGCTTGATTGAAGAGCATCTGAATCTTGCTGATTTCAGCCTCGTTGCATGCGCCACTTGCCAGTTTGTTGGTAGCGTCGTAGTAGCGTCGGATGATTTCGTTTTTAGATGCTTCGCAGCATACTTCGTCGTCGCTAATGCAGAAGCCTACCATGTTGACGCCCATGTCGGTAGGCGACTTGTAAGGGTTGGCGCCATAGATGCCTTCGAACAAGGCGTTGAGGACAGGGAAGATTTCGATGTCGCGATTATAGTTGATGGCTGTTTTGCCGTAAGCCTCAAGATGGAATGGGTCAATCATGTTGACGTCGTTGAGGTCGGCTGTGGCAGCCTCGTAGGCTATGTTGACAGGATGTTTGAGAGGGAGGTTCCAAACAGGGAATGTCTCAAACTTAGCGTATCCGGCTCTTACGCCATGTTTGTTTTCGTTGTAGAGCTGGCTCAAGCATACAGCCATTTTGCCGCTACCAGGACCAGGAGCGGTAACGATAACTAATGGTCGGGTGGTCTTCACGTAGTCGTTTTTGCCGAAGCCCTCGTCGGAAGCTATGAGGCTGACGTTGTGAGGATAGCCATCGATGAGATAGTGGCAGAAGGTAGGAATGCCGTCGCGCTCCAGGCGTTGGCGGAAGGCTTCTGCTGCAGGCTGACCGTTGAAATGAGTGATAACGACCGAGCCTACCATGAATCCGAGGTTTTGGAATTCGCCACGTAGGCGTAGCACGTCTTCATCGTAGGTGATGCCGAGGTCGGCACGAGTTTTGTTTTTCTCAATGTCGGTTGCGCTAATCACGATAACAATCTCTATGCTATCGCTGATTTTCTGAAACATTCTGAGTTTGCTGTCGGGCTGGAAGCCTGGCAATACTCGGCTTGCGTGGTGGTCGTCGAAGAGTTTGCCACCAAGTTCAAGATACAATTTGCCATCAAATTGCGAAATGCGCTCTTTGATGTGCTCAGACTGAATGCTCTGATATTTTTCGTTGTCAAATCCTATTTTCATAATGCGTGCAAAGTTACTGCTTTTTTCTTAGAGAGAAAAATAGAGAGGGGATTTTTTGAGGGAAGAGGGAAGAGGGAAACGAGGGAAAGCGACGCAGCCGAGCTGCGACGAACCCAACCCCAGGGGGACAGAAGGGGGCGAACAGAAGGGGAACCATGGGATGGAAGAATGGGGACAGAAACGCACGAAGGGACGCACGGAGGAACGCAAGCCCCTAATATCCTTGAAGGGTAATTACTCCCCTCTCTTTTGGAGAGGGGTTGGGGGTGAGGCTTTATTTAAAATACTCTTCGAGTTCATTTTCGGCGCTGGCTTCTGAGTTTGGCAGGTCTTTGATGATGGAGCCTTTCTCCATGAGGGCGATGCGAGAGCTGATGTCGATGGTGTGCTGGAGGTTGTGGCTGGAGATGAGGATGGTGGCGCCAGTCTGCTTGTTGTAGTCTACGAGTAGGCGCTTGAGGGTGTTTTGGCTACTTGGGTCGAGGAAGTTGAAAGGCTCGTCGAGGATGAGGAGCTGCGGCTGATTGATAAGAGCCGAGATGATACCTATCTTCTGCTTGTTGCCTGCGCTAAAGTCGCGTATCAGCTTCTTCTGATTCATTATTTCGCCAGCCATGAGGGTTTCTACATATTTCAGACGGTCGGCAAGAGTGGGTTTGTCGATGTCGTTGACCTTGGCAATAAATTCGAAATATTCTTCGGGCGTGAGGAAGTCGATGAGGAAACCCTCGTCGATATAAGCGCCCGTGACGGTTTTCCAATCCTCGTTTTCGGTTGGGTCGATGCCGTTGAGTGTGAGGTTGCCCTCGTCGGCCTTTACCAAGTCGAGTAGGAGGCGGAATAGGGTGGTTTTACCCGCTCCGTTGTTGCCCACGAGTCCGAGCAAGTCGCCATCATGGATGGTGAACGAAGGGATGTCAACGGCTGTCTTGTCGCCAAAGATTTTCTTGAGAGATGATATTTGGATATTCATGATATCTATGGGTAAAAGTAAAAGGGTGTACCAAAAGGCGTACAGTTAGCACCTTTTGATACACCCTAATGTATGTATGGGAAGAGGATTAGAGACCTCTGCCGTGGCAGTTCTTAAACTTCTTGCCTGAGCCACATGGGCATGGGTCGTTAGGACGAGGCATCTTTTCTTTTACGATAGGCTGAGTGTGATGAGCAGCTTCGCCACGAGTGTCGGTAGCTGCAGCCTGGCGTTGAGCCTCTGCGCTCTCGTCGAGGTCTTGCTTAGACTCTACGTATTGCTGTTGCTGAGGACGCTCAGGTTCAGCCTCCTGCACCTCCTGCTGCTGAATCTCAGGAATCTGACCACGCATCAATACGCTTGCTGAGCGGTCGTTCATATCGTTGATCATCTCGTCCCAAAGCTTAGCGCTCTCGAGTTTGAAGATGAGCAAAGGATCCTTCTGCTCGTAAGATGCATTCTGAACGCTATGGCGGAGCTCGTCGAGCTGACGAAGATTCTCCTTCCAGTTGTCGTCGATGATGTGGAGCAATACGGTCTTTTCAAACTCCTTGACGATGTTCTTAGCCTGGTTTTCGTAAGCCTCCTTGAGGTTGCAACGAAGCTGGATGATGTGGCGACCATCTGTGATAGGCACCATGATGAATTCGAATCTGTCGCCCTGGGTTTCGTAAACCTCCTTGATAACAGGGTAGGCAACAGCCTGGATTCTATCTGTCTTGCGCTTGAAAGCCTCCATGGCAGCCTGGAATGCCGACTCTTCGAGTTCGTTCTTGGCTGTGGTGTTGTAGTCTTGCTCAGAGAATGGAATCTCCATAGCGAGCACCTTGAGGAATTGCTCCTTGGCACCCTGGAAGTCGTTGTTTTCGATGATAGAAACGCAACGGTCCCAGATGATATTGGCAATATCCATGCCGATACGTTCGCCCATGAGAGCGTGGCGACGCTTCTCGTAGATTACGGTACGCTGCTTGTTCATCACGTCGTCGTATTCGAGCAAGTGCTTACGGATACCGAAGTTGTTTTCCTCGACCTTCTTCTGAGCTCTTTCGATGCTCTTTGAAATCATCGGACTCTCGATACGCTCGCCCTCCTCGAAGCCGAGGCGGTCCATGACTCTTGCAATACGCTCGGATGCGAACAGACGCATGAGCTTATCTTCGAGCGAAACATAGAATACAGAAGAACCTGGGTCGCCCTGACGTCCGGCACGTCCACGAAGCTGACGGTCTACACGACGGCTCTCGTGGCGCTCGGTACCGATGATGGCAAGACCGCCTGCAGCCTTAACCTCAGGCGAGAGCTTGATATCGGTACCACGACCAGCCATGTTGGTGGCGATGGTTACGGCACCCAAGCCATTAATGCTTTGACCAGCCTTGGCTACGATGTCAGCCTCCTTCTGGTGCAACTTGGCGTTCAATACCTGATGAGGAATATTGCGCATGTTGAGCATCTTGCTCAAGAGTTCGGAAATCTCTACGCTTGTGGTACCAACCAATACTGGGCGGCCTGCGTTGCGCATAGCTTCTACCTCTTCGATTACGGCTTTATATTTTTCGCGTGCTGTCTTGTAAACACGGTCGTCGAGGTCATGGCGAGCGATAGGGCGGTTTGTAGGAATCTCTACGACATCGAGTTTGTAGATGTCCCAGAATTCGCCAGCCTCTGTGCTTGCAGTACCGGTCATACCCGCCAACTTGTGGTACATACGGAAATAGTTCTGAAGGGTGATGGTAGCGAAGGTCTGAGTGGCAGCCTCGATATGCACATGCTCCTTAGCCTCGATAGCCTGATGCAAGCCGTCGCTCCAACGACGACCATCCATGATACGGCCAGTCTGCTCGTCGACAATCTTTACCTCGCCATCCATAACGACATATTCGTCGTCTTTGTTGAACATGGTGTAAGCCTTGAGCAACTGCTGGAGAGTGTGTACACGCTCGCTCTGCACGCCATAGTAAGCCAAGAGCTCATCCTTCTTCTGAAGTTTCTCCTCGTCGCTAAGAGCGGTTTCGTTTTCGAGAGCCGACATCTGAGAGGTGATATCAGGCAACACGAAGAGGTCTTTATCGTTGACCTGCTTAGCCAACCAGTCGGTACCCTTGTCGGTAAGGTCGCACGACTTCTGCTTCTCGTCGACAACGAAGTAGAGAGGTTCAACAGCCTCAGGCATACGACGGTTGTTGTTTTCCATGTAAATCTCCTCGGTCTTGAGCATACCAGCCTTGATACCTTCTTCAGAGAGATACTTGATGAGAGGTTTGTTTTTAGGCAAACACTTGTATGAACGATATAGCGAGAGGAAGCCCTCGTCTTGTAGTTTCTGGTCGTTGTTCTTTGTGCCCTCAGAAATTTTCTGCTTAGCGTCAGCAAGGAATTCGGTAGCCAACTTGCGCTGCACTTCATACAAGCGCTCTACCAAAGGCTGATACTGCTCGAACATCTGGTCGTCGCCCTTAGGGATAGGACCAGAGATGATAAGAGGAGTACGAGCATCGTCGATAAGCACAGAGTCGACCTCATCGACGATAGCATAGTTGTGGCGGCGCTGCACAAGGTCGGCAGGCGACATCGCCATGTTGTCGCGAAGATAGTCGAAACCAAACTCGTTGTTGGTACCGAAAGTGATGTCGGCACGATAAGCCTTGCGACGCTCAGGAGAGTTAGGACGATGCTTGTCGATACAGTCGACAGAAAGTCCGTTGAACATATAGAGAGGACCCATCCACTCAGAGTCACGCTTAGCCAAATAGTCGTTGACAGTTACCACGTGAACACCATTACCTGTGAGTGCGTTGAGGAATACAGGTAGAGTAGCCACGAGAGTCTTACCCTCACCAGTAGCCATTTCGGCAATCTTACCCTGATGGAGCACGGTACCACCAAAGATCTGAACGTCGTAGTGAACCATTTCCCACTTGAGGTCGTTGCCACCAGCAGTCCAATGATTATGGTAGATAGCCTTGTCGCCATCGATAGTGATAAAGTCGTTCTTTGGATTTGCTGCCAATTCGCGGTCGAAGTCGGTAGCTGTAACAACAGTCTCTTCGTTTTCTGCGAAACGACGTGCGGTATCTTTCACGATGCTAAATGCCACAGGCATAACTTCGTCGAGAGCTTTCTCGTAGATATCCAAAACCTCTTTGTCGAGCTTATCAATCTTAGCAAAGATTTCTTCACGCTCGTCGATAGGAGTGTCTTCGATTTTAGCCTTTAGCTCGTCAATCTGAGCCTTCTGCTCCTTAGCTGAGTTTTGGATGTAGGCCTGAATCTCCTTAGTCTTAGCACGCAACTCGTCGTTGGTGAGTTTTTGTATTTCAGGATAAGCAGCCTTCACCTTTTCAACGAGAGGCTTGATCAGTTTCATGTCACGGCTTGATTTGTCGCCAAACAATGACTTTAAGATTTGGTTGAAGTTCATTATATTGTATTTTTTTTGTTTTCTTGAATTATGATAATAGATATATTGGGTGCAAATTTACAAATAAAAATTGTTAATATGCACTCTTTTAAGATATTTATCAACGTATTTGCCCTAAAATGAGGGTGAGAAGAGGGTGATGGATTAGAACAAAGGCGCCGCAGAGCAGGCATTAGGCGCTCTGATGCGTATGCTTTTGGCTATGGTTGGCGCAATTCGGTCGACCGTAACCTGCGTATTTATGCGTTGAGGTTTTGTTCCGGCTCCATAAATAATGATAGGGAACGGAACAAAGCCTGCGCGGCTTGTATATGTTTCTTGTGTATCTTCGTTGAGGAGTTTCCATCCTGGCTTAACCTCGATAGTGATGTCGCCATTAAGGTTAGGATTGAAACCGTTTCTGATTTTCAAGATGTCGTTGTTGCCAGCCAACAATCGGTCGGTAGTATATACGTCGCTAACTCCTGCGCTAAGCACGAGGAATTCTTGCGAACGGCTAAGCACGTCGTTTAGGCTCAACTTCTTTTGCTCTATGAGCTTGTGGTTGAGATAAATCTGATTGTGGTAGCAAGCTTCGGCATAGCGTCCCTGACCGTAGATGGCACTAAGGTACATGTTCAGCAGGTTGGCTGTGCGATTGATATAGAAGGTGCCTGTAGGAATGCGGTATTTCGACAGGTCGGTAGCCGTTTCTTCAGCATATCCCGTGCTCGTAATCACGAACAAGGTATGCTCCAAGCCCACCTCCTTTTCGATGCCCGAGATTAGTCGACCGAGAGTGCTGTCGAGTTGGCGGTATACGCTTTCCATCTCGGTTTTCCAATTGATGGTAGGTTGCCCGTCATCCTTGGTTGCCGAGAGGGTGATGCTGATGATGTCGGAAACGTCGTCTTTGCCCATGGCAGCCGACTTTATAGCCTGCAACGATAAGTCGACCACGGCATCGTTGCTATTGGTCTTGCTGTTTGAGGTAGGCGAAGTGATTGAGGTATATGCCTTAAACCATGCAGGCGGAGTGGCGCTATAGTAAGTAGATGTGCGCCATTTGCCCGTCTTTGCGTCTATCCACATGGCTGCATCAGCCGCATGTCCAGCCGAAAGAATTGCACATTCGGGAGCTGCTGCTACAGAATAGACTATAGCAGAACCGTTGGTATTTATCTTTAGCTCGTCGCCTATAGTAGAGGTAGAGAGCTTAGATGGCGAAAGATAATGAGTGTGGTCTTCAATACAGAAAACGGGGCGTAAAGTTTGGCGATCAAGCCATTTTGTGGAAACTATGCCGTGATAATAGGGTGGGGTGCCAGTAGAAAGAGTAGCCAAAGCCGAAGCCTTGTCTACAGGAGCATAAGGATAGCTTGCTGCATCGTAGACCGTGCTTTGCTCCATGAGCTTACGTAGTCCGTCTTTGCCATAAAAAGGAGCAAAGGCCTCCATATAGTCGGAGCGCAATTGGTCGATAGCAATATTTACAACGAGACGTGGTGCAAGCTGGAAAGCCTGCATCTCGGTTGCTGTCAGGGCAGCTATTATGATGGCTAAATATCTATTCATTAATATTTTTATAGGGGGTGCTTCTGATAGTTAATTATTGTTTGATGGGGCGTTGCTTTATAGCGTGCTTCTTTAAGCAGAATATTACTATCGTGTATCTTACAAGCAAAGATAATGCCAAAATTCTAATACCCTCGGCATAATCTTGGAATAATCCGCATAATATGCCCAGGAAGAGGCATAAAACGTATGTTTTGTGCCACCATGTCAGCATTCCCTTGCGTTGCTTCTTCACCATAGGAATCGCCATGAAGAGAGCGATAGGGTTGAGAATCAGGATTTGGAAATTGATGTTGACGGTAGGATGCTTCGAGAATATCATCACGAAGAGTATCATTCCTGCCAATCCTATTGCGGGCATGAGGATGGCATCCGTGAGCCATAAGTTCTTGCTCCAAAAGTATTCTATGAGGCTTACACCTATTATAATAATAGCGATGACGATTGCCAAAGCTCGTGGCGAAGGCAAGGAATCGTGGGCAGCAGAAGCCACTCCGTATTTCGGAATGATGTATTCCTCGTGGCTTACGAGCTTTCTTGGCGAAGCGTTGTTGGTGCCAATTGTGGCGTTGTTGGCTTCGTCGGTATTAGTCTCGATAGTGGCGTTGCTGAAGTCGTGCTCAAGATTTTCGGGCAAGAATTGTTGCTCGCTTATGTTGGTAGGCAGGTCGGCCTGTATGCCAAGCAATAGGTCGTTGCCAAATTGCGACCATCTGTTATTAAAGGTCTTAGAGTGGCAAAGCTCACGAAAAGATGGATATTCGCTTGTGGCGGAATTGTATTTTATCTTTCCATCAATATTTGCGGCTATAAGGTCGCGAGCCTTTGTTGTACAGTTGTTGTAAAAGAAGTTATATCTGTAAGTTACGTTCTCTGGCTTATAGTTTCGGTCGATGGCTTGAAGCAAGGCAGATTTCTCCTTAGATGTAAGATTTAATGTTTGCTCAAACACCCATCTTTGCTCATATTCGTATTCAGCCTTGAAGTCGTCGAACGTGGTTATTCCCATCTGATAGTCGGTAAGACCGAGAACGAAGCGAGGGATAAAATATTTCTGCTTGAACGAGAACATGCCGTAGTTTACCACAATATCCATCCCGCGAGATGGTTGGCAAACCCTGATGGCAGTATGTCCGAACAACGAATAAACTTCGTTGCCTGGTCCACAAGTAAGAAGGCTCACCTCAACATCATCCATATTGCTGATGATGGAGTCTGCGGTTTGTCCCTTGGCGTTGGTAGTTAATAATACAAAAAACACCAACGATATAATCCTTAAAATACGTCTAAATCGTTTCACGATGCAAAAATAACTTATATTTCCGACTTATCGTGCTATTATTTCGATTTTTTTCAATACTTTTGCATTCAAATTCCAAAATACGAGTACATATTATATATAATAATGAGAAAACTTCTAAGCATGGCCGTATTGATGGCGGCTGCTACCAACACACTTGCACAAAGTGGCACGAACTCTCCTTATAGCCAACTTGGCTTAGGTCAATTGTCGGAACAGGCGAGTGGCTTCAATAGAGGTATGAACGGATTGGCTTATGGTTTCCATGAGCATAATCAGATAAATCATATCAACCCTGCATCTTATTCCCAACTGGATAGCCTTACCTTTATCTTTGATATGGGTATGTCGGGACAGAAGACAAACTTTAAAGAGGGTGGACGAAAGATTAATGCCAATAATGCCGACTTTGAATATGCTGTTGCAGGATTTCGAGCTTTCAAGCATTTGGGTGTGAGCTTCGGTATTCTTCCTTATACAAATGTGGGCTACAACTATTCCGTTAGTCAGAATCTTGATGCTACAGGTAGTCTGTCTGCGCTCAATACATATAGTGGTACGGGCGGTCTGCATCTTGTTTATCTTGGCGCAGGATGGGAACCGGTAAAGGGCTTCTCTATTGGTGCTAATGTTGGATATATGTGGGGTAACTATACACGAACCGTTGTGAATAGCTACACAAATTCTTATGCCAACTCACTTACCAAGCGATATACAGCCGAGGTGAGAAACTATAAGCTCGACTTTGGTGCGCAATATACCACACGATTGAACAAGAAGGATGAGTTGACCGTGGGCGTAACCTATTCTTTGGGTCACGATATCGGAGGCAACCCTATGCTCGAGATTGTATCTACAAACTCGCAGACGGGCGTGGCTGATACTACCAGCTATCCTTCGGCAGGACAGAAGAACATGAAATTGGCTATTCCTCATAGCATAGGAGCTGGTTTTATGTACAACCATAATAATAAGTTGAAGATTGGCTTCGACTATAATCTGCAGAAATGGGCTTCAGTAAGTTTTCCTGTATATAAAGCCGACGCCACACCAGAGCAGTCGTATGTGATGAACGATAACGCATTTAAAGACCGCCATAAGTTTACACTCGGTACCGAGATTTGTCCTGAGGAAGATAGCCGCTCGTTTATCAAGCGCATCAAATATCGTGCAGGAGTGTCGTACGTTACACCTTATCTTAACGTAGATGGTGGCGACGGACCAAAAGAACTTAGCGCAAGCTTTGGTTTCGGTATTCCTATTATGAACTCATATAATAGTAGGTCTATCCTAAACATAAGCGCCCAATGGGTGAACTTGAAGTGCAACCGATTCGTTACCGAGAATACTTTCCGTATCAACATAGGTCTGACATTCAATGAACGTTGGTTTGCTAAGTGGAAAGTGGAATAATATAACCATGTTGAAACCGATAAAATCTATTTCGATAATAATGATTATGCTCCTTACGTTTGTTGCATCATGCGACGAGCGTAAGGAGCATATTGCTTCTGCCATTCGTGATCGCGACTCCGTGTCGATGATGACGAGCTATGGCGTAAACACTCTTATCTCAGACTCGGGCGTGATAAAATATCGTATCGTGGCTGAGCGTTGGGATGTGAATATTGTGAAGAACCCTTCGCGTTGGACTTTCGATAAAGGATTGTTCCTGGAGCAGTTTGACGAGAAATTCCATGTGGAGTCGTATATCCAATGCGACACGGCTTACTATTACGACCAGTTGCGATTGTGGGAGTTGCGTTCGCGTGTGCGCATTCTCACAAAGTCGGGCATTCGCTTCACGAGCGAACAGCTATTTTGGGACGAGCGTAGCCATGAACTTTATTCAAACGTATTCTCGCATCTTGTAACTCCTGAGCGCGAACTCCAAGGATCATATTTCCGTAGCAACGAGAATATGACCAAATATTATGTCAGCAATTCTAAGGGCTCGTTCGAGAAGAGCGACTTTGATGGCGGAGCTTCGTCGGAGCCAGATAGCGTGAAACTAAATCAAGACTCTATACTTAAGGCTCAACGACCTCAAGCTTTGCCACAACGCAAAAACACAACAATACCATTAATGCATTAATCATGGAAACAACTATAGATTTACCTTTAGTCATAGGAATACTCGCAACCATGGCTTTCTCTGCCTTCTTTTCAGGAATGGAGATTGCCTTTGTGGCAAGCAACAGAATGCTTGCGGAGATGGATAAAGAGCGCAATGCCTTGTCGCAACGCTTGATTTCCTTCTTCTATCGTCATCCTAATGGCTTTGTTTCTACGATGCTCGTGGGCAACAATATCGTGCTCGTAATCTATGGTATCTTGATAGCTCGCTTCTTCGACAATACCATCTTCCGTGGTGCCGACCCAGCCTTCACGGTTCCTGCCGACACCATTCTCTCAACGCTCATCGTGTTGTTCACGGGAGAATTTCTACCCAAGACCTTGTTTAAGAGCAGTCCAAACCGTCTGCTGTCGTTCTTTGCGCCTATGGCATACGTATTCTATGTTGTGCTTTGGCCAATAAGTAAATTCTCAACTTTCTTATCGAAGATGCTTCTTAGAATGGTTGGCATAAAAATGCAGAAACAAACCGACGACGAGGGATTCACAAAGGTAGACCTCGACTATCTTGTGCAATCGAGCATCGATAATGCAAAGAATGAAGAAGATATCGACGACGAGGTGAAGATATTCCAAAACGCTCTTGACTTCTCAGATACCAAGGTGCGCGACTGCATGATTCCGCGTACCGAAATAAATGCCGTGGACATGGATACCTGCAACCTGCAGCAGCTGGAGCAGATGTTTATAGAGAGCGGCAATTCGAAGATTATCGTATACCAAGGCGACATCGACCATGTGGTGGGCTATATTCATAGTTCCGAGATGTTCCGTTGCCCAGACGACTGGAAACAGAAGATTCTAAAAATACCTTTTGTGCCTGAAACTATGGCCGCTCAGAAGCTCATGAAACTATTCATGCAGCAGAAGAAATCGTTGGCTATTGTGGTCGACGAATTTGGTGGTACAAGCGGATTGGTATCGCTCGAAGATATCGTGGAAGAAATCTTTGGCGACATCGAAGACGAACATGATAGCACCAAGTATACAGCCGTACAGACAGAAGACCATGAGTATATTCTCTCCGCACGTTTGGAGATTGATAAGGTAAACGAACTCTTCGACCTCGACCTACCGGAGAGCGACGACTATATGACGCTCGGAGGTATGATTCTGCACTATTATCAAAGCTTCCCTAAGCTCAACGAGGTGGTGACAATAGGTAAGTATGAGTTCAAGATATTGAAGAATACTATGACCAAAATAGAGCTCGTGAAGCTGAAAATACTAAGCTAATAGCTAAATATCGTAACAAAAACCACTAACACAATAATTTTTCAAACAAAATATTCACTTATTTAATAAATAATTAGTATTTTTGTAGGCATTTTGTGAATAAAAGAATAAAACAAATAAAATAAAACAATTAAAAGTAATGGCAGCATTAGGAAAAATTAGAAGCAAAGGCATGATTCTGATATGCATTATCGGACTTGGCCTTTTTGCATTCATTGCCGAAGAGTTCTTCCGTTCTTGTGAATCTACTCAGAACGAACAAAGACAGCAAGTAGGCGAAGTGTTGGGCGAGAAAATCAATATGATGGATTTCTCTAAGCTCGTGGATGAAGTTTCTGAGGCTATGAAGCTTCAGGGTCAGGACAACCTTAATGAAGCTCAGCTCTCGCAGCTTCGTGATGGCGTTTGGCAGACTATGGTTCAGTACAAGGTTATCGCTAACGAGTGCGAAAAGCTTGGTCTTACCGTAACAGACGAGGAGATGCAGGACATCCTTCGCCAGGGTACTAACCAGATGCTTCTTTCTACACCTTTCGTAAACCGTCAGACAGGACGTTTCGACGTTAATACTTTGCAGCAGTTCTTGGCTCAGTACAAGACTCAGAAGGGTACAAACCCTCAGGCTGCTCAGCAGATGGAGTCTATCTATAAGTATTGGACTTATATCGAGAAGACTCTCCGTCAGCAGACTCTCATCCAGAAGTATCAGTCGCTTCTCGCTCATTGCTTGCTCTCTAACCCTGTAGAGGCAAAGATGGCATTCAACGACGCTAACGAGGAGGCTCAGATTGAACTTGCTGCTTTCCCATATAGCGCAATCCAGGACGACAAGGTACAGGTTACCGAGAGCGACCTCAAGGCTAAGTATGAGGAAATGAAGCCACGCTTCGAGCAGTATGTAGAGAGCCGCGATATCAAGTATATCGATATCCAGGTTAAGGCTTCTGCTGCCGACCGTGCAGCTATTCAGAAGGAGTTTAAGGGATATGCTAAAGAACTTGCAGAGGCTCAGAACCCTGGCGACGTAGTTCGCAAGAGCACTTCTTCTGTCAACTACCTCGGTATTCCTGTTCTTAAGGAGGCTTATCCTTCAGACATCGCAGCTCGTCTCGACTCAATGGCTGTTGGTCAGGTTTCTGCTCCTGTTGAGAACACTATGGACAATACTCTTAACATTATCAAGCTCGTTGCTAAGCAGCAGTTGCCAGACTCAGTTCAGTATCGCGTAATCCAGGTTGGCGGTCAGACTACAGACGAGGCTACAAAGCGTGCCGACTCTATCTATACCGCTCTTGTAGCAGGTGCTGACTTCGAGGCTTTGGCTAAGAAGTATGGTCAGAATGGCGAAAAAACTTGGATGACAACACGTCAGTATCAGAATGCTCCTTCTATGGACAACGATACTAAGAACTATATCGAGAGCCTTAACAATATGAGTGTTAACGAAATCAAGAACATCAAGCTTTCTCAGGGCAACCTCGTTCTTCAGGTTCTCGACCGCAAGGCTATGGTTACTAAGTATCAGGCTGCTGTTATCAAGCGCAACGTTGACTTCTCTAAGGATACTTACCGTACAGCATACAACAAGTTTAGCTCTTTCGTAAGCGCAAACGCTACTATCGACGCTATCGAGAAGAATGCTGCTAAGTCAGGCTATAAGTTCAACGAACTCAACGATATCACAACTTCTCAGCATGGCGTAGCTAACATCCCAGCTACTCGCGACGCTCTTAAGTGGATTTTCGATGCGAAGGAAGGTCAGGTTTCTCCTATGTATGAGTGTGGCAACAACGACCACCTATTGCTCGTAGCTTGCACAAAGATTCATCCTATCGGCTATCGCGACCTCTCAGATACTCAGGTTAAGGACATCGTTAAGGCTGAGGTTATCCGTGACAAGAAGGCTGAGCAGATTGAGGCTAAGCTCAAGGGCGTAAACAGCATCGCAGCTGCTAAGGCTAAGGGTGGCAAGCTCTTGGCTGTAAACCAGGTAACATTCGCAGCTCCTGTATTCGTACAGGCTACAGGTTCAAGCGAGCCTGCTCTTAGTGGTGCTGTTGCAGCTACTGCAAAGGGTAAGTTTGTCTCAGCTCCTGTAAAGGGTAACGCAGGCGTTTACCTCTTCCAGGTTCTGAACAAGAAGCAGAATGCTGCTAAGTTCAACGATGCTGAGCAGGAGGCTCGTCTCCGTCAGCGTGCTATGCAGAGCGCAAGCAACTTTATGTCAGAGCTCATCATCAAGGCTGGCGTAGTAGACAACCGCTACCTCTTCTTCTAATAGGTATCAATAATCGATATTGTTTCGCTAAGCGAAATAAAATAATAATCCTGCAAGTATGATTACTTGCAGGATTTTTATTTTGCTTTATATGCCTTATTGCTTTACGCAGGCTTAATGTTGATATTCTAGATAATCTAGATATTCTAGATAATCTAGACAATCTAGACAATCTAGACATTATAGATATTATAGACAATCTAGATATAACAAAAAAAGCTGGATGTAAGCTTGGGAATATATCCCGCTTACATCCAGCATTATGTCCTGACTTCGTCATTGCGTACCCCAAAATTCTTCATTAAAGAGTTTGGCGATTTTCTGATGCCTTGCCATCAGCATTGTTTGGGTGTAAACCTCCTTGTTCAGAGGTAGCTTAATTTGTATGGTTGTGATCTTTGTCAAAGTGGTTTTTCAGATATTACACCGTAGCAGCCTTGCTCGTTGGATATGCAAAACGAGCCTTTACAAGCTTGCGGAACACATCATCGTCAATACGATTGAAACCAA